>Ga0075426_10000421_pt1 | contig 29366 bp, 33 predicted proteins | sample SoiMethybrSBSTD5_FD_75304 | JGI IMG/M metagenome (GOLD analysis project Ga0075426, IMG submission 75304) | Bulk soil microbial communities from a Populus tree surrounding site in Tennessee, USA - Soil MetaG P. TD hybrid SBSTD5 | ecosystem: Environmental > Terrestrial > Soil > Tree plantation...
GCGGAGAAGAAGTACGGGCTGCAGCCCTTGCCGGTGATCGACGTCGGCGTCGCGTTCGGCGCGATGTAAAAGACTTTCGCCTGCTCGATCGTCGGCCACACGGCGAGCATCACGTTCGAGAACACGACGCCCGTCATCAGGTTCGCGCGATCGCGCTTGAGCAGTCGCTCGGCGAGCTGGCGCCCGGTGTCGGGATTGAGCGTGTCGTCGGCGAAGATCACTTCAGTCGGCAGATTGCCGAGCTTGCCGCCGGAGAGCTTCACCGCGAGATTGAAGCCGTCGCGGATCTCGATGCCGATGCCACCCGCGGGGCCCGAGAGCGTGGAGATGAATCCGATTTTCAGCTCGTTCGCCGCATGGGCCGCGAACGACGCGCTGAACGCGACCGCCGTGGCGGCGACGAGCGTCGCCAGTTTGCCTTTCATGCATCCCTCCTCGTGTGCGCGGGGATTCTAACCATTTTGTGGTTCAATGCCTTATGCCTTTCCGGGCACGCATTGCCGACGCAAAACCGCTTGGCCGCGATGCCGATTCGGCGGCGGTGAAGCGCCGCGCGCTCGAGCTTGGCGCCGATCTCGCGGGCATCGCTTCGGCCGCGACGCTGAACGCGTTTCCGCCCGATCCGCGCTGGCCACAGACGCCGGAGCGCATCCTGCCCTCGATCAAGAGCGTCATCGTGCTCGTGCAGCGCATTCCGGCCGGCGCGTTCCGCGCGGTGTCGAACGTGCCGGTGCAGTACATGGACATGCTCGTGCTGCGCAAGATGGACAAGGTCGCGTATCGCCTCGCCGAGGAGCTCGAGCGCGCCGGCCATCCGACCTTCGTCACCGCAGCGCAGGAAACCGACTGGAGCCTTAAGCGCGCCTCCTATGGACGGCTGTCGACGCGCCATCTCGGCGTCGAAGCGGGGCTCGGCACGCTCGGACTGGAAGTGAACATATTGACGCCGGAGTTCGGGCCGCGCGTTTACCTCACGGGAATACTGAGCGAGCTCGAGCTCGAGCCCGACCAGCGCATCACCGAGCAGGTCTGCATCGGCGAGTCGTGCAGCCGCTGCCTGCACGCCTGTCCGCCGAACGCGGTCCTGCACTGGGGCATCGACAAGCGCGGCTGCGCGACCGAGGCGCAGGAGTTCGGCTTCATGACCATGCTGCAGTTCATGGAGCGCGTCATCGATGCACCGGCCGAGAAGCGCTCCGACATGCTGAAGACGCGCGACCTCTTCGGCTTCTGGCAAGGACTGCTGCGCGTCGTGGGCTCCTTCGGCGACTGCCCGCGCTGCCTTGCCGTTTGCCCCGTCGGCAACGACTACCACGCCCATCTCGCCGAAGTGCAGAAGGTGATTCCCGAGCGCACGCTGGAGAAAACCGCGATCCAGAAGAAATGGCAGCAGGCGCGCAAGAGCGGCGAAGCGGGCGGCGGACTATCCGAGTGGAATGCGCGGTGGGTGGGACCCGAGGGCTACAAAGGAATGGTGGCGAAGCAGCTGCAGGAGTTCAAGCGGCGCCAGAAGGAACAGCATGGAAATATTCCGGAAACCGCTGACCGCGGCGGAGATTAAGGGAAAAGCGCGCGAGCTCGGCGCCGACCTCGTCGGCATCGCCGATGGCGCGCGGGTCGACACCTCGCACATCACCGTGCTCGATGGCGGCCGCGTCATCGTCCTTGCAAAGCGCCTGAACGACGGCGTCGCGCGCATCCGGCGCTGGGACGACCGGCACAAGTACTACAACGATGAACTCGCGCTCACCCATCTGGAAGAGACGTCGCTCGAGCTCGTCTACTGGCTCGAGGACTGCGGCTATCCGGCGGTGATCGTGCCGCCGACGCATGTCGATCCGTCGCGCTATAACGATCGGCCGGGCGAGCACCTCGAGCCCATGCTTTCGCTCGCGCACGCGGCGGTGGAGGCGGGGCTCGGTACGCTCGGGCTCAATCTGCAGTTGCTCACGCCCCAGTACGGCCCGCGCGTGATACTCACCGCGGTGCTGTGCTCGGTGGATGTGGAGTGCGACGAACCAATGAAGGACGCGCTCTGCCTCGGCCCGAGCTGCGGGCGGTGCCTCAAGACATGTCCGGCGGACGCGGTGCACGAGTGGGAGCGCGACTGGCCGGCGTGCGATCGCTACCGCTCGCCGCACGGCTTCGCTCAGCTCTCCGAGCACCTCGAAAAAATCGTCGAAGCGGGCGACGCGGCCACCCGGAAACACTTGCTGCGCTCCGAGGCAAGCTTCAATCTCTGGCAGAGCATCCTGCGCGGCTCGGGCGTGATCACCGGCTGCCGGCGCTGCGCCGATGTCTGTCCGGTCGGCGCGGATTACCAGGCGATGCTCGCCGATGCGCACGCCGAGATTCCGGAGAACACGCCGGCGAAGGAAGCGCGGCTAGCGCAAATGGGCAGGGATTCGACCAGCTATGAAAAGCAGAGGCGCTACATCGGCATCCTCAAACAGATTTAAATGGTGACAGTCACCATTTATCCTTGTCGCTAAAACTGCCTAAATCGCGAGCGGAGATCCGGCGCATCCAGGCGGAGCGCAAGCGCTTCGCGGTCAAGCAGGCGCTGCGCGCGCCGTTCTGGCGGCCGCGGCTCGAGAAGGTCCGCCTCGAGCGGCTCGAGGATCCGGAGGAATGGCGCAAGATCCCGATCCTCGACAAGGACACGCTGCGCGCGCTGACCGACCAGCAGTTCTACAGCGAGTTCTGCCTCGCGCCGAGCGACGGCATCCAGGAGTACTGGCGCTCGGGCGGCGTCACCGGCCAGCCGCTCTTCTACCCGCGCAGCTTCCGCGACATGGAGTACGGCCTCGAAGCGTTCGCGCGCACGTATGACGCGGCCGGCGCCGAGCACGGCGATCGCGCTCATATCTCGTTTCCGCTCGGCATTCATCCGGTCGGGCAGGTCTTTGCGCGCTGCGCGGCATCGCGCGGCGTCACGGTGAACTGGGCCGGCTCGGGCACTTCGACCCCGTCCGCGCTGCAGCTCGAGCTGATCCAGCGACTGAAGCCGACGATCTGGCTCGGCATGTCGAGCTACGCATTGCATCTCGCGAACCTCGCCGAGGCGCGCGGCATGGATCTCAGCTCGGTGAGGCGCCTGATGACCTCGGCAGAGCCCGTGTCGCAGGCGAAGCGTGACAAGATCGAGCGCACCTGGGGCGCGCGGCTCACCGACACCTTCGGCATGACGGAGGCCGGAATGATGGGCGCCGAAGACCAGCCCGGCGCCGGCTTTCGCATCTGGACGGACATGTACTTCATCGAGGTGCTCGACCCGAAGACGCTCGAGCCCGTGAAGGAAGGCGAGATCGGCACATTGGTGGTCACTTCGCTCTGGAGCAACAACGTGACGCCGTTCCTGCGCTGGAGCTCCGGTGACCTCGTCACCTACAGCGAGGCGGACGACGGCGTCGGTCCGTTCTCCGTCTTCCCGCGCATCAAGCACGCGCACCGCACGACCGGTTTCTTCAAGGTGCGCGGCATCAACCTCGGCCACCAGGACCTCGAGGACTTCATCTTCCGCCACCACGAGGTCGGCGACTTCCGCGCCGAGGCGCTGAACGAGGGCGACAACGATTGCCTGCGCCTCTCGATCGAGGTGCGGCGCGGTGCGGATACTCAGGCCGTGAGCGCGACGATCGCCCGCGAGATGCGCGAGCGCTTCCAGCTCGTGCCGGAAGTCGTCGTGCTCGAAACCGGCTCGCTCGCCAAGGAGTTCGAGGCGAACGTCAAGGCCGCGCGCTTCGTCGACCGGCGCGGCTAGAGACTCGCGAAGTAATCGGCCATGCGCTTGCGCGCGGCGGCGTCCGGGAAGGGCCCGCGCCCGGCGGCGAGATTGTCGCGCATGTGCTCCGGCCTGCCGGTGCCGGGAATGGCGCACGTCACCGCAGGATGCGACACGATCCACTTCAGGAGGTATTGCGCCCAGCTCGCGATGCCGAGCTCCGCCGCCCACGATGGCAGCGGCTTGCCTTTCGCGCGGCGAAAGAGCGAGCCTTCGGCGAACGGCCGGTTGATGATCACCGACATCCTGCGCTCGGCGGCGAGCGGCAGCAGGCGCTTCTCCGCGTCACGCTCGGCGAGCGAGTAGTTGATCTGCACGAACTCGTAGGCGCCGGTCTTCATCCAGCGCTCGACCTCGTCATAGGCGGACGCGGTGTAGTGCGTGATGCCGATATGGCGGATGCGGCCCTGCTCTTGCCACGCTTGCATCGTCTTGGTCTGCGTCGCGACGTCGGACAGGTTGTGCACCTGCATGAGGTCCATGACCTTGACGCGCAGGCGCTGGAACGACGTCTCCATCTGCCGGATGCCTTCCTCGCGGCCGCGGGTCCACACCTTGGTGGCGATGAAGAGCTTGTCGCGCATGCCGAGGTCGGCAATGAGGTCGCCCGCCACCGACTCGGAGCTGCCGTACATCGGCGAGGAATCGACGACGTTGCCGTCGAGCAGCTCCAGCACCTCGCGCAGCGGCGCTCGCGCGGCGGAATCATTTCCGGCGTCGAATGTTTGCCACGTACCGAGACCGATCTTCGGAAGCTTCACGCGTTGCTGTGGGAAGACGCTCTGCGCATACAGACCGAGGCCCGCGGCGAGGATGCTTCTGCGGCGCGAGTCCATGAATCGATTTTAGCTGTGATAGCCTGAACCAAAGGAGATGTCGATGAGGCGACGTGCATTCCTGTTCGTGATCATGGCAGCACTCGCCGTGCCTGCGCTCGCACAAACGAAGGCGCTCAAGATCGGCGTCATCGGCTCGGGCAAGATCGGCTCGACCTTCGGCGGCCTGTGGGCGAAGGCCGGCCACGAGATCATGTTCTCGGATCGCGATGCCGAGCAGGCGAAGCGCGCGGCCGAAGCGGTGGGGGCGCGTGCCCGCAGCGGCACGGTGGAGGAGGCGGTGGCGTTCGGCGATGCCGTGCTGATCGCCGTGCCTTACGGCGCGTTGCCCGCGATTGCGCAGGAGGTCGGCGCAAAGCTCAAGGGCAAGGTGGTGATCGATCCGAACAATCCGGTGCCCTCGCGCGACGGCGAGCTCGGGGCGCGGGCGAAGGAGAAGGGCGCGGCGGTGTCCACGGCGGCGATCCTGCCGGGCGCGCGCCTCGTGCGCGCGTTCAATTCCTGGGGCTACCAGACGATGGCGCGCGAGGCGAACCGGCCGGCGCCGCGCATGGCGATTCCGGTGGCCTCCGACGATCCGCAGGCGCTGAAGATCGGCGTGCAGCTCGTGCGTGATGCGGGCTTCGATCCGGTGCCGGTGAGCTCGCTCGCCGCCTCCAAGGCCTATGACCTCGGCTCGTCGGTGTCGGGGAAGATTCTTACCGCCGACGAGATGCGCAAGGCGCTGTCCCTGCCTTGACGCGGGCGCAGCGCTGGCTGTCGCGGGTCGTCGCCGTGCGGCCCGAAGAGGTGCGCGCGCTACTCTGGTCGTTCGCCTACTTCTTCTGCCTGCTCGCGGCGTACTACATCCTGCGGCCGCTGCGCGACGAGATGGGCGTCGCGGGCGGCGTGAAGAACCTGCAGTGGCTCTTCAGCGCGACGTTCGTCACCATGCTCGCTGCCGTGCCCTGCTACGGGGCTTTGGTCGCGCGGCTGCCGCGGCGGCGCTTCATCCCGCTCGTCTACCACTTCTTCGTCGCCAACCTGGCGATCTTCTGGCTGCTGCTCACGCTCGGCGTGGAAAAACAGATGGTGGCGCGGATCTTCTTCGTCTGGATCAGCGTCTTCGTGCTCTTCGCGGTGTCGGTGTTCTGGTCGTTCATGGCGGACCTGTACAACTCGGAGCAGGGCAAGCGCCTCTACGGCTTCATTGCCGCGGGCGGCAGCGCCGGCGCGCTCGCCGGCCCGGCGATCACCATCGGCCTCGCGAAAGCGATCGGCGTGGTGAACCTCCTCGTTGTGGCGGCGGTGCTGCTCGAGCTCGCGGTGATGTGCGCGGCGCGGCTGGAACCGAAGCAGGAGGTCGTGCGCAAGGGCGAGCAATCACTCGGCGGCGGCGCGCTCGACGGTCTCATGATGGTCGTGCGCTCGCCGTACATCGCGGGCATCACGCTGTGGGTGGCGCTGCTCTCGGTGGCGGCGACCTTTCTCTACTTCGAGCAGGCCGCGATCGTCGCCGCGGCCTCCGACGATCCCGCGGTGCGCACGCGCATCTTCGCGACGGTGGACCTCTCGGTCGGCGTGCTCACGCTCGCCGTGCAGTTTCTCGCCACCGGCAAGCTCATCGAGCGCTTCGGCGTCGGGCCGGCGCTCGCGCTCGTGCCGCTCGTGTTCGTCGCCGGATTCGCGGTGCTCGCCGCGGCGCCGGTCCTCGCGGTGGTGATCGCGTTCCAGGCGCTGCAGCGCACCGCGAATTTTGCGATATCCAATCCCGCGCGCGAAGTGCTCTTCACGGTGCTCGCGCGCGACGAGAAGTACAAGGCGAAGAACGTGATCGACATCGTCGCCGTGCGCGGCGCGGACGCCGCCGGCGGCTGGCTCGTCACCGGGCTGCGCATGCTCGGCATGGAGGCAAGAGCGCTTGCCGTGAGCGCCATTGCGCTCGCCGCCATTGGCTTTGTGCTGTCGGTCGCGCTCGGACGGGCGCAGGGCCGCCGGGCGGTGGCGCTCGCTAGGCTATAGTAGACGCCGGGGCAACCAGGGAGAGGGCGCCATGGGAATGTGGATCTTGATCGCCGTCGTCGTCGGCTCGGTGCTGTGGGCGATCGGCATGTACAACAGCCTGGTCGGCCTGCGCAATCGCTACAGGAATCTCTTCTCGCAGATCGACGTGCAGCTCAAGCGTCGCTACGAGCTCATTCCGAACCTGGTCGAGTCCGCGAAGGGCTACATGCAGCACGAGCGCGGCACGCTGGAAGCGGTCGTGAATGCGCGCGCGAGCGCCGTGAACGCCGCGCAGCTCGCCGCGGCGAAGCCGGGCGATGCGGCGGCGATGCAGGGACTCGCGCAGGCCGAGAGCACGCTCGGCGGCGCGCTCGGGCGCTTCGTCGCCCTCTTCGAGCAGTACCCGGACCTCAAGGCCAACCAGAACGTGCTCGGCCTGCAGAAGGAGCTCTCGGGCACCGAGAACACGATCGCTGCGGCGCGCGAGGCGTACAACGATTCGGTCATGGAGTACAACACGCGCCGCGAGTCGCTGCCGGAGAGCCTGTTCGCCGGACTGCTCGGCTTCGAGGCCGCGGAGCTCCTGCACGCCACGCAGTCAGTGGAAGAGCGCCACGCGCCGAAGGTGTCTTTCGGCTAAAAATAGGGACTGTCGCTATTTTTTCTGTTTGGTCTTCTCCATGCGCTCGCGGATCGCCGCGCGCGTCTGCTCCACCGCATCCGCGAACGGACCGCCGAGCGCCGCCGCGCGCTCGATGAAGGGCAGCGCGTCGGCGTCGCGTCCCTCGTCGGAGAGCGTCTGCGCGAGGTTGTTGAGCACGATGACCGACTTCGGATCGAGGCGCTCCGCGCGGCGCAATGACGCCTCGGCCGCGCGCAGCTCGCCGAGCGCGTGCTGCGTGTTGGCGAGGCCGACGTAGGCGTTCACGTTCTCCGGCCAGCGCTTTAGGAACGTCTGGTACGCGGTGCGCGCGGCGCTCGGCTCACCGGCGCGCTCGAGCGCCGTCACTGCCGAGAGCCAGCGCGATTCATCGGCGGTGGCGGGGATGCGGTCGGGCGGCAGCGCCACCATCGCCCAGTAGCCGCCCCGCATCCAGGTGAACTCGTGGATCGCGAACGGCATCACCTGCCGCTTGTTCTTCCCCGAGCGCAGATAAAGCTTCCCCCAGTGGTAGTCGTAACCGACGACGACCGCGTAGTGCCATCCTTCGCGGAAACCGAGGTTCTGCAGCACGACGACCGGATTGCCCGCGGCGACCTCCTGCAGCAGATCCGCGAAGCGCGGTGCGAGCTGGTAGGACACGATGCCGTGGCGGCGCGGCGCCGCGAGCATCTCGATCTGCAGGCTGCCTTTGCGCTCGGGCAGGTAGACCTCCGGCACCAGCGCCTCCGGCGTCACCTTTATGCCGGAGTAATCGAGCACCGTGGCAAGCGCGGCCGGCCCGCATTGGTATTCGGTCTGCGCAAAGAACGGCACGTCCGTGAGCTCGACGCGCTCCTTGAGCGGGTCGGGGAGCGTGTCGTGCAGCGCGGCGCTCTGCGGCAGCAGGCTCGCGCAGCCGCAAAGCGCGGCCAAAATGAAAACGCCCGCTGCGTAGCGGGCGTTTCTCAGCCAGTGGTGCGCGAGGCGGCTCAGCGCTGCCAGAACCACCACACGGCGGCGGCGATGATGATGATGAGCAGAATCGCGGCCCCGGTGGAAGTGCCGCCGGCCGGCATGCTGTTGATCTGCCCGGCGAGCTGCTGGACTTCCTGGTCGGTCATGGCGGCGACGCGGTCCTTGGCCGTCGCCGGGTCGATGCCGAGCGTCTGCAGCTGGCCCGAGACATCGCCGCGGTTCAGGAAATTCATGACCGTGGTGCGATCGGTTTGCGCGCTCGAGGCGACGACCTGATCGGTGCCGATCATGCCTGCGGTCGCGATCTGATACGGCATCCAGACCATCATGCCGATCAATAGACGACAGATTGTTTTTGCCCAAGCGTTCATTAGGACTCCTAACGGATGAAGTGATGAGGGGAGAGGGATTGAGGTGAGGACACCCCGGCGGCGAGACTAGTCCGGGTCGCGCGCCGAAGTCAAGGCAAGCGCCTATGACAAAATCACTACAAGAGGTAGTGATTCGACGACTTGAGCACGCGATGCGCAGTCTTCCTGGCAATACGGCGACGATGGCATGAGCGCCGAGGCCGGCATCGCCGCGCTCGGGCTTGCCTCGCTCGTTTTCGTCGCGGCTGTGTGCCTCGCCGCCGGCTTCGCGCACGGCGCGCTCGGCTTCGGCTTCCCGATCGTCGCCACGCCGCTCGTCGCGCTCGTGATCGACATCAAGTCGGCAATCGCGCTGCTCGCGCCGATCACGCTCGTGCTGGTTGTCCTCTCGGTGCTGCGCGGCGGCGCGCTCGTCACGCTGATGCGCGCGTACTGGTACATGCCGCTCGCGGTCGCGCTCGGCGCGTGGATTGGGACGAAGCTGCTGATCGCCGCGCCGCCCGAGCCGTTCCTGCTCGTGCTCGCCGGCGTGATCGTGCTCTATCTCAATCTCGATCGCCTGAACCGCGCGCCGAGCGCGCTCGTCGGGCGCGGCCGCGTGCCCTTCGGCATCGTCTTCGGCCTCGCCGCCGGCGCCTCCGAAGCGCTGGCGAACGTCGCGGGCCCGCTGCTTCTCATCTACTTCATGCTGCTCGGGCTCTCGCCGGCGTCGATCGTGCAGACGCTCAATCTCTGCTTCACTTTCGGCAAGAGCTCACAGGTGGCAACCTGGATCGCCTCCGGCGCGATGAGCAGTGCGACATGGGCCGCGGTCGCTCTCCTGGTCATCCCGTCCGTCGGCTCGCTCTATGTCGGCATGCGCGTGCGCGAGCACATCGACGCGGCGACCTACCGAAGGTGGCTCCGCGGCGCGCTCGCCATCATGGCGATCCTCCTCGTCGGCCAGTTCGCCGTAGCCGTCGGGCGCTGACGACGGCTCGCGTGCATCTGTTATCAAGGGCTTTGGCATGAACGTGAAATCGTCCGTCGCTGGTGCCCGACGAAACGGCGCGCGCTTAGGCCCTTTGGACTAGGAAAAGCGCCGGTCGGCACGCGCTTTGCAGTACGGACGGGCGTGGAAACGGTGAAGACCGGCGTGGGCGCAATCGCGGTGATTCTGGTGCTCACCGGCATCGCGGGCACCATCTACAAGCTCGTCGCACCCGATGGCTGGATCATCGCCGCGTTCGGCCGCAGTCTTTCCGCCGGCTTGGTGGCCGTTTGCGCGTTTGCAGCGGTGGTGGCGTTCGCCTGGCTCTCGGGCGGCGCGGCCATGCGCCAGCGAAATCGTTACGCGGACCTCTTCGTCTATACGTTCGGCGCGGCCGGCTTCGCTTTCCTCTTGCACTTCTGGCTGAAGGGCAGCTTCTAGCGTCTCCCCACGGGCCCGCCCGCCTCCCCTATGAGGGCGGGCCCGTTTTTTTCGCCGCAGCGGCCGCGAGCAGTTCATAGGACCGCAGACGCGTCGCATAGCTGCCCGTGATCGTCAGCACCATTACTTCGTCCGCCTCGTAGCGCTCCGCCATCTCCTCGAGCGCCGCGCGGCAGCTCTCGGGGCTGCCGATGATCGCGCGAGCGCGCTGGCCCATCACGTAGCGGCGCTCCTCGACGCCATAGCCATGCCGCGCCGCCTCGTCGTCCGTCGGGATCGGCGAATCGATGTTGAGCGCCATGTGCAGGCGCCGCAGGTCGATCGGCGCCGCGAGACGCTCGGCCGCCTCGTCCGTCTCGGCGCAAATGAGGAACGTGCACACCATCGTGCGCGGCGCGCTTTCCCGTCCCGTCCGGAATTGCCGCCGGTAGGCGCGCGTCACTTCGTCGCCGCCGTGCGGATTGATGAAATGCGCGAACGAGAACGGCAGGCCGAGCTGCGCGGCGAGCGCCCCGCTGTAATCCGATGATCCGAGCAGCCAGACCTCCGGCGCCGTGCCGACTTCCGGCTGTACGCGCACGGGCTTGAACGGATGGTCGGCGGGTAGCGTGCCGTCGAGGTGGCCGACGAGCTGCCAGATTTGCTGCGGGAACTGCGACGCATCGGGAAAGCCGCCGCCCGCGACGGCCTGCGCCGTGCGCGCGTCACCGCCCGGCGCGCGCCCGATGCCGAGATCGACTCGCCCCGGATAAAGCGCTTCCAGCATGCGGAAGCTCTCCGCCACGCGGAAGGCGCTGTAGTAGGGCAGCAGCACGCCGCCGGTGCCGATGCGCAGCCGCTTCGTTTCCGCCCCGAGCCGCGCGACGAGCACCTCGGGGCACGGATCGCCGAGCGCAGCGATCGCGTGGTGCTCGGCGAGCCAATAGCGGTAATAGCCGAGCTCGTCCGCGCGCCGCGCGAGCGCGATCGTCTCCTCGATCGCGCGCCGCGCGTCGTGGCCGCTGATGATCGGCGACTGGTCGAGAATGGAAAGCCGCATGGCCGCGCGACTTTAGCAGAGCGCTACTCGACCATCATGGCATCGGCACCGTACTGCGCTGGCCCTTTTCAAGGATGACGAACTCGAGAAACACCAACTTCTCGCTAGCGCTCGCATTGCGATGCGAATGGATCACCCCGGGACCGACATGCAACGTTTGGCCGGCTTTGAGCGTTACCGGCTCCTTGCCGTCCTCTTGCCACACGCCGGCGCCTTCGAGCACATAGAACACCACATGCGAGGTGTGATAGTGCTTCGGGTTATGACCCGCCGGAGCATAGGTTGTACGAAGAACGCGGAACTCCTTGGCCGGCATGCTCGGATCATCGAAGGCCTGCAACGTATCAGCGCTGATCCCAGCGCGTTGCGCATGGGCAGTCTGCACGGCCATTAACACGCAACCGGTCGCCAGCAACAGGGAAATCCGCGTCATTTGCTGCCCCCGCGTCGTGTCGAAAAACAGTTGATAACTGTTGCGTCAACGAGTTCCAGAATCGACGTTGCTGTGTACTGAGCTTGGCTGTCCGAAAACTTCGCTTGCCGCATTCCGAGGTGGGCAATGCAGCCTATGAGCAGAAACACCGCCCAGGCCAGATGCCGGCCGCGCGCAGCCGACGAGACCGGTCCTTGGGCCAGCAGGAAGAACAACGCCGCGGCGCACCACCATGCAATGCTCGTGAGATGCCACGCGAAGCGCAGGGTGCGGACTGTGAATTCGGAACCGCCGAAGAGCTTCGGCAGGTCGTCGCGACGAAACAGGCGAATAAGAATGTATTTCTCGCCCAAAAATGAATGTGCGATGCCCAGGACAACTGCAAGGAGCGCAGCTACGAGGTCGAGCATCCTCAAGGCTGACATGCGAAGTCGTCCCTACGTTTGCGGTCTGCTAGACCGCTACGCTTTCGCCTTACAGGCTCATGCTGGCGGACAGGGCTTCAGCTTGCGAGCCTTGCCGAGGAACGCGCTGATCTGCCCGGCTATCCCCTTGTTTTCCTCGACCTTGCCGTAGTTGGTGACGAAGTTCGCGAGCAGAGCGCGGCCCTCTTCCCGTTCCTGCGCGAGACGCCGACATTCACGCTCGGCTGCCTCACGCGCTTCCTGCTCGGCGAGCTGGCGGGCACGCGCTTCTGCCTCGGCCTTCTCCTGACGCTCGCGCTCTTCCTGGGCCTTGCGCGCGGCCTCGGCCTCCAGCCGGCGGCGCTCGGCGGCGAGCCGCTCTTCCTCGGCAGCCTGCTGCTGCCGGGCGGCCTCTTCGCGGGCAAGCTGCTCGGCGCGCTCACGCTCGAGGCGCTCGCGCGCAGCACGCTCCTCGGCTTCCCTGCGCGCCTTGGCTTGCCGCTCTTCCTCCGCGATCCTGGCGCGGCGCTCGGCCTCCGTGACCTCATGGCACTTCAGGTTGCCGCCGTCCATATCCATGGATCTGGTGCACTCCTGCTCGCTCACCTTGCGTGTCGGGTCCATCGGCGGGGCGTAGGGTCCATCCTGCGGTCTGCTAGCGCAGCCGGCAGCGAGCAAGAGAAGGAGGACGACGGTTATGTTTTTGTTCATGGCTCTCCCTTCATTCAAGTTGTAGGCGCGGCAGCGCCAGATTTCGCCATTCGACTTCGATGCGAAGGATACCCGCAGCGCGCCCCGGGCGCTGCGACACAATCCCCATGTCAGACGAGGATGGTCTGCGCGCGTTGACAGTACAGCGGACCTAAACCGCGATCGGCGCCTTGATGGCGGGATGCGGCTCGTAGGCCTCGAGGGTGAAGTCTTCGTACTGGAATTCCAGCAGCTCGCGGCGCGCCGGGTTCAAGCGCATGCGCGGAAAGGGACGCGGTGAGCGCGTGAGCTGTTCTCGCGTCTGCTCGAGGTGGTTGAGGTAGAGGTGCGCGTCGCCGAGCGTGAGGATGAATTCGCCGGGCTCGAGGTCGGTCACCTGCGCGACCATCAGCGTGAGGAGCGAATAGGACGCGATGTTGAACGGCACGCCGAGGAAGAGGTCGGCGCTCCTCTGGTACATCTGGCAGGAGAGCCGCCCTTCGGCGACGTAGAACTGGAAGAGCGCGTGGCAGGGCGGCAGCGCCATACGGTCGACGTCCGCGGGGTTCCAGGCGCTGACGATGTGGCGGCGTGAGTCGGGCCGGCTGCGGATGTTGTTCACCACCTGCGCGATCTGGTCGATCTCGCGGCCCGCGGGCGTGCGCCAGTGGCGCCACTGGTAGCCGTATACCGGACCGAGCTCGCCGTTCTCGTCGGCCCATTCGTCCCAGATGCTGACGCCGCGGTCCTGGAGCCATTTGACGTTCGTGTCGCCGCGCAGGAACCAGAGGAGCTCGTAGACGATGGACTTGAGATGCAGCTTCTTCGTCGTGAGGAGCGGGAAGCCGTTCTCAAGATCGAAGCGCAGCTGCCGGCCGAAGACCGACAGCGTCCCGGTGCCGGTGCGATCGGATTTGCGCGCGCCTTGCTCGAGCACCTGCGCGAGCAGATCGAGGTAGTGGCGCTCGCTCATACGGTCAAAGCGTGATGGTGGCGCAGAGCTCGGCTGCGCTCTGGAAGCGATCGTTCGGATCCTTGGCGAGCATGCGCTCGAGGAGCGGCTGGTGCATCGCGAGCGCCTCGGGGAGCCGCGGCACCGGCGCGGTGACGTGCATGCGCATCAGGTCGGCCGGGCCGGCGGAGTCGTAGATGCGCGTGCGCGTGAGCATCTCCCAGAGGATGGCGCCCAGGCTGTAGACATCGGAGCGCGCGTCGACCTGCCGGCCCAGGCACTGCTCCGGGCTCATGTAGCGCGGCGTGGCGAGGAGCCGCTGCTGGCCCGTCAGCGAGGAATCGATCGCCAGGTCCTTGGCGAGGCCGAAGTCGACGATCACCGGGCGGCCGTCGGCGCGAAAGAGGATGTTGGCGGGCTTCATGTCGCGATGGATGATGCCGCGCGAATGGATGGCATCGAGCGCGCGGCCGACCTGCGCGGTGATGCGCAGGGCCGTGCGCGGGTTGAGTCCCTCGTGGATGCGCGCGGCGAGCGTGCCGGAGGGCAGGTACTCCATCGCGATGTACGGATGCTGGCCGGCGAAGCCCTGGTCGTAGATGCGCGCCACGTGCTCGATCTCGAGCTTGGCGAGCAGCTTGTATTCGCGCACGAAGCGCTCGAGGAACACCTTGTCCTGGCGCACGCGCGAATCGAGCACCTTGAGCGCGACGCGCAGGCCGTCGAAGTCGCGCTCCGCGAGATAAACCTGCGCCTGACCGCCCTCGCCGATGCGCGCGATGGTCGTGAAGCCGGGAACCAGTGGCTCGTTCACCGGCGATAGTGTGCCACGGCGCTCGCCTAGAGAACCTTGGCGAGAAAGGCGGAGATGTCGGCGATTTCCGGCGCGCACACCGCGTGCGGCATCGGATAGTCGTGCCATTCGACGGTGTAGCCGAGCTTCTGCAGGTGCTCGCGCGAAGCCTGCGCCCGCGGCATGGGAATCAAGTCGTCGTGGCGGCCGTGCGCCATGAAGATCGGCACCTCGGCGTTCGCGCTCGAGCGCTCGGCGGCGAGCGTGCCGGCGAGCGGCAGGTAGGTGGAGAGCGCCATCACGCCGGCGAGCCGCTCCGGATAGCGCAGCGCGGCGAGGAGCGCAATGGCGCCACCCTGCGAGAACCCGGCCAGCACGATGCGCTTCGCGGGCAGCGCCTGCGCGCGAATGAGGTCTTCCATGAGCTTCTGGGAGGCGCGCAATCCCGCCTCGTCCTCCGGCCCGCCGCCGAGCTGCAGGATGTCGTACCACGCCCGCATGCGCATGCCCTGGTTGATGGTCACGGCCCGCACGGGCGCGTGCGGGAAGACGAAGCGCACCGGAGTCTTCAGCGCGAGTTCCGGCACGATGGGCTCGAAGTCATGGCCATCGGCGCCGAGGCCGTGCAGCCAGATGACGGCCGCTTGGGGCCGGGGCCCCGTTTCGATCTGGATGGCGTCCATGTCCGAAGTGTCGCTTACAGCACCCGGCTGAACCACGCGAGCGAGAGGCCGGCGCCTGCGACGAGGAGAAGCGCGGCGGCGGCGGCGAAAAGGGCCGTCAACTCCGTCTGCTCGCGGTTCAGGACGAACTTGGCGGCGAGCGCATCGTAGATTTTCTTCAGCTCGGCGCCGCTCGCCGCGTGGAAGTACTCGGCGCTGGTGAGCTCGGCGATCGCCTTCAGCGTTTCCTCGTCGTACATCATGTAGATCGAGTAGCCCTCGAACGACACCGGGCCGCCCTGCGCGTTGCCGAAGCCCACCGTGTACACGCGCACGCCGCGCTCCGCCGCCATGCGCGCCGCCTGCAGCGGATCCGGCCCGATCGTGCGGCGCCCGTCGGTGAGCAGGATGATGGCGGCGTTCGGGTTGGAGCCCGGCCGCACCGGCCGGAGGCTTTTCGCCGCGCGGCCGCCCGGCCCGAGCGACTCGACATCGATGCCCTCCTTCGGGAAGAGGGTCGCGAGGGCGACGACGATGCCGCTGCCGATCGCGGTATGGCGATCGAGCTGCAGGCGATCGATCGCGGCGATGAGCTCGTCGCGGTCGTGGGTCGGCTGCTGCACCAGCGCCGCCGTGCCCGCGAAGGAGACGATGCCGAGCTTCACGTCGCCCGGCTGCTCGCGGATGAAGTCGCGCGCCGCCGCCTGCGCCGCGGCGAGGCGGTTGGGCTCCACGTCGCTCGCGCGCATGCTGAGCGACACGTCGATGGCGAGGACGATGGTGCGGCTCTGCGAGGGCAGGGTGATCATCGCGGTCGGCCGCGCGGTCGCCAGGATCGCGGCGACGAGCGCGAGCAGGAAGAGAGCGGCCGGTATATGCGCTCGCCAACGAGTGGCATCGCTCGCCGCAAGGCCGAGGGGCGCGCGCTGCAAGCGCCGCCAGTAAGCGGCCGCGACGAGCGGCACCGCGATGAGCAGGAGAAGCGCCTGCGGCCACAGAAATTTCATGTCAGCGCTTGCGGATCGCGGACTTCGGTCGGAAGGCCTTCACTACCGCCTCATGCGTGTCGACGTAGGGGCCGCCGATGAGGTCGATGCAGTAGGGCACGGCCGCAAAGATGCCGGGCACTTCCGGCAGGCCCTGGAGCGTCTCGCGGATCGACTTCGGCTGTCCGGGCAGATTGATGATCAGCGCTCCTTTGCGGATGACGGCCACCTGGCGCGAGAGGATCGCGGTCGGCACGAACTTGAGGCTGATCGCGCGCATCTGCTCGCCGAAGCCCGGCATCAGCTTGTCGGCTACCGCGAGCGTCGCCTCCGGCGTGACGTCGCGCGGCGCGGGGCCGGTGCCGCCGGTGGTGAGCACGAGATGACAGCCGCGCTCGTCGACCAGCTCCTTCAGCGTACGCTCGATCACCGGCTGCTCGTCCGCGATCAGCCGGGTCTCATCGCGCCATTTCGGCGCGGCGATCGCGGTGCCGAGCCATTCCTTGAGCGACGGGATGCCCTCGTCCTTGTACACGCCGGCCGAAGCGCGGTCGCTCACCGAGACGAGGCCGATGACGAGCTCTTCACTCATGCCTCATTTAACCTCGTAGACATCGAGTTCCACCGCCGCGGCGCGGCGCTCGCCGGTGGCGACGCAGAGGGTGCCGTTCAGCCAGCGATAGCGCTCGGCGCCGGTCTCGAAGCGCGGCGTCGTGCGCATGTAGTAGAGCGCCGGATCGACGTTCTCGCCCGCGGCGAGGCGGCGCATGACGTCCGCCGGTCCGTGCCGGTAGCCGAAGTTGCGCACGTAGATGAGCCCGCCGTCGCTCGTCTCGAGCGTATAGCGCGCATCGAGCTCGGCGACCCCGTCGGTGCGAATGACCTGCCAGTCGGCGCCGCCGGGAAGCACGCGGCCCGCGAGCCGCTCGCCGCGGAAGCTGCCGCCCGTGATCGCAATGATGCGGCGCCGGCCCTGCGGCGTCTCGCCGAGCTCCTGCGCAGCGGCGAGCGCAATCTCAGCGCGAAGCAGCGGTTCGAGTCTCAAGCGCTTTCAGGATGCGAAAAAGCTCGCGATAGGCGCGCGGCGGCCGGCCTTCCTTCTGCTCGCGCCGCGCATTGCGGATGAGCGCGCGCAGTTCCTGCAGATCGGCGGCGGCGTGGCTCGTCGCGTAGTCGGTGAGCGCGGCGTCGTCGGCGAGGAGCTGCTCGCGCAGCCGCTCGAGACGCCGGTGCTCGGCCGCGGCGGCGGCGGATTGGTTACCGAGCGCATCGATGGCGGCGCGGATCGGGGCCGCATCGACGTCGCGCATCAGGCGGCCGATATATTGCATCTGGCGGCGGCGCGCCTCGTGGCTCGTGATGCGCTTCGCCGCGAGCACCGCGTTGGCGAGGTCCTCGGGCAGCCTGAGCGCGGCGAGCTGCGCCTCGGGCAATTCGACGAGCTCGGCGCCGAGCGCCTGCAGCGCGTGCATCTCCCTCTTGCGCCGCGTCTTGCTTACGAGCTCGTCTTGCATTGCGACGGTTATCATAGCGCCCCCATGCCGAAGCGCCACGGTTTCACCTTCGACGCCGCCGAGCTGCGCGACATGGCGAGCCAGGTGCTCGCGCGCGCCAAGCGCGGCGGCGCGAGCGACTGTGATTGCGAGGTCTCGGAGGCGCACGGCCTCACGGTCACGGTGCGCAAGGGAAAGCCCGATACGATCGAGCACAACCGCGACCGCAGCGTCGGCGTCACCGTCTATCTCGGCGAGCGCCCGAAGGCGCGGCGCGGCCACGCGAGCACGTCGGATCTCTCGCGCGCGGCGCTCGAGCAGACGGTCGACGCGGCGATCGCGATTGCGCGCCATACCGCGGAGGACGATTGCGCGGGCCTGCCGGATCCCGATCTCCTCGCCAAGGACGCGCCCGAGCTCGACCTCTTCCATCCGTGGGCGCTCGAGACCGAGGAGGCGATCGCGCTCGCCAAGCGCTGCGAGGACGCCGCGTTCGCCGCCGCGCCGGTCATCCGCAACTCGGAAGGCGCCACCGTCTCGACGCAGCAATCGCAGTTCGTGCTCGCCAACAGCCTCGGGTTCATGAGCGGCTTTCCGAGCTCGCGCCATTATTTGTCGTGCGCGGTGATCGCGCAGGAGAAGGGGCTCATGCAGCGCGACGACTGGTACTCGAGCTCGCGCGTGCCGGCGAACATCGCCGACGCACGCACGCTCGGCCGCTACGCCGCGCAGCGCGCCGCGGCGCGCCTCGGTGCGCGCAAGATCGCCACCTGCCAGGCGCCGGTGCTCTTCGAGGCGCCGGCGGCGATCGGCCTCATCGGCCACTTCGTCTCCGCCGTGACCGGCGGCAATCTCTACCGCAAGACGAGCTTCCTCCTCGACAGCCTCGGCGCCGAGGTGTTCTCGCCCAGCCTGCGCATCGAGGAGCGCCCCTTCGAGCGGCAAGGCGCGGCGAGTGCACCGTTCGATGACGAAGGCGTCGCCGCGCGCGAGCGCACCGTCGTGCGCGACGGCGTGCTCGAGGGCTACTTCCTCGGCACCTACGCCGCGCGCAAGCTCGGCATGAAGAGCACCGGTAACGCGGGCGGGCATCACAACCTGGTCGTGCGATGGGGAAAGGAAAAAAAAGGCCCTGACTTTGCCGGCATGCTGCGCAAGATGGGGCGCGGTCTGCTCGTCACCGAGCTCCTCGGCCACGGCATCAACCTTGTGACCGGTGACTACTCGCGCGGCGCCGCCGGCTACTGGGTCGACGGCGGCGAGATCCAGTTTCCGGTCGAGGAGATCACCATCGCCGGCAACCTGCGCGACATGTTCAAGGGCATCGTCGCGATCGGCAGCGATGTCCTCGTGCGCTCCGGGCGCGCGAGCGGCTCGATCCTGATCGACAACATGACGATCGCGGGCGAATAGCCCGCTGCGCGGCTCCTGCCGCGGCTAAGTGAAGTCGAGCCGCGTCTCGATCGGCAGCCCGTAGATCGGGATGGGCGGGCGCTTGGGGATCTCGAGCGCGGGCAGCCCCTCCGCGCCGAGCTCCTTCACCACGTCGGCGCCGATCGCCTTCACCACATCGAGCGACATGATGATCTCGCCGTGCCGCGCGCGGTGTACCAGGCGCTCGCAGACGCTCACGCAGTCGCCGAACGCAACGAACTGCCGCGCGCCGATCGGCCCGCCCATGCCGAACACCGCTTCGCCCAGGTGCAGGGCGGAGGACACGGCGGCCGGCAGCCCGTACTGCGTCTTCCACTGGTCGGTGACGCCGCCGAACTCCCGGCGCACGTCCTGTGCCGCCTTGAGCGCGCGTCGGGCGAAATCCTTGCGCTCGGCCGCGGCGAAGGCGGCGACCAGCATGTCGTTCTGCACCGAGAGCACCTTACCCTTGTTCGCCGTGACCGCCATCGCGCAGAACGAGAAGAAATCGTTCGCGAGCTCGAGCACCTTGTGCGGGGGCAGCACTTCGGAGAGCCGCGTGAAGTTGCGCAGCTCCGTGTAGAGGATTGCCGCCTCGCGCCGCTCAGCGTCCGCTGTTGCCATCGCCCGCCGCCGCTATGCCGTTCAGGTAATGCTCCCAGACGTGCAGATTGCGCTCGCATGCTGCCACGACCGCCTCCTCCATGTGCAGCTTGCGTGCGAACTTCTCCACGGCGCGCCAGCCGGTGTCGGAGTGCTCGATGTCGGCGTCGGTGTGGAGCTCGAAGAATTCCAGCGCCTCGTCGTCGAGCCGGAAGAGCTTCGCCCAGCGCCGGCGCTCGAGGCCGAACCAGCCGCGCTTTTTCACTTCGCCCGAGCCGTAGCCGGGCACGTTCACGCGCTCGGCACAGGTATTGGCGACGATGCCCTCGAGCCAGTGCCGGTTCGCCATCAACCCGTCCCACGCCGCCCAGCAGAGCGCGGTCGAGGTGAGCGGCTTTGCCGCCCGGATGGCGGCGCGCTTCATGCCGATGCGCACCCCGAGATCCTCGAGGATCTGCCAGTGCGCGCGTCCGCCGCCGTGGGCATGGTCGGCGATCACCTCCTCGCTGCACGCGCCGATGATGCGCATGCGCGTTTCCCAGTCCGGGCAGTTGGTCGCCACCTTGAGCTTGAGCACCGAGTTGCGCTGCCGGGTGTTGAGCCGGTGCTGCAGCACGAACATGCGCGCGCGCCCCTTGCTGAGCGGCTCGCGGAACCAGCGGCAGCGGCGCGCGAAGTCGTCGACGACGCGATCCATGCGGGCGACGACGCCGGTCATGCGAGCTCCAGCGTCACGCGCTTGTTGCGCTTTCCTTCCGAGCGGATGCGAACCACCTTCAGCGCGCCGATCTCGGCCGTATTGGCAACATGCGTGCCGCCGCAGGCCTGGAGATCGATGCCGGGGATCTCGAGCAGGCGCACGCGGCCCTCGCCGCGCGGCGGCGCTACCGACATGGTCTTGACGAGCTCCGGACGCGCGTCGAGCTCGGCGTCGCTGATCCAGCGCTCGCGCGTCTCGACGCCTTGCGCGACGAGCTCGTTCAGCCGTCCTTCGATCTCCTCCTTCACGAGGCGCGCCATGTCGACGTCGAAGTCGAGATGCGCCTTGTCCTCGTTGATGCGCCCGCCCGTGACCGGCGCCTTGACCACGGCGCCGAGCAGATGCAGCGCCGTGTGCAGTCGCATCAGGCGATGGCGCCGCTCCCAATCGAGCTGCAGCGTGACGTTCGTGCCTACGCCAGGATTGGCGCCCGGCTCCAATATGTGAAGCACGGTGTCGCCCGCCGGTGCTTTGCGCGTATCGAGGACGCGCCACTCGCCGATGCGCCCCGTGTCGCCGGCCTGGCCGCCGCCGAGCGGATAGAAGAGCGTGCGGTCGAGCTCGATGCTCATTTCTCCTTCGCGGCCGTGCACCGCCACGACCGTCGCCTCGCACGACTTGAGATAGGGATCGTCGCGAAACAGCAGCTGCACCATCACCGAAGCATGACGAGCAGCGCCACGAGCACGAGGAGCAGCGCGCCCGCCGAGAAGAACATGAGCGTGCGATTCGAGACGTCCGGCAGGTCCGCGTCACGCGCGATGGGCTTGCCGTGCTCGTCGTGCTCCTTTTCCTTGGGCACAGGCGCGAGGATGACCGTGGTGTCGTCGATGTGTTTGCCGCCACCGCCACCGCCGCCACTGCCGATGCCGCCGACCTTGGCGTTGAAGTTGCGGAAGAAGTCGTCGGCGACCTTCTTCGCCGCCGCGTCCACCAGGCGCGAGCCGATCTGCGCGAGCTTGCCGCCGACGCTCGCTTTCACGTCGTAGCTGAGCTTCGTCTTGTCGGCTTCAGGCGAGAGGCGCACCTGCGCGCCGCCCTTGGCGAAGCCGGCGGCGCCGCCCTGGCCCTCGAACGAGATGGAATAGGAGTCGGGCGGCTTCACGTTCGAGAGTGTGAGCTTGCCCTTGAACTTGGCGCTCACCGGGCCGACGCGCGCCACCATCAGTACCTGGAACTCGTTGTCGCCGGAGCGCTCGATCGATTCGCAGCCCGGCACGCTCGCCTTGAGCATCTCCGGGTCGTTCAAGGCATTCCAGACGGTCTGCTGCGGAGCAGGGATGAGCTGCTCGCCGCTCATTTCCATGCGCGGTTCTCCCGGATCGGTTGACTGAGGGTCCTCGCGAGCTCCACGAGGCTCTTGAGATTATGCACCGGCAGAAAGAGATCGACGTGCGGCAGCATGGCGCGCACGCCGGCCGGGCGCGCCTCGAACTTCTCGTAGCGCAAGAGCGGATTCAGCCACACGAGATAGCGCGAGCTCTTCGCGAGGCGCTCCATCTCCTGGCCCAGGCCCTCGCCCGCCTCGCGGTCGAGGCCGTCGGAGACGAGCAGCACGCAGGCATTCTGGGCGAGCATGCGCCGCGCCCATTTGAAGTTGAACTCGCGCAGGCTCGCGCCGATGCGCGTGCCGCCCGACCAGTCCTTGATGGCGTCGGCCACTTTCGCCATCGCCACGTCGACGTCGCGGTGGCGCAGCTGCCGCGTGATGTTCGTGAGCCGCGTGCCAAATACAAAAACCGAAACGCGGTCGCGGTCGTTGGTGATCGCGTGCAGGAAGTGCAGGAACATGCGCGCGTAAGGGTTCATCGAGCCGGAGATGTCGCACAGCACGACGAGCGGCGGATGCACATCGCGCGGCGCCGAGCGCACGAGCGGGATGATGTCGCCGCCTTCTCGCAGCGATTCGCGCAGGCTCGCGCGCAGATCGATGCGATGGCCGCGCCGGTGCGGATAGAAGCGCCGCGTGCGGATCTCGGGCAGCGGCAGGCGCAGCTCCGCGATCATCTTCTTCGCTTCGGCGAGCTCGGCCGCCGACATGGTGTCGAAGTCCATGCGCGTCAGGACTTCGCGCGACGAGAAGGTGAGGCGCGCCTCGAGCTCGATCTTCTGCTCGCGCGCCTCCTCCTCGCGCTTGCGGTTGAAGAGCGCATCGGTGAGGCGCTGGCTCTGCTGCTCCTCCGGCTTCGCCGCGCGCCCATGCGCCTTCGGCAGGAGCACCTGCATCATGCGCTCGGCGAGCTTCGGGTCGCGCCAGAAGATCTGGAACGCCTGGTCGAAGATCGGGCGCTGCTCCTGGCGCGAGAGCAGCACCGCCGACATGGTCCAGTACCAGTCGTCGCGGCGCTGCGAGCCGGCGATCTCGAGCGCCTGCACGCAATCGACGACGCGATCGGGGCCGATGCGCAAGCCCGCTGCGCGCAGCAGCCGCGCGAAGTGCATCACGTTTTCTGCGAGGTGGCCGCCAACGGGCATTCTTTTGCCAGCCGTTCGATCGCCGGCGAGGCGACGATCTCGTGCTCGCGGAAGTAGCGCTCGTGGTTGCGCTCGACTTCCGAGAGCCAGTAGACGTAGTTCACCATCATCCCGGCGGAGCGCTGCATGCCCTGCTCCGAGGCATCGCCCATCCAGTTGAGGCGCTCGAGCGCGGCGCCGTTGCCGAGATGGAAGCGCGCCACCGCGTCGAGCGGCTCGACGCCCTTCTTGGCCTGTACGAGGTAGTAGGCGCAAAGGCGCATGAGCAGCTTCTCCAGCGCCTCCGGAATGTCGCCGAGGTGCCACGCCGGATCGTCGAGGCGCGCGATGAGCGCCCTGTGCTCGTCCCCGAGCGGCGCCTTGGCGAGCCAGCGCCGGAAGCCTGGAATCGGCGAGAGCGTGGCGAAGCGCCGCAGGTGCGGAAACTCGCGCTTCAGGTCCTCGGCGACCTGCTTGACGAGCTGGTTGCCGAACGAGATGCCGCGCAGGCCTTCCTGGCAGTTGGTGATGGAGTAGAAGACCGCGCAGTCCGCGTTCGCCGGCTCGACAAGGGGCGAGCGGATGTCGAGGAGCGGCTGCACCTGCGCGCTCATGCCGCGCGTGAGCGCGACCTCGATGAAAATGATCGGTTCATCGGGGAGCTGCGGGTGGAAGAACGCGAAGCAGCGCCGGTCGCCCTCGAGGCGCCGGCGCAGGTCGCGCCACCCCTGGATGGCGTGCACCGCTTCGTACTCGATCAGTTTCTCGAGCACGAGGGCGGAGGTGCGCCAGTCGATGCGCTCGAGGCGCAGGAACCCGCGGTTGAACCACGAGCGCAGCACGCGCATCAGGTCCGCGTCGACCACGCGCCACTCGGGATGCGCCTCCAGCTTGCCGAGCAGCTCGCGGCGCATCTCGACGAGCGCCGCGGTGCCGCCCGGCGGCATGTTGAGCCGCTGGAAAAGCTCCTGGCGCGCGGGCTCGACCACCGCCTGCAGCTCCATCAGGTTCTCCGCCGAGGGATTTGCCTGGTAGGCCGCGGCGGTGCGGCCCACGGCATCGGGCGAGGGCGAGTAGTGGCGCGCGAGCATGTCGAAGAACTGATCTTTCAGCCGCTCGTCGAGGCGCTCGTACGCGGCAAGCGCGTCGCGCGCGAGCGCGGTGCTCGCGTACTCGCCGCTCTCGGCGAGGAGCGCGTTGCACAGCGACACCAGCTCGTTCGTGCGCCGATCGATGCCGGCACGCCCGCCGCCGATCAGCTTGCGCAGGAAGCTCGCTGTGCCCATCGCGTCAGGCCGCGGCGGCCGTTTTTGCCTCCGCGACCAGGCGCTCGGCTTCCTCGCCGGCGACGCGCTCGAGATCGTCGCGGTACTTGAGGAGCACGCCGAGCGTGTTGTTGACCGTCTCCGGGTCGAGCGTCACGCGATCGAGCGCGACGAGGCAGTTCGCCCAGTCGATGGTCTCGGCGACCCCGGGCAGCTTGAAGAGCTCGCTCTTGCGCAGCCGCTGCACGAACGCCACGACCTCCTTCGAGAGCCCGGCGCTCGCCTTCGGCGCCTTGCGATGCAGGATCTCGAGCTCGCGGCGCGCATCGGGGTAATCGACCCAGTGGTAGAAGCAGCGCCGCTTCACCGCATCGTGGATCTCGCGCGTGCGGTTGGAGGTGATGATGACGATCGGCGGCTCCTTCGCCTTCAGCGTGCCGATCTCCGGGATGCTGATCTGCCAGTCGGACAGCACTTCCAGCAGGTAGGCCTCGAAAGGTTCATCTGTCCGGTCGAGCTCGTCGATCAGCAGCACCGGCCCGCCGGTATCACTGCGGCCTTCGAGCGCGCGTGCCAGCGGGCGCTTCACCAGGAATTCATCGGAATAGATCTGCGAGCCGAGCTGCGCCTTGTCCTTCACGCCGGCGGCTTCGGCGAGGCGGATCTCGATCATCTGGCGCGAGTAGTTCCACTCGTAGGCCGCCTGCGCGATGTCGAGGCCCTCGTAGCACTGCAGGCGGATGAGCTCACGTCCGAGCGCCTGCGCCACCACCTTGCCGATCTCGGTCTTGCCGACGCCCGCCTCGCCCTCGAGAAAGAGCGGCCGGCGCATGGCGAGCGCGAGAAAGAGCGAGGTCGCAAGGCTGCGGTCGGCGACGTATTCGCCGGAGGCGAGCAGCGCCTGGGTTTCGTCGATCGACTGCGGGAAGGCCTTTGGCATGGGAAGCGGCTGAAAGAGCGGCATTTTGCGAGATTTGTGCCAGCGCCGCCACCGGTGCTTTTCCTGGCGGATACGGTGATCGAGTAAAGATGAGCTTGTAGTGACATTCGAGACGGCCAAGAATAGACCTGTGCCATGACCTCCCGACGCGACTTCATCGCGGGGACGCTCGCGCTGGCGTCGGCGCCGCTCGCGGCGCAGGAAAAGCCGGCAGCGCGCATGTATCGCATCGGCATGCTCGAATCGGTGCCGATCGGCGCAGCGGCGCTCAATCTGGGCGAGTTCCACCGCGGCATGAAGGAGCTCGGGCACGAGGAAGGCCGCAGCTACATCGTCCTTTATCGCTCCTCCGACGGCCGCGCGGATCGCTTTCCCGCGCTCGCGGCCGAGCTCGCGCGGCAGAACGTCGATGTCTTCGTCACGCGCGGCACGCCGGCGACGCTTGCCGCGCGCGACATCGAGAGCGGCATCCCGGTCGTGGCCTCGGCGGTAGCCGATCCGCTCGAAGCGAAGCTCGCCGCGAGCTTGGAAGCCCCCGGCGGCAACGTCACCGGCCTCACGAGCCAGGTCAACGAGCTCGGCGCGAAGCGCATGGAGCTCCTGAAGGCGCTTGCGCCCGGGATCCAGCGCTTGGGCGCGCTGGTAAATCTCGAGAACCCAGCGTCGGTTGCCGTGTGGAAGATGATCGAGCCGGCCGCCGCCAATCTCAATCTCAAGGTGGAGATGATCGATGTCCGCCAGCCCGAGAAGCTCGAGGCCGCGCTCGACGCGGCGGTCAAGAACGGCGTCGACAGCCTGATCATCGGCGTCGATCCGCTCGCGCAGGCGAACCAGGTCGTCGACTTCACGCTGCGCCAGCGGCTGCCGGCGGCGTTCGCCGCGCGCACGTTCGTCGAGGCGGGAGGCCTGCTTTCCTATGGCGTGTACTACCCGAACCTCTACTACCGCGCGGCGACCTACGTGGACAAGATCCTGAAGGGCGCGAAGCCCGCGGACCTGCCGATGGAGCGCGCGGCGAAGTTCGAGCTCGTTATCAACCGCAAGACCGCGCGTGCGCTGAAGATCGCCATACCGCCCGACCTTTTCCTGCGCTCCGACGAGATCATCGACTAGCGGCACGGGCTTTGCTCGCACCAGCGCAGTCAATTTCCGGAGGCTGCGATGGACATGCAAATGGTGAAGGAGCTGCTGCTGCAGTCGCTCGAGCACGAGATGGGCGGGGTCAAGATCTATGAGACGGCGCTCAAGTGCGCGCAGAACGAGGACCTGAAGGAGGAGTGGGAGCGCTACCACCAGGAGACCGAGCGCCACGTGCAAGTTTTACAGGACGTGTGCTCGCAGATGCAGCTCGATGCCGGCGAGCAGACGCCGGGCCGCAAGATCGTGAAGGACATGGGCGCCTCGCTCGTCGCGGCGATGGAAGCGGCGCTCGGCGCGGGCGATAAGGCCATGGCCGAATGCGTCGCCTGCGAATGCGTCGTGCTTGCCGAGGAGAAGGACCACTCCAACTGGCAGCTGATCGGTGAGGTCGCGAAAAAGATGACGGGCGCCGAAGCCAAGGCGCTGAAAGAGGCGCACAAGGAAGTCGAAGACCAGGAAGACGAGCACTACTACCACTCGAAGGGCTGGCTGCGCGAGCTCTCGATGCAGTCGCTCGGGATGAAGGCCGTGCTGCCGCCCCCGGAAGAAAAGAAGCACGTCAAGACCGCGATCGGCCAGGCGCGCGCCGAGCAGTCACGCACCAAGTCGCACTGAGCGCAAGTCGTAACAAGAAAGAGCCCGCCGAGCGCGGGCTTTTTCTTGTCGGGAGTAGCATTACGGGGGGAGGATTCAAAAGATGCTCGGGCGCCGGCAATTCTGCGCGGCTTTGCCCGATCGCGTGATCGAATAAATGGGGGTCCGTCCCCATTTAAAAAAACAAAAGGCCCGCGAGAGCGGGCCTTTTAACGTGGGCCGTCCGTCGTTACTTGAGGGCGGCCTCCACCGCGCGCTTGCACATCACGGTGATGAGGTGCGCGCGGTACTCCGGTGAAGCGTGCAGATCGTTGTTGAGGCCATCGGGCTTCACCTTGATGTTGGCGACCGCCTCGGGCGCGAACTTGGATGACAGGGCCTTCTCCATCTCGGTTTGGCGGAAGGCGCTTGCGCCCGCGCCGGTGACGCCGACGCGCACGTTGCCGGAGCCGAAATCGGCGACGTAGACGCCGACGAGCGCGAAGCGCGAGGCCGGGTTCCTGAACTTCATGTAGGCGCCGCGCTTGGGGACCTGGAACGAAACCGAGGTGATGAGCTCGGCCGGCTCGAGCGCTGTCTCGTAGAGGCCCTTGAAGAACTGGTCGGCGGCGATCTTGCGCTTGTTGGTGCTGATGGTCGCGTTGAGCGCAAGTACTGCGGCCGGATAATCGGCCGCCGGATCGCTGTTCGCGAGCGAGCCGCCGATCGTGCCCATGTGGCGCACCTGGCGGTCGCCGATCAGGGCGGCGAGCGCGCCGAGCGACGGAATCGCGCGCTTCACCTCCGCCGAGGCCGCGACTTCCGCGTGCCGGGTCATGGCGCCGATCTCCACCGCGCTGCCCGACACCTTGATGCCGGTGAGCTCGCGGATGGTGCCGAGGTCGATGAGATCGGAGGGCGAGGAAAGCCGCAGCTTCATCGCCTGGACGAGGCTCTGGCCGCCGGCGAGGAACTTGCCTTCGCCCTTCTGCGCCGCGAGCGCGATGGCGTCTTTGCTGCTCGTGGGACGGTGGTACTGGAATGCATGCATGAAGGTCTCCTAGGCTCTTGTCATCGCGCGCCACAGGTTCTGCGCTGTGGCGGGCATGGGAACGTCCTTGACGCCGAGAGCGTCGGTGATCGCGTTCATCACCGCCGCCGGCGCGCCGATGGCGCCGGCTTCGCCGCAGCCTTTCACGCCGAGCGGGTTATGCGTGCAGGGCGTCTCGCGCGTATCGATTTTGAAGAGCGGCAAATCGGTCGCGCGCGGGATGCAGTAATCCGCGAGCGAGCCGCTCACGAGCTGACCGGTGTCGTCGTAGGCGCAGTTCTCGGTGAGCGCCTGGCCGATTCCCTGCGCGAGGCCGCCGTGCACCTGGCCCTCGACGATCATCGGGTTGATCACCTTGCCGAAATCGTCCACCGCGGTGAAGGCGACGATCTGCGCGGCGCCGGTCTCGCGATCGACTTCCACCTCGCAGACGTAGCTTCCCGCGGGGAAGGTGAAGTTCGCCGGATCGTAGAACGCGTTCTCGTTCAGGCCCGGCTCGAGCTTGTCGAGCGGATAGTTATGCGGCACATAGGCCGCGAACGCCACCTCGCCGAATGTTTTTTTCTTGTCCGTGCCGGCGACCTTGAACACGCCGCGCTCGTACTCGATGTCTCCTTCGGAGGCTTCGAGCAGGTGCGCGGCGATCTTCTTGCCCTTGGCGACGACCTTGTCGAGCGCCTTGACGATCGCCGTGCCGCCAACCGCGATGGAGCGCGAGCCGTAGGTGCCCATGCCGAAGAGGACCTTCGACGTGTCGCCGTGCACGATGTCCACCTGCTCCATGCTCAAGCCGAGCCGGTCGGCGACGACCTGCGCGAACGTGGTCTCGTGCCCCTGGCCGTGCGCATGCGATCCGGTGAAAACGGTCACCGTGCCGGTCGGATGCACGCGGATCTCGCCCGCTTCGTAGAGGCCCGCGCGCGCGCCGAGGGCGCCCGCAACGTTGGACGGCGCGATGCCGCAGGCTTCGATGTAGCAGGCGTAGCCGAGGCCGCGCAGCTTTCCGCGCCGCTGTGACTGCTCGCGCCGGTCTCTGAAGCCCGCAACGTCACCGATCTTCATCGCCGCTTCCAGCGTGGCGTCGTAGTTGCCGGTGTCGTACTGCAGCGCGACCGGCGTCTGGTAGGGGAACTTGCGGATGAAGTTGCGCTTGCGCAGCTCCGCCGGGTCGATCTTCATCTCGCGCGCCGCGGTCTCGACGAGCCGCTCGACGACGTAGGTCGCTTCCGGTCGTCCGGCACCGCGATACGCATCGACCGGCGTGGTGTTGGTGAACACCGCGGTCACTTCGCAAAAAATCGCGGGCGTGGTGTATTGGCCGGCGAGCAGCGTCGCGTAGAGGATCGTCGGCACGCAGGACGCGAACGTGGAGAGATACGCGCCGAGGTTGGCGGTGGTCCGCACGCGCATCGCGAGGAAATTGCCCTCGCTTCCGAGCGCGAGCTCGGCCGTCGTGACATGGTCGCGGCCGTGCGCATCCGAGACGAACGCTTCGGAGCGATCCGCCGTCCACTTCACCGGACGCGCCAGCTGCTTCGCCGCCCACGTGCACACCACGTCCTCGGCGTACAGGTAGATCTTGCTGCCGAAGCCCCCGCCCACGTCGGGGGCGACGACGCGCACCTTGTTCTCCGGCAGGCCGAGCACGAACGCCGTCATCAGCAGGCGCTCGACGTGCGGGTTCTGGCTCGCGACATAGAGCGTGTAGCTCT
>Ga0075426_10000422_pt1 | contig 29329 bp, 22 predicted proteins | sample SoiMethybrSBSTD5_FD_75304 | JGI IMG/M metagenome (GOLD analysis project Ga0075426, IMG submission 75304) | Bulk soil microbial communities from a Populus tree surrounding site in Tennessee, USA - Soil MetaG P. TD hybrid SBSTD5 | ecosystem: Environmental > Terrestrial > Soil > Tree plantation...
CGAGCGTGCGGCGCGGCAATAGGTACGGTTGGCCGCTGTGCGGGTCGCGCTTCAGGACGGCCTCGACGCCCCAGACCTCCCTCAGGAGGGCCGCGTCGAGCACCTCGCCGGGCGGTCCGTCGGCGACGAGCCGGCCGCGGGAGAGGACGGCGAGCCGGTCGGCGTACCGGGCCGCGAGGTTGAGGTCGTGCAGGGCCGCGACCGCGCAGACCCGACGCTCGCGGACGAGCCGTTGCACCCGCTCGAGGATGTCGAGCTGGTGGCCGATGTCGAGGTGCGCCGTCGGCTCGTCGAGCAGGAGCAGCGACGATCCCTGCGCGAGGGCGCGACCGAGGAGCAGCCGCTGCCGTTCCCCGCCGCTGAGCGTCCGGATCCCCTCGTGGGCGCGATCGGAGAGCCCCACGTCGGCCAGCGCCCGGTCGGCGAGCGCGCGGTCCTCTGCGGTCTCGCCCCCGAACGGAGCGAGGTGCGGATACCGACCGTAGAGCACGTACTCCCGCAGGGCGACGTTGTCGCGCGGCGCCTCCTCCTGGGGGACCCAGGCGACGCGTCGCGCCCGCTCCCGCGCGGTGAGCTCCGCCGTCGGGGCGCCGAACAGCTCGACCCCGCCGCTCTCGATCGGCACGAGGCCGAGCGCGGCGCGGATCAGGGTCGTCTTCCCCGAACCGTTCGGCCCGGCCAAGGCGACCAGCTCGCCCGGCTCGGCGCGGAGCGACACGCGATGGAGCACCGAGCGCCCGCCGAGCCGCACGGTGAGGCCGTCGATCGCGAGCGCGGGGGCGGGCGTCAGAGGCCTTCCCCCATGAACGCGCCCCGGCGGTGGCGGAGCAAGAGGAAGAAGAAGAACGGGGCACCGGCGAAGGCGGTGAAGAGCCCGACCGGCAGCACGACATCGGGGACGACCAACCCCGAGAGGTCGTGCGCCGCGAGCAGGAAGGTGGCGCCGACGAGCGCCGAGCCGGGCAGCACCGCGCGGTAGTCGGGGCCCCAGACGCGGCGGACGACGTGGGGGGAGATCAGGCCGACGAACCCGATGATCCCGGTGAAGGCGACCGCCACGGCGGTCGCGACCGACGCGAGGAGCAGCAGTCGGGTGCGGATCCGCCGGGCGTCGACCCCGAGGCTCTGGGCGACGTCGGAGCCGAGCTGGAGCACGTTGAGCTCGCGCCCGAGGAGCAGCAGCGGTCCGGTGGCGAGCAGGAGCCCGCCGAGAACGATCCCGTCCCGGCCCCACGTCGCCCCGCCGAGGCCCCCCAGGAGCCAGAAGCTGACCTGGGCGCTACCGGTCGGGTTGAACAGGAGGATCACCGAGAGGATCGCGGAGAGCAGGTTCGCGAGGGCGACCCCGACGAGCAAGAGCGTCTCGACGCTCCCGCCCAGATAGCGGGCCGAGAGGAGAATGAGGCCTCCGGTCGCGATCGCCCCGAAGAAGGCGAAGAGGGGGAGCGCGACGTTCGCCTGGGCGAGGCCGACGTTGAAGACGAAGAGGATCGCCGCCCCGAGCGTCCCCCCCGAGGAGAGCCCGAGGAGGTACGGGTCGGCGAGCGGATTTCGGAACGTGCCCTGGAGGGTCGCGCCCGAGAGACCGAGGGCCGCGCCCGCCAGCAGCGCCAATAGGATCGTCGGCACCGTGCTCTGCCAGATGATCCGCACCCACGCCGAACATTGCGTCGCCGAGACGCCGGCGTCGCACGGCGATGGGTAGAGGCCACCGAAGGAGAGCCCGTTCGCGAGGATCCGGAAGACGGTGGTCGAAGGGATCGACACACCGCTGAGCAGCGGCGACAGGGCGACGAGGGCGGCCCCACCCAGGAACGTGAGCGCCAGCAGGCGCCGGCGCCGAAGGCGGCTGGGCGTGGGGGAGGGCGCGGCGGCGTCGGCCGGGCCGGCCACCCCGCTACCTCGGCGGGTAGACGTCCGGATGGAGGAGCGCGAGGAGGACGGGCAGCCCGCTCAGCACCATTGTCGGGTCCGGCTCCGTGAGGAGGTTCGAATCGATCCCCCAGGCGCGGCCGTCCTGCACCGCGGTCAGGCTCGACCACTCGGGGCCCTGCTGATAGGTCGCGAGGGTGACCCCGAACCCGACCCCGTAGATGACGGCCCAGGGCTGGGCGCTGAGCACCTGCGACCCCGACATCTCGAAGTACGGTAGGGCCGAGCTCGCCGCGATGCTGGCGGCGCCGACGAACTCGATGAGAGACCGGCCGAAGGTACCGGGCCCGTACGTCCAGTACCCAGGGGCCGGACTTCCGTCCGGGCTCGCGTAGTACGTCAGCAACAGGGTCGGGAGCGGGGCACCGGTGAACGACAGGTTCGTGACCAGCTGCTGGGCGGTCCCGAGGACCGCTTGCAACTGGCCCACGAGCGTCGAGGCGGCGGGCCCGACCCCGAAGATCTCGCCGAGCAGGGTGACGTCGACGGCGATACCCCCGAGGGTGGAGGGTTGGAGCATAACGACCGGGATCGAGTAGGTGACGCTCATCTCCTCGACGTCGGCGATGCTCACGATCGTCGAGGCAAGGACGAGCTCGGGGCTCGCGTTCAACAGCTGGGGGAGGTTCACGGACGGGGCGGTCTCGACGCACATCGAGTTCGTGAGCCCCCACGCGCTCACCTGAGAGTCGTTGTAGTCCTGGGAGATCCCTCCCGAGAGCGTCGTGCCGCAGTCGATCCCGACGACGCGGTCGCGTAGGCCGAGCCGGACCATCGAGTCCATCGTGCTCGGGGCGAGGACGACCACGCGGTGCGGGTTCGGCGGGACCGCCACCGTCCGACCGACGTCGTCGGTGATCGTGATCGCTCCGGGGGGGGTCGAGGGGGACCGGAGCTCGAAGTAGGCGGCGGTGACGGCGATCGCGGCCCCCGCGACGAGCAGGAGCGCGACGGCGAACAGCGCGACCGGGATCGTGCGGGGGGCCTTCGGAACGCTGGAGCTGGGGGCAGACAAACTCATTGGACTGCAGGCAAACAGAGTTTCACTTAAGCTTTTTCGCGCGGCGTGGGGCAAGGTCGCCGGGGAACCGGTACCCGGCCCCGTGACGGCCGGAAAGGCTATCTCGCGGGCCGCGTCCGGAGGGCCCGGAGGGAGCATAGGCTAACCTGGTAGACCAGCGGGCTCCAGTCAGGGCCCCCGAAGGGGGTCCTGGGATCAAGCGAGAGCGGAGGGGCGACGAACGTCCCTGTGACGAGTGACTGGAGCGGTCGGAGAGACCCGCATATCGGGGTTCAAATCCCCGTGCTCCCATCCCCCGGCTCGGCGACGAGGCCCCGTCCGTACCTGTCCGGTCGAGCGCGCCGAAGGGGCGCCGAACAAGCCAATAGCCGCCGCCGGTTCGTTGCGTCATGAAACCGTCCGACCCCCTCGGCCTCGTGGAACCGTTCCCCGACGCGGCCGGCCCCGCCCACCTGTTCCGCCTCAGCCGGATCGAGGGATTCGACCCGGCGCGCTTCGTCCGCCTTCCCCTGACCTTGCGTCTCCTCGCGGAAAATCTGGCGCGCCACTTCGACCCCCAGCAGGTCGAGGCGAAGGACCTCAAGGCCCTCGTGCGGGGCGACCTCGCGGCCTCCGACTTCGACTTCCCGTTCTACCCCTCCCGGGTGCTGCTCCAGGACTTCACGGGCGTTCCCGTGCTGGTCGACCTCGCCGCGCTGCGGTCCGCCGCCGTCCGACGGGGGCTCCCGGCCGAGCGGGTCAACCCGGTCATACCGGTCGACCTGATCGCGGACCACTCGGTCCAGGTCGATAGCTACGGGTCGCCGCGTTCGCTCACCGTGAACCTGGACCGGGAGTACGACCGCAACCACGAGCGGTACGCCCTGCTGCGATGGGCGGGCGAATCGTACCGCAACGTGCGCGTCGTGCCGCCCGGCAACGGGATCTGCCATCAGGTGAACCTCGAGTACATCGCCTCCGTGGTCGCCCGGTCCGACGTCCGGGGCGCTTCGCTCGTCTTCCCGGACACCGTCGTCGGCACGGACTCCCACACGACGATGGTGAACGGGCTCGGCGTCCTCGGGTGGGGGGTCGGGGGCATCGAGGCCGAAGCGGTGATGATGGGCGAGCCGTACTACCTCGCCCGACCGACGGTCGTCGGCGTACACCTCACCGGCGCCCTCCCGGAGGGCGTGACCGCCACCGACCTCGTCCTCACGATCACCCGCGCCCTGCGGCGGCACGGCGTCGTCGAGAAGTTCGTCGAGTTCTTCGGCCCGGGGCTCGCCCACCTCTCGGTGCCCGACCGAGCGACGCTATCGAACATGTGCCCGGAGTACGGAGCGACGGCCGCGCTGTTCCCGATCGACGACGCCACGACCACGTACCTGCGAGCGACCGGCCGCACCGACGACCACGTCGACCGCGTGCGCCGGTATGCCGAGCTCCAAGGGCTCTGGAACACCGGCGCGCTATCCGAGCTCCGCTTCGACGAGCAGATCGATATCGACCTCGGGTCGATCGTGCCGACGATCGCCGGTCCGAAGAACCCCGAGGAGAGCGTGGCGCTCGCAGACGCGGCCCCGTCGTTCCGCGCCGCCCAGGCCGCGTACCGGGCGGACCATCCTCCCACGAACGGTCACCCCACGGGCACGGTCCCGATCTCCGACGGGTCGGTCGTGATCGCGGCGATCACGAGCTGCACGAACACGTCGAACCCGTCGGTGATGATCGGGGCGGGTCTCATCGCGCAGCGCGCCCACGACCTCGGGCTCACCGTCACGCCCGGCGTCAAGACCTCGCTCGCCCCGGGGTCGAAGGTCGTCACCGAGTACCTGCGGCGCTCGGGCCTCCTCGTCCCGCTGGCCGCGCTGGGCTTCGACCTCGTCGGCTACGGGTGCACGACGTGCATCGGCAACAGCGGCCCGCTCGATCCGGTCGTCGAACGACAGGTCGTCGACGGTGACCTCTACGTCGCCGCCGTCCTCAGCGGCAACCGCAATTTCGAGGCACGGATCCACAACCTCGTCCGCGCGAACTACCTCGCGTCGCCGATGCTCGTGGTCGCCTATGCGCTCGCCGGCCGCGTCGACGTCGACCTCACGACCGAACCGATCGGCCGGGCGCGAGACGGCCGACCGATCTATCTCAAGGACCTCTGGCCCCCCTTGGCGGAGATCCGACGTCTGGTGGAAGCGAACCTCGACCCGGAGATGTTCCGCGAGAAGTATCGCTCTATCACGGTCGGCGACGAGCACTGGGAGGCCCTCAAGGTCCCGAGTGGCGCCACGTACCCCTGGGAGCCGACCTCCACGTACCTCCGCGATCCGCCGTACTTTGACGCGGTGGCGGCGTCCGGGCCCGAGGGGGAGCGGTGGCTCGACGGCGCCCGAGCGCTCGTGGTCCTCGGCGACCGCGTGACGACGGACCATATCTCACCGGCCGGCGAGATCCCTCCGGAGAGCCCGGCCGGCGCGTACCTGATCGAGCACGGCGTCGCCCCGTCGGACTTCAACACCTACGGGACCCGGCGCGGCAACCACGAGGTCATGGTCCGCGGCACGTTCGGCAACGTCCGCATCAAGAACCAGCTCGTCGCGCCGCGGGAGGGAGGGTTCACGCGGCACCTCCCATCGGCGGAGGTGACCTCGGTCTACGAGGCGGCCGAGCAGTATCGGGCCGAAGGGGTCCCGCTCGTCGTCCTCGCGGGCGCGAGCTACGGCCAGGGGAGCTCGAGGGACTGGGCGGCCAAGGGCCCGATGCTGCTTGGGGTCCGGGCGGTCGTCGCCGAGAGCTACGAGCGGATCAGTCGCTCGAACCTCGTCGGCATGGGCGTGGTCCCGCTCCAGTTCAAGCCCGGCGAGGGGTGGAAGCAGCTCGGACTCACGGGGACCGAGCGGTTCTCCTTCCGGCTTCCGGGCGGGACGCTCGCCCCCGGGACCGAAGTTCAGGTCACGGCCGCCGACGACGCGGGGCGCGAGGTCCGGTCGTTCTCGGTCGTGTGTCGGATCGATTCGGAGGTCGAGATGGCGTACTTCCGCGCCGGAGGCCTCCTGCCGTTCGTCCTCCGACGGCTGGAAGCGACCACGACGGCGCCGTCGGGCCCGAGCTGAGGCGGCCGGCGACGTGCTCGAGTACACCGGCATTCGGGTGCGCGACCTCGACCGGTCGCGACGTTTCTATTCCGAGGGACTCGGGCTTCGGCCCGTCCGACGAGGTCGGATGGCCGCAGGCGGAGTGTGGGAGGAGCTCGAGGACCCCGAGTCGCACGCGGTGCTCGAGCTCAACTTCTACCCGGACGCCCCGCCGTACCGTGAGGGGGACGAGCTCGACCACCTCGGGTTCCGAGTGGACCGGCTGGGAGAGAGCGTCGACCGCCTCGTCGCGCTCGGGGCGCGGCTGCGCATCCCCCCGTTCGAGGACTCCGGCGAGCGCCTGGCGTTCCTCTCCGACCCCGACGGCGTGTGGCTCGAGCTGTACGAGCGCCTCGAGGCCGACGGCGCGCCGACGTCGCAGCCGGTCGACTAACAGTGCCGGGTCGGACGCCCCCCGCCGGACCTGCCTATATTAGAGCCGCCGAGGGTGGGGAGCGCGACCGGGCGCGGCCCCGACCGAACCATCGATGGACGAGCTGAACGCGGAAGGGCCGAGGGTGCGACGGTCCGTCGGGTTCAGCTCGACCGGCGTCTTCGTCGTCGCCCTCGCGATCCAGCTCCTCGGCTACATACCGACCCACTTTTTCGCCCAGCACGTCGGGCTGACCCCGAGCGGGATGGGGGTGCTCGGGACCCTCCAGTGGTTCTTACTCCTCGCGTCGTCGGTCAACATGATCGGCGACCTGCGGATCGGCTCCGCCTACACGTTCTTCATCGCCCGCGGCGAGTCGCCCCTGACCGCGACCGGGACCTACTTCGTCCTGCGCGTCGCGATGGTCGCCACGGGTGGCACGATCCTCTGGTTCTCCGCCCCGGTCTTCCCGTCGGACTACTCGACCGAGACGTTCCTCGGCCTGTTCGGCCTCTGGATGCTCCTTCCGGTCCTCTGGTCGGTCTCGACGGTCTACTCCCAGCTCTGGGTCGCGCAAGGTCGGTCCGTCCGGGGCCAGTTCCCGTTGCTCATCGAGTCCGTCGCGCGGACGAGCGCGCTCACGATCATCGCTCTATGGTCCTTGAACCTGCCCGTCGGATCGTTCACGGATATCGTCGCCCCGGTGACGTACGCGTACCTGTTCGGCGCCGGCGTCTCGGCCGTCTACAGCTTCCCCTCCGTATGGCGGGCGACGCGGCCGTTCCGCCTCGCCGTCGCGGCGCGGCTCTTCCGGTTCGCCTGGCCGCTCATGGGGAGCCTGATCCTTCTCTACCTCTCGACCACTATCGTCCAGTTCCTCATGGTCGTGCACTACGGCCCCGACCGTTTCACGGTGTTCCTCGCGGGCAACGGTCTCCGCATCCTCGTGCTGTCCATCCCCGCCGCCGTCGCCGTGCCGCTGTTCCCCCACCTGGCGCGGCTGCACAAGCAGCGGGACTACGAGGTCATTCGCCAGCGCACGTGGGCGGCCCTGCGCTACACGGCGCTCTTGGCCGTCCCGCTGGCGCTAGCGATGGTCGTCTATCGTTTCCCGCTCATGAACATCCTCTACTCCGGCCCGTACGCGACGCAGGGCGGGGGAGCGGTGGCCCTCGCAATCCTCGCGATCTCCGCCATCCCCGCGGCCCTGAGCCAGATCATCGGCACTTCGCTCAACTCGGTCGGGCTCCAGCGGCTCGAGCTGTACCTTACCGCCCTCCAGGTGGCCACGCTCGTCCTCGGCTGCGTCGCGTTCATGGTTCCCTGGAACCTGTTCGGCCTCCCCGGCCCGGTGGCGGCCGCCCTCGCCGTCCTTGTTTCCTCACTGGCGGCTCTGCTCCTCAACACGTACTACATGTCGCGGCTCCTTGGGGTCCGGATCCAGGCTCGACCGATCGGCACGATCGTCGTCGGCGCCGTGGCCGCGTTCGTCGTCGTAGGCCAGTTCAACAGCCTGTTGGGGAGCATCGGACGATACTACGTCCTGTTCGCGGGAGTGAGCCTGGGATTCCTCGCGTACGCCGTCGTCCTCGCGCTCGTCGGGGAGCTCTCGAAAGCGGACGTGCGGCAGATCGTCGGGGCCCTCGGGCTCCCGCCCTCCCTCGCGCGCGTCCTCGCTCGCCTGTGCTGGCGGGAGGAGACCTGGCCGGTGAACCCGGCGCCGGAGGGCGGGGCGGTCGGGCTCAAGCCCCTCGACCCGCGCCTCGAGCCCGACGAGGATGCGGCGGCGCGACCGTCCCAGGAGACGAAAGGACCCCCCGAGACGTGAGCCGGGACCCTTGTCAGAGGGTGCCAGGGGTACGCGAGAGCTTAAGCCCCCTAGGCGACGTACTATGGGTGAGGCACGAGCGATGATCCAGGTGGAGGTCCGACCGTCCGCCATCGAGCAGGTCCGGCGCCTGATGGGCTCACAGAAGCCCGAGACCGGCGTCCGCATCTACGCCCAGCCGGGCGGCGGCGGATGCTGCGGGGGCGGCGGCGGCGCGGTCCAGTTCGGCATGGCGTTCGCCAAGCCCCGTCCCGAGGACGAGGTCGTAAAGGTCGACGGCTTCTCGCTCCTCATCGACCCGGCGAGCGCGAAGTTCGTCAACGGCGCGGTCGTCGACTACGTCGAAACGCTCAAGGAATCCGGCTTCAAGGTGTCGAACCCGACCCTACCCGAGCCCGACGCGGCGGGCCAGGCCGGCGGCTGCGGGTCGTGCGGCTCGAACGCGTCGAACGGCGGCGGCTGCGGCTGCGGACACTAGGCGCGCGGCCGCGCTCCGGCCGACGTTCTTCCTCGGCACGGCGCCGTCGGGTTCTCCTCGTTAAATAGGGCCGCACGGCTCGCGGCCCTCCATGCCTCCCGAGGCGCTCAACGCGGTCGATGTACGCAAGACGTACCGGCTCCGTCGCGGCCCGCCGGTGGAGGCGCTCTCGGGCGTCTCGATGACCGTCCGGGCCGGCGAGCGGGTCGCCCTCCTCGGGCGGAACGGCGCCGGAAAGACCACGTTCCTCCGGATCGCGGCGACGCTCTTGCGCCCGACCTCGGGGTCGGTCGAGGTCTTCGGGCACGAGGTGAGCCGCGAGCCCGATGCGGTCCGGCCGATGATCGCCGTCGTCCCGCAGGAGGGGAAGCCGTTCTTCCACCTCACCCCGCGGGAGCAGGTCTACACGTACCTGCGCGCCCGGGGCCTCGACCGGGCGACGGCGCACGCCCGCACGTCGGAGGCCATCGGGGAGATGGAGCTCGACGAGGTCGCGGACCGGCTGTCGATCACTCTCTCGGGCGGCCAGCGCCAGCGCACCATGGTGGCGACGGTGATCGCCACGGGCGCTCCGCTGCTGTTCCTCGACGAGACCACCATCGGCATGGACCCGTTCGCCCGTCGCGGCGTCTGGGAATCGCTCCGCGCGCTCACCCGTCGCGGGTCGACGATCCTGCTCACGACCCACTACCTCGACGAGGCCGAGGCGCTCTCGGACCGGCTCTACATCGTCGAGCGCGGCCGCGTCCTCATCGCGGGCACCGCGGAGACCCTCAAGCAGCAGGTCGGCGGGACGCTCCGCGTCTCGATCTCCGACGGGGCGACGATGGGCGAGACGTTCGCCTCGTTCGGCAGCGCGGTCCTCGACGGGACGACGCTCCACGTCATCGTCGACCCGAAGCGCCTTCTCGAGATCCTGAATGTCGCGGTCAAGGCGCAGCGGACGGCGACCGTCGGCCCGGTGACCCTCGAGGAGGCGTTCCTGCGGACCGTCGGCCGGTCGATCGACGAGGACTGACGTGGCGCTCCCGTTCGCGCTCCCGAACTTCCGCGGCGCCGCGTCGTTCTCGGCGACCGAGGCGCGTGTCCAGCTCCACGAGGGGATCGCCGTCTTCACCTCGATGATCACCCAGTTCGTCGTCCTGATCTTCGTCTGGGTCCTCGCCCGATCGATCCTGCCGGTCGCGATCCTGGGTGCGATCATCTTCTCGATGTTCACCCTCGGACAGCGCGTCCTCAACGAGGCGGCCTACGTCCGCGTGGACCACAAGCTGAACGAGCTGTACCTGGCGTCCCCACTCACGCCGGAGTCGTACTTTCTCGGGATCGCCGTCGGGGTCCTCCTCGCGTACCTGGGGCCGATCCTGATCCTGGTCGCGATCGCGGTCCTCTGGGTCGCGTTCACCCCGCTCCTCGCGGTCGAGCTCGTCGCGACGTCGCTCGCGGTCTGGCTCTTCTCCTCCTCGATGGGCTACGTCCTCTCGACCCTGTTCCGGGACATGCGCGCGATCTGGTCGTACGCGTCGATCCTGTACAATCTCTTCGGCGTCCTGCCCCCGGTGTTCTACCCGGTCGGCCTCTTTCCGACGGCCCTGCGACCGATCGCCCTCGTGATGCCGCCGAGCGCCGCCGCGGGGCTCCTCCAGGACGCGCTCCGACCGGGCGTGCTCTCCTCGTCCGACGTCGTCCTCGCCGCCGTCGCCCTCGCCGTCGAATCGCTCGTCATGTTCGGCGTCGCCCTGCTCTGGGCGCGTCGGACGGCCCAGGAGCGGTAGCCGTGGCGACGGTGTCGTACCCGGCCTCGGTCCCGCGGGAGGGCCACGTCTTTCCGGCATTCGCCCTCATCGGTTGGCGGTGGATCAGCCGCAACCCCGCGTCGACCGTCGCGCCGATCCTGCTCCCGTTCATCTTCCTCTACTTTCTCTTCCTGATCTCGCCGGGCCTCTTCCCTCTCGAGGTGATCGGGGCGATGCTCTTCACGACGCAGAACATCGGTAGCTGGGTCCTCGGCGACTCGGCGACGTGGCGGATCGAGTGCGCCCTCCAGGACCTGTTCGTTGCGTCGCCGATGGGGAAGGTCCGCTACCTGTTCGGGATCGCCGTCTCGAACCTGATCGCCGCCGCCCCCGCCCTCGTCGTCCTCGCCGTCGTCCTCTCGTTCGCCGTCGGTCACCCGGTCCCGTGGACGTCGTGGGCGATCCTGTTCGGGGCGCTCGTCGTCGTCTGGGTCCTCTTCTCGGCGATCGGGGTCGCGATGTCGAGCCGCCTCACGAGCCAGCGGGAGATCTGGCCGGTGGGGAACCTCACGTTCACGGTCCTCGGCATGCTGTCGCCGCTCTACTACCCGCTCTCGTACCTGCCGCCCCTCTGGCAGCAGGCCGCGCTGTTCTTCCCGACGACGTACGCCGCGATCCTCGCCCAGGGGGCGTTCGGCCTCGCGCCCGCTTCGACCGGATCGATGACGATCGACGCGGTCCTGCTCCTCGTCCTTGCGGTCCTCGGCACCGCCGTCGCCCTCTCGCTCTACCGGTGGCGGGGCGCGTGACCCTCGCGGCCTCTACGAGGGCGCGCCGGGCGGGCCGGGGCCGCCCCGGACCAGAAACGTTCATCCCTTCCGCCGGCTTGCATTCCTCGGTGCGTCCGTCCGAACACTACCAGCGATCGATCCCCGCCCCGCCGGAGCCCCGGCACGAGACGATCTTCCTCGCCGGCCGCGTGTCCGTCCGAGGACGGGGCGGGTAGGGACGCGTCGCTCGCATGGGGAACGAAGAGTTCGACGAGATCCTGACCGCGCTCGACCGGGAGACCGCCCGGATCCGGGTGCGGGCCGAGCCGCGCCGCTACAACAAGCCCGCGACGGTCATCTCGGGGTTCCCACCGGGGGTCGACCTCGTCGAGACGACGCGGTCGCTCAAGAACCGGCTCGCGACCGGCGGGTCGGTCGTCGACGGCGAGGTCTATCTCCAGGGGGACCATCGGTCCCGGATCCGGGACGAGCTCCAGCGGCTCGGGTTCGACCCGGCCACGATCGAGGTCTCGAACGCCCAGCTCCCCAAGCGCGGCCGCCGCGGGTAGTGCTTCCAGCGCCACCTACCGATCGGAACTCCCGCGCGGAAGCGGCCACCCCGCGCCCAGAATGCGCCGGACGCTCACGCTATGAACGAGCGGGCCTCGGCCGGCCGAGGTCCACACGATGGCCGGTTACGCGCATCCGGAAGTCCTCGTCGACACGGAGTGGGTCGCTCAGCACCTCCAAGATCCCAAGGTGCGGATCGCCGAGGTCGACTACGACCCGGCCGCCAACTACCAGCTCGCCCACATCCCCGGCTCGGTGCTGATCGACTGGAGGGCCGACATCAACGATCCCGTGGCGCGCGACCTCCTCAGCGGGGCTGCGCTGACCCGGCTCATGCACCGGGTCGGGGTGCACCCCGATACGGTGCTCGTCCTCTACGGGGACTTCAACAACTGGTTCGCGGCGTTCGCGTTCTGGGTGTTCCAGTACTACGGCGTGCACGACGTGCGGCTCATGAACGGTGGCCGCAAGAAGTGGATCGCCGAGGACCGCGCGCTGACGAAGGAGGTCGTGACCCCGGCGGCCGGCTCGTTCTCGGCGCAACCCCCGAACGAACACCTGCGGACCTACTACGACGCGGTCCGGCACGCCCTCGACGAGGTGAAGGCGGGGCGGCGGCGCTTGGTCGACGTGCGCGGTCCCAAGGAGTTCACGGGCGAGGTCACCGCGCCCCCCGAGTACCCGAACGAGCACGCGCAGCGCGGTGGGCACATCCCGGGGGCCGTGAACATCCCCTGGGCCCAGGCGGTGAACGACGACGGGACGTTCAAGAGCCGCGACGAGCTCGACGCCCTCTACCGCGGCAAGGGGATCACGGGCGACGTCCCGGTGGTCACGTACTGCCGGATCGGGGAGCGCTCGAGCCACACCTGGTTCGTCCTGAAGTACCTCCTCGGATACCCGGACGTGCAGAACTACGACGGGTCGTGGACCGAGTGGGGTAACCTGATCCGCAGCCCGATCGAGAAACCCTAACGCCGGCCCACGCGACGCCGCCCCTCACGAGGGCCCGCGGCGCAGCCGGGGCGTCGGGTTCGCTTCCTTCCGGATGAGGAAGTGGTGGAGGTTCGCCTCCTTGCGGTGGGCCAGCACCGAGTGACCGGTCCGGTCGGACCACCGGATCATCTCGATCGGGCTCGTCGGGTCGTCGGTGACGAGGAGCACGACGTCCCGCGCGGCGCGGCCGGCGAGCTCCGTATCGAGGCGGGCGAGGATCGCCGAGCACTCGGCCCCGATTTCGTAGAGCTCCACGTCGGGTGCCGCCGGGTAGCACCGGATCCGAAGCTCGCGGATCCGCGCGGCGAGCCCGTCCCGGACCGCGGCGGCATCGACGAGAGCGGCCGGTAGCGTCCCCGGTCGGTCCGGCGCGATCACAACGACCCACCCCTCGTCGTAGGGTGCGTCGTTGAGCAACTTGGGGCGATCGACGAGGGCGACGTTCCGCTCGAGGACCCGGCCGTCGACCGGCAGCCGGACCGCGCCCGTGTAGCGGACCGACTCGACCGTCGCGACGCTCCGCCCGCGGGCCACCACCCCCTCGACCGGCCGGAACCCGACGCTCTGGAACCTCCCGGCGAACGACGCGAGCGAGGCGAGGATCCCGACGGTCGCCGACCGCCCCCCGTCGGAGGGCTTGAACCAGACGTCCTGCTCGAGGTCGTAGAGGCGGTCCTCGGGGAGCGAGCATCCCTCGACCTCCATGGAGCGCGAAAACGGTCCGCGAGATTTACCGATTCCGCGCGTCGGCAGGCCGCGCGCGACGCCCTCTAATAGACGCGATGCGGGTTGGCCCTACGATGGCCGCGCGGAGCCCTCGGACCCGCACGGCGGAGCCGGTCCGCAACCGGTGCCGGTGCGGCCACTTCCCGACGACCCACCTGAGGGTCGTGCCGAGCGCCCAGGGCGGTGGATTCCAGCTCGAGGCGACCGGCCCGTGCTCGATCTGCCTCGAATCGGTGTGCCCTCGGTTTCGCCCTTCGGTCTGAATCAGCGCGCCGCGGCGACGCGCGGCCAAACCCATTTGAGGAGCCCTCCGATAGTCGCACGATGCCGTTGGGTCGGCGTGCCATCGCGATTTCCGGTGTCGCGGTCGCGCTCGCGTTGCTGGCGAGCGGCGCTCCGAGCAGCTTCGCCCGAGGCCCCGCGCTCGACGGGGCGCGCTCCGAAGCGGTCCCCGGCGCCGTCCACCTCCCGCCCGGTCCGTTCCTGCCCCACGCGCTGATCGACCCGCGGGTCGGGAGCGGTCAGGGGCGGATGCTGATCGTCACGACCGACCCTGCGACCATGCCGAACGACGGCCTGCGGGCGAACCTGACCGCCTTCCCGCCGGAGTCGTTCGACCCCGAGTCGTCCTTCCAGGAAGGCGTCTCGGAGACGATCGGTGGGTACGACGCGGTCTTCGGGATCTTCCAGAACTCCGTGCACCCGCCGCTGCCGTTCTTCTCCGTCTTCTCCAACTCGACGGACGCGACAGTGCACCTCGCGTACTGGACGAACATCACGCTGCTCTCCGGGCAAAGCTACGACTTCGAGCTCACCCCGTCGAACGGCACGGTCTGGACGCTCACGGTGAACGGGGCTCGGTTCGGGGCGAACGCGAGCCTTTCCGACTTCGACTTCGCGGCCACGACCTCGACGTGGCTCGGGGGCCTGAGCTACAGCGAGATCGCATTGTACCCCGGCGCGACGACGACGCCTCCGGTCGCCTCCGCCTCGCTCGTCCTCGCGGTCCACCATACGTCCGGCTGGTACCTGCCCCAGCAGGGGCAGGCGATGTTCTCGGGCTCGAGCGGTGGAGCTTGGGGGGTCGAGGGACGTGCGCAGCACCCCACCCTCGCCCCCGGTGCCGTCGTCACCGGCACGAGCGTCGCCGCGGTGCCGAACGGCACGGTCCTCTGGACGGGCGGCCCGGTGCCCGTCGGCGTTGCGCTCGAGGTCCCGACGGGAGCGGTCGGGTCGGGCGCAACCATCGCGCGCGCCACCATCACCGACACCGGTGGGCTCCCGATCCCCGGCGCGGCGGTGTTCTTCTCGGACCGGCTCGGGGGCAACTTCTCCCCGTCGAGCGCCCTCACGAACTCGACCGGCCAGGTCCTCGTCCTCTTCGAGACCCCGAACGTCTCCGCGAACGCGTCGGACCTCGTTCTGGCGACGGTGACGACGTTCGGCTTCGGCGGTTCCTCCGGCCGCTCCGTCGATCTCTCGCCGGCGGAACAACTGTTCGTCAACCTGGTCGCCGGTTCGACGGACGCGACGCCGGGCGGCACCCTCGTCCTGACGTTCCGCGTCACGGACCCGAGCGGTCGTTCGGTCCCCGGCATCTACCTCGCGTTCTCCGTCGACCACGGCACGGTCTCCCCCACCCTCGCGTCGACGGACACCGACGGGCGGGCGGACGCCACGGTGAGCACGCCGTCGGCGCCGGTGGTCGTGACGCTCCGGGTCGCCGTCGCGGCGAACGGCGCGTGGGGCGCGGCGATCCTCCACCTCGGGAGCGGCCCACCGCCGCCGTCGTTCTGGGCGGTGTTCGGAGGGTACCTCGTCGGGGCCGCGGTCGCCGCGCTGGTTATCGCGGTCGTCGCGATCGGTCTCGCCCGACGCCGTCGGGGACGTCAGGTCCTACCGCCAATGGACCTGCGTCGTGACCCGCCCGTTTCCGCGGGCGGAGCGCCGCCCGAACCTGCGACTACCCGTACGCCGCCCGGATCATGTAGTCCTTGAACCGGTGCAGCCGGTCGTCCCAGAAGTGAAAGTGCCAGGACCGGGCGTCCTCCCACTCGTCGCCGCTCTTCCATCCGGCGTGCTCGAGCGTCACGTCGATTCCCTCCGGTGACTCCATGAGACGGACGTACACCTCGGTCTTCGGCTCCGGGCCGTTCAGAAAGCCATCGAACGTAGGCGGGCCCGTCCAGCTGAACCCGAGGTCGACGTCCGCGGTCATCCGCGTGATCCGGCCGTGGGACGCGAACCGGGGATCGTCGTCGAACACGAGCTCGAACTTGCCCCCGGGCTTCGGCTCGACCTCCGCGGAGCTCGCGAGCCACTTCGCGAGGTGCGCGGGGTCGAGGAACCCGGCGTAGATCATCGGGATCGGAAGCGGGATCGTCACCTGGATGATGATCGGGTCGAGGTCGTCGGGCATGCGGCGGCGGCTACGCTCGGGGTGCGTCTAAAGGGTTTGGGGCGTCGCGCCCGAGGGGGAGGCGGGGTCGCCGAATGCTTAGATAGCGAGCCCCGTACCGACGGGGATCCGGGCGGTGGTGGGGCGGGTGACGGCGGGCGATCTCGCGGCGACCGTCGACCTGCTGCGACCGTTCTGGTCCGACGCCGACCTGCCCCAAGAGCGGTTCGCGTACTACGAATTCCAGGCGCGCCGGTATCCCTCGATCCAACGGTTCCTGACCCGGTACGCCCCGTGGGACGGCCGTCGTGTCCTCGATCTCGGCGGCGGGGTCGGCGGGCTCGCCGTCGTGCTGAAGACCCGGCTCGGCGGCGCCTACGACCTGGCCGAGTACTCGGTGCCGGCGGAGCGCCACGCTCAGGCCCTGCGCGCGCGCGGCGTCGACCGGTCGTTCGCGTGCGATCTCTCGCAGGCCCACGCCCTCGACCGGCTCCCGACCGGCTACGATGCGATCCTGCTCGTCGAGGTACTCGAGCACCTCCTGGTGAACCCGCTGCGACTGTTCCGCTCGGTCTGGGACCATCTCGTGCCCGGCGGCCTCTTCTTCCTCACCACCCCGAACATGGCCCGCCTCGGAAGCCGACTGCGTCTCCTCACGGGCCGGTCGATCAAGGAGTCGGGGCGGTACCCCTGGGACGGGTCGATGGTCTACGGGCACGTCGTCGAGTTCACGATCGACGAGCTCGACCAGCTCCTCGCGGCCGAGAGCTTCCGGCGCGACGCGGCGGAGGTGGTCCAGCAGGTCCCATCGGTCCGTCCGTCCCGCACGCAATCGGCCGGGGTCCGATTGCTGAACACGCGCGCCGCACGCCGCCTGCGCCTCGGCGACGATATCCTCGCCGCGTATCGGAAGGTCGCACGACCGCCCGACGGCTCCTGCCCCATCCCGCTGGACGCGTCCGGTCGCGTGTAGCGTCCCCGACGATCTCGCCCGGCCGCCCCTTCGTTCGTCTCGTGCGACGCGGTTCGTCGCAATCGTAAATAGCCCCGGGGCCCCTCGGCCGCGCGCCGATGTTCGACCGAAAGTTCCTCTTGTGGGCCGCCAGCCTCGCGATCGTCGCGCTCTTCCTAGTGCCCACCTCGACCGCGGCGACGCCGGGCCACGTCGCCCCCTCGACGGCGGCGGCTCTCCACCCCGGCGCGATGCCTCCCACCGTCGCCGCCTCGCACGGCCCCACCCCCGCCCGCGCGATCACCGAGCAGCGGATCCTGGCGGCGATCCACGCCGCCCACATCCCGGCCCGCGACGTATATCTGCCGAACTTCAACGCCGAGGAAACGCGGACCGGCGGGGTCATCGGTCCGACCTATACGCACGCTCCGGCGCCGATCGGCATCGCCGCGATGGGCGTCAGCAACACGACGGGCGTGGCCCAGGGCTACGTCCTCAACTCGCGGAGCTTCGAGGGGTCGATCACGTTCAACGACCTGAACGCGTTCTACCTGGACGACGACTCCGCGGACTACGTCGGCGCCCAGCTCAACACCGTGGTCTCGAACATCACGCTGCTCGGCAACTCGACGAACTCGTTCTGGAACCAGAACGTCATCGCGTACTCGGCGCGCAGCCACCTCGTGCAGTTCATCGACAACATCTGGAACTTCTCGGACCCGAACTTCTACATGAGCCCGGACGTGTTCAACCAGACCAGCCCGAACGGGACCCTCGTCGCGCCGGCGTTCTATTACGGCCTCGGGCCCGTGATCAACATCTCGATGCCGTTCACGGTCGACCTGTACATCAACGCGAGCCTGACGAACGTCGGCGGTTGGCCGTACGACATCGTCTGGTACAACTACACCGTGATCAAGTCGAACGCCTACGTCGCCGGCGGAACCTACGACTGGGCGATCTTCAACTCCCAGGACCTCGCGAACCCGCGCGCGTCGATCCCCCAGCCCGAGTACCAGGTGAACGGGGTCGACCTCACGCCGACGGGCTACCTCCCCTACGACGCCGAGCTCGTGCTCTGCGGGCCCGGCGGAGGGAGCACGACCAACCTGTACGACGTCAACGCGACGATGAACCTCTGGTTCCTCAACGAGTCGAGCGGTCTCTACCAGGACGTCCCGTCGGCGTTCGCGTACGGCACGAACACCGGCGAGACGATCGACGGCGTCGCGGCGTGGTACGACGCGGGGCACACGGTCCACCTCGGACCCGGGCCGACGCTACCGTACCCGCTCTGGAACGCGAGCCCGGCCTCGCAGCCCGGCTACATGCTGGTCCACGGGCCGGTGACCCCGTCCAACGCGTTCGTCTTCTTCAACCAGTCGACGAGCTACAACGACAGCTACGCCGCGTGGGCCCCGGTGCAGCCGTCCGGGGCGATCAGCTACCAGCTCCCGCTCGCCGACTACTCCGGCTGGGTGGCGATGAGCAACTACGACCCGGTCTCGTTCACGATCCTCGCCGCGAACGGCTCGCTCGCGAGCGTCAACTGGGCGCTCACCCCGGACGCGTCGACGGGGGTCTACACACCGCTCTACGCGTGGGACAACGTCCAGCTCGCGACCCTCGCGATGTCGGGGAGCGGGGTCCTCGGTGACCCGTACCTCCTGATGAACAACTCGGTCCCCTCCCTCGCCCCCATCTTCGGCCGGATGAACGACTTCACGTTCCCGGTCTTCTCGGGGCTCTCGCTCGTCCACACGACGGCGTACGCCACGATCATCAACGCCCCGTCGTTCCACGTCGACTTCAGCGGCCGCACGCTCCTCCAGGCGACGCGCCAGGGACTGCCGCCGTCGAACAACCTCCAGCTCCAGACGTACGGGGCCTCGCACGTCACGCTCTGGGGGGCCAACGGGATCTCGGGATGGTTCAGCGACGCGAACCTCGCCGGCTTCCCGATCGCGAGCGTGATGGTCTGGAACTCGTCGAACGTCCTCATCGGCGGGAACTACTTCTGGAGCCAGGGGACGACGCTCCTCCTGTACGGCGGGACCGCCAACACGGTCTGGGGGAACTGGTTCCAGAACAGCCCCACGCTCCTCGACCCGGCCGTCGCCTCGGTCGTGATGTACGGGACGTTCCCGTTCGGCCCGCAGGTCTACGAGAGCGGTGACACGATCTACAACAACGTCTTCTCGAACCTGATCCCGGCGTACAGCCCGCTCGCGACGATCTACTACGAGACGTTCTACGACACGTGGAACTCCTCGTGGGTCAACGCGTGGAACGTCTCCTACCAGCCCGCCTCCAACAGCAACGTCGTCAACGGCGTCCCGCTCAACGGCAGCATCACGGGCGGCGCTTACCAGGGGGGCAACCTCTGGTGGAACTGGGGCGCCTGGGGCTACCCGATCCCGTTCGACGGCGGCTTCCTCATCGCCGTCGGCGGCGACTGGTACCCGCTGGGCGGGGACGCGCTCACGCTCGCCGAGTCGGGGCTCCCCGACGGGACGTTCTGGTCGGCGACCGTCGACGGGATCGCGGTGAGCTCGACGACCTCGTCGACCGTCGTGCAGCTTCCCGATGGTCGGTACGACTACGCGATCGACCCGGTCGCCGGCTACACCGTCGCTCCGAGCTCCGGGAACGTCACGCTCGAGCAGTCGGCGGGCTCGGTCGTCGTCGCGTTCTCGGCGATCCCGACCCTCTACAACTTCCAGCTCAACGAGACCGGGCTCCCCAGCGGCACCGTCTGGACGGGCAGCGTCAACGGCGCCGCCCAGAGCTCGAACACGACGGAGATCGACTTCGCCCTGGCCAACGGCTCGTACACGTGGGGCGTCGACCCGGTCGCGGGCCGCATCCTATCGCCCACGTCGGGCACGGTGACGATCGACGGCGGCGACGTGACGGTCCAATTGACGTTCAGCGCCCCGGCGTCCGCGTCGTACACCCTCACGTTCGTCGCGATCGGGCTCCCCTCGGGCACCGTGTGGTCGGTGACGCTGGCGGGCACGCTCGTCTCGTCGGCGCTCGGCCAGATCACCTTCTCCGAGACGAACGGTACGTACGGCTACACGATCGGTACGGTTGCCGGCTACTCGTCGAGCCTCTCCTCGGGCAACGTGACGGTCTCGGGCCCACCCGCGCCGATCGACATCGCGTTCGCGGCGCTCTCGGTCGCCCTCTCGGGGACGGTCAACCCGTCCGGGGCCAGCCTGTGGGTCGACGGCCACGCCGTCGCGGTGGGCGCCGACGGCACGTACAGCGTCAGCGTGGCGCCGGGGGTCCACGCCGTCGAGGCGACGGCGGGTGGCTACTACGCGTACTTCGACAACGTGACCCTCGCGCCGGCGACGGACCGCGTCCTCGCCATCACGTTGAACCCCCAGTCGTCGGCGAGCGCGGCGGGCTCGCTCACCGGCACGGGCCTCGCGGTCGTCGCGGGCCTCGCGGTGCTGGCGCTGATCTTCCTGATCGGGATGGTCTACTTCTGGTCGCGGTCGCGCCGACCGCCGATGATGATGCGGCCGGAGACGTCGCCCCCGACGGGGGCGACCGGCAAGCCGTAGACCGCCCGAGAACCGCTTCCGCTCGATCGAGCGGCCACGCCACGGGTCGCTGCTCGCGAGTCGCTTCGCCGTGGTCCGACGGCGCCTACGGGCTCCAGTGGACCAGCGGCGAGAGGAGGATGCCCACGTAGGCCGTGGCGGTGATCAGCAGCGGCAGGGCACCCAGGAAACCCGCGCCGGCCAACGTAGGTGTTCCGGGCGTGCCGAGCGAAGAACGGGCCGCGAGCCCGAGCTCCAGAACGACGCCCGCCAGCGCGCCCGGGATCAGCCCGAGCGTGCTCCACGGCCCCGCCGCGACCGCGGTGAGCGCCGTGAGGGCGACGGCCACGCCGACCGCGACCACGGCGGAGACCGCGCCGCGTCGCGCCCCTCGGACCGCATCGGGCTCGGAGGGCATCAACCGGCCCGCGCTGGCCGTCGAGAGAACGAAACCCGTCACGCCCCCGACGAGGAACCCGACGAGCACCGTGCCGCGCGGCCAGGACGACAGCGTGAGTACGGTCGACGTGTCGGTGGCGAGTACCGTCGCGACCAGGGGGACGTCGGCGGCGAGGAGCCCCACGAGCACGAGCGCGGTGGCCCCGAAGAGGTACGTTCCGAGCGCCGCGTCGCCGACGCGACCGGTCGCCCGGGCCGTTTCCCTCCAGGCCCCCCGGCTCGGGTCGAGCGGGTCGGAGGGGAGCGCATCGGCCTCGGCCGGCACCGCCACGCCGGCCCCGCCGAGGATCAGTAGGGCCGGCGCCAAGGTGGAGCACCCGAGCGCGACCAGGGCGAGCGCGAACAGTCCGAGGCTGCCGTCCCAAGCGCTGGAGGAGGGCCAGCCGCTCCAACCCCCCAGCCAGAACGCCGCGAGGGCGACGACCCCGACCGCGCCCGTCAGGAGGCCGAGGACCGCGGGCGGGACCGCCGGGCGTCCGGGGCGTCGTGCGGCCCGCCATCCACCGACCGCCGCGAGGCCCGTGGCGAGCCCCACCCCCAGCGAGACGACCGCGAAGAGCACCGGGTCGAACGCGAGGAGCCACGCGGTGAGGACCATGACCCCGACGATCCCCGAGGCGGCGGCGGTCACGAGGGCCCGCGAGAACGCGTCGGCCCTCGACCGCTCGGGCCGCGAGCGGACCGACGTAGCCGCGGCCCCCGCAACGACCACGCTCAAGGTCCCGAACGCCGGGCCGACAAGCGCCGCGTGCGGCACGAGGGCGAGCACGACCGGGTCGGAGTAGGCGATCACCATCGGGACCGTCACGGCCGCCAAGAGGATCGCCGCCGTCTGCAGCAGCGGCGCGGCCGTCGCGCGAGGTCGGGTCGGCGCCGGCTCTCGCCGACTGCCCACGAACGCCCCGCTGGCGGCCGCCCCCCACACGACGAAGACCGACGCCGCGAGGGGAGGGTCCAGGCCCTGGAGGACCAAGAACCCCGTCAGGACGACGAGCAGGACGAGCCCGGCGGCCCCGAGCCCGAGCGCCGCGGTGCCGCGCGCGCCGGCGAGGAACGCGGTCGACGCATCGAGCCGGCCGATCGACACCCGCACCCGGTGCTCGACCGTCGCTCGCACGACGAACGCGAGGCCGCCGAGGAGGACGACGAGCAGGAGACCGAGACCGAGACCGAGCACCACGTGCGACCATTCGCCAGGGACCCAGAGGCGGGCACCCGCGGCCGCGACGGCGGCCGCGAGGATCGACGCCCCGATCGCCCGCACCGGGGCCCGGAACGGCCGCGGGTCGATCTCGAGGAGCCGCCGGGGGGGCGCTACCGATTCGAGGGCCGGTGGTCCGAGGACGCGGACGAGCTCGACGGCGCAGTAGGAGAGCGCGCCGATCCCCGCGAGCAGCACGAGCTCCTCGAGCTCCACGCTCGAAGGGGGAGGGATCATCCGGCGGGCTCGACCGTCGAACGCGGGTCCCACGTTTATAACCGCTGGCACCCATCGAGCGCCCTCGATGAGCCCATCACATCGAGGGTGGCGATTCCGATCGCTCACGGCGTGGATGGCGCCGGTTCTCGCCCTCGCCCTGGTCGCCCCGTGGGGTTCGGAGCCTATGACCGGCCCCGACGGGGGACCGAATCGAACGATCGAAGGGCTCGCCTCGACCTCCCGCCAGAACTACACCCCGGGGTGGACCAACGTCTCGCACGGGCTCGGCGAGAACGAGGTCCCCGCCGCGCGCGCGGGCTCGGCCGGGGCGTACTTTCCGCCGTACTCGGCGTGGGTCGTCTTCGGTGGCGTGGACGCGCAGGGCGTGACGCTCAACGACACCTTGATGTTCGTCACCGGCGAGGGTGAGTGGGCGATCCTCGACGAGTTCTGGAACGGGACCCGCCCGTCGTCGCCGCCGCCGTTGACCGGCGCAGCCCTGACGTACGACGCCGCCGACGGCTACCTCCTGCTGTTCGGGGGCCGACTGTCGAACGGGTCGCTGACGGCCGGGACATGGATGTTCTCGGGCGCGACGTGGAACGAGCTCCGGTGGACCCAGGGCGTGTCGACCGGCGTTTCGCCACCGTCTTCGTCGGTCGATCGGATGGCGTACGACGCGCTGGACGGATGCGTTATCCTCTACACCGGGACGGGTCCGTACCCGACGTGGACGTACCGCGCCGGGGTCTGGACACCGGTCACGAACGGCGAGCAGCCGGCGGTCCTCGCTCAGCCGGTGCTCGTGGACGACCCGGCGCTCGGTGGCGTCGTCCTCTTGGGCGTCCCCTCCGGAGCCTCGGGCACGCCCAGCGGCAACGATGCGTGGATCTTTCGGGCGGGGGCCTGGACGTCGCCGCCGGACCGGGGCGCTCCCCCCACGATGATCTCCCCGCTCGGTGTGTACGACGTGCTCGACGGGTATCTGCTGGTGGTCGGTGCGACCGGGGGCTCGGGCCCGAGCGGCGGTATCGAATCGACGTGGAGCCTCGAGCCGACCGGTTGGACGAACCGCTCGGGCTCTTCGGCGACGGCGCCGCCGGCCCGCGCCGGGGCGGTCATGGTCGAGGATGCGCTCGACGGCGCGGTCCTCCTCTACGGTGGGGGGGACCTTGCGACCGGTGCCGCCCTGGGCGACTTCTGGGCGTGGAACCTGAACACCACGCCCCCCGATCTGAGGACCGCCGCGTTTCCCCTCTCCGCCCCCGTCCTTCTCGTCGTCGGGGTCGGAGGGGTCGTCCCGCCGGCGATTGCGTGGGTGTACTTCCGACGACCTCCGCGACGGCAACCGAGCGACGTCCCGGCCCCGACCCCGGCCCCCGCCTGAGCGCCGCGCGCTGGCCGGGGCCCGGGGGGCAGGCGGGAAGTTTATTTTGTAAATCCCCAAGTGTATAAAGCCCGGTCGATTTGGGAGCACCATGGACAGCCCCGTCGAGCCCCCGTCCGGCTTCTCCTCCCCCAAACGCGCGCTCCTCCTGCTCCTGAAGCGGCGACCGGACGCGGCGCTTACGGAGATCGCGACGTCCCTCGGGATATCGAAGGTCGGGGCGCTCCGCCACCTCAACGACCTCGAGGGCGACGGGCTCGTCGAGCGGTCGTATCGCAAGATCGGGGTCGGGCGACCGAGGGTCTGCTTCCGGCTGTCGAGCTCCTCCGCGCGCTTGTTCCCCGACGCGTACGCGCAGATGTCGCGCTGCGCCCTCGATTTCATCGAGACCAAGCTCGGCCGGCCGGCCGTGGTCCAACTGCTCCAGCAGCGGGCGGAAGAGGTGGCGACGACCCACCGAGACCGGTTCCGGGAGCTTCCGCTCGGCGGCCGGGTCTCGGAGCTGGTCCGGATCCGCTCGGAGGGCGGCTACATGGCCGAGCGCGGGGGCCAGTCCAAGCGGTCGTTCGAGTTCCGCGAGCACAACTGCCCGATCCTCGCGATCGCCGAACAGTACCCTGAGGCGTGCGAGACGGAGCGCCGACTGTTCGAGCGGCTCCTGAAGGCCGACGTCGTCACGTCGCACCGCGTCGTCGCGGGGGACGCGGTCTGCCGATTCCTCGTCCGCCCGCGAGGAGCCCATGGCGCCGATTGAACCCGGTGCCCGCGTCGCGGTCATCACCGGAGCCAGCCGAGGGCTCGGTGCGATGCTCGGGGGGTTCCTCGCGGGCGAGGGATACGACCTGATCATCACCGCACGGGACGGCGCGCCCTTGCGCGAGCGGGCCGAACGATGGCAACGGGACTTTCGCGTCCGCGTCGACGCCATCGCCGGCAATGTCGCCGACCCGGAGCACCGGGCCGAGATCGAGAGGGCTGCGCGCAGGGCGAGGCGGGTCGACGTGTTGGTCAACAACGCGTCCGAGCTCGGTCCCACCCCGCTCTCGGCGCTGATCGACGCGTCGCCGTCGGCGTTCGCCGATGTGATGGCCGTGAACCTGGTGGCGCCGATCGCGATCGTCCGGGTGCTGCGCCCTTGGCTCGCGAGGTCGAGCGGTCTCGTCGTCAACGTCTCGAGCGACGCGGCGCGCGGTGGCTACCCGGGCTGGGGGGTCTACGGGGCGAGCAAGGCGGCGCTGGACCTCGCCTCGTCGACGCTCGCAGCGGAGCTGCGGGCGGACGGGATCTCCGTCGTCGCGGTCGATCCGGGCGACATGCGGACCGACATGGCGCAACGGGCGTTCGGCGACGCCGACCTATCCGGTCGCCCACCGCCCGAAGCGACCTTGCCGTTCTGGGCGTGGCTCTTCGCCCAGCCACCCGAGCGCCTGAGCGGTCGGCGCTTCGAGGCCCAGGCCGAGGCGTGGGAGGTGCCCGCGTGATCGAGGGCGAGCTCGCGGTCCCGTGGTCGTCCCGCCTCGAGGCGGTGGCGCCCCCGGAGGATCGGGGCCTGGCCCGCGACGGCGTCCGGTTGCTTGTGAGTCGAGGGGACGCGCTCGAGCACCACCGATTCCGCGACCTCCCGCAGCTGCTCCGACCGTCGGACCTGCTGGTCGTCAACCAGAGCGGGACCTGGCCGGCCAGTCTGCCCGCCCGATCCGAGCGCGGGCCGTTCCTGCTCAACCTGAGCACTCGATACGCCCCCGAGGTGTGGGTCGCCGAGTCACGGTTCGGCCCGGCCGAGCCCGGGCCGGTTCCCTTGGGCCTGGGGGAACAGTTCGAAGCGGCCGGACTCCGCGCCGAACGTATCGCGCCGTTCCCCGGGGTGGACCGCCTCGCGTTCTACCGCTTCCGAGGCGATGTCGAGGCGGCGATGCGACGGCACGGAGGGCCGATCCGGTACGGGTACCTGGCCCGGCCGGTGCCCCTCGCGGAATACCAGACCATCTTCGCGCGGGTCGACGGCAGCGCCGAAATGCCGTCGGCCGGGCGACCGTTCACCGCCCGCATCCTGGAGTCCTTGCGGGCGCGCGGGATCCGGTGGGTGCCGATCACCCTCCACGCCGGCGTCTCCAGCCTCGAGCGCGGCGATGCGCCCAGCGACCGGCAGCTCACCTATCCCGAACCGTTCGAGGTCCCCGCCGAGACGGTTCAACGGATCGAGCGAACCCGACGGACCGGGGGGCGGGTGATCGCGGTCGGCACGACCGTAGTCCGCGCCTTGGAATCCGCGACGGGGCCCGGCGGTCTCCGCGCCGCCCGAGGGTTCACCCAGGCGTTCCTCCACCCGGGGCGGCCGATGCGCACGGCGGACGGTCTCGTCACCGGGCTCCACGACCGTGGATCGTCGCACCTATCGCTGCTCGCCGCCCTCGCCCCGGCGGCGTCACTCGAACGGGCGTACCGAGCCGCCGTCGCCGAGGGGTATGCCTGGCACGAGTTCGGGGACAGCCATCTGATCCTACCGTCGTGAGGCGTGGTCCGTGGGGGAAGGCCCGCCGGCCGCTCGGAGCCGAGCCGGACGGCCGGTGCGGCGCGGGCCCGCGAGGTCCTTAGATGGACTGGTCGGGATTTGAACCCGAGGCCTCCGGTTTGCAAAACCGGCGATCTTCCGACTGATCTACCAGCCCGCGGGCGAACGATGCGCCCCCGCGCCTATACGCGCTTCGGCGCGCGAGGGCCGCCGCGGGCCGAGCCCCTATAACCCGGCCCCGTCCTCCGACCGATGTGGAGCTGAGCGCCTTCACCGTCCTCGACGAGTACGCCGAGGATGTCGCGGCGGGCCGGGACCGCTACCGAGAGGTGTTCGGCTTGGCTCGCGCGGCCGAGGAGGCGGGCCTCGCGACCATCTGGGTGGCGGAGCACCACTTCCACCCGGGCGGTGTGTGTCCGTCGCCGCCGGTGCTGCTCGCCGCCCTCGGGGCCCGGACGCGCCGGATCCGCCTGGGGGTGATGGTGAGCGTCCTACCGTTCCACGACCCGGTCGGCGTCGCCGAGGAGTACGCGATGGTCGACCGTCTCACGGCCGGTCGGCTCAACCTCGGCTTGGGGAGCGGCTACATCCCGATCGAGTTCGAGGGCTTTGGCGTCGATCCGGCGACGAAGCGCGACCGGTTCGACCGGGCGTACGCCACGATCCTCGCCGCGTTTCGCGGCGAGCCGGTCGTGGCGGGGAGCGGTGGTGAAGGGAAACCGACGGTGCTCAACGTCCGGCCCGTCCAGCAACCCCACCCGCCGATCTGGATCGCAGTCCAGCGACGCGACGCGCTCGAGTTCGTCGCCCGGCGGGGCGTCTCGGTCGCCCTGATCCCCTACGCCACCATGTCGGGGCTCTCCGAGCTCGCCGAGCAGATCCGATCGTTCCGCTCGCACGTGCCCGCGGGGGCCGCCGCCCGGGTCGCCGTCGCGGTCCACGTGTACGCCGGGGATCGGACCGACGAGGCGCGCTCCGCGCTGCAGCGGTACTTGGATAGCCGCCGCGCCACGCAGAGCACGCACTACGAGCAGAAGGTGCGCGCCGACCCGAGCCAGGCGTCGGCCGCGTCGATCGAGAAGGCGGGGTTCGCGGCGTTCGGCCCGGCCTCGGAGGTCGTCCGGCAGCTCGACGCGTTCCGGGCCGCGGGCGTCGACGAGGTCCTCGGCATCTTCGATTTCGGCGGGCTCGACGAGGCGACGGTCGCGGCCTCCGTGCGCGCCCTCGGCGCGGCGTGGCCCAGTTCGGCGTAGGGCGGGGAAAGGGTTGGCCCGAGAGGCCGATGGCCCGCTACTTGGGCTTCGGTAGCGGCGGGCTCGACCCCGACGAGGGTCCCTGCCACTCCGAGGGCGCGCTCCCGCCGCTCGTGTCCGAGGCGCCCGAGGTCCCGGGCGTCATCGAGGTGGGGGTGGCCGGCTTCATCACCATCGGGCGCGACCGGCGCCGCATCATCATGATGAGGACGATCGCGACCACGAGGATGAGGATCAACAGGATCACCCATCCGACGGTGACGCCGCTCCCCGCGCCCAACTGGTAGCCGAGCGCCGATGGGTTCGGCTGCACGTTCACCGCGAACGTCGTTCCGCCGTAGCACGAGTTGATGCACGCTCCCGAGGTGACGAAGACCTCGAACGCCTGGCTGCCCGCGGGCAGGTTCGAGGGCAGCGTGATCGACACGTCGCCCGAGGTGCTCGTCGTCTCGACGATCTTCGCCTGCTGGGAGAGGAAGAACCCGGACGACGGGTACACTTCCACGAAGTAGCTCTTCGAGAGCGTCGCCAATCCGACCGCCTGGAACTCGTAATGGATGGTGATCGTCTGGCCCGGCTGGAAGCTCCCGTCGATGTAGTTCGAGGGGGTCGACACGCCCGCGCGGACGATCAGGCCCGAGCCCTCGTAGAGCGTGACGCTCGCGCGCCCGACCAATCCCAGCTTCGAGTCCTGGCCGGCGACGTTCACCGACAGGGAGGTCGGCGCCCCGACGGCCGGCACGAGGAACGAGATCTCGTTCCCCGAGAGGACGCCGCTCTTGAGCACGTTCCCCTGGTTGTCGACGACGTTCTGGTAGAGGGTCACGTTCGAGAAGACCTGTCCGAACGTCGTTACGCTCACGGTGATCGTGTCGCCGGGGAGGTACTCGGCCTCGTTCGGGTTGAGGAGGATCGTCGGTGCCGTGACGGCCGCGAGGCGGCTCGCCCCGAGCGAGCTCGTCGCGTTGTGCGCCGAGACGTCGACCTCCATCCGACCGCCGTAGTTCGACGGCGCCGTGAACGAGAACGACCCCTGGACGTCCGTCGAGGCGAGGGTGCCGTTCGCGATCAGGGAATTCGCATCGACCGCCCAGGCCCACCATGCATCGATCGTCCAGCCCTGCGTGAGGCTCAAGTTGAGCCCGCCGAGCTGCCAGCTCGCGGTGACGGTGTCGCCCGCGAAGTACTGGGCGCTGTCGAGGGTGAGCTGGAGCCGCGCGGAGCCGGCGGCGATCGCCACGACGTTGAAGTCGACGGTCGTCGGGCCGTACGTGGTCCCCGAGTTGATCGGGTCGGTCGCGCTGACCTTGACCGAGTCGACCTGGTCGGCCGGGAACGTCGACGTAGTCGCGAGGAAGAGGATCGAGGCCTCGCCCGTCGCGTTCGTGGTCACCGTCGTCGGGTAGCCGCCCGGCGGCGAGACCGGCAGGACGCCGGCGTCGAACTCGAAGCTGACGACGAGCCCTTGCGCGGGGACGGAGATCCCGGGCGCGTTGATCCACAGCTGGACCTCCACGTAGACCGGCGTGCCGTCGGTGAACGTCGTGCTGTAGCAGCCGCTCGCGCACGTCGCAAGGTCGACCGACGGCGAGCTGACGTAGCCGAGGCGCACCTGGAGGAACCCGACCTCGCTGTTCGGGTACTGGCCGGCCGAAACGTTGGCGAACAAGGTGAACTCGATGTAGCCGTACGTGCTCGCGTCGCTCGGCACGGTGAAGTCGAAGCTGCCCCACGTCGCGTTCGTGAGGGTCCGAGGCGAGCCGGGGAACGTCGACCAGGTGCCGGAGCTCGTGTAGTAGATGCCGGTGAGGACGAGCGAGTCCACGTGCGGTCGGGGCGCGTTGTTGACGG
>Ga0075426_10000423_pt1 | contig 29307 bp, 23 predicted proteins | sample SoiMethybrSBSTD5_FD_75304 | JGI IMG/M metagenome (GOLD analysis project Ga0075426, IMG submission 75304) | Bulk soil microbial communities from a Populus tree surrounding site in Tennessee, USA - Soil MetaG P. TD hybrid SBSTD5 | ecosystem: Environmental > Terrestrial > Soil > Tree plantation...
GGGGGCAGGACTGGCTGTTTAACTCGGGCCAGCACAGGATGCGGAAAAATTTGACAAATTCAACCTTCTTTTACGCATCATAATTGGGCTAGAATTCTCCGGGCATCTAGTCTCAGGAGGTGTTCAATGAGACGATCTGTTCTATGTGCCGCAATCTTGGTGTTGCTCTCCGCTTTCAGCTTCGCAGACGACCAGGAGAAAGCTGAAAAGCAGATTCGAATGATGACGGCCATGTCCCGTGATGACACTGCGCGTTCGATCGTGAGCCGCACATTTGCCGATACCTTCAAAATTGACCGGGCGCAATTAGTGGCCGAACGTAAGTCTCTGGGATTGAACTATGGCGGCCTATTTCTTGCGCACCAATTGACGACGCCAGGCACCCGTATCCAGGAGATCGCGGTGCAGCTTCGCGGGCGCAAGAGTTTCCGAGACATCGGAGGGGCAGACTGGAAGCGCATCGCCGCTGAAGCGAAGAAGATGAACAATCGCATCAACGACTCCATTTATAAGCATTTCCTGCACAGCAAACCGGATGAAGAGCGGGACAAGCTTGAACATTACAATCCATCGGCTGACCTGATCCGCGCCGACGGGGACGCAACCTCCGAAGAAATCTTGAACGCTCAGAAGCAGTACGTGTTCTGGCGAAATCTGGCTGCGCCCATGTCCGACAATCCGGCAGACCGCTCAACTCCCACAGCCCACGGTTACGAGCAAACGCGGGAGGATATCGCAATAACTCACGGGAACACTCCGCCTGGACCACGATAGAATCGACGAAGAGCAGCGACTCGTCCATGCCCGCCGAAAAATCCTGGCTCCGACGCCGTATCGAAAAATCCCTCTCGAACGCGTTATGGCGCGCCTATAAAACTGTCAGGGTGGATCCCGACCGTTTTCTGATGGAATTACGCGCCGGGTATGGCTTGCCCGTCAGCAGCTTTGCGGGAATGTACTCCCTCGACCCCCCTGTGCTCGACAGTGTCGCCGAGCGCATCATTCATGGCTCCATGAAACTCGCGGCAGCTGAAGGCGCGGGATTCGGGTTCGGGGGCTTGCTCACCATCATTCCTGATTTCAGCATTCTCGCTGGCATTACTCTTCGCACTATTCAGAAGCTCAGCCTGGTATACGGTTTCGAGTTCAACACTGACGAGGAAATGGCCGAACTGTGGATTGCAGCAGCCAGCGCCGCAGGTGTCGATTTGGGGCGCGATTTGCTGGAGAAAAGTGTCGTGAACCGGTTCATCCCACGTATTATTCAGCGCATTGCCGCTAAAGCCAGCGCGGAATTTGTGGAAAAGTGGGCGGGCCGAATGATCCCGGTCGTGAGTTCCGTAATTGGCGCAACTTTGAACTATTATTTCGTTCGCGGCTGGGGTGAGCGTGCCCACGCCCACTTCCGGGCGAAGTATTTAGTGCAGCGCGATCGGATGTTGCTGGATGCGGTCCCGGTTGCGCGCTCGATGACCTGATCAAAGCGGCTTCTTTAGTGACCGTGGTTTTTCCTTCCCGCGTTCTGAAGGCTCGCTGCCCACAGGAAACGACAATTGTCCGGCTGCCAACCTCCACTCGCGTATAATTTCACCTTTTCGGCTAAATGAACCCAGGCACCGTGCCTGATTTTACTGGGCAAGGGGAGCGCGTCCACGATGAAGGTACGTCCAGGGCTTGAGATTGCGAGCGTGAGCGACGTCGGTTGCCAGCGCGATAATAATGAGGACAGCTATGCCTACTGGGAATCGGGAGACGATGCTGTTTTTCAGCGCTCGGGCCGGCTGGCAGTCGTGGCAGACGGGATGGGCGGCTGTGAAGGCGGCCAATTCGCCAGCCAAATTGCCGTTGAAACCGTGCTCGAATTATATGGCGGCGCAAACTCGAGTGCCGACCCACAGCAACGGCTGATAACTGCCTTTGCGGAAGCGAACAATCGCGTTCAACAAACCGCTCGTCAAACTCCTACCCTCCGCGGGATGGGTACCACACTTACAGCCTTCGCCCTAATCGCTGATCACCTTTATTACGCCCACGTCGGTGACAGTCGCTTGTACATGCTGCGCGCCCGCAAGTTGAGCCTACTTACTCATGATCATTCCCTGGTGGCTCGACTGGTACAGAACGGCATGGTTCGGCCCGAAGACGCTGAGAATCATCCCCAGAAGCATGTACTCACCGCTGCAGTTGGAGTCAGCGAGGCTGTCCAGCCTGATACTCCTGTTGAACCTGTTCCGGTCAACTCTGGCGACGTCCTGCTACTGTGCACGGACGGCTTGTGGGGACAACTAAATGAAGGCGAGATTACTTCACTCCTCGTATCCAAAGCCCCGGCTGAGGCATGCCAGGCATTGGTTGACCTGGCTAAGAAACATGGTGGCCCCGACAACATCACTCTGCAGGTGGCGAAAGTCGCGTAGCACATCGCACTTCAGTTGACGTCTGAGGCGAGCGTGGACGTAGCAACCTCTTCGCTCTGTCTGCAAAAAACTGCACAATCCAAGCCCCTACCAGACATTAAATTCAACCCATCTGCTTTATCTGCAATAGGTTACGGCGTCCACCAGAATGGCAAGCCAGATGCTAGTCTTCTAAGTCTATTAAACAAATAGACATTATGGTAAACTGACCGACATGAAAATCTCCCAGAAAGGCCTTTACGCGCTGCAAGCCCTGATGATGCTGGCGCGGCATTACAACCAAGGCGCCATTCGCATCCGCGACATCGCCTACGAAGAAGAGTTGCCGGAGAAATTCCTGGAACTCATCCTTCTCGAATTAAAGAACGCCCGCATCGTGGAGAGTGCGCGCGGGGCCAAGGGCGGATATCAGTTGCGCCGAGCGCCCGCGGAAATTCACCTCAGCGAGATCATTCGCCTGATTGACGGCCCCTTGGCGCCTTTTGGGGACGCCGAGCAGTTGCGGATATTGATTGATGGCGACGCCGAGCACCGTGCACTTTACCAGGTGTTCTTAGATGTGCGTAATGCAGCGGCAAAAATTCTCGAAAGCACCTCGCTAGAAGACATAGCCAACCCAAAGCCCTCGCCGCGAAAGAGCAAGAAGAAGAGTGACGCCAGCGTCTTGCCCATGGTCGTCCGCTCAAGTGCTGTCCGCGAGAAATGAAATGAAACTGGCAACGCGCATTCCCGTAGCGAAGGCGATCTGCAGACTGACTGTGTGCCTGGTCATCGGCGTTTCAGCCTTGCTGCAGGCGCAAACATCGGTCGTTCGCGTAGGCGCGTTTCCGAACATCACGCATCCCCAGGCGATGATTGGCAAGGCGAATGGCTGGTTTGAAAAAGCCATGGGCCCAAACGTCAAGATTGAGTGGAAAAGCTTCAATGCTGGACCGTCTGCAATCGAAGCCTTATTCGCCGGTGCGATCGATATCACTTACGTTGGCCCGAATCCAGCGATCAACGGTTATGTCCGCTCGAATGGCGAAGCCCTGCGCGTAATCGCCGGCGCCACCAGCGGCGGAGCGGCATTAGTTGTGCGGAACGATTCGGGAATCAACAAGCCGGAAGACTTCCATGGCAAGCGCGTGGCGTCACCTCAAATGGGCAATACTCAGGACGTCGCGCTCCGAGCCTGGCTCAAGTCGCAAGGTCTAAAGACCCGAGACAAAGGTGGCGACGTGCAAGTGATGCCGATCGCCAATCCCGATCAGCTCACATTGTTTTTGAAAAAAGAAATCGACGCCGCCTGGGCACCGGAGCCATGGGCTTCCCGCCTGGTGCACGAAGCCAACGGCCGAATTTTTCTGGATGAGCGGAATCTCTGGCCAAACGGCCTGTTTCTGACAACAGAACTGGTAGTGAGCACAAAATTTTTGCAATCGCATCCTGATTTGGTGAAGAAATGGCTGCGTGCCCACGTTGACCTGACTGCGTGGATCAACGGCCACGTACCCGAGGCCAAGCAGATTTTGAATCAGCAAATCCAGAAGGAAACGGGCAAAGCGCTTGCGGCGGGCGTCCTGGACGACTCGTTCAGCCACCTGCAAGTCACTTACGACCCATTGCGCGGGCCGCTTATGAGGGCCGCACAGTCGGCATTCGACGCCGGGTTTCTCGGGCGGCAGATGCCCGACTTGTCACGCCTGTATGACCTGACAGCGCTGAACCAGGTTCTAGCCGAGGAAGGGAAGAAGGCAGTCCAATGACGCACCCGCTTCGTAAACCTGTCACCGGAATTCCAGCGGAACACCGCACTCTGCATCGTCCGCTTATTGCACGGAGAGCGGACTTCGCGTTGACAGCGACCGTCGAACCAGAGCCCCAGATTCCCAAGCTATCGCTAAGCAATGTTTCGCTGAGTTATGCGACAAACTCCAGCGGGCACCTGGTTGCTTTGAAGAATATTAACCTGCAGGTCCAGCCGGGCGAGTTCCTCTGCATCGTCGGCCCATCGGGTTGCGGAAAGTCCACGTTGCTTCATCTCATAGCGGGTCTGCATCAGCAGACCTCCGGCGAGGTGTTAGTCGACAATGCGCCGGTTCAGGGTCCAGGTACGGATCGCATTTTAATTTTTCAGGAGCTGGGACTTTTTCCCTGGTTGACTGTCGCGCAGAACGTGGAATTCGGAATGCGAATGAAGGGCGTTCCTAAATCCGAGCGTGACGCCAAGATCCGCGACTACCTGCGCCTGGTTCACCTGCAACAATTTAAGGACAGCTACATTCACCAGCTTTCAGGCGGCATGCGCCAACGCGTGGCCTTGGCACGGGCGCTCGCAACTGAACCCGACGTTCTGCTCATGGATGAACCATTCGCCGCGCTGGATGCACAGACGCGCGATCTGCTGCATGACGAACTGGAGCGCATCTGGGCGGAGACCCGCCGCACCATTGTCTTCGTGACCCATAACGTGCGGGAAGCAGTGCGGCTCGGGGATCGAGTTCTCCTGATGACGTTCCGTCCTGGTCAGGTCAAGCGCGAATACCAGATCGATCTGCCGCGTCCTCGTCATCTGGAAGATGTACATGTTGCCGGAAGCGCACGTGAAATTCTGGACGACCTGCGCGAGGAAATTAACAAGTCTTTGGCGGAGGAGTACGGACTTGAAGCGAGCGCTTAGATACATCCTGTTCTACTCCGCCCTCATAGGCGTGTGGGCTCTGCTTGCAAAGCTGCGGGTTTGGCCGCCTTATATCTTTCCAACTCCGTGGGGCGTGGCCGAGACGTTGTGGGCAGGTTTCGCCGATCACAGTTTCTGGATCGCGATTGGCGTCAGCATGAGGCGGATGCTGATCGGCTACGGGATCTCGGTCGTACTTGGTTTGATTCTCGGCCTGGGCGTGGCCAGCAACAAGTTCCTCGAGCAGACCATCGGCGGTCTGTTGGTGAGCCTTCAAAGTCTTCCCAGTATCTGCTGGCTGCCCATCGCGGTGTTGTGGTTTGGACTGACTGAGAAAGCTATCCTCTTCGTCGTAGTCATGGGGTCGTTGCTGTCGGTGACCATCAGCATGGAGACTGGCCGCAAGCAGCTCCCAAAGATCTACAGCATGGCGGGAAGAAATCTGGGCGCGCGAGGAATCCAGTTGTTCTGGCACGTGACCCTGCCAGCCAGTCTGCCATACATTGTGACCGGCTTGAAACAAGGATGGGCTTTCGCCTGGCGCTCGTTGATTTCCGGAGAAATGATTTTCGTAACTCTCGGGTTGGGACAGTTGCTGATGATGGGGCGCGACCTGAACGATATGAGCCAGGTGGTCGCGGTCATGATCCTCATCGTTGGCCTGGGTTATCTGGTGGACGGTTTGTTCTTTAAGGCAATCGAACGCCGCCTGCAGCAGCGTTGGGGCTTAACTAGCGCGGCATAGGGTTTCACGTAAAGTAAAATTTTTTGCAATTAAAGTCTACTAAGTTAGTAAGAATACTTGCTTTAGCTGTTTATTCACGCACAATGTGCGGAACCAGGAGAGCACCACAATGACCCGGAGTTTCCCTAGGTTGGGAGTTGTCATGCTAGCGTTTGCACTGAGCGCACAACTGACTGCACAAACGACGTTATTTCCTAAACAAACGCGCAAGAAACCGACTTCGGCCGCCCCGGTTGCGTCTCAGGCTGACCTGCAATCGCTGCGTGATCTGGTGGCGGCTCAACAGAAACAGATTGAAACGCAGAACCAGCAGGTGCAGCAGTTGCAAGAGCAACTGCACCAGGTTCTTGACGCGGTGCAGCAGTCCAATGCCAACACCCAGAAGCTGCAGAGCGGCGCCGATCAGGCCCAGGCAACCGCTACGCAAGCGCAGCAGTCGGCAGCTGAAGCAGAGCGCGTTGCTACTCAGGCATCCTCTGCTGCCGCGGAGGCCAAGACTACTGCCTCTGCGACAGATCAAACTCTCGTAAAAAGAGTGCAGAACGCCGAGAACAACCTGAAAAAGGTGGGCCCGTTTGCCTTCAGCGGCGACTTTCGCTTGCGGGATGAACCATTCTTCGGTGGTCCCTCGGACCAATCACAGGTGCGAAACCGGGAGCGGTTCCGGTTGCGGGTAAATGCTAATGCAAAGCTGAATGATGACATCAATGGCGGCTTCACGCTGGCGTCGGGTGACATCAACGACCCCATCTCCACCAATCAGACCACCAATCAGTTCTACTCGCGCAAGGCGATCGCAATTGATAAGGCATTCATCAATTACAATCCGCATCAATTCAAGCCGTTGACCCTCACTGGAGGCAAGTTTGCCTATCCGTGGTACAACACCGAACTGACTTGGGACAAGGATCTCAATCCGGAAGGAGTCGCCCAGACTCTGGCGTTTGACTTTGAGTCGCTTCCCGTGCTGAAACGCATTGCGCTGGTTGGCTTTGAGTTGCCCTTCAGCGAAGTCGCCGGCACATCGCTCGCCAACAAAAGCATTGTTCAGAGCGCCGTCTATGGAGGCCAGTTACAAACGGCATGGCAGCTTTCGAGATGGCTGAAACTGAGCGCATATAGCGGGTTCTACAACTATCACAACGCGGATCCCATTGCGCTGGCCACCGCAAAAGCAAGTCTGAAAAATCCAACCACTCCTTTTGCCGGCGCGCTTCCTCTAAACGCGACTGGCTTGCAGAACTCTGTCCTTACCACCACCGCAACCGGCATTGTGACGGTTAACGGCCAGCCGGTTTCAACCGGCATCAAGAACATCACCAATGCGCAGTTTGCCTCGAAGTTCGGCCTGTTTGACTCAATTGCACGGTTCGATATCCAGACGCCAAATAATCGATGGCCGATCACGCTGATCGGTGACTACGTTCAGAACACCGAAGCTTGCGCGAATCTCGTGAACCTTCAGCCGGCCCCGGCAAACACCAGCACATCAACTTTCTCGCAGTCTGTCAGCGCGCCTTGCGTTTCCAGGGATCGCCGTGGCTATTGGGCCGAGTCGCGCTTCGGACGCGCACAGGAGAAAGGTGACTGGCAGTTCGCTTACACGCGGATGTTCATCGAACGTGAAGCCGTCATGACCGCATTCAACTTCAGCGAAATCAGGCAGGGAAGCAACGTCAGCCAGCACCGGGCCGAAATTTCTTATCAGGCGCTCAACAATGTGCAATTGGCGTTCACCGGATACCTGGGCCGGCCATTGAACTTTGGCAAAACGACACCGCCCGAGGATATTCTTCAACGCTACCAATTCGACGTTGTTTACAAGTTCTAACCTTGCCTCCTCCGGCTATCTCCGCCCTCTTGAGGTTGTAAGAGGGCGGAGTTTTTTTGCGCGCCCAACAACTGCTCTGCCTCAATTATCATGACCGTTCAATTCAGTGGAGGGCAATTTGGCCGTTCTCGTGGTTGGGGGCGCTGGCTACATCGGCAGTCACGCAGCGCGCGTGCTGCAGCGCAAAGGCTATGACGTCATCATCTATGACAATCTTTCGACCGGTCATCGCGAACTGGCCGAGGGCTTCGAACTAATCGTCGGCGACATTTCCGATTCCGCGAAACTGGCGGCTGTGCTTCGGCGCTGCGATTCGGTAATGCATTTTGCCGCACACGCTTACGTCGGCGAATCCGTCCAGGACCCCAGAAAGTATTTCCGTAATAACGTCGTCGGCGCGCTCGCGCTTCTCGATTCAGTCATGGACTCTCGCGTGCGCAAATTTATTTTTTCCTCAACTTGCGCTGTGTACGGCAATCCCGTGAAAGTGCCGATCACCGAAGGCAATCCGCGACAACCGGTGAATCCATATGGAGCGACCAAGCTCGCGTTCGAGAATGCGCTCGACGCTTACAGCCGCGCCTACGGTCTCAAATATGTCGCTTTCCGATACTTTAACGCTGCCGGGGCTGATGAACTCGGCGGCATCGGCGAGAAGCACGAGCCTGAGACCCACCTGATTCCGCTAATCTTTCATGCGATTCAGGGCAAGCGCGCCGCGCTTGAAATCTTCGGCGACGACTACCCAACACGAGACGGAACTTGTATTCGCGACTACATCCACGTTACTGATCTTGCGGAAGCCCATGTTCTCGGCCTCGAATATCTCTCCGGTGCCGACTCCGTGGCTGTGAATCTCGGTACCGGCACGGGATATTCCGTTCACGAGGTGGTGGCGATGGTTGAGCAAGTGACCGGCCACAAAGTGCCCACGCACATCGGTGTTCGCCGCGCTGGAGATCCCGCGGAACTGGTCGCAGATCCTTCTCTCGCCGAAAAACTGCTGAATTGGAAGGCCAGGCGCTCGCTCCAACAGATTGTTGAGAGCGCGTGGAAATGGGCGCAGAGCCAGCGCTAATTCTCGCACCTGCGCGATTGCATGCAATCCTCGCTGTTCATTTCCGTCTCGGTCAAGCCGGAACATTTCCGGATTTTCAGGGCGAAACCGAACGTCCGGTCGGACTCCCGCCTGTTAATTGACTGGGTTCGCTCATTGGCTGCAATTTTGGTCTTGGCTCAACAATGCTAAGTAGTTGCTGAATCAATCGTTCCGGCCGCATTGCTGCCGAATTGTAAAATCGTTTTTTTTATCTTGACAACATACATCTGTATAGAGCCTAATGTTCGCCATCGTGGAGTAGAACCCGCGAGCAAAACGATTTTCTTGCCGCGGAACGAATTTCAAGAAAAGCTGGCCGGAGGCAACAGGTATGCGAAGGACTTCGTGGGCAGTCCTCCTTCTCTCTTTCTCCTTGTACATCTGCGCTCCTTTATTCGCGCAAAAGTACACTGGAACGATCACTGGCACCGTTACCGATCCGCAAGGCGCAGTTGTTTCAGGCGCGCAAGTCACCGTCACAAATCAGGGCACGGGTGAGACTCGTACGGCAACTACAAATGCGAGTGGAATCTATGTCGCTCCTGACCTGTCCGTGGGCGCATATACGGTGTCCGTGAAGTCGCCGAACTTCAAGGAATTCGTCTCTAAGAACGTCCAATTGGACGCTTCCAGTACCGCGACGATAAATGCGGCATTGGTTGTCGGCGGCACCGGTGAGCAGGTGACGGTCGAAGCCAGCACGGTTCAGGTCGAGACCTCAAGTGGTGCGGTCGGCAACGTAGTCGAAGGTAACGAAGTCCGCGAATTGCCTCTCAATGGGCGCAACTTCATCGAGTTGACACAATTGGCTCCCGGTGTCTCACCGATTGCCGGTTTCAACGTGGTCAAGAAGGGGTTGGAAGGTGGCGTCGATTTCTCGGTTAACGGGAACAACGTCACTGGGAACCTGTTCCTCGTTGATGGCGTTAACAATAACGACATCGGCTCGAACCGGACCATCTTGATTTATCCTTCGATCCAGGCGATCGATGAATTCAAAATTCTCCGCAATAGCTATGGCCCGGAATACGGCCAAGCCTCCGGCGCCATCATCAACATCGTAACCCGGAGCGGTAGCAATCAGTTCCACGGCGGCGTGTTCTACGATGGCCGCAACGATGTGTTGAACGCCAACTCTTTCTTCAACAACCATAACGGAGTTAAGAAGGCTCCTTTGCGAAGAAACGACTACGGGTTCAACGTAGGTGGCCCCGTAATCAAAGACAAGCTCTTCTTCTTTGAATCGGAAGAATGGAACAAGGAAATTCGCGGCGTTACTCGGTTCGCGGAGGTTCCCACGCTGGCGGAAAGAACCGGCGACTTTACGGTTCTTAAGCCCGGTAATGATGCCTCAGGTAACCCTTGTGACCCCGCGCCTGCTGGGGGGCCGTTAGTTCCTGCCGTGTCTGCGGGTGGTCTCGCTATGGCCAGTACTTATCCTGTTCCGAATATTAATGCGCCAGACTGCATTAACTGGGGCGCAAATCTTGGGGCACCGGTTCCGTGGCGCGAAGACAACGTTCGTGTCGATTTCAACGTGACTCCAACCTGGAAGCTAATGGGCCGTTTCACCAACGATTCCTGGGCGCAGACATTCCCCAGCACCTTGTCGTATTGGGGCGATGATATTTACCCATCTATCGAGGGTGGCTGGACTCAGCCGGGACGTCAGGCAACAGTGAAACTCACCAAGCTCCTCGGATCTACTGCCGTTAATGATCTGCAGGTATCATTTGCGATGAACCGCATTAATGTTGCGCAGCAGGGTACAGGCGCAAACGGAATGACCGCTACTCAGCTTACTGACGCAATCAACACCGCGTCTCCATCGTTCTTCCCATATCAGTCTAAGTTCGGCGGAAAGGCGGGAACCGGCCAGCCGCTGTTCTGGACCGCGATTAACCAGACACAGATCACCCAAGGCGGCAGCGGCGGATTTAATAGCATTGGGCCGTGGCGCAATAACGAGCAACTCTTCATTTTCAAGGATGATTTCAGCAAGGTGTTCGGTGCCCACAGTTTCAAGGTCGGCTTCCTGGCGACCAATAACCAAAAGAATGAAGAAGTTGACAATAGCTCTGGACAAAATGGGGCCTATTGGAGCACGGCCAGCGCAAGCAACCCCAGCGGTAACGGAGTGTTTGACCTGCTTAACGCCAATAGCACATGGGGTTGGGGTGAGCCGAACACAACGTCTTACGCCCTGATGCGATGGCACGATTACGAATTCTATGCTGGTGACAGCTGGAAGATTCGTCGCAACGTCACTGTTGAATATGGCGCGCGGTATTCACTTCTGCGCAATGCCTTCACCGCGGATGATCACTATGGCAATTGGCAACCAAGTAAATACGATGCGGCAATTGGCAGCACATCCCCTTGCAATGGTGAGTTGTTGCTGAAGACTGGAATTGATGCATGCAACACGTTGGCCGCGAATTTGGGAATTCCCGCATCCGGTGCCGTCCTCGGTCCCAACCGCTCGCTGAAGGCACAGAACAATCACATGATTGCTCCACGAATCGGTGTGGCCTGGGATGTGCGAGGTGACGGTAAGACTGCTATCCGCGCCGGGTTTGGTCAATTCTACCTGCGTGATGCAGTTGGGCCGCTGGAAGGTGGCACAAACGTTGCGCCATTCGTGGTCAGCGTTGGGGCTACTCGCTCTCTGGATGTCGCACCTGCGTTTAACACGCTGACTGCTTCAGGTACGCCGAGCCGCTCGTTTCAACTTGGCGATGCCAATCCATACACGAGTCAATGGAACCTGACGGTTGAGCGCGAGCTCGCGTCCAACACCAAATTGGAACTTGCGTACGTTGGGAACCGAGGCATTCATCTGCGCGACTTTGCCGATGCGAATGCCGTTCCATTGGCTAACCGGCTTGCCTTTGCGTTAGACAGCCAGAACAGCCATCGGCCATTCGGCAATGGCGGCTGGGGGACGATTTACCAGGAGCAGTGGACCGCCTTCTCCAATTACCATGCCCTGCAGGCCTTGTTCCGCACCCGAGTGAAAGCGGTTGACGCTCAGTTTGCCTATACTTGGTCGAAATCTCTCTCGAACACTGACATCAGCGATTCGAGTGGGGGGGCGAACCAGGGTAATGCCTATCTGGATCCTCTGAAGCCACGGCTTGATTATGGTCCGACGACCATTAATCGACCGCACATACTTGTAGGAAATATCGTTTACAACGCGCCAGCCTTGGCTGGTCAGAGCGGCTTGATCAGAAACACGTTAGGAAGCTGGGAGGTTTCCAGCATTCTGTCCTATGCCAGTGGGCCATCGCTTACGATGTACGGCGGCAGTCTGGCACCGGGCGGACTTACTGGGAGTGGTACCGGCCAGGGTAACGATCGGCCTAACCTGGTTGCCGGGCAATCCTGCCGTGCTTCTAATACCGGGGGCGGACTTCAGTGGTTCAATACTGGCAAGTTCAGCTTGGACCATTATGTGCTCGCTACCGACCCCACTTCACCTCGCGGAATCTGCCTCGGCCCCGGTAATGCCCAGACAGATTTCTCCATCGCCAAGAACTTCAAGATCAACGAACGCGTGAGCGTGAAGTTCAGCATGGACTTCTTCAATCTGTTCAACAAGAGCCAGTTCATCGCGACCAGCATCAATACGAACCTGTCTGCACTAAGCAAGGTCTGCGACGCAGCCGCTCTTGCCGACCCCGTCAATCAGCCCTGGTGCTCCGGTGGGGCAGATGAAGCCGGGCAAAGCTTCGGGGCGTATGCAGTAAACACGCTGTTCTGGAAGAATTTCAACACGGTTTGGGGACCTTTCCCGGTCGGAAGTCCGAACTGTGCCCCCAACGGAGACCCGAATCAACAACCGTGCAACTTAAGCTTCAATCAAGTGCAGGGCAACTACGGGCAGAATAGTGCTACCAAGGATCCCCGCCAGATTCAGTACAACTTGCGAATTCAGTTCTAGGCGGTTGACGTAAAATTTCGGGGCAGGGCTTGACTCAGATCACGCTCTGCCCTTTATTCTTTCTAAGACATGGCCTTCAGCAGTACTTCCTCCCCAGGTCGGACGACCCGGCCTTTGATCGCTCTGACGACCGCTCTTTTCTGTTTGGTGCCACTGCAGATCGCGCTTCCTACCGCTTCCGCGCAGGGCCCAGTCAAAGCAGAGAAACTGCGGTCGAATCTAGACGCCCTCGAACAGCACTATCAGGCTGCCCGCACCTTTGCTATTGCCGGCGACATAGGGCAAGCAGTAACTGAATATCGCCAATTTCTGTCCAATATTTTTCGGGAAATGGGCAATGCCCGCACGCACGAAGGGAATTTCTCTGCGGCATTTCCGTTGTTTGACGAGGCTAACCGGCTCGATGCAAATTCGGCGAATAACCGGTTGGGATACGGTACGGCACTCTTGCTGGCCGGCGAAAATGATAAGGCGAAAGAGCAGGCGGAGAAGGCACTGGAACTCGCTCCCAAAAGCAGCCAGGCGCAGTACCTTTTGGGGCGCGTCTTGCTTGAGCAAGCCGATTTCGAGGCCGCCAAGCAACATCTGGAGGCCGCGGGCACCGAGATGCAAGGCGACCTCAGCTTTCAGGTGGGATACTCTCTGGCTTTCACCTACCTTAAGCTGAAGGATGTGAAGCGCGCCAGCCTTCTGTTTGACGAGATGCAAATTGGGCTGGGAGATTCCGCGCTGTTGCACATTTATTTTGGACACGCGTATCTCATGTCTGAGGCGTACGACAGCGCCATCTCAGAATTTAAGCGTGCGTTGGAGAAAGATCCGAAAGTCAAAGAAGCGCATTACCTGTTGGGGCTGGCCTATCTGTCGCGGGATGAGGACAAGGGCTGGGACGAAAATGCCGCAGAGGACAGGGCCGAAATCGAAATTAATCCGGATGATTTTCGCCCGCACTACGACCTGGGGAACATTGCACTGCATCTGCATCGTACGGATGAGGCCGAGCGCGAACTGAAGCGCGCCGCCGAAATCCAGCAGGATAATCCCGATCCGCTGATCGCATTGGGAGATCTACTAATCAGCCAGCGCCGATTGCCCGACGCCGAGGCCGCGATGTCGAAGGCAATTGCCTTGACCAAGGATCCATCGAGAAACGGCTATCAGATCAACCGCGCATACTACGTACTGGGCAGAATTCAAATCGAAACCGGCCGAAGGGACTTGGGTGTCCAGAATTTAAAGATGGCGGCCCAACTTCGCGACAAGACCGTTGCCCCATCGGGCAACCGGGATCAGGGAGCCACGGTTGCCAAGGAGAGGATCTCCGACACGCCTCCACTCCGGCCCGAGGCGGCAGCATCCAGTCTTACCCCTGAGCAGCAGAAGCAACTCGACGCTTACTTCGATCGATTGAAGCCCGCCATTGCCGACGCATATAACAACCTAGGCGTGGCCGCCGGAGTGCACAACGATTTCGCCACAGCCGTAACCTATTTTCGGAAGGCCCAGCGATGGTATCCGGAACTTGAAACTCTGGACCGCAATCTCGGCATGTCAGCTTTCCACGCTGGAAATTATTCGGACGCGATCCTGCCGCTCTGGCATGCTCTGCAGCGCGATCCCAATGACCAGCGAGTGCGAGCTGCGCTGGGCCTGAGCTACTTCTCGGTTCAGAACTATCAAGGCGTGGTGGAAACATTGCAGCCCATCGAAAAAGTCGTCGCCGGCGATCCCGGCGCAGGCTTGGCTTTTGGAGTTGCGCTAGTTAAGATCGGAAAATACGAGCAGGGAATGGCGTTGTTGAAGCGCCTTGAGCAGGCAAACCCAAACAGCGCCGAAATTCACGCGGCTCTCGGAGAAACCTACGCGGATCAAGGCATTTACGCGAGCGCCATCGAGGAATTCAGGCGCTCCCTTGCGGTCGACGCATCGCAGCCACGGGCCCACTACCTTCTTGGGGTAGCGCTCTTGCGGAGCGGAAAACCTGCAGACGCCGTTCCCGAGTTGCGCGCCGCGCTGGCGAGCAATCCTGCCGAGGCGGCGACCAAGTATCATTTGGGATTGGCGCTTCTACAATCTCAACAGAAGGATGAAGCGCAGTTGCTGCTGCAGCAAGTCGTGCAGCAGGATCCCAAGTATGCCGACGCGTACTACCAACTGGGGAAGCTGGAGCTCGAGGCTGGAGACGCAAAACAAGCGATTTCAAATTTGGAGTCTGCAGCCGCCCTCAGTCCCCGCAGCGACTACATCCATTACCAATTGTCGCTAGCCTACGGGCGCGATGCCCGAAGTGACGATGCTCAACGGGAGATGAAGCTTTATCAGGTGCTGAAAACCGGGAGCAGGGGAGACCATGAGCAGCCGCAGTCGAATTAATCTTCGAAAGCTGGTGGTGATCTCCGCCCTTTTGACTGCCAATTTCGTCTGGTGTCAAAGCAGCAGTCATCGCGTCGTCCCCGCTTCACCGCTGACTGAAGCCAGAGCTCAAATGGCGAAGCACGATCTTCAATCCGCAGAAAATTCAATTTGGAAAGTGCTTTCGTCCGACCCGAACAATTCCGATGCGCTGTTGTTGTTGGGAATGGTCAGAAGTGACCAGCAACGCTTTGCCGAGGCCGAGACACTTTTCAACCGAGTGCTGCAGCTTGATCCAAACTCTGCTGCCGCGCACCTGAATCTCGGCAAGTCCTACCTGGGCGAAAAAAAACTCGCCAATGCTATGGTCGAGTATCAAAAAGCGGGACAACTTCTGCCCCACGATGTTGAAGTCCATGTCACGCTGGCCAGGTTGTATGCCGCCAATGGTGAGTTTGCTTCCGCATTAAGCAGCCTGGACGCTATTCCCGAGAGTCGTTTGCCGCCTGACGCGGTCCCGGTGCGAGTCGCTTGTTTGCTCGCGCTCGGGCGTCAGGACCAGGCCATCAAACTTGCGCACGCGGTCAAGAGCCCATCCGTTGCTCTGGCTGTGGCGGAAGTCTTTGTCACCTCCAAGCTGCCGCAGGAATCGCTGAAGTTGCTCAGCGCGGCCGCAGCTTCCGGCAAGCGTCCTCCGGCGCGCTTCTATTTCGTCAAAGGTCAAGCACTGGATGCCAGCGGTAACTCAGCCGCCGCACTCGAGAATTTTCAGAAAGCGATCGCACTGGAGCCCAATTCCGAAGAATATTTGCTGACCACCGCAGAGCTCTATGCTCGGCAGGGGAAGCACCCGGAAGCTTTCGAGGTGCTGCAGCGCACCTACAAGCTAGATTCGACCTCTCCGCAGGTTTTGCGTCCCCTCATACTAGAAGCCTCATTTTCCGGCAAAAGCGCCGATGTCCAGGACGCAGCGGAGCAGTTGGCCAAGTCAGACGAGCCGCAGGATCTTTTTGTCGCTGCCAGTGTGTTTCTGAAGAATGTCCGTCAGGATGAAGCCGTGCCACTCTTGGAAAAGTATGTCGAAAAGGTGCCGAACAATGCCACCGCATGGGTTGGTTTAGGGGTTGGTTACGAAGACCTCAAGCGTTTTGCCGATGCGCAAAAAGCCTTCGAGCGAGCGCTTCAGGCAGACCCGAAATTCGTTGATGCCGAGTATCAGCTGGGCATTCTGACCAGCGTCAATGGAAACTCAGGCGGGTCCATCCAGCATTTCGAACATGCGATACAGATCAATCCCGATCACGCGCCTTCGCTCGAAAAACTCGGAGGTCTGTACCTCCAGGCAGGCGAATTTGAAAAAGCTCGCGATGTCCTGCTGAAATCGGAAGCGCTTGATCCTCACAATCGCCAGGTGGAATATGGGTTGGCGCTTGTCTACGGCAAATTGGGGAATCGAGAAGAGGCCAGGATCCACATGGACCGTTTTGAAAAAGCCGGTCCGATCGGCGCCACCGAGAAGAAATAGCGTCAGCGCTTTACATCCGCTGGAACGTGCCCTGAAAACGGGGCCTTGTGAGCGATTCCTTCTCCCTCCGTCAGGGTGTAGATAAAATCGGACGGCAGGTTCTGGTAGGTTTCTTTCTTCCCGCTCGGCCAGGAGATTTCAACGTCCAGCGAAGTTTCCTTTCCCATTCCAAAATGCAGGCGCAGATCGTTTTGCGATAAATAACTGCCGCCACTGCGGACTTCGTCGATCTGCTTCAATCCGCCTGCTGCGACGGTTACGCGCGCTCCAATCGCGGCCTTGTTGCTTTTTGTGCCAATCAACTTGAAAAGCACGGCATGATTGGCGGTTTCGGAGCGATTGATTAGCAGAGTAGGCGGTCCGGCAACATTCAGTATGACAATATCGACTTTGCCATCGTTGTTTACGTCACCGAAGGCCACGCCGCGCCGCGAAAGCGGAGGAAGCTTATCGAGCCCGGAAGGAGCCGTGATGTCCGTAAACGTACGATTGCGGTTGTTGTGGAATAACAATACCGGCTCTTTGTACGGCGCGCCACCTTTGATCAGGTCCATCTGCGGATACACGTGGCCGTGCGCTACAAAGATGTCCGGCCAGCCGCTGTTCTCCGGATCAAAGAAACCTGTTCCCCATCCTACCCATGAACTGCTGGGCTGGCTTATTCCGGCCGCCCCCGCAATGTCGAGAAAGCCTTTTTCACCCTCGTTCCAGAACAGAGCATCCGATTCCTGCGACCAATTTGTCACATAAATATCAAGCTGCCCGTCGCGATCGAAATCGCCGAAATCTACGCCCATACCAGCGCGCTCGACCCCGGTCAGGCTCAACGATGCTCCCGACAGCAGACCGACATCTTCGAATGTTCCATCGTGTTTGTTGTGATAGAGATAATTTGGTCCACCGTCGTTGGTGACATAAAGATCGGGCCAGCCATCATTGTCATAGTCAGCCCAAATCGCCTGCATTCCTAGGTAGGTACCAGGATCATCCACGCCGGCTTTCTTCGCGACTTGTTCAAATCTGCCGTCGCCGCGATTGTGAAACAAGAAATCAGTCTGTCCGGTGTGTCCGCGGCGTAAGCATTCCATGCTGATTCCCTGAAAATCGCAACCTTTGTTCTGAGCGTCGTACGTGGGGAGTTTGTTGATATCGAATTCAAGATAGCGGGGAACGAAAAGGCTAACGTAGCCGCTGCGATCGTAATCCGCCCAGGCCGCACCCATGTTGTATCCACTGGAGCGCACCCCCGCCTTATCGGTTACGTCTTCAAACTTACAGTTGCCGAGATTGCGGTAAAGCACATTTCCGCCGAAGCCGGTCACGTAGATGTCCTGCAAGCCGTCGTTATCAAAGTCCATGACGGATACGCCCATGCCCCAGCCCTTCCGGGTAAGCCCGGCTTTCTCCGTGATGTCAGTGAAGTGCAGATCGCCATCCTGGCGGAACAGACGAACCATGGGATCGCCGCCGTTCTGCCGGTAACGGTCGACGTTCGAGCCCCCGACCATCAGAATGTCCAGCTTGCCGTCATTGTCACAATCAATGAATCCAACTCCGCCGCTGGTGGATTCGACGATGTAGCGCTTTTCCGGCGCGCCGATGTGCGAGGTGGTCAGGCCCGCTCGCTCGGAAACACCCTCAAATTTTGGCGCGGGCGCGCTTTGAGAGAGACAGGGAATCGCCAACAGGCTGAAGGAGAGGAGTCGGAAGCAAGCGCTGAAGCTCGAAGCCATGGCAGCTATTTCGAAAACGGCGTCTTCTGCGCAATGGTGCCGCCCTCGACCATCGTATACAGCATGTCCGCCGGAAGATTTTGATAAACATCCTTTTGTCCGCTGGGCCAAGATACTTCGACTTTGTTCATGACGGTGTTCTGGCCCAAACCGAAGTGGAGACGCAGATCGTTCTGCGAAAAATAGCTGGTGCCGCTGCGAACCTCGTTGAATTGCTTCAATTCTCCGCAGGTAACCGTCACTCGGGCCCCGATACCCGCCTTATTGCTTTTTGTGCCAGTCAACTTAAACAGCACGGCGTGGCTATTGGTTTCAGTACGGTTAATCAGGAGCGTGGGAGGCTCGCCAACATTAAGCAGCAGGATGTCTAGCTTTCCGTCGTTGTTTACGTCGGCAAATGCCGCCCCGCGCCGTGAAGACTTGGGCAGTTTGTCTAGGCCTGACAGGGCGGTTACGTTTTCGAAAGTGCGGTTCCGGTTGTTGCGATACAGCATCAACGGCTGCTTATAACCTACGCCGCCTTTCACGAAATCCATCTGCGGATACACATGCCCATTGGCAATGAAAATGTCGTCCCAGCCACTGTTTGTCATATCGACGAAGCCCGTCCCCCAGCCGACCATGGGTACGCTGTCCTGGGCAATGCCTGAGCTCCATGCGATATCTGTAAAGCCCTTTTCTCCCTGGTTCCAGTAAAGCGCATTTGGTTCGTCCACAAAATTCGTCACAATGATATCGAGCAGACCGTCATGGTCGATGTCTGCGAAGTCCACGCCCATCGAGCCTTCGGCCTTGCCGTCGAGACTGAGCGCCGCACCAGACATCAATCCAACCTCCTCGAACGTGCCGTCATGCTTATTGTGGTAGAGATAGTTCGGCTGACCATCATTCGGCACATAAAGATCGGGCCAGCCATCGTTGTCATAATCCGCCCAGACTGCCTGCAAACCGTACATGTGTGCGGGATCGTCCACTCCGGCTTTCTTCGAGACATCCTCAAAGGTGCCGTCGCCGCGATTGCGGAAAAGATAATCAGGCTCGCCAGGGAGCCCCCCAGGACCGCACTGCACCATTACGCCACGGTACCGGCAAAATTTGTCATTGCTCCCGAATTCCGGCAGGTGATTTATGTCTATGTGAACGTACTGAGGAATAAAGACGTCTAGAAGCCCGTCGCGGTCATAATCCGCCCAGGCTGCGCCAGCGTTGAATCCCGAAAGATTCAGTCCGGACTTGTTCGTCACATCGGCAAATTTGCAATTGCCCAGGTTGTGGTAAAGCGCGTTCCCATCGAAGCCGGTTACAAAAATGTCCTGTAGGCCGTCATTGTCGAAGTCCATCACCGACACGGCCATGCCCCAGCCCTTGTGAGTAAGACCGGCAGATTTGGTGATATCAGTGAAGTGCAGATCGGAGTCCTGGTGATAAAGCGTGATCATCGGATCGCCGCCCTGCTTAAAGCGGTCAACTGAAGAACCGTTCACCATGATGATGTCCAGCTTGCCGTCGTTATCACAATCTATGAAACCGACACCGCCGCTCATTGATTCCACGATATAGCGCTTTTCAGGTGACGACAGGTGAGAGAGAGTCAGCCCGGCTTTCTTACTGACGTCCTCGAAACGCGGTGCAGGTGCCGCCCCGGACGGAGCTTGGGCGACGCAGATCAGCGAAAGAAGGGTCCCCACGAGTGGAGAAAACAGCAGCTTGCGCATGCGTTGCTGGCTAGTTTAGCACGTGAAACTGGCGCGGGTTGTCGTGCAGTATTACGCTCTTTCATCTTCGACGATTACGGTAAAGTCTTCGCCCTCCCACCGCTGCCCTTGCGGCCAGTAAAAGGTGAAAATGACAGCATGACCGGAGTCTAAGTTTCTTGTAGGCAGGTCTGCAAAGTGAATTCCTAACCCGCTCTGCTGAGTTGAGGTATCATGCGGGGTTTGCCAGCCGTCCGTACTCCAACGCACCATAGCGGGCGCGAGCAGAGCGATTCGCAGGATTTTTGCGTGCGGAATGGTTCGGCACTTATTGTTGAAGCGCCAGCCACAATATTCCGCCTCACGCCGCTCCAACTGGTATCGCTTTACGGTTTGCGGCGGCTGATCAAATATTTTGCCGTCTTTCAGCGATCGCACCAGCTTGATGTGTTCGGAATGTGCCCAGACCAGCGGGCACGCTGAACCAGTCGGCTTACCGAGAAAGAGCTCGCGCTCGGGAATATCGCCGCTGTCCCACACTTGTTCGGGTAAGAGGCGGCTGCCACTTGCGGAAGCCTCCACTGAGCGAAGCAATTCCTGCGCACCGCTCACATTACCCGCTGCCAATTCGTAATGTGCGCGCTCACCCGCAAGCAGTGGCCACGCCCGGCCGATTCCGGTGCCGTCGAATGGAGAGCCATCAGCGTGCTCGCCGTAGCCGTCGTCGTTGTACCGATACCAGCAGGGGCCCTGAGGAAGCTTGACCTTGAGCAGCGCATCAACCACTTTGATCGTGTTCAGAATCCTGGGGTCATTGGGGGCCCGCAATCCGAACCGCACCAGCGCCAGCGCATCGGGGCTGACAATATGCGACGCCCGTTCCAAACTTTCTCCCGGAGGCCGGTTCTTGATGGGAACGAACCCGTCGGTCGGAGAAGCAGCGCAGTCCGTTTCGGGCGGCGCAATTCGCACGTAATAGCCTTCAACTCCGATCTGCCTGGCGAGGTCTCCGTTGCGCGAATACGTCCAGCGCTCAATGTTGTCATTCCAGGTATCGGCGAGTTGGCGCGCATAATTGGCTATTCCGGATTCACCGACTGCATCCGCAATATCTGCGGCGGCGAGTAATCCTGCTACTTCGACGGCCAAGGTGAAAGGGGAATAGCCAGCATCCTCTTCCCAGCGGTCTTGTTGAGTCACCGGACCGTTACACGCGACAAAGCTGATTGCTCGCCGCACCATCGGCCACCAGCGTGGCAGATCGCCCAATGCCTGTGGCGCTTCGCGACGAAGTAAATCCACGAGCAAGACCGGGAATGCAGCCTCATCCATCTGCGAGCCGTTCCAGTAAGGACGGCCGTCAAGCCACATATTTTGCGGCCAACAGCCATCAATCTCCTGTGTGCCCTCCAGATAATGCAGCACGCGAATGGCGTCCCCAGGAGCTCCGGCGGCGAGGAAGCCTCCCGCCGTTTCTACCAGGTCGCGTGGCCAGACCAGGTGATATCCGCCTAAGTCTTCATCTCCCTTGTTGAAGCCCCAGGGAATGGACAAGCTGGCGATCACGCCGCCCAGGAAATCCTTGGACTCATGTACCCGCAACACCGCGGTGCTGACCCGATAAATATCCTCTCCCACGGATCTATCCAGTGGCAGCAGCATCTTTTGCCAGGCTCTCCATTGCGAGACGTACTCACGGAAGAGAGCGCCGTAGTCATCCAGCAGCGCCGCACTCGCCTGAAGTGCAGCCTCCGCCCAGTTCCCGCCGAAGCCGAGCGACAAGACAAATTCACCACCTGAAGCAGCCAGATCCACTTCTCCGGTAAGAGCAATGTTGCCGTTCTCGGCGCGGTCATACCGCTCGGTTAGCAGGAAGTTCTGCGAGAGGTCCCGCCAGCCGTCGGAGTATCCGGCGAATCCGACCGACCTGCTCTTCCAAGGAACGGAGCAGGCGAGGGCGAGCGCAAATCCCGATCGGTGCTCGGCGAACAGCATGGGCATGCCTTTGTAATCGCCGACCCACCCGGTGTTGTCACTGCCCCAATTCCCGAGATGCGGTGCCAGAAGCGCGTACAAATGATAAGCAGGGCCCGTAGCGGTTGTGTTCGGTCCAGCCTTTGCTTGCGGAGGGATAGCCGCGCCGGCCTGTTCGGTCGAGCTTAGCTCTACAAACCGGACCTTCTGCAGCACCACATTGCGGTGCGGGTCGGCAAAGACTTCCTTCTCGATTCGATACCTTCCTCCCAGCTCGGTGTTGCGAAGGCGAAATGCCGGCACTCCAGGCTCGAACGGTGCCACCTCAAAGTTGCAATGCCGCTTCTCCTCGGAGAAGAAGCTTTTCCCATCAGTCACGAGCAGTCCAAAGTCGCGGGTGCAAGCCATGTCTACGCGAGGAAAATAAATTTCATTCAGGATTCCGTGGCTCAAGGTAAACCAAACTCGGCTGCTGCGGCTGAGCGCAGTTCCGACGCCGGTTTTCGCGCTTGAAGTCCAGCGCGGCGGAATGCCGGGACATCCCGGAGCAAATTTGGTGGAATCACTCATTACTTGGGTCCTGATCGGCGCGAAAGAGCCGGAACGATTTACTTCGCGACAGGAATACTATCAGGAAGTTTCAACAAGCCGGAATAAACGGCCATACCTACTACGGCATCAACTTGCATCTGATGCAAGCTTAGGATTTCTTGATGTGTGGCAATTCCCCCTGCGACGATGAGTTGTTTGTCAGTCGCCTTACGCAGTTTGCGGACGGGATCGAGGGGTAGCCCGGTCATCAATCCTTCGCTATCAATGTGTGTGTAGAGAAATGCGCCGCAGAATGGATCGAGGGCCGCGATCATCTGCGTTGGCGTGACTTCCGTGGACTCTTTCCAGCCGCGAATGGCAACTTGCTCCCCGCGAGTGTCTATGGCAAAGACCAGCTTGTCAGGGCCGAACTCTTCTGCAAACTCTCTGGCTGCGCGGATGTTGATTCCGCCATTCTGAATAAGCACGGAGCCGAGAATTACACGGCGCGCACCAGCTTTTAACACCGCTCGTGCTGCCTCGATCGAGCGGATGCCACCACCGAACTGGCAGGGAAGGGCACGTAGAAAGCGACTGGCGAGCGCAGTATTCTCGCCACTGCCCATTGCGGCGTCGAGATCAATTAACTGCACCAGCGGGAATACCGAAAAGCGAGCGATCCATTCTTCAAAGTTATCGAACTCCAACGCTTTCTTTGAACCCTGAATGAGCTGAACGATCTTTCCGCCCATCAGATCGATCGAAGGAATCAGCACGCGGGCCTCACCGGGATGCCGGATGCAAGAAGTTGCTGCTTGAGTTCAGCAATCGAGCTCAGGCCGAAATGAAAGATAGACGCTGCAAGCGCCGCATCGGCCGCGCCGTCCTGGAATACTTCGACGAAATGTTGCGGATTACCGGCGCCGCCAGAAGCGATCACCGGAATTCCTACGCTGCGTGAAACCGCCTTGGTTAGTTCACAATCAAATCCTTGCTTCGTGCCATCGCGGTCCATCGACGTCAGCAGAATCTCGCCCGCGCCGCGGTCCTCTGCCTCATGGGCCCACTTGGTCGCATCTCGGCCCGTCGGAACACGTCCTCCACATACCCATGCTTCGAAACCGGCCGCGCTTCGTTTTACGTCGATCGCTACTATCACAGCTTGCGAACCAAATCGCCGTGCGATGTTGCTGATCAGGGACGGATCGGCAATCGCCGCCGAGTTGATGGTGATCTTGTCCGCTCCAGCCTCAAAAATCGCCGCGGCATCCTGCAAGTTGCGAACGCCTCCACCAACAGTGAAAGGGATGAACAGGTGTTTCGCCGTGTCTCGAACCGTCTCCAGCAAAGTCTTCCGATTGTCACTTGTCGCAGTAATGTCAAGCAGGACTATTTCGTCTGCACCCGCTGCGCTGTGGGCCAGGGCGAGTTCCGCGGGATTTCCAGCGTCGCGTAGATCAAGGAATTGCGTCCCCTTCACGACTCGGCCGCCATCTACATCGAGACAAGCAATGATGCGTTTGGTCAGCATTCGCAGAAGTTGCTCAGAATCTTGAGTCCCATCTCGCCGGATTTCTCCGGATGAAACTGAACACCAAAAAGATTGTCCTGCTCAACCGCAGCGGAAAAGGTCCCGCCGTATTCGCATTCCGCCACGGTCGCCGCCAGCACTGGCACACGATACGAATGCGTGAAGTAGACGAAGCATTGGGAAGGCACTCCACGCATCAATCGCGATGCAGCTTCGCGGATTTGTAAATTATTCCATCCCACGTGCGGAGATTTCACTTCCGCGGTAAACCGTCCGCATCGTTCAGGCCATATTCCCAGGCCTGCAACATCGGGATCCTCGGTGCTCGAAGCGAGCATCCATTGCATTCCCAGACAGATTCCAAGAAAAGGAACGCCGGCCTTGATCTTTTCAGCAATGCGGTCGCGCATTCCGGAGTCCGCCAGCATTCGCGTCGCAGCAAAATTCCCTACGCCCGGCAGCACGATTTTGTCAGCTCTGCGGACCTCCTCCGGATCACCGGTGACCAGCGCCTTCGCTCCGAGGTAGTCGAAAGCCTTCTTCACCGATGCCAGGTTCCCAGCGTTGTAGTCCACAATTGCAATCGTCACAGCAGTCCTTTCGTGCTGGGCAACAGACGCTTCATTTGTTTGTCGCGCCAACAAGCTGCTCGCAGCGCCCGCGCAAATGCTTTGAACAACGCCTCGATTTTGTGATGGTTCGACCGCCCATAAAGGATTCGCGCATGAACATTGGCGTGCGCACCGCGGGCAAAGCCCTCGAAGAAGTCGGGCACCAGTTCTGATTGCAAATCGCCCACCTGCCGCACGCGAGTTTTGGTGTCCACAACGGCAGCCGTCCGGCCGGAGAAATCCACGGCGGCAAGACCCAGTGTTTCGTCCATGGGCATCACAAAATACCCTGCGCGCAGGATTCCTCGTTTTTCTCCCAGCGCCCGGGAGAATGCCTCTCCCAGCGCGATCCCGACATCCTCGACCGTGTGATGCTGGTCCACGTCGAGATCGCCGGTTGCGGTGAGTACAAGATCAAAGCCTCCATGGTGCGCGAACAGTTCGAGCATGTGATCGAAAAACCGAATCCCTGTCGAAATCTTGTAGCGGCCCCGCCCCTCAATGGCCAGGCGGATACGTACACTCGTCTCTTTGGTGGTGCGGTCGAGAGTTGCGGTCCTCATCGTGTCACCTGCTCGCGCAGTCCGATGCTTGCGAAGACCTCGTCCAGTGCTGTCAGTAATTGGCGATTGTGTTCGCGCGTGCCTACGGTAATGCGCACACAACCGGCGCAGCCATAGTCCTTGGAGCGGTCTCGAACCAGAATGCCGCGTTTGCGCATGTCGCGAACAAATGACTCGCATTTGCGGCCCAGATGAAACAACACGAAATTCGCGCGGCTCGGCCAGAAACGAATGCCCCAGGCACTCAGCCGAGATTCAAGTTGGCCGCGGCCCTCGATAGCTTGAGCAACGTAATCCTGAACGTAAGCCTGGTCCGCCAATGCTGCCGGAAGGCACGCCAGCGCGACGGAGTTCAAGTTGTAGGGCGAACTTGCCCGCCGCAGCACGGGCATTTGATCCTGGTTGCCCATCAACAGCCCAATCCGAAGTCCGGCGAGGCCGTAGGCTTTTGAAAAGGTGCGTGAGACGAAGATGTTCGGAAACTCCCGCCATTGCCGGATCATCGTCTCGCCACAGAACTCGAAATAAGCTTCGTCAACTAGAATTGCTGCGTCTGGGGCCGCTTTCGCGATTTGGATAAGGTTCCGTGACGGCACGAACGTGCCTGTCGGATTATTCGGATTTGCGACCGCAATGAATCGCGTCCTACGACTGATATGTGCGAGAACGCTTTCAGTGGGAAATTCGAAATTCGGAGCTGCGGGAATCGAAATCACGCGCGCACCCGTAGCCGCAGCGTAAATCTCGAACATCGCGAAGGTCGGCACCACGATCAGCGCTTCGTCTGCGGGTTGCAGGTAAGTTTGACAGACCAGATGAATCGCTTCATCGGTCCCATTCGTCAGAAGTAATTCATCGCGCGCGATGTCCAGATATTCCGCCACGATCCCTTCACTTTGCTCCCGTTGCGGATACCGCGCCAGCGTCTCGCCACCCAGGTTCCGCAAGCACTCCAGCACGCGTGGAGAGCAGCCCGCCGTGTTTTCGTTGAAATCCAGCCGCAATCCATCGCGACCGCCCAAAGGTGGGCAATACTCGTTCAACGTGCGGATCGCCTCTCGAGCCCTAAGCACTCGCGCACCTCGCTCGAATAGACTCAGCATGGGCTTCAAGTCCCTCCGCCTCAGCCAGGCGCACGACTGCCGGGGCGATTCGACGCAGGCCAGCCGACGAAAGCTCCTGCACCGTGATCACCTTCACGAAGTCCATTACGCTCAATCCACCTCGAAACCGTGCCGCTCCGCCCGTCGGGAGGACGTGGTTAGGCCCGGACGCGTAATCCCCGGCCGCTTGCGCTGAATAATCGCCGATAAAAATCGATCCCGCGTTCTGCACCAGTGGGAGGTCGCGCTTTTCAATAGTTATGTGTTCTGGTGCGATGCGATTCGCCCACGTGAATGCTTGCTCCCGCGAGGAGGCGATCAGCACTGCCTTGCGTGAGCGCCCGGATTTGCCGGCCTCCACCTCCCGTTGCACTGCACAGCCATGCTCCTTTGACGTCGTAATGAGCAGAGCCAAAGTCTCCGGATCGTGCTCCGCTTGCGCCAACAGATCGGCAGCGATAAATGCCGGGTTTCCTCGATCGCTCACGATCAGCGTCTCTGTCGGGCCGGCCAGCATGTCAATTGCACAATCGAATGAGACGGCTTTCTTGGCGGCGGTCACGTACAGATTTCCCGGGCCAACAATCTTGTCGACACGAGGAATCGTTTCGGTCCCATAGGCCAATGAGGCAATCGCTTGTGCCCCTCCCACGCGACAAAACTCGCGCACGCCGAGCATTGCCGCGGCGGCCATGGTCTCCAGCTTTGCGCCCGGCGAGGCTACACAGATTCTCTTCACGCCCGCGACCTGTGCGGGTATCACTGTCATCAGCAGTGTCGAAACCAGCGGAAAGCGTCCTCCGGGTACATAGCAGCCAACCGAAGCTAACGGCTGAATCACCTGGCCCAGAGACATTCCATTCAGAGCGCGCATCCATGTTTTCGGCTTTTGCCACTCACAAAATCGTCGAATGTTCTTCTCTGCCTTACGCATCGCTTGCTTCAGTTCCGGGCTGATCTTGTTCCAGGCCTGTGCAAGCTCTGATTCGTTCACCAGCACATCCTGCTGCGGCTGCAACCTGTCGAATTCACCGGCGTACTTGCGCAAAGCGCGATCACCATTGCGACGAACGTCTTCCACGATGCGGCGCGCGACCGGTTCCACTTGCTCAAGCCGCGAGCCTCGGGCTTCCAAAGCCTGCACAAACCTCTCCGCCGCATGTTTCTGCAGGATTTGCATCACATCACAACCTTGTTCAGCGGATATTCCACAATTCCTTGCGCATTTGCTTCCTTCAGTCGCGGAATCACCTGCCACGCAAGCGATTCCTCAATGACGGTGTTGACCGCCAGCCACTCGGGATCGCTGAGGGTTGAAATAGTCGGACGCTTCAGTGCCGGCAAAACCGCCAGCACGCAATCCAAATCTTCTTTGCGCACGTTCAACATGAGACCCACACGGTCCTTGGCTTCGATCGCACCCCTTAACATCAGCGCCAGATTTTCGATCTTCCGCCGCTTGCCGCAATCCGCATAGGAGGATTTATTGGCGATGATTTGCGTGTTGCTTTCGAGCACCGTATCCATAATCCGCAGATGGTTCGCCCGTAGCGAGCTGCCGGTTTCGGTGACTTCGACGATTGCGTCCGCAAGCATCGGAGGCTTTACCTCAGTTGCTCCCCACGAAAACTCAACGTGCACTCCCACATTTCGCTCGGCAAAATAATGTTTGGTGACATTCACTAGCTCGGTGGCGATGATCTTTCCACTAAGGTCCTCCGGTTTTTCGTAAGTCGAGTCTTCAGGCACCGCCAGCACCCAACGCACCTTTCCGCGGCTTTGCTTTGCGTAGATCAAATCGCAAACCGCGATCACATCGAGGCCGCTTTCAATCACCCAATCAAGGCCGGTCAGGCCGGCGTCGAGCGCGCCATGTTCCACGTAGCGGGCCATCTCCTGCGCACGAATGAGCATGCATTCGATCTCCGGATCGCCGGTTGACGCGAAGTACGACCGCGAACTCGTGTGGATAGAAAGTCCAGCCTGCGCGAACAACTGCAGGGTGGCTTCTTGCAGGCTCCCTTTTGGGATTCCGAGACGAAGCTTCATCGCTCGCTCTCCTGCAAGTGTGGCGCGGACGCCCCGGCCCGCGAGACGCTCTGCTCACTAGGTTCCCCGGCGCCTACGATAGCGAGCAACGGAATGACTTTCGTGAAGCATGACCGCGTGCCCTCATGACAGACCACGCCTGCGCCCTCCACATCAACCTGAATGAGAAGAGTGTCGCGATCGCAGTCGGTGGAAGCCGACACAGCCTTCAGCCGATTGCCGGATGTCTCGCCTTTGGCCCAAAGTTCCTTGCGGGTTCGGCTGTAGAAAGTCACGTATCCCGTTTCCAACGTAGCTGCCCAAGCCTCGGGACTCACGAAGCCCAGCATCAGGATTTCTCCACTGCCGGCGTCCTGAATGATTGCCGGGGCAAGCCCGCCCATTTTCTTGAAATCGATCTCGATCATTGTCTTGTTCTTCCTTCGTCTCGTTTTCCTTCGTGCACCTTCGTGCCCTTCGTGGTAATTCCTTTCGGACAAACAAAAAGCCCGCTGAGCTTTGCGCTTCAGCGGGCCTCGAATCTTAGTGTCTGCTGCTCTAGCTCAGCTCCACACCCCCGCCGCCGCGCTGTGCGCGTGATGATGGTGGTGGTGATGGTGCTTCAGCATGAGTAAAGACAAGTTACGTGACGAAGTTCCGAGAGTCAATCTGAAAAAACTGATTGGAGGAATCGGATTTTGTAATCCCCAGCCTGCCCGGATACCGGCTGTTCAGACATTGGAAAGCTTTTCGGTTTGGCCTGCAAGCGCCGCGGCGAGTGCTATTTGCTAAAATGTACTCACACAAAAAATTCAGGAGAATCGATGGCCAAGATCGCCAAAACTGCAGACCGTAAGAAAGTGATGGATACCACCAAGAGTACCGACTGCCCCAAGTGCGGCAAGCCGACCCGCATCGTGAAACGGGTTAAGGACCGCGAGCGCAGCGTGCCCGGCGGAATC
>Ga0075426_10000424_pt1 | contig 29247 bp, 30 predicted proteins | sample SoiMethybrSBSTD5_FD_75304 | JGI IMG/M metagenome (GOLD analysis project Ga0075426, IMG submission 75304) | Bulk soil microbial communities from a Populus tree surrounding site in Tennessee, USA - Soil MetaG P. TD hybrid SBSTD5 | ecosystem: Environmental > Terrestrial > Soil > Tree plantation...
CGTTCAATCCTGTAACCTTATTGCCGGCTGTAAATCCATTAAAGTAGATGTGCACAACTTCCTAGGAGGAAATTCTCAATGAAGTGGTCTGCTCGAAAAATTGGTCTGGCCCTCGCAGCGATGCTGCTGGCGGCAGTTACGGCGTATGCTGCAAAAGCCGAAACCTTTACCGGCGAAGTCAGCGACGCCATGTGCGGGGCGAAACACGGGATGGACGACAAAGCCGCCTGCACACGATCCTGCGTGCAAAAGGGTTCGAGTTATGCATTGGTGGTCGGGGAGAAGGTCTACACCCTGCATAGTTCTGACCAGAGCACGAAGGACCAACTGGACAAACTGGCGGGGGAACAGGCCAAAGTTACCGGCACCGCGAACGGTGACACAATCGAAGTCAGCAAAGTCACCGCCGCGAAATAAGCGATCCCGCTTCGGACGGACGGGCCGGTTTGGCCCGTCTTTTAATTTTTACGCGCTTTTCATATCGCATCGCACCCGGGCTATGTTAAATTTGACGATTCGTGCATCGAAAATCCCGGGAGGATTTCTGAATTGTCCAAAGACATGGTCCCCAAAAAGATTTTCTTCACCAAGGGGAACGGCAAGCACAAAGAACGTTTGACTTCGTTTGAGCTCGCGCTGCGCGATGCCGGTATCGCCGCGCAGAATCTGGTCCGGGTTTCTTCCATTTTCCCGCCTCAATGTAAGTTGATCTCGCGAGCCCAGGGACTTCCTTATTTGGATCCAGGCGAAGTGGTGTTTTCTGTGGTCGCCGAAAACTCTACTCATGAGCCGCATCGGTTGCTGGCGGCGAGCATCGGCGTGGCCATTCCAGCGGACCGAAATACTTACGGTTATTTGAGCGAGCACCATTCGTTTGGGGAAACCGAAGACTCCGCCGGCGACTACGCAGAAGAACTCGCAGCCGAGATGCTTGCGACCACGCTGAATGTAGAGTTCGATCCTGATCGCTCGTGGGATGAGAAGAAAGAGATCTATCGCATCTCGAACAAGATTGTGCGCACGGCGAACGTTACGCAATCAGCGGTGGGCGACAAGCGGGGCTTGTGGACGACCGTGATCGCCGCGGCGATTTTTATCTTTGATTAGAGCTAGTGCTTTCATGAGCCAGCCAGATTCCAACGGCGAAGAAGCAGGGCTTTGCTGATCACGCCCTTATCGAATTCCCAACAATACTTCCAGATACTTGCGCGTTTTGCTGAGAAGCTGCGAACTGGCTTTCGAATGGAATGTGGCTTTCCTCACTGACCAATCCAGACTCTTGATCTGATCCACGAGAACGGAGCCCTCGACCCTGCCCACAACCGCTGGCAACGCGAATGGATAAGGTTTACGGCGACTCGTCAACGGACAAACCACAGCTAAGCCGCTGGCGCGATTGAAGTTTTCTTCGGTGACAACCAACGCAGGTCGCCGCTTGGCCTGTTCCCGACCGGTTTGCGGATCGAAATCAAGCCAAATAATGTCCCCGGCTCGCGGCACGTATCGAGCTACCATTCGACGATTTCCCTGCCACGTTCGGGGCCAGTGGAAATCTCTTCATAGCGGTTTTCCGGGGTAATCTGAGCGACGAGTTCCTTCAGAGTGGGGATTCGTTCACTGCGTACCAGCTTAATCAGGCCACGAGCGGCCTCCAAAACCACCGGGTCGCCTTCCGTTACTCCTGCCTTTTCAGCGACTGGCTTCGGAATGCGGATGGCAAGGCTATTCCCCCATTTCACAATCTGAGTCTTTGGCATACTTGAGCCTCTAAGATATACAGAGTATATCCCAATGTAGTCGCAGCGTATATATACCAAAGTAATGCTACTTTCTAGCAGCCGCTTTCTGCTTGGTTGCTTTTCCTGAAGTGGAATTCTTGTTCTTCCCCAGCCGCTCCAACACCGCCGCCACAATAATCGGCAATCCGACAGTCGCATCCACGAAGACCTCGCCGAAGCGGCCGCCCTCAGCAGGAGGCACGAACTTTCCCCAGGAGATCGCCTCGCTATACGGGCTGCCTGATAAGCCGCCCCAGTACACCGGCTCCGGGCAAATGCGCACCCCATAGTGGTAGCGCTTCAGTGGGACGTTCTCGCCCATGCGGCGATGGCGCAGTTCGATAAATGGACCAAACTGCTGCGACCAGTTGCGCGGAACACCGCCGCCGATGGTAAAAATTCCCAAGCGAGTTTGGCGCAACAAAGTCGACGCGAAATGCTCCAAGTCTTCGAAGGGATCGAAGCGGATCTTGTTCCGGCCGGAGCTTTCGCGCATGCGATTGTGCAGCGCTACGTCCAAGCCGAGTTCGGAATCGGTGAAAGCTGGAACAAAAACCGGCACCCCTTTTTCATAAGCCGACTTCAGAATTCCACGTTGCTCTTTCGAACGCTTCGCCAAATACTCTCCGATGGCGCGGTTCAGCTTGTAAGAGCACATGACTTCGGTGTGGTCCCAATTGCCGAGAACTTCCGCCATCACGCGCTCCACATCATCGAGATTCTGCTCGGGCTCCAGCGTATCGTAGACCCGGTTGTACCCCTGCTCATACAGTTCGGCGTCGGACACGTCTGGGTTGTATCGGAAGTGTGAGCGGCCCGTAGCCTCGACCAGACCGTGGGCCATCAATGCACCGGTGGAAACGATGGCGTTCACAATGCCGCGATCTATCAGGTCGGCGATGATCAGGCCCTGCTTGGCGACGGTCATCGCACCGGCGAGAGTCATCACCACAAAACAGTCTTTGTCGCGTGCCATGGCTTCGAGTACGTCGGCGGCTTCACCCAGCTGCCGCCCGGTAAAGGCAGTCTTCGCCATCGCCCGCACCAGATCGTCAATCGAGCGCACACGAGAAAGGTCGAGCGGCTCCAGTGGAATCAGCCGGTCTTCGATAGGATTGTGCAGCTCGCGGTCCGTACCCGCGCCGTCGTGGTTCTCGCGCTTCATCGTTCCCCCAGAGGAGTTCTCATCGGAAGCACTACTTTACTAAAGGTTGAGGTAAACGTGAAAGCATTCGAGATCTTAGGTCGCGCGAAAACGATAAATAGAATGCAACTCCCCGTCGCGTCACAATAATCTATACTTATATCTTGGGACTGGGGTTTTAGTGAACCAACGTCGCAACTTCTGGATTGTGGTTGTGGCCCTTATAGCTGCCCTGGGTGTGCTTGTGGTCTTGATCACCCCCGCCCCAGACGAACTTCCCAGCACGGGGCCGCATTCTTTAAACAAAACATTTGCTTTTGTATCCAGTCACTTCACTCTACCTTCCTCTCAGATTCTGAGCGGTTTGCTATTGCAGTTCTCGCTCATAGCCCCGTGGAACCGTGGCAACGTAATTTCCTTTACTTGCGCTCGTCTCTGCTAGCGCACCGTCTTCGCTTCCTTTCTTCAAGCGATGCATTTGCGGGCATTTTCAGATGCTCGAAGACCCAGCGACCAATCAGGCGGACGAGAAATGTTGAAAGAATCAGGTTCCAGTTCAGAAAGCGTAATTACGGTCGGGTTCTATGAACCGTTCACGGCTGTGAATGCAATTCACGAGCTAAACCAGGTCGGGTTTGAAGACGACGATATCGGGATGGTCGGTGTGCTCGCCGGACCGATGGCAGACCTGACCGGGCTTTGCCAAGCCATTGGTGTTCCACGGGAGCATGCTCGGTATTACCAAACCAGCTTTGAAGATGGCGGGGTGTTGCTGATTGTCCGCGCGCGCGAACTGATCATGAAGAAAACTGCGTTGGCTGTACTCAACGAAAACGGTGGAATTTTCCCGCCAATCACACAATGAGGCGTTCCGAACAACGCTCTGGGTAGTTGAGGGGACCGCAAGGAGGATGCCATGAGTAGCAGTTCTGGCAAGCCGGGATTACTTATCTCGCAATTGCTCAGCGCGTGGAAATCGATTCTTACCGGCAGCACTCCCATGTTGTCAATTGAGGTTACTCGTGAATGTCCACTCACCTGCCCCGGTTGCTACGCATACGGCGACGCGCACCTGGGCGGATCAGTTGTCCTGCGGGAGCTCAGTGATTTTAGTGGCGATAAATTAGTGAATGGAATTCTAGGCCTAATCGACCAGCACCGTCCGCTGCACGTGTCGCTTGTCGGCGGCGAACCGCTGGTTCGGCATCGTGAGTTAAGTCGCTTGTTGCCCATCCTGAGCAAGAAGAAAATTCATACCATGGTGGTAACCAGCGCGGTAATACCCATTCCTCGGGAGTGGATGAGTATTCCGCGTGTTCGCGTAACGGTTTCGGTGGATGGTCTTCCTGAACACCACGATGTTCGACGCAAACCGGCAACTTACGAACGAATTCTAAAGAATCTAGCCGGCTGCTCAGTCAATGTTCACTGGACGATAACGCGTCCTATGCTGCAACGGGCCGACTATATCGAAGAATATCTTTCTTTCTGGAGTGCCCGTCCTGAAGTTGTTCGGATTTGGGTTAGCGCCTACACTCCTCAAAAACGTGAGCAGTCCGCTGAGATCTTGACCTGTGCGGACCGGCACTTTCTCGCCGAGGAACTCTCAAGAGTCAAAGCCCGTCATCCCAAGCTTCTGATGAATGAAGGATTAGCACGCGCAATAATCCAGCCACCGGCAAATCCAGGGCAGTGTATGTTCGCACGAATGTCGACAAACTACAGCGCCGATCTGAAAACCCGGGTAGAGCCTTGTATCTTTGGTGGCGATCCGGACTGTTCCCAGTGCGGCTGCGCGATCAGCAGCGGCTTGCATTGGGTAAAAAGTGTTCGGGTAGCGCGTTACGTAAAGGTTGAGGACATCGCGCTTACATCGGCGGCTATCGGTCGGTTCGCGGGAAAGTTCCGCGGAGTGAGGCATCCTCGCTGGATTAGACCGGTAGGCGAACTGGTGCAAATCTCCGCTCAAGACCAACACCAACCTAAGGCCTCCTAATGTCTATTTGACTCTCGGCACCAGCGCACACGCTTGAGAAACCGTGTTTGCCAACCGTACGTCTTCGCGCGGTAGCAAGAGAACCGCGCTGTTGTTATGCTAGTTTCTCGCAAGGAGGATGCTTGGCTGACAAATTTCGCGTGGGTTTGGTGCAGATGTCGGCGACACCAGATCCAGACAAGAATCTGCTGGGTGCGATTGATCGCCTGCATCAGGCGGCAGCGAAAGGCGCCCAGATCGTCTGTCTTCCCGAACTGTTTCAAACGCAATATTTTTGTCAGCGCGAAGACGCGGCACTGTTTGATCTGGCCGAATCCATTCCCGGCCCCACGACATCGCGGCTTGCCGAGGCAGCCAAGCTTCTTCACATTGTGTTGATCGGTTCTCTATTCGAGAAGCGGGCGCCAGGGCTGTATCACAACACTGCGGTGATGATTGACGCTGACGGCAGCCTACGCGGAATTTACCGCAAGATGCACATTCCCGATGATCCTCTCTATTACGAGAAGTATTACTTCACGCCCGGGGATCTGGGATTTAAAGCTTTTGATACCCAGGTGGGACGAGTGGGCACGCTGGTGTGCTGGGACCAATGGTATCCCGAAGGCGCGCGGCTCACCGCTTTACAAGGCGCTCAAGTGCTGTTCTATCCCACGGCGATTGGCTGGCATCCCGACGAGAAGGCGCAATACGGTGAAGCGCAATACGACGCGTGGCATACCATCCAACGGGCACACGCGATCGCGAACGGCGTATACGTCGCTGTGGTGAATCGTGTGGGATTCGAAAACGGCGACGTTCGCGGCAACAAGGCCTCCGGCAAAGGCCTGGAATTCTGGGGCGGATCGTTCATTACTGATCCGTTTGGCCGCGTTATAGCGAAGGCTTCACACGACCAGGAAGAAATTTTGATCGGCGAAGTCGACCCGCAGCTTCTTGAAGAAACCCGGCGCAATTGGCCATTTCTCCGCGACAGGCGCATTGACGCATACGGGCCGATTACCAGCCGGATGATTGATTAAGCGCATGCCGAAGCTCCCGTCCGTAGAAAATTCAACTTCCTTCTGCATGCCCGCAGAGTGGGAGCCACACGTCGCCACCTGGCTGGCCTGGCCTCATTACAAACTCGATTGGCCGGGAAAGTTTGAGCCGATCCCCTGGGTCTACGCCGAAATCATTCGATATTTGAGCCGGCATGAACGCGTGGAGCTAATCGTTAAAGACGTGGCAGAAGAAAAGCGCGCGCGCAAGACGCTGAAACAAGCGCATGCGTTGAGTGGGAATGTCAGGTTTCATCGCTGGCCGACGAATCGCGTGTGGACGCGGGATTCAGGCTGCGCTTTTGTTCGTCGGTGTGGCGCGGGCACCCTCGCCCGCGAGAATTCAGGGGCTAGGGTAGGGCTGCCATCCCGGCCGTCAGCCATCAAATGGCGCTTCAATGCCTGGGCCAAATATCCCAACTGGCGCTATGACGAAAAGATCGGGAGTTTAATGGCGCGGGCTGCGGATGCAGAAGAAATCCAGCCGATCGTTGGAAAAGAGCGCGTCGTGCTCGAGGGAGGATCGATCGAGGTCAACGGCCAAGGCACGTTGATTACAACCGAAGAATGCCTGCTGAGCCGTGTTCAGCAACGCAATCCGGGGATGAAGAAGCGAGACTACGAAAAAGTTTTCGCACAGTATCTGGGCGCGACAAATGTAATCTGGCTGGGATCAGGAATCGTCGGGGATGACACGCACGGGCATGTCGATGACATCACACGCTTCGTCTCTCCGGATACAGTTGTGACCTGCGTTGACGCCGATCCTGCCAGCGAGAACTATGAGGCACTACGCGAAAACATTCGCCGCTTGCGCGACGCAACGACTGAAGATGGCAAGCCGTTGGCCACAATCGATCTGCCCATGCCGGCTGCGGTTTACTTCGAGGGCCGAAGGCTTCCAGCCAGCTATGCGAACTTCTACATTGCCAATGGAGTTGTGCTGGTGCCGGTGTTCAATGATCCCAATGACCGGGTCGCACTCGATATTCTGTCCGACATTTTTCCCGACCGCGACGTCGTTGGAATTTACTGCGGCGATCTAATCTGGGGATTTGGGGCAATCCACTGCATGACTCAGCAACAACCGGCAGTTTCGGAAGGATGATGAGGACCAGGGCTGGTTGAAGCGCCCCCAAAAAGCTCTGGGCAATTAGACTGCACTCTCGCTAAGGTTGACCAATTGGTGGTCCACGCACTCCGGATTAATTGTCTCGAGTAGGTTACCCAACAGCTCCCTGCCGTGTTTCGCAAGAAAATAGACACCTGCAAATTCACGTTCCTGGAGAGTCTTGTCGGGAAACAGAAAATTGCTCAACAGCCGCGCATGACGATCGGCAACTTCGCTTTGACGTAACTCGGCGCGCGCAGCTCGCGATTGCAGATTAGTCAGTTGATACACCATCTTTGAAGTCGCGTTTTGCGCCGATTCAACTAAAGTCTTATCGAGATGCGCAAGGGCTTGTTGCACTGCCTCCATCGAGCGTTCCACCGCAGCCTGCGCCTGTTCAAACGAAGCTTGCAGGGTGGCGCCCAATAGGTGCGCTCCGATTCGTTCGCGCAGCGCCTCCGGGCCCTGGAACAGATCTGCGAAAGACAATTTGTAACGTTCAAGTAACGCTTGAGCTTTCGCCTCGATTAGGGTTGCCGAAAATCGGGGTACGATGGGTGTCACCCTGCCCAGTAGTTGCTGATACAGAGCCGCAGCTTGGGCAAAATAGGCCACCTCGGCGGAGCCACCAACATAAGCCAGGGTGGGCAGCAGAAAGTCCTGCACAACCGGCCGCAAAAGAACGTTCGGGCTGAGAGACGCTGGCGAAGAGCTGGCGAGCTCCAGCAGTTGCTGTTGCGAGATTTCTTCACTTCCGATCTGGAATTTTCCCGGCGCGACCGCGTGCACCGGCAGGCGCGAGCCATTCTTGATTATCAGGAAAGGCACCGACGAGCTTGTGATCCGGACCTGCTGGTGATAGTCGGCAGCATGCAATTCCTGATCGCGCTGAAGGAGAGCCTGCGTTATTTCTCCGGAGCGCTCTATCAAACGCCGATAAAGGGGACTTGCAATCTGGTCGAGTTCAGGGTCGGAGCCGTCGAGAAGAATGACGCCGAAATCGGCGAACAAACGCGCGAAGTATTTTGCGAAAGCGCTTCCGAAGCTTTCACCGGGGCGATAACATCCCGCCAAGAGCTTGGTCGCGTCGCAATCTCCAACCAGGTTCTGAAGCTTCGACAGCAACTCCGAGATCTCCGGGCCGAAGCTGATGGTGCCTACCGGCGCGTCGTCCGCTCCTCGCGATTCGCTGGTGAAGGTTTCCAGGTTCCCATCCGACGACGGAACCCGCGTGTGATTCACTTCTTCGAGGTCGTGATCCTCCGTCGCCAACCAGAAAATCGGAACGCAGTTGATGCCAAGCCTGCGGGCGTCAGCCGTCAGCTTGATTGCGGTCAATGCCTTGTAGAGTGAAAAGGCCGGGCCGCCAAAAAGTCCGACTTGCTGGCCTGTGACGACGGCCAACGCTCCGGAGCGAAGTGCGGAAATGTTCTCAAGCGTTGCTGACGAGGCGCCAAACCGCCTATTCTGCGCCTCCACGACAGTTGCCAGCTGTTCCCTTCGCTCTTGGGGGTAGGTGACACGGGAAACTTCGTCCCGCGCCCAGTCGAGAAAACGAGGCGAGCGAGGGAAGAATTGCTGTACCGTCGGAGTATGTTCCAGATAATCGAGGAAAAGGCGCGTGCTGTGCGGGACCTGGCGAAATGGGAAACAGTGTGCAGTCACAAGAGAAGCTCTAGTTGAACTCTGAGAGGTTCCGGAGTCCGCTGATGCACCAAGGCTCGGAGCTATCAACTGAGATGACGAAACCAGCGTCAGGATGCAAAGATAATAGTTCTGAATAATAGACGCACGAAACCGACGGGAGTCTCACCTTTGGCTACAAACGTTGCATCTGCCCCCTTGATTCTTGAAGGCGCGCACGTGCGCCTGGAGCCCCTTCGACCGGAGCACGCGAGTTTACTGTGGGCAATCGCCAAAGATCACCTGACCGATCTCTTCCGCTGGATTCCCTACAGATTGGAGTCGCTCTCGGATTTTCAGGCCTTCAATGCTCGCGTTCTGGATGAGCAGGCGCGCGGCCTATCGGTTCCCTTTGCGACCTTTCAGCGAAGCCCTGGGCAAGTCGTCGGCACGACCCGGTATATGAATATGGACCTGGAAAACAGGAAGGTGGAAATCGGTTCAACCTGGATCGCACCTCGCTGGCAGCGCACTACGATCAATACCGAGGCCAAATACCTGATGTTGCGGCACGCATTTGAGGTCTGGAAATGCCTGCGCGTGGAGCTCAAGACGGACGCGCTCAACCAGCAATCGCGTCAGGCGATCCTGCGTATCGGCGCGAAAGAGGAGGGTACGTTGCGGAAGCACATCCTGACCTGGAAGGGCCGGCAGCGTGACTCGGTCTACTTCAGCATTCTGGACAACGAGTGGCCGGAGGTCAAAGCCCGACTAGAATCAAAATTGGCGCACCATGAGTGATATCTCTCGCCTCTTCCAGGCATTTCTCCCTCCAGCAATTTTTATCTCGGCGACCGGACTGCTGGTCTTATCCATAAATGTTCGCCTGATGGGGATGGTGAGCAGGCTCCGGCAATTCGTCCACGCCAAGCACGACGCCGCCAAGAACGGGCACCTGCAGGAGGCGGAGGCGTTTACCGCACAGATCAAGTCGATCGAAAAACGAGCGGAGATGATCCGCCGCTGTTTCCTGCTGGTACTGATATCGCTGGCTGCAACAGTTTGTTCATGCCTGCTTCTGGGATTGGGCATTTATTGGGAGCAGGCCGCTGTGCTCGCCGTGATAGTTTTCGTGCTGGCTTTAATTTGCCTTTTATGCGGAACTATTTATTACATTCGCGAGGTGCTGGTCGCGCTCAGCTCAGTTCAGCAAGAGGCAAGGGACGTCCGGTTTATGGACCTGGGGGCGCCGCCCGAGATTCGCGTACGCGACTCGGTCTAATCGCATTCCAGTCGCCAAGGACTGGCGATATCAGCCATGCAGCGATTGTTGACGCTTCTGAACCTGCATGAGATAGTAGGTCGTTTTCTGAGACGGAATTCTGAATAGAGGCCTCTGTTTTCATGCGATTGATTCCACGGGAGCAGAAGTTCTTCCGGATGTTCACTGATGTATCTGAGAACCTCATCGAGGGCGCGCGCCTGCTCCATGACATGTTAAAGAACCCGGTCGACCTGCAGTCGCGGACCAAGAGGCTGCAGGAAGTCGAGCACCGCGGCGACGAGATGACGCATAACATCATTCGCATGCTGAACCAGACCTTTATCACGCCTTTCGATCGCGAAGATATTCATCGGCTCACATCCTCTCTGGATGATGTTCTTGATTTCGTGAATGGCGCGGCAGTGCGCATGGCTTTGTACCGGATTACGGCCCCACCACCGGCGGCAGCGGACCTGGCGGCGCTAATCGTGTCGCAGTCGGAGGAGCTCTCTAAAGGTGTCTCCTTGCTCGAATCCAACAAGAAAGTGCTCGACCACTGCACGGAGGTGAACCGGTTGGAGAATGAAGCCGACCGCGTCAGCCGCCGAGCCATTGCCGAGCTATTCGACCAGGAGAAGGACCCGATCCAACTGATCAAGATCAAGGAGTTGTACGAAGTGCTGGAAACCGCGACCGACAAGGCTGAAGACGCCGCCAATGTGCTGGAAGCGGTGGTCTTGAAAAGCGCTTGAGCTTCGCCCTGATCACATCCCACACGAGGTGCTCCCCGGCGTGACCATCGGACTCTGGCTGCTTCTGATCACTATCTGTACCGCCCTCATTTTTGATTTCCTGAATGGCTTTCACGATGCTGCGAACAGCATTGCGACGGTGGTTTCAACGCGCGTGCTTTCGCCCAAACTTGCAGTCGCGTGGGCGGCATTTTTCAATTTCATCGCCGCCTTCGTCCTGGGGACAGCGGTTGCAAAGACCATTGGCAAGGGCATGATCCGGCTGGAGGATGTCACGCAATATGTGGTCATCGCCGGATTGATGGGTGCAATCGTATGGGATTTGCTTACCTGGCTCTGGGGACTTCCGACTTCGTCATCCCACGCCTTGATTGGTGGATATGCGGGTGCGGCCATGGTCCGGGCGGCGCTGAATCGCGGCATCGGAAGCGCCTACGGAGTGATCCTTCCTCAAGGGTGGACCAAGACGCTGATTTTCATCGTGGTTGCGCCGCTGATGGGCCTGGTCATCGCGCTGGTCTTGAGCGTTGCAGGATATTGGCTGTTGCGAAACAAAACCCCGAGCGGCATCGACAAGTGGTTCCGCAAGCTCCAGTTGGTCTCTGCCGCCGCTTACAGCCTCGGTCACGGAGGAAACGACGCGCAGAAGACTATGGGAATCATTGCTGGCGCGCTGTACACCGCCGGTTTGATGAGCAAGGCGGAGATGGCCGGGAATTGGGGACGCTTCCACCTGTGGATCATCCTTGCCGCCAATGGAGCGATTGCGGCTGGCACTTACTTCGGCGGCTGGCGCATCGTCCGTACCATGGGATCGAAAATTACCAAGCTGAAGCCCTTCGGCGGATTTTGCGCCGAAAGCGCCGGTGCGCTAACTCTTTTTGCGACCGCAGCAGCGGGCATTCCGGTGAGCACGACGCACACCATTACCGGTGCGATTGTTGGAGTTGGCGCAGTGCACCGGCTTTCTGCCGTCCGTTGGGGCGTTGCACGGCGCATCGTATGGGCATGGATTCTCACTATCCCGGCCTCGGCGGCAGTGGCAGCAGCGGTGTTCTGGATACTGCGATTCTTTAATCCCGGCGCATAGAGAGCTCAGTTACTTGAGCTTTCTGCGTCATATCGCTTTCTTTGCTCTTCCTGTTCGGCTTGAGAAGGCACACCGAGAGAACGGCGTACGGCATCCGAAACCAGGCCGCGGTTGTACGGTTCCTGAGTAGTCGCTTGCTTAGGCTTGGTCAAGAATTGGGTCCCGTAAATTTGGGGCTTATTGATGGACTGCAAGTAACGGTCCAGGGTAGCGGCAGCGATCCACATTGCGCTTGCTTGCCCCCGTGCAACGGCCAAGATGGCGAGTGTATGGGCTAGCAGGTAGTCATCTGGCGAGTCGCCGTGCTGGAACACAAACGAGGCCCTTTCAAAATCTTCCCCTGTATGCAGCTTTCGTTCCGCAAGCAGTCTTGCCGTGGCTGTGCGGCGGGCTGTGTCGGACTTCGTGACCGCGGCCCAATCAATCTTCCCAATGCCGGGCTGCCGGTCCTTTTGGTCGGCCTGGAAAATGCGCTGCATCTCTGAATTGGCGACATCGGAATCGTCCAGAAAGTAAGTTCGAGCGCTATCCCAGTCGGTGGCGATGGTCGTCGGCCCGGGTTGCTTAGTTACGGGCCAAGACGCGGTCCCCGGCGAATCAATTCGTAATGATCCAGTCTCCCCTGTAATGCACAACTCGAAGATATCTTCGTCACTCTTATCTGAAGAATTTTGAGTGGTAAGTGATAGGCAATTCTGCCTCACCGTGCTTCGGACAATTGGGTAACGAATGGCCGGGCCTTTGATGCCTGAGAAACTCCCACCATTTTCCGACGAGAAGTGTTGCGGACGAAGCATCGAACCGGAGAAGCGTGTACCTCCCGGGTCCCGTGTCAGGCTGACAGCAAGGAAAATCCGCTTCCCGAGCGTTAGTACCCATTCACCCGCAAAGTCTGGGGACTTCTGTGCGACAGCGTCGCTGCCGAGCATTGCCATCGAGAGAATAAGCAGAAAGGGGCTTTTTGATCTTCCGAAGCGGACCATGCCGCGCATTATAAATTGTGCACATTGTGTTGCTACAATTGGGCGGAATGAGCTCAAAGCCGCCATTTACAGATGTTCCCACCGCGCTGGAAGAGATTCACGCGGGGCGCATGATCATCATTGTGGACGATGAGGACCGCGAGAATGAAGGTGACCTCATGCTTGCTGCCGAAAAGGTCACGCCCGAGGCGATCAACTTCATGGCAAAATACGGCCGCGGGTTGATCTGTTTGACCCTTACGGAGGAGCGACTGGAACATCTGCGCATCGGGCCAATGAGCGTGGAGAACACCTCGAACTACGGGACCGCTTTCTGCGAGGCAATTGATGCGCGCTTCGGTGTGACGACGGGCATTTCCGCGTACGATCGTGCGCGAACCATTCTGGTGGCAATTGATCCAGCAACGCGCCCGTCAGATCTCGCCCGGCCAGGGCACGTCTTCCCTCTTCGCGCACGCAAAGGCGGAGTTCTGGTGCGGGCCGGCCAAACCGAAGCCTCGGTCGATCTGACCCGCATGGCCGGACTGGTTCCCGCAGGAATTATCTGCGAAATTATGCGCGAGGACGGCACCATGGCCCGGGTGCCGGACCTGGTGGAATTCTGCACCACTCACAACTTGAAGATGTTGACGGTCGCCGAACTGATTCGCTACCGCATGCAGCACGAGCGCTACGTGCATCGCGTCGGCGAAGCTCAGGTAAACACAGCCTACGGCGAATTCCGCGTGATCGCGTATGAAAGCGAAGTGGACGGGGGCGATTCGCATCTGGCTCTGGTTCGCGGCGAGATCGAAAAGGGAGATTCACCAGTGCTGGTTCGTATGCACTCGCATTGCCTTATCGGCGACGTATTCGGATCAGCCGGATGCGATTGCCGGGCTACGCTCGAAGCAGCGATGTCGGCCATCGCTACTGAAGGCCGGGGTGCCCTGATTTATTTGCACCAGTCGGCCAAGGGATTCTCGGTTGAGAAGGTCGGGGACAGGGCTGCCATATCTTTTCACCACGACAGGACGTCAGCATCGCTCCCCGAAAGCGAACGCAGGATCCAGCGTGAGATCGGGCTCGGCGCGCAGATCCTATCAGATCTGAACCTGCGAAGAATTCGGCTGCTGACCAACCATCCGCGCCGACTGGCGGCACTCGAAGGATTTGACATTGAAGTGGTAGAGAACGTGCCGGTGGCGCTGCAGAAGGTATAGTGGGCTACTGCCTGTAATCGTCCCGACCGTTCCGCCCCATGTCCCGAACAAATCTGCGCGCTTAGAATGGTTTTCGTATCTGGATTTCGCTGTCGCGAATAAAAAACTGCGCTGAACATTTTCCTGAACCACAAATCACTGCGATCAGTCCCGCAATTTGCTTTCGTGTAATCAGGCCGAGAGTGCCGCAGTTGGGGCAGGATAGGACGGCCCAGTAAGGATCTTCTTTTTCGCCAATCCGTCCGGCATTTTCGAGCACGAAAATCGTGCCGGGCTGCATCTGCTCCGGGATCCATTCGCTCAGGATTTCGAGTTCAGCAACCATTTCCCCTCCTTGCGGGCGAATCCACTGCTAAGAACCCAATTTCAGCCGGCGACGAACTTTCTCTGGAGCGCATCGGCCTGCCCGTTTGCGCCCGCTGACCACGGCACGCACCTGCCGCACCGTGTCGCTCAGACAAATGGCAAACATTGGCTGGCGCGAGTTTTTCAATATGTCAACGATCTGCTGGGGTGACGTTTCCAGGTAAAGAGATCGGCCATCGGTCAAAAGGTGATACTTCGAGGACCCGCTGACTGTCTCCGCTAATCGCTCGCCGAATTCCCTCTGCAGAAAACGCACCACCTTGCGCATTCGCTGTAAGGAGAAACCCTTGCGTCGCAGCTCGCAGATCACCGCAACTTCCGTCAGATCTTCGAAGGAGTACACCCGACGGTGTCCCTGGCGGGCAGGAACGACAATGCCGCGCTCATCCCACCACTGCAACTGGCGGGCGGTGATTCGGGTGAGACGGATCACGTCCTGTGATGTGAACGATCCCTGCATTTCAGCCTGCGAATGTTTAAAACGTTCCACTTACAAAATGTTTCAAACATTGTAGGCCGGAGTTGTGTGGAAAAGGCCAGGGAATGATGAACCAAGGTGCCTACATAGCTAATAAGGAGAACGAAGCTGGATTGGGTCCGCCGACACTGTAATCACTTCCGCCACCCACGAAATGAACGATCTCCAGCTTGTCGCCGGTGGAAAGCTGAGTGGCAGCCCAGCGATCGCGAGAAATCAGCTCGCGATTGAGTTCGACGGCGACACGGTCCGGCTTCATGCCGAGCTGTCCGATAAGTTCGAAAAGAGTGGCGACACCCGTGAATTCTCGCTCTTCGCCATTGATGGTAAGGGTCATTCAGCGATTCTGGCGCGCAAGGCCAATGGCAACATGAAGGTCGTTCACTACCCTTCTACTCGCTTCAACTGAAACTTCCTGGTCGCCGTTCGCCCCTCCACATTCACCTGCACCAGAATTGACGAATCGGCCAGCGCCGACTCTTCAATTGGGACCGCGATTTCTGCTTCCCCAGACGACTCGGTTGTGGTCTGCGTATAAAACGGGGCCGCATTCGTTCGAGACAGGCGAATGGTCAGGCGAGCTTTGGCAATTCCCTGCCCGCCTTCAGTCGCCTGCAGCTTCATGGAGAGCTTCTCATCCGAATGAATGGACTGCGAGTTCAGCCAGTGAATCTCAAGTTCCTTGATCGACGCCAGCGATTCAGGCGTGTCACGCTTGTCAAAAACCTGCTCAAGACGACCTTCGCGAATCGCATCCAGCACCAGCCGATGCTGCTCCCGCAGAATCTGTTCCTTCTTCTGGTCGGTGAAATCCGGGCTGTTCGCCTGCTCGCCATACGGCGTTGCGCGTTTGCCGATACAGCGTCCTTTTACGAAGACCTGTGTCTGCAGCAGGAGGTCCGCTTCTCTCGCCTCGCTCTGCACGTGGTAAACCGTGTCTTCGTGCTTGATGTCGGTATTGAAGCCAAAAATCATGCGGTGAATATCAGTGTCGTCCAAAAAGGAGGATCGCGCAATGATTACGGAAGTTCGGGGAATGACAAAATGCCTGTCCCGCGCTTGACACTATTTCGGCTGAACTCTAATCTAAAACGTTTACTTGTTCGGTTGCATTTTATCCAGCTCCCCTATGCCCGACAATTATTTCGCCCGTTATCTTCCCCTACTGATCCACTTTCTTGTGGCAGGCGCATTGGCGTCGGTCATGGTGCTGCTTTCCTGGTTGATCGGGCAGCGCAAGCCGACTCGGGCGAAGATGTCTGCTTACGAATGCGGCATGACCCCGGTGGGCGACGCCCGCCAACGCTTCTCGGTCAAGTTCTACATGGTGGCCATGCTCTTCATACTGTTCGACGTGGAAGCCGTGTTCCTGTATCCCTGGGCAATTATTTTGAAAGACCTGAAAAAGATGGGGCAGGGCATGTTCGGCTTTTGGGAGATGATCGTTTACATCGTCATCGTCCTCGTCGGCTACTGGTACATCTGGAAGAAAGGCGTGCTGGACTGGGGACTGACAATCAACTCGAGGCGCGACCTCTAATGGCGCTGGCTCCGGCCGTTACCAATATCGAGCAGCTTAAGGGACATCCAGCGGTTGCACGCCTGGTGGGATGGAATCCGGACGCGGTCACCGGGGCAAAATTCGACCGCGACGAGATGACTATCTACGTCGAGCGTTCTGCGATTCGAGAAGCTTGCGCGTTGCTGAGGGACGACGCGAATTGCCCCTTCAATCTGCTGTCGGATGTCACTGCTGTTGACTGGTACCCTGCCGAGCCGCGGTTCGAGGTGGTTTATCACCTGTTTTCGATTCGCAATAAAGAGCGTGTGCGGCTGAAAGTCAGGCTTAACAGCGACATGACTGCGGTGGATTCAGTGACTTCAGTCTGGCCGGCTGCAAATTATTTTGAACGCGAAGTTTTTGATTTGTTTGGAGTGCGATTCAACGGGCATCCCTATATGCGGCGCATCATGATGCCGGAGGACTGGGAAGGCCATCCGCTGAGAAAAGATTATCCCGTGGAGGGATACAGATAAGAATTGAGAAATTGAGAAATTTCGTAATTGAGTAATTGCTTGAGTTGCGTTTGACTCCGTGGTTTTCAATTTCCCAATTACTCAATTTCCCAATTACTCAATCACAACAAGCTTGATGGCGCACTTATCTCCAACTCCCGCGCTCGACCCCGGTCAGGACCGCACCATGATCCTGAACATGGGGCCGCAGCACCCGTCTACCCACGGCGTGTTGCGCGTGATCCTTGAAATCGATGGCGAGACGGTGGTGCGCATGATGCCGGATATCGGCTATCTGCATACCGGAATCGAGAAGACCTGCGAGGCCAAGTTTTACCACCAGGTTGTGCCGTTAACCGATCGCATCGATTATCTCTGTCCACTGACCAACAATCTCTGCTATGTGCTCGCGGTTGAGAAGTTGCTCGGACTGGAAATTCCTCCCAAGGCGCAGTGGCTGCGGGTAATGATGAACGAGTTGACGCGCATCAACTCGCACCTGGTATGGCTGGGTACCCACGCCATGGACATTGGCGCCATGACGGTTTTCCTCTACTGCTTCCGCGAGCGTGAAGACATTCTGCGATTGTTCGAGGCGGTGAGCGGCCAGAGGATGATGACCTCGTACTTCCGTATAGGTGGTGTTTCCCTGGAGCCACCGCTGGGGTTCTTCGATCGCGTGCGCAATTTCGCGGAGCGCTTCCCGGCCCGAGTGGACGAATACGAAGGGTTGCTGACGGGAAACCCCATCTGGCTTATGCGTACGAAAGGCGTGGCGAAAATATCTGCTGACGACGCGATTGCTTTGGGCGCCACCGGACCAACGCTGCGTGGAAGCGGCGTGGACATCGACCTGCGCCGCGACGCGCCGTATTCGGGCTATGACAATTTCAAATTCAAGGTGCCGCTCGGAAAAGAGGGCGACGTTTTCGACCGGTATATGTGCCGCGTGCAGGAATTGCGCGAATCGATTTCCATTGTGCAGCAGGCGCTCAACGGCATGCCGGAAGGGCCAGTGAAGGCAGACGCGCCTAAGGTTGTTCTGCCCGATCGCGAGAAGATGAAGACGCAGATGGAAGCCCTGATCTATCACTTCAAAATCATCACCGAGGGATTTGCGGTCCCTGAAGGCGAGGTTTATCAGGCGGTGGAATCGCCGCGCGGTGAGATGGGATACTACGTGGTCAGCGACGGCTCGTCGAAACCGTACCGTGTGCACATGCGCTCGGCCTGCTTGGCTAACATGCAATGTTTACCGAAAATGTGTGAAGGCAAGCTGATCGCGGACGTAGTCGCCGCCATCGGCAGCATTGACATCGTGCTGGGAGAGATAGACAGATAAAGAATCGTTGGTCGTTCGTCGTCGGTCGTCGGCCCAAAAACGGCTTGGGTGAAGATTCGATCGGTGATTCGGGAATCGATTCGTAGTCATACCGATTTGGAGTCATAGATGAACCGCTTGTAATTGCAAGCACCAGCCGCGAAGCGGCGGCATGTGAAAGCCCGGTACGGAAGTGACGGGGAGCAGGGACGACGGAAAAGCAGATTCCTCACCGCTGGAAGCGGTTCGGAATGACACAAGGTAAAGAGCGGTGAAATTTTCTGACCAATTCGAACGGCGCTTCACGGAAATGCTGACGCACTATCCGACGAAACGCTCCGTGCTCGTCCCAACATTGCTTTACGCGCAGGACGAGGTCGGTTTTCTCTCCGAGGAAGTTATCGCGGAAATTGCCGGGCGGCTCGAATTGACCGAACTCGACGTGCGAAACGTGATCAGCTACTACTCTATGCTGACCACCAAGCCGCGCGGAAAATATAACCTGCAGGTGTGCCGAAACATTTCCTGCCTGCTGCGCGGGGCCGACGAACTGATCGAGCACTGCGAGAAGAAACTCGGGATTGGGCACAAAGGAACGACTCCCGATGGCCTGTTTTCATTCGAGCACGTTGAGTGCATCGGCGCATGCAGCTGGGCGCCTGCGGCGCAGGTCAATTACGATTTTCATGAGAATTTGACGGCAGAAAAGTTGGACAGTGTCATCGAGGAATATAGGAGAAAGGGATCGAATTGAGAAATTGGGAGATTTCTCAATTGAGTAATTTACCCAATTACCCAATCACAAAATGGCTTTTCTTGTTTCACATCCCGATGAGGTAAAGGTCGTCTCCAAGCGCTTTGGACAAGGCGCGACGAACATCGACCGCTATCTCGAACTCGACGGTTACAAGGCCGTGCGCAAGGCACTCGGCATGCAGCCGGACGCAATCGTTAACGAGGTCAAGAACTCGGGATTGCGCGGGCGCGGTGGTGCCGGATTCAACACCGGACTGAAGTGGTCATTCGTTCCCAAGACCTCAGCAAAGCCGAAATACATCTTGTGCAATGGTGACGAGAGCGAACCGGGCACGTGCAAAGACCGCTTGATCTTCGAGCATGATCCGCACTCTGTAATCGAAGGCGTGATGATAGCCGGGCTGGCAGTGGGCGCGCAGTCAGGTTACATCTACATTCGTGGCGAGTATCGCTACTTGCTTGAGGTCATGCAGAAAGCGATTGCAGATGCTTACGCGAAGGGCTTTCTGGGCAAAAATATTTTCGGTAGCGGGAAAGCTTTCGAGATTTACTGGCATGGCGGCGCGGGAGCCTACGAAGTCGGCGAAGAATCGGCGCTGATGGAATCTCTGGAAGGCAAGCGCGGGGTGCCGCGCATTCGCCCTCCGTTTCCCGCCGTGGTCGGACTGTGGGGAGGGCCGACGGTCATCAACAACGCTGAGACTCTCGCCAGCGTGCCTCCGATTATTCTTGGCGGAGCAGAGTGGTTTGCGAAACTGGGCACACCGAAGAATGGCGGAACGCGCCTTTTCTGCCTCAGTGGACACGTGAACAAGCCCGGGGTTTACGAGCTGCCGATGGGATACAACTTAAAGAAGATGATTTACGACGTCGGCGGCGGCATTCCGAATGGGCGCGAACTGAAGGCTGTCGTGCCCGGTGGCTCGAGCTGCCCGTTACTGACCGCCGACGAAATCGATCTCGCTATGGATTTCGACACGCTGATGAAGGCGAACAGCATGCTGGGATCCGGCGGAGTTGTCATGGTCGACGACACCACCTGCATGGTGAAATTCGCGCTGCGCATCATGAAGTTCTATCAGCATGAAAGCTGTGGATGGTGTATTCCGTGCCGCGAGGGCACCGACTGGCTGGAGAAGACGCTGACTCGTTTCCATTCCGGCGGCGGCATTAAGAAGGACATTGATAATATTCAATACTTGTCGGAGAACATGCTGGGCCGCACATTCTGCCCGCTGGGGGATGCCGCCGCTCTGCCAACAATTTCAATCGTTAAGAAGTTCAGAAAAGAATTCGAAGATCATTTAGAAGGCCGGCCTTGTCCTTTCGAAAAGGCGGGCGCAGTAGAGCGACTACCAGTTTTTGCATAGATCCTTCGTGTACCTTCGTGTCCTTCGTGGTAAAAGAACGAAGATTAAACCACCAAGGGCACGAAGGTACACGAAGGAAAGCTGAAGATCTTAATGGCTGAAGGCCCCCAACTCGTAAACATCACCGTCGATGGCAAGCCGGTCTCTGCTCCGGCTGGGACGCTTCTCATTGAAGCCTGCAAGACCGTCGGCATTGAAGTGCCGTCGTTCTGCTATTACCCGAATTTGTCGTTGCAGGGCGCGTGCCGCATGTGTCTGGTTCGGGTCGAGAAGATGCCCAAGCTGCAGACTGCCTGCACCACGGGAATCACCGAAGGCATGATCGTCACCACCGATAGTGACGAGATCCACCAGGCGCGCAAGAGCATGGTCGAGATGTTGCTCGGAAATCATCCTCTCGATTGCCCGGTGTGCGACGCGGGCGGCGAATGCGAACTGCAGGACATGACCTTCTCCTATGGCGCGGCTGAATCGAAATACATCGATCTAAAGACTCACCGTGACGAGCAGCAGTGGTCGCCAGTGGTTTATTTCGATCGTCCGCGCTGCATTCTGTGCTATCGCTGCGTACGTGTTTGCGGCGAGGCGATGGATGTTTGGGCGCTCGGCGTCGATAACCGGGCCGTGAGCTCGACCATCGTACCCAACCAGAAAGATCATCTCGAATGCGAAGAGTGCGGAATGTGCATCGACATTTGCCCGGTGGGTGCGCTTACATCCGGCGCCTATCGCTATAAGACGCGCCCCTGGGAGATGACGCACGTAGGCACGACCTGCACTCATTGCGCCGATGGATGCAAGACTACTCTGGGCGTACGACGCTCTGACACCGGGATGGAGATTGTTCGTGGCGACAATCGCGACAAGAGCGGGATTAACGGAGATTTTCTCTGCATCAAGGGACGTTATGCGTTTGACTTCGCACACCATGAAGACCGGCTGACTCAGCCTCTGGTACGCAAGAATGGCCGTCTGGTTCCCGCAACCTGGGAAGAAGCGTTCGAAGTGGTTGGGAAAAAGTTCAAAGAGATTCTTGATCGAGAAGGTGGGCGGGCGATCGGAGTGATAGGTTCGACCCGGACTACCAACGAAGAAAACTATCTGCTGCAGAAATTCGCGCGTGTGGTGCTCGGGACCAATAACATCGATCATCATCGGACCGCGGATCTGCCGGCGTTCGCGGCGGCGATTGCCCAAAGTCAAGATCCCCACCCTCCCGCAAAAAACGCGGGAAGGATGGGGCACCCAAATGCGAGTTTGACCGCTTCCATGCGCGACGTTTACAACGCCCCTGCGATTCTGCTCATTGGCAACGATCCGACTGATGAACATCCGTTGCTGGCGTGGCAAATTCGAAACAATGTTCGCCTGCACAATGCGCGGCTGTACGTGGTTAATACTCGTTCGATCAAGCTGCAGCGGCAGGCGACCGCGTTCTCGCAAATCCCGACGGAAACATACAACAGTTTTGCCGCATTTCTATCCAGCGGAGCTGCGAGTGCCGACCAGCTTTTGCCTTGGGGAGAATTAGCCGAGTTGCGGAAGAGGCTTCTGGCAGAGCAGAACCTGGTAATCATTTTTGGCTCGGAAGTTGCCGCTGCAGCGATTTCTTCGCTCGCGAAATTCGCTGCCAGCGTTCCTGGCGCCAAACTTGTCTGCCTGGCCGATTACGCGAACTCCCGTGGTGCGGCGGATATGGGGCTTTACCCCGATCTCCTGCCCGGCTACTTCCCTGTTTCCCAAGCCAGCAAGCACTACAGCGAATGGGGCACGGTTCCTTCGCAGCCGGGGCTGAGCATTCCGCAAATGTTCGACGCCGCAAAATCCGGCAGCCTGAAAGCACTGTACGTGATCGGAGCGAATCCATTCGCTCGCCTGGATGTTGGCCCAGCGACGCTGAAGAACACATTCGTTGTCGCGCAGGACATGTTCCTGACCGAAACCGCCAGTCTTGCTGACGTGGTGCTGCCCGCGGCCAACGCGTATGAAAAATCCGGGTCCTTCACCAATACCTGCGGCGATATTCAGCTGCTCAAGAAAGCCGGCGAGATCGCTAGTACCAAATCGGATTTTGAGATGATTGTCCGCATCGCCGATGCGATGGGATTCGATGTCCACAAACTGGTTCCTTTCGGAAGCGGCGTGCGATCCGACATGGGCCAGTCGCGCGGGGCACAGTCCGGCGAGGCCGACCAGCACGCCGTGTGGCTGGAGGCGCACGGGCTTGAGCCGAAGACAAATCCGTTCGATCCTATGGCGACGCTCGATGAAATTCAGCGGCTGGTGCCCGGCTACGACGTATCGAGAATGGAATTGATCGCTGGTAATGATCAGCACACTTCCATCGAAGCGATGGGACCGGGTGCAAAACAGGAGTCGAGCGAAATCCTTCCTTCGAAGAACAACTTGTTTACGTCCGGAACATTGGGGCGGTATTCGAACACATTGAATTCTGTCATTGAGAACAAGAATCCCCAGCCGGCGGAAGTGCCAGCCGACTGAAGGTAGTTGGGTAAATTTTGTAACTAAGTAATTTCAAACAATCAAATGGGCGCAACGATCTCAAATCTCCCAGTTACCAAATTTCCCAATTACTCAATTGAAAGACGCTAATTGAGCATACTCACCTTCATCATCGTTTCGGTCATTAAGATTGCGCTGGTGATCTTCGTTCTGCTCACCGCGGTGGCGTATACCGTGTGGCTGGAGCGCAAGGTCGTTGGCCACATGCAAAACCGCTGGGGACCCACGCGGGTCGGGCCATTCGGGCTGCTGCAGCCAGCGGCCGATGGGATCAAATTCTTATTCAAAGAAGACCTGACTCCGCCACACGTATACCGGCCGCTTTACATTGCTGCGCCCATGATCGCGGTGATCTTTGCTATCACCTCGATTGCGGTGATTCCGTTCGGCAACTGGATTAACCTGGGCCCTATCTACACTCCGCTGCAGATCACGGACGTGAACATCGGGCTGCTTATCGTGCTTGGCATCACCTCACTCGGCGTGTATGGAGTGGCCTTGTCCGGCTGGTCGTCGAACAGCAAATATTCGCTGTTAGGCGGATTGCGGGCGAGCGCGCAAATGGTCAGCTACGAAATCGCGCTCGGGCTTTCGCTGGTCGGCGTGCTGATTCTCGCCGGGACGTTCAGCCTGCGGGGAATCGTGGACGCGCAGGCCGGCCATTTCTGGGGTTTTATTCCCAACTGGTTTATTTTCCGTGGCGGACAGTTCGTCGCCTTCTTCATCTATTTGACGGCGGCGTACGCTGAAACGAATCGAATTCCATTCGATCTACCCGAAGCCGAGACGGAACTGGTCGCCGGATATCACACCGAATACAGCTCCATGAAGTTCGCGATGTTCTTCATGGCGGAATACGCCAATATGATCACCGTCGCGTGCATTGCGTCATTGATGTTCCTGGGCGGATGGCGCGGGCCGGTATTCGGTCCCGGCTGGCTGCAGGAACTTCTGCCCGTGTTCTGGTTCTTGCTGCGCGTGGTTGCATTTCTGTTTGTCTATATTTGGGTGCGCGGTACGTTGCCGCGCTTTCGTTATGACCAACTGATGGCCTTCGGATGGAAGTTTCTGTTGCCGCTGGCGATTGCGAATCTGGTGATTACAGCGTTAGTGGTGGCGGTGACATAGCAGATTGTGAAATTGGGAAATTTCGTAATTGGGTAATTGAGAACCAAAAACCTGACGGAACGGGGTTGTTGTAGTTCTTCAATTACGAAATTACTCAATTACAAAATTACCCAATTTCTTCAATGTTGCATTTAGTCCTATTCTCGGTGTTCGGCATCATCTGCGTCGGCGCAGCAGTGAACCTGCTCGTCCAGCGGCATCCGATCAACAGCGCGCTGTCGCTGGTCGTCGTGATGGGCACGTTAGCGGTGGAGTATCTACTGCTCGGCGCGGAGTTCGTTGCTGCGGTGCAGATAATCGTCTACGCCGGAGCGATCATGGTGCTGTTTGTCTTCGTCATCATGTTGCTGAACGCGGGCGAGGAAGAGGAGACGCAAGGCAGCCACGTCGCAACCCTGGTCGGAATTCCTGGCATGCTGGGCGTGACCGTGCTTATCTGCTGGGGGCTGCTGCGCAGCGATCAGGGCAAAGTCGCTCTCGGAGTTACGCCCGACGCCACACAAGCCTTCGGCAATCCCAGCAGCATCGCTCAACTGCTGTTTCATGATTTTTTGCTGCCCTTCGAAGTTACGTCAATTTTGGTGCTGATCGCAATCATGGGCGCCGTGGTCTTGGCGGCGCGCCCCGAGTCCGCTCAAGAAAAGAAGGAGGCCTGAGTGGTACCGCTCTCGCTCTATCTGGTGCTCAGCGCGATCTTGTTCGCCTGCGGAGTCACCGGATTCTTGATCAAGCGCAACATCATCACGATTTTCATGTCGATTGAGCTGATGCTCAACGGCGTGAATCTTTCCTTCGTCGCGTTCGCTGCTAAATGGCAGAACCTCAGCGGGCAGGTGTTCGTCTTCTTCGTGATGGTGGTTGCGGCGGCCGAAGCGGCAGTAGGACTGGCCATTATCATCGCGGTTTTTCGTACGCGTGGGACTCTGAATATCGATCAGGTAAACCTGCTCAAACTATGATGCCCGATCTCCATCTTTGGCTGATTCCGTTACTTCCGCTCGCGGGTGCGGCCATCAACGGCCTCCTGGGAAAGCGATTTTCGCGCGGAGTTGTCACGGCCGTGGCGCTGACGTTTTGCGGTGCCGCGTTCGTGATGGCTTTGTGGGTTGCGGCCCAGGTCTTCTTCTCTTCCCTGCCACTGCCGCATATTGAGAACGTCGCAACTTGGCTGCGGTCGGGCGATTTCAGCGTGGACTACTCCTTTGCCCTCGACCAACTTTCGCTCGTCATGCTTCTGGTCGTGACCGGCGTCGGGTTTCTTATCCATATTTATTCCGTCGGATACATGTGGACCGAAGGCGGCTTCTACCGCTTCTTCTCCTACCTGAACCTGTTCATGTTTTTCATGCTGACGCTGGTGCTCGCCAGCAACTACCTGCTGATGTTTATCGGCTGGGAGGGCGTTGGCCTGGCGTCGTATCTGCTGATCGGGTTCTGGTTCACGCGGGATTCCGCCGCTGCAGCAGGCAAGAAAGCATTCATCGTTAACCGCATTGGCGACTTCGGATTCTTGATCGCGCTCTTTCTGATGATCAAGCATTTCGGCTCTCTGGATTTTCAGACTGTCTTTGACGCCGCGAAGCCTTACGCAGCGGAAACCAGCGGAATTGGATTTCTCACCGCAATCGCACTTCTGCTTATGGTTGGCGCTTGCGGAAAATCTGCGCAGATTCCGTTATACGTCTGGCTGCCAGATGCCATGGAAGGCCCCACGCCTGTATCCGCATTGATTCACGCGGCAACCATGGTCACCGCCGGCGTTTATATGGTCGCTCGTTCGCACGTGATCTTCGAGCACGCCCCGAGCGCGATGATGGTGGTGGCAATCATCGGTACCCTCACCGCATTTTTCGCCGCCACTATTGGCATTGCCCAGACCGACATCAAGAAGGTCCTCGCCTACTCGACGGTCTCGCAGCTCGGATACATGTTTATGGCTTGCGGCGTCGGTGCGTTTTCGGCGGGGATTTTCCATCTGATGACGCATGCATTCTTCAAGGGTCTGCTCTTTCTCGCGGCCGGTTCGGTCATCCACGCCGTAGGCGGTGAACAGGACATGCGCAAGATGGGCGGCTTGTGGAAGAAGATTCCATGGACTTGGATCACCATGCTGATCGCCACCTGCGCAATCGCCGGAATCCCGTTTCTTTCCGGGTTTTATAGCAAAGACGAAATATTGTGGCGCGCATACCAGATGAACTGGGTGTACTGGCTGGTCGGCGTGACCACGGCCTTCATGACTTCGTTCTATATGTTCCGGCTGATGTTCATGACGTTTGCGGGTGAATATCGCGGAACGGCGGAATCGCACGAGCCCGCGGACCACGCAGGTCCTTTGGATGCGGGAGCGCCCGCGCCGCATGGTCACGGGCACGGCGGCATTCACGAGAGCCCGTGGGTGATGCTCGGCCCGCTGGTTATTCTTGCTCTTCTTTCAATTTGCGGCGGTTGGATCGGAGCACACCGGATCGAGCAGTTCCTTTCGCCCGCGACTGGATCGGTACAGACGGTTGCCGAGTCATCGGCTGCAGCCGAGTCCGCGTTGGCGCCGCCAGCTTCATCTCCGGCAGAGGAAAGCGGGCGCGAAACCCTGCTGACGGGAGTCTCCGTCGCTGCGGGCCTGCTTGGTTTGCTCCTGGCGTGGCTTCTCTACTCCCGCATGCCCGGGCTTCCCGACCGCATTGCGGCTTCAGCCCAAGGTTTGTACAGCGCAGTCGCGAACAAATATTGGATCGATGAACTCTACGCCACAATTTTGGTCAAGCCTTTGATAGGGATCTCGCGGGTGGTTTTTTGGCGCACCGTCGATCAAGGCCTGATTGATGGAACGCTCCACGCAAGCGCCGACAGCGCGCGCGAACTGTCCGATGAAGTACGGCACATGCAGTCGGGCAATCTTCGGTCTTATGCCGGATGGATCGCAATTGGCGCAACCGCAGTGATCGCATACATGGTCTGGGTGGGTACAAGGTAATGACGAACGGACTCGATGCCATGATTCTGACGCTGATCACCTTCGTCCCCGCCGCGGGGGCACTACTGCTGCTGGTTTTCCCGCGCCGAGATCGTGACATTCGTCTGTTCGCTCTGGTGATTTCGCTGCTCAGCTTTGTTTTGTCTTTGCATCTGCCGGCGCACTTTCGCCACGACCAGCCGGCTTTTCAGTTCGAGCAGAACTACTCGTGGATCTCGACTCCCAACATTCACTACCACCTCGGGATCGACGGCATCTCCATGTGGCTGGTACTGCTTACAACGTTTCTTACTCCGTTGTGCGTTCTGATTTCCTGGAAGTCGATTCACGAGCGGGTAAAAGAATTTTTCATCATTCTGTTGGTGCTTGAAACCGGACTGATTGGCGTGTTCGTTGCGCTCGACCTGTTCCTCTTCTACTTCTTCTGGGAAGCAACCCTGATTCCGATGGCTCTTCTGATCGGAGTTTATGGGCACGAACGTCGAATCTACGCAGCCGTCAAGTTCTTCCTGTACACCATGGTCGCATCAATGTTCATGCTGGCGGGGATTCTATGGCTCTACGCTAAGACCGGCAGCTTTGATTTTGTGACCATCCAAGCCGCGATCCGTAACGGCGGAGCCGAAGGCTTTTCGGGAGCGGCACAATGGCTGTTCCTGGGATTCTTTATCGCGTTCGCGGTGAAAGTTCCACTGTTTCCTTTCCACACATGGTTGCCGGACGCGCACGTGGAAGCTCCTACCGCGGGTTCCGTCTTGCTGGCGGGCGTCCTCCTGAAGATGGGAACCTACGGAATGCTGCGTTTCAATCTTGGACTCTTCCCTGAGCAATCGCGAAACAACGCAGACTGGATTGCCGTTCTGGCGCTGATTGGGATCGTTTACGGCGCGCTGGTGGCGATGGTACAGCCCAACATGAAGAAGCTGATCGCGTATTCCTCGATCAGCCACTTGGGATTTGTAGTGCTGGGAATCTTCAGCTTCACCCAAGCAGGGCTGAACGGCGCAGTCTTCGTGATGCTGGCGCATGGAATTTCGACTGGCGCCTTGTTCATGCTGGCCGGAATTCTTTATGAGCGGCGGCACACTTACGAAATCTCCGAATTCGGCGGCCTGGCTACACCGATGCCGAAATATTCCACTTTCTTTCTATTCGTCGTTCTCGCATCGGTGGGATTACCGTTGCTGAATGGCTTTATCGGCGAGTTCCTGGTACTGAGCGGCGCCTTCCAGGCAAAGATGTGGTGGGGAGTGGTGGGCGCGACTGGCGTGATCTGGAGCGCGTGCTATTTGCTTTGGATGTACCAGCGCATCTTCTTCGGCAGCCGCCTGCTCGACGTGAACAAGCAACTGCCTGACTTGAACCTGCGGGAGCGGGTGGCACTCTGGCCCGCGGCAGTCATGGCTCTGGTGATGGGGGTTGCTCCCGTGCTCTGGCTTAATGTGATCGATCCCGCCGTGCACAATGCGCTTGTTCCGTTCGCTCAATTTGCCAGCAGGCTGGTGGTGCGATGACGCTTCTCCTCCAAGTTGTGCCCGGCCTCCCGCAGGGCATAGATTACATCCGCATCCTGCCGGAGATCGTGCTCTCGATTTTCGGCATGCTGGTAATGCTGCTCGATCCCATCATGGACGAGCGGCGCAGCCAACGCACCTTGGGCGGAATAGCACTCATCGGCGCAATTGCAGCGCTCGCAGCGACTGTGTTCCAGGGACAGCAGCAGTACTGGGGTTTCGGCTTCTGGAACATGGTGAAGGTCGATGCCTTCAGCGTCTTCTTTCATTTCATCGTCGCTGCGGTCACAATTATCGTCATCCTCAGTTCGTATGAATACATGGAAGTACAGCAGATTCGCGCCGGGGAATACTACGGATTGGTGCTGTTTGGCGCGGTCGGTATGGCCCTGATGTCGTCGGCGATGGAGCTGGTACTGATCTTCATCGCGCTGGAAATTTCGTCCATCGCGACGTACATCCTTGCCGGATTCCGGCGCAAGTCAGCGATCAGCAGTGAATCGTCGGTCAAATACTTTCTGCTGGGATCATTTGCCACTGCATTTTTTCTCTATGGCGTCGCGCTGATGTTCGGCGCAACTGGATCGACCAGCATTGCAAGAATCGGCGAGGCGCTACGGCCATATTCCGCTGGCCACTCCGGGCCAATTCTTGCGTATCTCGGCATCGCATTGATGTTTGTGGGACTTGGCTTCAAGGTTGCCGCGGCACCGTTCCATGTCTGGACGCCGGATGTATATGAAGGCGCGCCATCGCCGGTTGTGGGATTCATGTCCACTGCGCCGAAAGCGGCTGTGTTCGCGGTGCTGCTCCGAATC
>Ga0075426_10000425_pt1 | contig 29233 bp, 29 predicted proteins | sample SoiMethybrSBSTD5_FD_75304 | JGI IMG/M metagenome (GOLD analysis project Ga0075426, IMG submission 75304) | Bulk soil microbial communities from a Populus tree surrounding site in Tennessee, USA - Soil MetaG P. TD hybrid SBSTD5 | ecosystem: Environmental > Terrestrial > Soil > Tree plantation...
CGGGACGGCAGCACGCAGTCGAAGAGGTCGACGCCGTGCTGCACGGCGTGGGCGATGTCCTGCGGCGTGCCCACCCCCATGAGATAGCGCGGCTTGCCGGCGGGCAGGGCCGGCGCCGTCCAGGCCACCACCGCCCGCCGCTCGGCCATCGGCTCGCCGACGCTCACCCCGCCGATGGCATAGCCGTCGAAGCCCAGCTCGGCGACCTCCCTCGCCGCCTGTTCCCGCAGGTCGCGGAAGACGCTCCCCTGGACGATGCCGAAGAGCCCTCCGACACCTCCTCCACCGTTCTGGGCGCGCCGCGCCGCCCGGGCGCGGCGCGCCCAGCCCAGGGTGCGGCGCCACGCCGCCGCCGCCGCTTCCCGGCTCACCGGCCACGGCGGGCACTCGTCGAGCACCATCGCGACGTCGACCCCCATGCGCTCCTGCAGCGCAACGACCCCTTCGGGAGTGAAACGCAGGGTCGAGCCGTCGAGATGGCTGCGGAAGGTGACCCCCCCGTCGTCCACTTTGCGCAGGGCGCCGAGGCTCCACACCTGGAAGCCGCCGCTGTCGGTGAGGAGCGGCCCGTCCCAACCGGTGAAGGCGTGGAGCCCGCCCAGGCGCTCGACGACGTCGATGCCCGGACGCAGCGCCAAGTGATAGAGATTGCTCAGCATGATGGAGGCGCCCGCGGCCCCGAGCTCCTGCGGCGACACCCCCTTGACCGCGCCCAGCGTGGCGACGGGCATGAACGCCGGCGTCGCTACCGAGCCGTGGGGTGTGGTCAGCCGGCCGAGGCGCGCCTCGCCGTGGGTGGCCAGCACCTCGAAGTGCGCCGTCATGGGCGAACGTCAGGGCTCCGACTTGGACTGCTGGCCGAGGTCGATCACCCGCGTCTCGACCCCCTTGGGGATCTTGAGCACGAAGCGGTCCTCGGGGATGCCCACGTTCGTCTTCATGTCGCTGAACTTGTACTCGGTCGTGTCGCCGTCGGCCTCGACGTAGCGCAGGCGCACCGGCAGGAAGGTCTCGTCGTCGATCCACAGATGCATCGACTTGATCCGTTTCGAGATGCGGGAGAAACGGGGGATCAGCTCGAGCTCGTAGGGCGCGCCTTTGCGCGGCGGCGCGGTCAGGCGGACGGTGAAGTACTCGACCAAGCTGTCCATGTTGCCGCTGGCGCCGAGGTACTTGAAGACCTGGTTCGAATAGCGCCCGATCTTCAAGCGGTCGGCGCGCTTCAGGTCGTGGTACCAGGTCGTCATCTCCTCGCCTTTGATGACCACCGAGATGGGGTTGGGCGCGGTGTATTCCCAACGCACGCGGTCGGGAGCGGCGTAGGAGAAGGAGCCCGTGGCGGTCTCCGGCGAGACGAGCATGGCGCTCTTCTGCGCCTGGGTGAACTTCGCCTCCAGCGTCTTGAGATGGCTCTGCTCGATCTTGACGCGGTCGACGAGAGCTTTCAGGCGAGCGGTGCCGTCCAGGCCGGGAGCCTTGGGATCGGGCAGCCTCTGGGTGGTGTTGGCGGCCAGAGGAGGAAGAGCGGCGGACAGGAGAGCGAGGGTGAGTGCCAGATGTCTCATAGGGAAGAGGGCCAGTCTAGCAGGCCGAGAGCCTGGTTGACAGGGTTCCGAGTGGATGCTAGCTTCACCGCCCTCTGAGACGGTTCACGACCGGGCGGGAGTCTGCCATGCCTGAGCTCAAGTTGGGTGCGAAGTTCGCGTGCTTCAGTTGCGGGACGAAGTTCTATGACCTCGGCAAATCGGACGCGGTCTGTCCCAAGTGCGGAGCGAATCAGAAGGATGCAGCGCAGTCGGATCTCCCGGCAGTGAGCGCGGCGTCGCGGCGGCGGCGCAAGGTCGAGGCGGCGAAGCCCATCGAGGTGGACGAGGTCGAGCCGATCGACACCGACATCGACGAAGACATCGTGCCCGAGGGGATCGAAGGCGCGGATCTGGTCACCGACGACGTGGAGGAGGAAGAGGACATCGACGACGAGGAGTGAGCCGGTCGCGCTCGCCCTGGGTGGGAACCTGGGATCCGCCGCGGCGATCGAGCGGACCCTCCACCGCGCCCTGGGTGCCCTGGAGGCTGCTCTGGGGCCTCTGCGGATCGCCCCGCTCTACCGCACCGCCGCCCTTTCCCCCTTTCCACAGCCCGCTTTCCTGAACACCGCTGTCCTCGCTCGCACCACCCTTCCACCGGACGCCGTTCTCGCCGTGGCCAAGGCCCTGGAGCTCGCCGCCGGCCGCCGGCGCAGCGCCTCCAGCTTGCGCTTCGGACCCCGCCCGCTCGACATCGATCTCCTCCTCTACGGCGATCTGCAGTCCGCCGCTCCCGAGCTGACCCTTCCCCATCCCCGCCTGCGCGAGCGGCGCTTCATGCTCGAGCCCCTCGCCGCCCTCGCTCCGAATCTCCGCGTGCCGCCCGACGGCGCGACGGTGCGGGAGCTGCTGGAGCGGGTGAGGGATCAGGCGGTGGAGCGCCTGTAGGCCCGCAGCACCGCCCGCGCGGAATGAAACCCGCACATCCCATGTACGCCACCGGTGGGCGGTGTGCTCGCCGAGCAGAGGAAGACTCGCGGATCGGGTGTGGCGTAGGGAACCAGGCGGGCGACCGGACGGGTGAAGAGCTGCGCCAGGGTCCCGGCGCCGCCGTTGATGTCGCCGCCCACGCAGTTCGGGTTGTAGGCCTCCAGCGCGGCGGTGTCCATCGAATGGCGTGCCAGCACGAGGTCGCGGAACCCGGGAGCGAAGCGCTCGATCTGCGCCTCGATCGCCGCCGTGCGGTCGGCCGTCGAGCCGTTCGGCACATGGCAATATCCCCAGGCGGTGTGGGAGCCGGCCGGCGCCCGCGCCGGGTCGAAGAGGCTCGCCTGGCCGACGAGGACGAACGGGCGCTCCGCGAGGCGCCCCTCCCAGGCGGCACGCTCGGACACGGCGATCTCTTCCAGCGTCCCGCCGACGTGGACCGTGCCGGCGCGGCGGCAGGCCTCGGCTCGCCAGGGGATCGGCGCGGAGAGCGCCCAGTCCATCTTGAAGACGCCGGGCCCGTAGCGGAAGCGGGCGAGCCGCCGCCGGTAGCCGGCCGGCCAGCGCAAGCCGCCCCAGCGCAGGAGCTGGGCCGGGGTGAGGTCGAGGAGATAGGCGCGGGCCGTGGGCAGCTCGTCCAGCGACCGCACCCACCTGCCGGTGACGATAGAGCCGCCGGCCGCCGCCAGGAGAGCGGCCAGTGCCTCGGGGATGCGCTGCGCTCCGCCCGCCGGCTGCGGCCAGCCCACCGCGTGGCCGGACGCCGCGAGCATCAGGCCGACGGCGGCGGTGGGGATCGCCTCGAGAGGCAGGAAGGAGTGAGCCGCCAGCCCGGCGAAAAGCCCGCGGGCGAGAGGGCCGCGGAACCGCGCTCGGGCGAGGCCGGACCCCGAGCGCAAGCCGGAAAGGCCAAAGCGCGCCATCAGGAAAGGATGACGGGGCAGCCGCAACGGCCCCAGCGTCTCCACCGCCAGCGCCTCCCAGTTGCGCACGATCGGCTCGAACAGCCGCCGCCAGGCCCGCGCGTCCTCCCGGTCTCCGAGGCTTTCTCCGGTCTCCTCAAAGCTTCGATGGGCCAGCACCGCCGCGCTGCCGTCGTCCATCGGGTGGGCCATCGCCACCGGAGGATGGATCCAGCGCAAGCCATGCTCTTCGAGGGGGAGCCGAGAGAGGAAGGGCGACCCCACGGCCAGCGGGTAGATCGCCGAGCACACGTCATGGAGGAAGCCCGGCAGCGTCAGAGCCGCCGAGCGCACACCCCCGCCGATCGTCTCCGCTCCCTCGATCACCTGCACCCGCCACCCCGCCTGCGCCAGCGTCACCGCCGCGGAGAGCCCGTTCGGCCCCGCCCCGACCACCACTGCGTCGAAGCTCTCCATCGCCGCGATGCTACCATCCCCCATGCGATGAAAATCCGCCTGCTGGCTTTCGCCACCGCCGGGGACGCGCTGGGGGCGACCGAGATCGAGATGGAGATGCCGGAAGGCAGCCGGGTGGGCGACCTGCGCGAGCGGCTGGACGCCGACCACCCCAAGCTCCAGGCCCTCTGGCCGCGCTTGGCGGTGGCGGTGGACGGCCGGGTGGTGACGTTCGACGAGCCGCTCGCCGCCGGAGCCGAAGTGGCGCTCCTCCCCCCGGTCTCCGGCGGCAGCGGCACGGCAGGTCGCTGCGGCCTGGTCGACGGCCCCATCGATACGGATACCGTCGTGGCCGCCGTCGCCGCGCCCGGCCGTGGCGCCGTCCTGGTCTTCCTGGGGACCGTGCGCGACAGCCACGCCGGCCGCAGAGTCGAGAAGCTCACCTACAGCGCCTATCGCACGATGGCCCTGGACGGCCTGGAGAAGATCGCCGCCGGCCTCGAAGCCTCGTCTCCGGGGCTGCGAGCGGCCATCGTCCACCGCCTGGGCGAGGTGCCGGTCGGCGAGGCGAGCGTCGTGATCGCGGTGGCCTCGCCACACCGCGCCGCCGCCTACGAAGCCAGCCGCACCGCGCTCGAGAGACTGAAGACCGAGGTCCCGATCTGGAAGCGCGAGCACTACGCCGAGGGGCCGGCGGTGTGGCGGGAGGAAGAGATGCTCAAGGTGCCGGCGCGGTAGGTAGGCGCCACCCATCCGCCCCCTCCCCCGTCCCCTCCCCCGTGCGTCCCCCTCACCCCCCTCCCCGAACGGGAGAGGGGCGCCGCCGCCCATCCTGAAAACAGGCGAAAAACTTTGCGCCTCGTGTGGGTGGGGGCGCCCTCTCCCGCTCGGGGTGGCCGGGTGGTGGCACGCGCGGGGGAGGGTCGGGGAGGGGGCGGACGGGGGCAAGGCCCGTCTAGAAAGGCTCTCAGGGCTTCGCCAGCAGCGCCTTCGCGTCGGCGATCGCCTTTTCGTCCTCCACCACCCAATCCGGCCTGGGCGTGCGCGCGATCAGCTTGCGCAGGATGTCCTTCGACTCCGCCGCCTTCGCCGGTTGATGGTCGAGGATCGCCTCGGCCAGATAAAGATGGTTGAGGGTGTTCTCGGGCGCCAGGGCGACGGCGCGGCGCAGCTCGGCGACCGCCTTGTCGCGGTCGACCCAACCGGTGAAGAAGGGGACCTTCGGAGCCTGGTCGTGGAGGCGTCCGAGCAGGCGGTGGCCCGCGGCTTCGTCATAATGCTCGTCGAGCGCGATGCCGATCTCGGCATAGCGGCGGATCTTGTCGCCGACCCCCTGGCGTGCAGCGGCGAGGCGGCCGAAGTTGTCGCCCCAGAGCCCCCAGTGGACGCCGGCCCAGAGGACGATCGGCGTCGCTTCGGGAGTGCCGGAGAGGGCCTTGGCCGCCTGCGCAGGAGTCATCGCGTCGAGCTTGGCCCGCCCGCCCACCCGCTGGGCGAGCCGGTCGACGGCGGCCTCGGCGACCTCCTTGCCATGGCCGAAGACGCGCTGCTTGTCCTCGCGGCTCTGCGCCACGTGCTCGCCCTTGAAGAAGAGCGCGCGCAGCAGCTTCCACTGCGCCTCCAGCCGCGCCGGCTGCTCCTTGACGGCCTTTTCATAGTGCCCGATGGCCTCCTCGATCGGTCCAGCGGCGGCTTTACCACCCTGGTGTCCTTCGGCGCGACGCGCCCAGGCGGCATCGCCGGCAGCCACCGGGTCCGTCGCAGCGGGCGGCTGGGCGGGCAGGGCCGCTGGGATCGTGAGGAGAGCCAGAACGGTGAGGCAGGCAAAGCGCGAGCGCATGGATCGTCTCCCTAGTCGAATGGTCCGGGAGGATTCTGCCATGGAAGCCACGCGGAGCGGCTGTAGCCCGACGCCGTCAAACGTCGTGAAACTGGTTGAAATTGCTATACTCTCGTAGATGCGGCAGCAACGCGCCCCACGTGCGAAAGGAGAGTCCGATGAAGAGAAGGCGGATCGAGACGAAACTCAAGCTCAGCAGGGAGACGCTACGCAACATTTCGGAGCATAGCTTGCAGAAAATAGCAGCGGGCGCCCCGACCGATCTCTCCTGCGAACCGTCCTGTCCCTGCTCCCATTTCAACAACAACACTTGTAACACCAACTGCTGCTGACAACGATGCCTCGGCGTGCGGCGGCGATGCCGCCGGCGCGCGCCGGGTTTGTCTCCTGGGTCTCGGAATCCGGCCGCGCCCGATCAGTGTTTCACCGTTCCCGCGCCTGAATCGTCACCGCCACCGTCCGCAGCTCGCCGGCCCGCACCAGCCGCAGCTCCGAGGCGGCACCGACGCGCTCCTGGCTGAGCAAGGAGTGGAGCTGCGACAGGTCCGAGACAGGGTGCCCGTCCAGAGAGATCAGGATGTCGCCGAGGAGCACACCGGCCGTCTCGGCGGAGCTGCCGGGCTGCACCATGACCACCATCAGACCCGTCGCCTGCCCCGTCGCCTCCTCCAGCGCTGCCGGCAGCCGCAGCGGTACGAGGCCGACTCCGAGCTGCCCGCGGGGGATGCGGCCGTGTTCGAGAAGCGCCCCGACGACCCGATTCAGCGTCTCCGGGGGGATCGCCATGGCCTGGCCGCGCAGGAGACCCGCGGTTCCAAGGCCGAGGGCGCGCCCGCGGACGTCCGCGATGAGGCCGCCGGAAAAGCCTTTCAAGATGTCGAGGTCCGTTTGGAGATAGCGGTCGAGCTTTCCGCCCGCCGGCGTCCGCCACTCCTCGCCGACCGCGCTGACGATACCAAAGGTCGCGCGCACGCTGCGGCCGGGCCGCAGCACCCCGAGGACCAGATGCCCCACCTTGAGGCCGCCGAGGTCCGACCAGTCCGGCACGGCGAGGCCGGACGCTTCGGCCCGCAACACCGCCACATCGGTGCTCGGGTCGCGCCCCACGAGCCGGGCGGGCACCGTGCTGCCATCCGGCAATCCGAGGGTGACGTCATCTTCCCGCTCGACGTTGTGGTCCGCCGCCACCACCACGCCGTCCGCCGACCACACCACGCCGCTCGACCCGACGCCGCGCCGGGCCGACACCTGCACCACGCTGCCGCCCGCCTTCTCGACGACGGTGGCGAGCAATTCCGAGAGACTGATGGCTGTCGCTTCGAATCCGTGTGTTTCGCTCATGGACCCAGAATAGCGGCCAGCGGGACGCCGTGCATCGGCCGATGCGCCAGGGGAAGCCTGGCCGAAAGGAGAGGGAGGATCAGAGCAGAAGGAGCCCGAGGCGGGCGGCGCGCACCACGGCGTCCGTGCGGCCGTTGGCGCCCAGCTTGCCGACGATGGAGTTGACGTGGAACTTGGCGGTGGACTCGCTGATCCCCAGCCGGGCGCCGATCTCCTTGTTGGACAGCCCTTCGGAGAGCCGCTGGAGGACTTCCAGCTCGCGGGAGGTGAGCGGCTCGACGAGGGCGGAGACCGCGGGCGGACGTGGCCGCAGGAGGGCGGCGGCGAGATCGTCGTCGAGCACGACGAGCCCGCGCGCCACAGCGCGCAGGGCGGCGGCGATTCGCGCCGGTCCAGCCTCCCGCGGCAGCACGCCGCGGGCCCCGGCATCCAAAGCCGCGGCAGCCACTTCCTCGTCCGCCACCAGAGCCACCACGGCCGGCAGGGAGCCGAAGCCGTCGGGCACCGTCCGAGGGCTCACCCCGAGGTCCCAGACCACCGCGTCCGGTTGGAGCCCCGTCATCTCCGACATCGCCGACAGCGCCGCCGTCTGCGGTCCGGGCGCCGTCTGTCCCACCACGAGGAGACCTGCCTCGCCGGCCAGCAGCACGGCAAGCCCACCGCGGGCGAGCGGATCCTCGCCCACGATCAGCACCCGCGTCTCGCCCGCTCCTTCCATGTCCAGGCAAGGCTATCCCGTCCGCGCCCCGCCGGCCCCCACCGGTCCGCCAGCGGGGACCTGGCCGAATGGAGAGGGAAAAAACTTGTCAGATTGGCGCCTCGTTTTACGTCTTATATAGGGGTGGAGACGACAGCGCGGCGCGGATCGGCCGGCTCGCCTCCGGCGAGACGACCATGCCACCCAGCCACGACCGGCTCTGCAAGCGCCTTCTGCGCGCCTTCTTTCCGGATCTGCTGCGTCTCGCGACACCGGCTGTCGCCAAGCGCCTGCGTCTTGGCAAAGTGACCTTCCTGGACAAGGAGTTGGTCGAGGTCGACAGGAGAGAGGCGGACCTTCTCGCCCTGGTGGGAATCCGTGGTGGAGGATTGCTCCTGGTCCACGTCGAGATCGAGGCCAGAGCTCGCCGAAAGATGCCCGGCCGCCTCCGGGATTATGCCCATCGAATCCAGACCCGATATCCCGGACAGCTCCTCTCCATCCTGGTGAACCTCCGCGGAGGAGCGCCAGGGGTGCAGTGGGCCCAGGGGGGCGGGGAGCTGTCGGCTCCCGAGATCTCGAGCTTCCGATACGTCAGCTTCGGCCTTGCCGGTTGTTCGGCGGCCGACTATCTGACGCGTCCCGAGCCGCTCGCCTGGGCGCTGGCGGCTCTGATGGTCCGGCACCCGATGAGCCGCGCGGAGCACAAGCTGGCCTGCCTGAGGCGGATCGCGACCGCAGAGCTGGGTGAGGACGCGAGGATCCTCCTTGCGGATTTCGTCGAAGCATATCTGGAGTTGACAGTCGACGAGGCCACGGAGTACAAAAGACTCGACATCCGGGAACGGAAGGAGGGACGGGCCGTGTGGATGACTTGGTCAGAGAAACTGAAGGCAGAAGGGCAAAGGGAAGGGAAAAGGGAGGGCATGCGGCAACTCCTCCTTCTCCAGCTCGACCGACGCTTCGGGCCGCTACCGGAGCGTATCCGACAGAAGGTCGAGACCATCACGTCGGTCCAGAGGCTCACCCGCATCGCGGAGAAGCTCGTGACCGCCGGGTCCCTCCGCGAGCTCGGAATTCGGTAGGAGTAGGTAGAGTCAGTCTTTACGCCCCCACCAACCGCTCCACCACCTGATCCCATCCGATCCCCGCTACCGTCTTCCTTCCCCTCTCCCCCATCACCTGCGCCGTCTCGCGGTCTCTGTACAGGGCGTCGATGCGAGCGGCGAGATCGCGTGGAGAGTCGGGGGAGATGACGAAGCCGTTACGGCCGTCCTCGACGAATTCCAGGACGCCTCCCGAATCGGCGGCGGTGAGCACCGGCTTGCCGGACTGGAAGGCTTCGACGGTGACGTAGCCGTAGTCTTCGTCGTAGGGGGCGTAGAAGACCGCGAGAGCGCCGGCGTATAGCTCGACGAGGTCGCGGTCGGCCACCCAGCCGAGAAGCTCCACCTTCTCCCGCACCCCGAGCTTGTCGATCAGCGCCTCCAGCTTGGCGCGGTCCGGACCCGTGCCGGCGATGCGGCAGCGGACGGGAGTCGCGGTGTGCTTCATGGCCCGCACCAGGAGGTCGAAACGCTTCAACGGGTCGAGGCGGCCGATGGTGAAGACGTAGTCGCCGAAGGGACCGGGATGGAGCTGGGAGCTCAGCTTGGGCGGCGGATAGAGCACCTCGGCCGGGACGTCGTTGAACCGTTGCAGACGGTCGGCGACGTTTTGGGAGATGGTGAAGACGCTCCGCGCCTCGGCCAGCGTGCGGCGGTCCATGGCGCGCACCATCTCGATCACTTTCCGGTCGCGCGGCGCGTCGGTGAAGTCGCTGTAGGGCGTGCCCAGGAGATCGTACACCTGGCGCATCTGGTGGACCAGCCAGACCACCTTGCGGGGGTGGCGGACCAGGTAGGACGGGAAACGAGTGGCGATCACCAGGTCGATCCGCTGGCCGCCGGCCGAGGTGAGGTCGAGGAGGCGCCAGGCGAGCCCGCTCTTGATGAGCTGCACGCGGTCCGCCCAGGCGAAAGGGAGGGCGACCACGTCCACCTCGTGGCCGCGGGCGAGCAGCTCGTCGCGCAGCGACTCGACCAGCATCTCGGCCCCGCCATACGAAAAAGGGACGTGGGTGGAGCAGAGGACGATCCGCTTGCCCATCAAGAAGCCTGGCTCCGCTTCTCGAGCGCGGCGAGGCGCGCGTCCATCTCCCGGAGCTGCCGCGCCAACCGCTCCTGCGCCTGCACCAGGTCCGCAACCAGCCGGCTCGCCGTCTGGTTGAAGGCGTTCTGCTGCTCCAGCACCGGCCGCATGTACCACTTGAAAAAGAGGTGGAAGATCGCCTTGCGGACGAACACCAGACCACGGCCGATCACCGGGCGCGGCGACACCGCCATCGGCTCCTGGATGAATTCCTTGGACGTCAGCTCGGCGAGCTTGAAGCGCGCCTCGTCGGTGGCGGCGCTCACGGTGGCCAGCTCGGCCTGGCGCTGGCGCACGCCGGCGCGCAGCCGCGCCAGGACATCGGCGACCTCCCGCTCCTGCGTCTCGCCGGGCTCGCTCAGATGCCACCCCCGGTGAAGTCGAGGAAGACGCCGAGGTAGCGGTAGTCCTGGTTCTGCGGATCGCGGTGTGCCGGCATGACGCCGTCGGTGTCGGTCAGGACGAAGCGGTAGAAGACTTCGTGGCTGCCGGCCGGCGCGGCCGGAAAGAAGCCGAGGTCGCGCGCCACGGGTCGAATCTTCAGCTCCACCGGCGTACCGGCCCGCTTGGCCTCGGAGTCGAAGCGGACGATCACCTTCTCCACGCCGCTGTCGAGGGTCACCTCGTTGTCGCTCGACAGAGAAGCCACCCGGAAGCGCAGAGCGTCGAGCGGCGCCGGGGAGGCCACGATCACCTCCGAGCGCGAGGCGCCGCGCACCCAGATGCCGTGGGGATGGACCTCCTCGGTGAAGAAGTTGACCTTGGGCACCACCCAGACGCCCTGGCCCCAGTCGCGGACGGCGTAACCGGGGATCCGCCCGTAGCCGATCAGCGTCAGCTCCAGGGGCAGGGCCTGGAACGGCGGCGTCCGCACATGGGCCTGGAGCGTCGCCTCGGGCGTGATGGCGAGGAGCGGCACCGCCACCACCGACGCCGTCCACAGGCCCGCCGCGAGATACGGCAGGATCAGGCTCCGCCGCGCCGCGATCCGCCCGGGCAGGAAGAGGAGCGCCGGGTAGATACTGGCGAAGTAGCGGTTGCCCAGAAACCCGGCGCCGCCGTGATAGTTGTTCGGCCGCATGACGAGGAAGACCACGCAGTAGCCCGCCACGGCCAGCAGCAGCAGGTGGCGCGAGCGGTCCTTGGGACCCACCAGGTACAGGCCGATGGCGAAGAGCGCGAAAGGAAAATAAGGCAGCAGCCCGGTGTGCCGGCCGACGAAGAAGTACTCGACGTTGCGCAGCAGCATGCGGCCGCTGGTCTCGACGCCGAGGCCGGACCACGAGCCGAAGCTGGTCCCGCGGTAGGCCTGCCAGAGGTCTTTCTTGCTCTCGATCGGATAGTCGGTTTCGAAGGAGCGCCGCTGCACGCCGCGGTAGGGACTCCAGGTGCCGGTCAGCTTCCACTGCACGCCCATCATGAAGACCAGGCCGAGGAGGAGCGGCGCGGCGAGCGCGAGGACGCCCTTGAAGCGGCGCCGCCAGGCGAGGTCGACGGCGATCGGGGCACCGAGAGCCACGGTGGGCTCCTTGGACATGTAGGCAGCGGCGAGGAGCAGGCCGGCGCCGGCGAGGAGCCAGGTGTCGCGGGCCGTCCACGCCTCTTTCTTCCGCAGCACCTGCCAGAGGAGAAGAGGGAAAAAGAGGCAGCCCATGTTGAACACCTCGGGCTGCATCCAGAAAACGTAATTGAACGCCACCGAGCAGAAGAAGAACCCGGCCAGGAAGAGGACGACAGCGCCGGGCTCTTTCCTGTCGATCTCGAAATACCACCACGCGGCGAAGAACATGGCCAGGAAGATCGCCATGTTGAAGATCACCAGCCCCTGGACGCCGAAGACGGCGTAGAACGGCACCGCCGCCAGCGAGTAGGCGAACGGCTTGCCGAAGTGCATGCTCTTGCCGCCGTCCTTGGTGAACAGGATGACCCCGTAGGGCCCCTGGTCCCAGAGGCGGTAGGCGCGCAAAAGGTCGCGGTGGTCGTAGGTGAGGTCGTGGTCGTGCCAGAGGCTCTGCGTCATCATGACGTAGGCCGCCTCGTCGGCGACCGGCCCCGGCGGGAAGTGGATCTTGTAGATGGTCCCCGCCAGCCCGAGAAGGGCGGTGGCCAGACAGACGGCGGAGAGGAGACGGAAACGCATGACGGGGGCTCGCGCGACGACAACGATACAACAGGGGTGACGCCCCGCCACGATGGGTTGCGGTGCGATACTCCCTGTCCGTAGACCGATCGACGACAGCATGCCGTCTCCGAGCGCTCCGCCCGACCAACCACCCGTCCGGGTCCCCCCGTGGCAGCACGCCCTTGCCTTCCTGGGCTATCTGACCCTGACGCTCGTCTTCATGCGCCCGGCGGCCAGGGTGCTCGCCACGCACCTCGCTCCCGATCCCGGTGACCCACTGTTCAACCTGGTCGTCCTCAAGTGGGGGATCCATGAGCTGCGGTCCGGGATGCACGGCTTCTGGGACCTGCCGTTCTTCTTCCCCGCGCGCCAGGCCACCACCTTCTCGGACCACCTCCTCGGGCCGGCGGCCTTCGCCACCCTCTTCACCGCGGTCATCCCCAACCCGCTGGCCTTCTACAACATCCTCCTCCTCGGCTCGTTCGTGCTGTGCGGCTTCACCACCTGGTTCGTCTTGCGGCGGAGCGGGCTCGGCGCCGCGGCGGCCTTCCTCGGCGGCTGCATGTTCGCCTTCTCGCCGTTCCGCTGGGACCAGCTCAGCCACCTCCAGGTGCTGCTCATGCAGTGGATCCCGGTGACCCTGTGGAGCTGGGACCGGCTGCTCGCCGCGCCCACCTGGCGGCGGGCGGTGCCGTTCGTCCTCTTCTATGCCCTCCACGTGACAGGCGGCTGCTACCTCGGCTACATGATCCACTACCCGCTGCTCGTGATCTTGCTCGTCCGCGCGCCGGCTCTGTGGCGGAGCGGCCGGGTCCGCCAAACGCTCGCGGTCCTCATCCCCGTCGGCGCGCTGGCCGCCCTGCTGCTGGCGACCATCTTCCTCCCCTATCTCCGCACCGCGCAAAAACAGGCACGGATGCCCGTGGAGATCCTGGACTACGGCGCTTCGCTCGCCAGCTACGTCACGCTGACCGGGCAAAACCTCTACGCCGGATGGTGGAGCGCCCGCTGGCAGCGGCCGGAGAACACTCTCTTCGCGGGCGTTCTCCCCACCGTGCTCGCTCTGCTGGCCGCCTGGCGCGGCTGGCGGCGGCTGCGGACACCGCCACGGCGTCCTCTCTTGCGAAGCCAGCGGGCGCTCCTCCTCGTGCTTGCCGGCCTCGCGGCGGGAGCTTGGGTGCTCGGGGAGCTGCGGGTCTGGTATCCCTTCGTAGGTCTGCCGGCGCCCGATCTCGAGCTGCTCAGCAGGCACCGGCTCGGCGTCTTTGCCCTCGTCGCGGCGCTTCTCGCCCTCACCCTCCGCCGGCTGTGGGGAGGCAACTGGCCCCTGCGCCTCGGCGACCTCGACCCGTGGAAACGCGGCGTCCTGCTCTCCGGCATCCTGTGCTTCCTGCTCACCTTCCCGCTGCTCTATCTGCCCCTGATGCGGGTGATCCCGGGGCTCGCCGGGATGCGGGTGCCGGCGCGCTTCTACGCCTTCGTCTCGTTTTCCCTGGTCTTCTTCGCTGCCTGCGAGCTCGACCGGTGCCTGCGCGCGCTGGCCCCGGCCCGGCGCCGGCTCGCCACCGGCCTGGTGGCCGCGCTCCTTCTCCTCGAGCTCACGCCTCGGCCGATCAATTGGGAGCCGCTTCCACAGGGGGCGGAGGTTCCCGACGTCTACGGCTGGCTGGCGCAACAGAAGAGCGTCGACGCCCTCCTCGAGCTTCCTCTCAGGGACAACACCACCGACATCCTTTATATGTACTTCGCGACGTTCCATTGGAAGCCGCTGGTCAACGGCTACAGCGGCTACATCCCGGTCCACTACTGGGAGCTGATGGAGAGCTGCTGCTATCCGCTGCCGGACCCGGCGCAGCTCGCGCAGCTACGCCGCTGGGGGGTCACCCACGTCCTGCTCCACGAGGACGCTCTCGACAAGCCGTGGAAGCGTCGAGCGGCCCGGGAATGGGCCGACCAGCCGGGCATCGCTGTGGAGTACGAGGACGGCACGGACCGTGTCTACCGGATCGCCGCGTCGGAAGGCGCGCGCTAAGATCCCGCTCCATGCCCGGCACCATCGCCGTCGACCTCCGCGCCCTGGTGCCGACCGCCACCGGCATCGGGGTCTACACCCGCTCGCTCCTCCTCGAGCTGGCGGCGCGCAGGGCGTACCGTTACCTGGGGCTGGCCCACCGGCCGCCGCGCGAGGAAGCCGAGCTGGCCGCGGCCGGGATCGCGGTCGAGCATCAGCCGGCGCCGCTGGGCGTGATCTGGCAGCAGCTCCGCCTCCCCCGCCGGCTGGAGCGCGGCGACGTCGATCTCCTCTGGTCGCCGCTCATCACGCTGCCGTTGCGCTGCCCGGTGCCCGCGGTCGCCACCGTGCACGACCTCACCACGGTGCTGATGCCGGAGACCCACCGGCTGAAGGTGAAGTGGAGCGTCCTCCCCTTTCTGCGCGCCTCCCTCGACCGCGCCGTCCGCCTGGTGACCATCTCCCACGCCACGTCCCGGGACATCGCCTTCCACTTTCCGCACTGCGCGGCCAAGGTGCGCGTGGTCTATCCCGGCGTCGATCCCGAGTTCCGTCCCGGCACCTGGGGCGAGATCGACGACATCCGCCAGGAGCTGGGAGCGCCGGAGGGCTACATCCTCTACGCCGGCACCCTCGAGCCGCGGAAGAACGTCGGCGCCGTGCTCGACGCCTGGGAGGCGCTCCACGACGACGACCCGCGGACGCCGCCGCTCATCCTGGTCGGCCCGTACGGCTGGGCGAGCCAGCATCTGGTGAAGCGGATCGAGAGATTGAAACGGGAGGGCGTGCAGTCGCTCGGCCACGTCGACCGCGCGCGCCTGGTCCGCATCTTCCAAGGCGCCAGCCTCTTCGTCTACCCGTCCTTCTATGAAGGCTTCGGCCTGCCGCCGGCCGAGGCGCTCGCCTGCGGCATCCCCACCATCGTCTCGAATGCGTCGAGCCTGCCGGAGGTCGTGGGCCAGGCCGGCGTCCAGGTCGATCCCGGCGACGCCGGCGAGCTCGCGGCCGCCATCCGCGACCTCCTGGCCTCTCCCGGCCGGCGGGACGAGCTGCGCGCCCGCGGCATCGAGCAGGCCGCCCGCTTCCGCTGGGACACGGCGGCGGCGGCGATGGAAGAGGTGTTCCGCGAGGCGCTGGCGGCCGGAGGAACGATATGCGCATAGCCGTGCTGGGTAGTTGGCGACAGGAGGACGCGACCGCGTGGAAGTTGCGCGAGAGTCCCGAGCAGTTCGCAAAGGCGTGCCGGCGTATCGGACAGGAATTGATCGAGCGGGGCCACAGTCTCATCGTGGGCACCGATGCGCTCCACACAGCCGATGGTCAGGCAGCCCGAGGCGCGTATGACGCCTTGGCGAACGCGGCCATCGACCGGCCCAGAATCACCGTCGTACGCTTGGACGAGTCGAGCCCGCGCTGGCCGTTCGATGAGCTCCGCCGCGCGCGGGGCGGCATCTTCGTCGACCATGTCGTCGACGCGGCGAGTTGGGCAGTCGTCAAGCTGGTGCAGACGCAGTTGGCGGACGCTGTTCTGTTGATCGGGGGCGCGGAGAAGACTGAGCAAGCGGGGCTCACGGCGGCGGTCGCGAGGAAGCCGCTCGCCTGCATCGGTTCTTTCGGTGGCGCAGCCTTTACACTGAATCAGGCTTTCGAACGCTCGCCCACCACGTGGGGTTACGAGCCCTGGGAGACCCGTCGAGTCGCCGAGCTGCAGCAGCCATTCAGCGAGGTGGTGCTCAAGGCAGCACTCGAGAATGCTTGGGTCGAGGGCGCGCCGAAGCTAATGATCATTCACGGGCGTAGCGCCGACCGCGACGTGCTCAAGAACTACCTGAGTCAACACGCTGGCCGGGTGATCGTGCTGGCCGACGAATTCGATCCCACGCAGCCGATTCCGATCAAGCTCGAACGGTTCGCGTCATCGGTGGACGGAGCGATTGCGCTGCTGACCCCGGACGACGTCGGCGGATTGGCTGCCGATCCGGCCAGGGCCGCAAGGCGAGCACGTGAAAACATCTGGATCGAGGTGGGTTGGTTCTGGGGTCGTCGAGGCCGCCCCAAGCTGCTGCTGTTGAAAAAGGGCGATGTGACGATTCCCTCCGACCTCCTTGGCGTGGAGACCTACGACTACGAGGCCAGCCCCCTCGAGCGCTCAGCGATCATTGAGAAGTTCATCTCCCGGCTGCGAGCCGCGAGCGAGGCAGAAAACTGGGAATGAAGGTTCGGCGCCCAGCGAAGGCTGGCAGACACGCATGGACGAGGCGCTCAAGGAATGGATGACATCTCATGCGCGGAGTGATCGTTGTGCTCATAGCTCGCGCGGGTAACCCTCCGCAAGTGCCCGACGCGTGACTGCCGCAATGAATTCGCCCTTGGCGTCTGCATATGCCTGGCGGCTACTGAGCTGTGAGGACGAATAGCTCGGAGCCATTATCCGCTTGCATTGCCCAGCGACGGCCAACGGTTCTGGGCCTAAGCGCGCGGCGTCAGCCGTCCGCTTGAGGCCTCGGGTTGGGCGCTTCCGGCGACACCTTTGGTCATTCCGTCCTCTGTGGGAAACCGCCGCACCCAAGGCAATCCTGCCTGCCGTAGAGCCGGATTCCATCCATATTGCACAAGCGCCTCGGCCAAAGCATCGGCAAGAAGCTTGACGCGATGCACCATCTCTTCATCAAAATGGTTCTCAACCTCGCTTTCTGCATTGAGCAGACCAAGCGCGAGCGACTCCCTGACTATGGGGACAACCAATTCTGACTTGGTCTCGCCTACTGCGTCGAAGTAGTTCTGCCAATTTTTGACATTGGCCGCGTTGATTATTTTTCCATTTAGGAAAGAGTTACCGAGGAGACCTCCGAAACTGGCTACTCTGTATTCCTGTTTTCCAGGGGTTATCGAATTGGCCACGGCAACTAATCTACTTCCATAGTCGGCTGCCGCGGCGAGGAATATCTGATTGTAGTCGGTCTTGGTTGCCGTCTCAAGATAGCGAAGAGCAACTTCAAGCATCGCCTCCAAGTTGCCTGCTGAAGCAAGACCAGCAAGAAAAGGATTCGTTTTACCAGTGACTGGGCCGGAATTGGCAAGATGTCTTCCCAGCGAAGTACCGATCTTGAAGGCCAAGTCTTCCGGCGTAGTGAAGCTTTCCACAATGAAAGACGACTTGACCCGGGATTTGAATGCCTTAAGCTTGCTCTTGCCTGGCTCCTCCTCAATGAACGAAGGTCGCCAGGGATAATCTTCAGCAACGAGAAAGCAAAATATAGGCTTACTCTCCGCCGTTGCTGCGTCATATTCCTCTTCCGTGATGGATCGGGAGGAGCCCTCGGGCACAAATCCGTAGCGATGAGCGTAGATACCTATAAAGAGGTCCGAATCGATAACCTCAGAAAGGGAGGCAGTTGTCGGCTCTGCCGGCCTCGCCCCAAAGACTTCCATCCGAACACCCTGCTGACCGAGCCGTTCAACGGCCTCAGAAGCCAGCCTGCGATAGTCCATGAGATCGAGATACGTTGAACTTATGAACACTTTCATCTAGTCAGATCTCCAGATCCCTACGTGCGCCCAACGCTTCGCCCCTCACCGGCGGCGCCAGCCGTCCGGTGCAGGGGCAGGGTTACACGCTTTCCACCACGGCTGCCAAAGATCTCTAGAGTCCACGGAGTTTTCCTTGTATGTACCAGTTCTCCTGACGCAGCATATTGCGCTGACCTTCTAGCTGTTTGATTGTCTCGTTCTTCCGGTAAAGCTCACGCTCCAATTGGATCAGCCGCGAAGTGAGCGTTACTACTTCAAGATTCTCTGACACCCCTCCGAGAGAAGATTTTGGCATTAGAATAGCTCTTAGATGAGTAACCAAGGTAGATACATCGGACTCGTAGAGAGCGAACCATTGGAGTTGAGTGAGGCTTGCCGTATCAACTCTAATGTCTGGCACTTCACACCTTTCCAGGAGAACAGGGATTACGGACACGGCGCCGGTCGGTCGATCCATCATTTGGTCTACGGCGAGCCGATACTCGCGTTGTACGTAGCCGCGCTTTTCGACCGATCCCTTTGACAGGAAGAGCAGTAGCACCTCCGCTTCCCTGATCTTCTGCCGTAGAACCGTGTCCCAGAGGTCGCCAGGACTTAGCCCGCTCGCCTCGTATCCTTTGGGTGGCTTATCCATCCATGGATTCAGCCCTGCCTCCTTTAGAGCAAGGTAGATCCTCTCGACGCGCATCTTGTCTTCGTTTGCGTAACTCAAGAAGATCAGGTTATCCATGTGAAGCCTCTACCGCGTGTAACGGTCTGCCGATGAGCGGCGGGCCGGGCGCGAAGCGGCTGGTCCGTCCGCTCGATCGGCGGGGTTACGCGCCGTATCCGTTTCATATAACTCATGGAACGCTTCTTAACATTTTCAGCCACTCAGGCCTTGTGGTGATCGTAGGGCTTAACGCCCAAGCGCAGCAGTGCGCTTCGAGTTGGACACCTTCACTCCCGCGTGAATTGTCTGTATCAAGTACAAAGCGGTACTGAGACATCGCGAATACTTCACCCACGAAGCCGGGATCTGCCCACGGATCAACATTTCCCTCCCGTAGATAGACGAAGACCGTGTAGCGGTGCTGTTCGAGTGCCTTCTGCACTCGGAGCGCCATTTCGCGATCGCTCCGCGTGAAGGCAATAAAGACCAGGTTTTCAGGCGCCTTCAGCCAATCACTGAGGAACCTACAAGTCTCTCGTTCTGCTCTGTTCTCGTCTCCTTGGCAGCGTTGGAGTTCTTCTTTGGTCTTAGGTGGCAGCTCTCGAGCAGGAGAATCGCTCTTGAAGGCGATCAGCGCCCCGGCTGCTCCCTCCTTGAAGGCATGCTTCCAAGCGTCAGTCGCAAAACTACCCCAATCTCGCTCGCTTCCGACAAATCCCTGAAGCTGTGCCAACCGGGGGCGGCTACTCTTTGGAAAGTCCGAAGCTTTACCGAGAATGACGTCGACTTCCATCGTATCAAGTGGCTCAGCCAAGGCCTGAAGCAACTCGTGCTTAGGGCCAGCAGGGTCGAGGATGACTGCGGGCGCGAATCCGGGAAAGAGTAGAAAAAGGGTCGCCGCGTATGCGGCCCATCTCTTAGCTCCGCCACTACTGCGACTTTGTGCACTTGAACTCGATATTGTGTTGTCAGCCATGTGGCAAGTCACCTCGCGGCATTCACGGCGTGTAACGTGATTGGGACTCAGCGGCGCCGCCAGGCGTCCGCTGAAGGCCCCGGGTTCGGCGTTCCTTCTACTTTATGCCGCTTCTTTAGCTGCCTCCTTAGTATCCAATTCTGCTGAGAGTCTCACTATACCGAGAACCTCGGAAATGACTTTGTTTTTTGCTTCAGCCCTATCCTCCGGCTTATCATGACTTTCAGCCAATCGTATAACCAAGCCCAGTTGTTGTACGCGCACTAGTTGGCCATAGTAATAAAGTGACCGCCTTTGTGTCTTGTTGTGCAAGTAGAGGAAAAGACCCGATACGATATTGATGACTACGCCAGCCGCGGTAGACAGGGAAGTGAGAAATTTGTCAGGGCTTTCGGTCCTGAAGTAGAATAGCCAGATGCCCGAGACAATGGTAGCAAGACCACAGAACATAGCGAAGACGGCCCAGCGAAAACTTCCTCTCGCCTGTGACTGATTGATAGCATAGTACTCGTTCAGCCGTTTGGAATCTAGATCAAGCCAGGCATAGGGATCTCGGGAATCGCCGATCTCCTCCTCCGCCTCTCTTCGTTCTTCTACCTCAGGCGGTTCACCCAGATAAAGATTGAATCTTCCACCAGAGAGAATAGCCGACATGAGCAGGGCGAAGCCTGCCGCGATCATCGGCGTTGAGAGGCGCCCCAGTTGGTCACCAAAAGCGGTATAGGGGTGGAAGAGAAAAAAGAAAATACCTATAAAAAAGGTGAAGGTTCCCAGGCCGCCTGTGAGCGCTCGCAAAACTCTTCTATCTCGGAGAAAGCTCACTATGCCGACTATTAGCACGTTTACCAACGAGCCAGATAGCCGGATATCGTAACGACTGCCGCTTTCACCTTGAGAGACCCTAATCATTGGGAAGTACCTCCCTTATCTGTCGCCGAACCTTAAGGTGTCTATCCGGGTCCTCCCCGCGTAGGCTCTCCGGCCGCCTCCATCGGTTGCGGGAGGAGCGCGGATAGACGCAGGTTGAACGAAACCGCGGCGGAGTCCGGAGGGCCACCTATGGAGATTCAATCCGTGGAAGGCGGGCTCGCGACGGGCCAAGCCAGGTGCATCGCCGCCGCCAAACCTCCAACCAGGAGCGAGCTGCAATCGCCAAGGGTGAGCTGAGGGCGGCCTGATCCTCCTCCGGCAGCGCTTTCGTTGGCACCATTCTACCGCAGAGGCTGCACAGCGCGCACCTGCCCCACGTCTCGGCGGCAGCGAGACCGGCGGACCGCGTAGCCAAGCATCCCGGAGTCAGGGTAGAGCCCTCTCCAAAAGACCGATGCCGGTTGAGGGCACCGCAGCGATCTCTCCCACTGGCTTCAGGTGCCCTTGGCCGCACTTCGGGCAGAGGGTGGGATCGACTCCGGGGAGCCGCTGCATGAGCTCGCGCCAGTCGGTGACCGGGTCGGGGCTGGGGCTCGGCGGGGCGGTGGATAACTCGGCGAGCAAGCCGCGGCACCGGGTGAGGTCTTCCTGGCGGTTGCGGTTGGCGAGCAGGCCGTAGTAGCGGATGCGGACGAAGCGATCCGGCAACACGTGGAGGAGGAAGCGCCGGAGGAATTCATCCGCCGGCAGCGCCATCTCCTTGACGCGATCGTGATCGGCACGGTCCCGCCAGGTGAAGACGACGTGGTCGCCCTCCATCCGCACGAGCCGGTGATTGGAGATCGCCACGCGGTGGGTGTAGCGAGCCAGATAGCGCAGGATCTGCTCCGGGCCGCCGAAGGGCGGCTTGCAGGAGGCGGCGGCCGGTGCCGGGGAGGACTGTGGCGGCGAGGTAGGCGAGGAACTCGGGGGCAGTGACGTGCTTGGGGAGGGAGTGGGACCCTGGGATCGGAGCAAACGCGGCCGCGGAACGAAAGACCTGGCCCGTGGAGCGTCTGACCTCAGCGGCGAAGTCGTCTTCCTCCGTCGCGACGCGTTTCTCCTCCGTCGCGGAGGGCTCCTCCTCAAGCGCGGAGCGTTTCTCCTCCGGCGATGAACGCTCATCCTCTGTCGCGGCGCGTTCCTCCTCGGCCACGGAACGCTCATCGTCGAGTGTGGAACGCTTCTTTTCCGTCGCGGAGTCCTTTTCTTCCATCGCTGAAGACTCCGCGAGAGAGGAAGACCGCTTTGCGGTCGAGGAGAAGCGCTCCGCAGCCGAGGACGAAAGCGCCGCAATGGAGGAGGGGCGTTCCGGAGCCGAAGATACGCGCGCCGCGGAGGCGCATGAACAGACCGGGAGCAGGGCGTAACGCCCTGATGCTCCGTGCGAGAGCTCCGCGACCGAGGAGGAACGTTCCGGAGCCGACGACGAACGCTCCGCGGAGGAGGAAGAGCGCCTGACGACGGCGGCGGAAGGCGCCGCGGCGGAGGAACGACGCTCCGCAAGGAGATCGAGAGGGAATTGCGCTTGGCGTGAGGCCGCCGGTCCGCTTCACAACCACGCCCTGCGTCGTCGATGGCGCAAACTGTTAGCTGCCAGGCAGGCCCGGGCGGCCGGGAAGGCCGCTCTGTGGACCTGCCGGAAAAGGGGATTCCCTCATGACTCGCGGCACCCTCCTCCGCATCACCGCAGCCGCCATCCTGGCCGTCCTGCTCCTGACACCGCTGGCCGCCCATGCCCAGGGCCGCCCCGCGCCCCCGGCCCGCGGCGACGGCGGCGGATTCCTCGCCGCGGCCTGGAGCTTCCTGACCCGCCTGCTCCCTGGGGGAGAGGCCCTCGACACCCGCTGCGGCATCGATCCGGATGGCGGGATCTCGTGTCCGGGCTCCGGCCCCATGCCGGACAACCGGTGCACGATCGATCCGGACGGCCGGGTTTCCTGCGAGCCGGGCGTCTGACGTCCGAGCCGGGGGTCCGGCCGCCACGGCCCCCGGTGGTTCCCTCTTCCGACGTTTCTGCCGTCCGGGGGCTTGTCCTGTGTTTCGGGTTTGCGGTACCTTCTTGTTGTCGAGAGCGACGAGCGCTCCGCCATGACAGCGCAACCCTCCGAGCGGCCGACGCAGCAGGATCTCGACCGGATCCTGGCGAAGCTCCGCCCGCGGATCGAGGGTCTGCTCCGGCGTCACGGCTGCGCTCCGGAGACGGCGGCCGCGCTGCTCCGCGAGGCGGTGGTCGCTCTCACGCACCGGTGGAGCCACGTCCGTGACCGCGAGAGGTGGCTTCTCGACAGGATCGAGAAGGCGGTCCGGCGCACCGTGAACCCTTCCTCCAAGGAGCCGCGCGATGACTGAGAGCCGCCGTCCTGATCCGGAACCCCCCTCGCCGCCGGGAGACGAATACGAGCAGGTGTTCGATCGACTCGAGGGCTCCTTGGGCGAGCAGCTCCCCAGGGTCCTGCGGGAGGTCGACGAGGCGGCGGCTCTCCTCGCCGAGATCCTCGGGAAACCCGAGCCGGAGCGGCGGGCGCTCCTCGAGAGCGGCGTGCGGTTTCACTCCCTGCAGCTCTGTCAGCTCTTCGAGGAGAGGAGCCGGGAGGCGTGGTTCTCCGATCCGGCGCAGGCCGTCGAGCTGGCCGAGCTCGCGGTCGCGGTGGCCGAGCGGCTCGACGAGGAGCACTATGGGCTGCTGCTGGTGGAGGACGCCAGTGCCTCGGCCTGGGCGCACCTCGGCAACGCCCTCCGGATCGCGGCGAATCTGCGTCAGGCGGAGGAGGCGCTCCAAACCGCCGAGGAGCACCAGCGACGCAGCGGTGAGGACGCCTACACCGAGGCGCTGATCCTCAGTCTAAAGGCGTCTCTGCGCAGCACGCAGGGGAGATACGACGAGGCCGCCCATCTGCTCGACGGAGCGATCGTCATCTACCGGCAGGCCCGGGACCGCCATGAGGAAGGGAGGGCTCTCATCAAGAAGGGCACGGCGCTTGGTCTTGCGGGCCGCCATAAGGAGGCGGTTCGTCTGATCCGCCGGGGGCTGTCGCGGATCGATCTCTTCCAGGAGCCGCGCCTGCTGGTCGCGGCACGGCACAATCTGATCGTCTTCATGACCGAGGGTGGCCGGCTTCAGGAGGCCGCGGAAGGCCTCGCCGAGACGCGGCGGCTGTATCTCGGCCTCGGCGAGCGGATGAACCTGGTGAGGCTGCGCTGGCTGGAAGGCAAGATCGCCCGCGAGCTGGGCCGCCTGGACGAGGCCGAAGCCGCCCTCAACGAGGCCCGGGACACCTTCCTGGCGGACGGCATCGCCATCGACGCCGCCCTGGTGTCGCTCGACCTTGCGATCCTCTACATGCAGCGGGGCGAGATCTCTGCCCTCAAAGAGCTCGCCGCCGAGATGGGGCCCATCTTCGCGTCGGGAGACGTGCATCCGGAGGCGCTCGCGGCGGTCCTCCTCTTCCAACAGACCGCCGAGGCCGAACAGGTCACCCGTGCGCTCCTCGACCAGGTGGCCGCCAGGCTCCAGCGGACGAGCACTCCCTAGGATCGCCGTCGGGCGACGCCAGGATGGAGTCACTCCAATGCGGATTGAGACGCTCCAACCCCGAATAGAGACACCCCAACCTAGAATAGAGACACCCCAACCTGGAATCGAGACACTCCAACTTCGGATTGAGACACTCCAACCTCGAATTGAGTGGCTCAAACCTCGAATCGAGCCGCTCAAACTTCAAATTGAGTGGCTCAAACCTAGAATTGAGCGGCTCAAACCTCGAATTGAGTGGCCCAAACCTCGGATTGAGACACTCCAACCTTGGTTGGGGTGTCTCGAATCTCGGTTCGGGTGTCTCAAACCTTGGTTCGGGTGTCTCAAACCTTGGTTCGGAGGGCTTGGTCTTTTGTCCAGAAGGCCCGTGGGCGCCTCGGGTATGTCAGGCTCGCGCCAGAGACAGGGCCAGCCGGCAGCTCGCGAAAAAATCGGCCAGATCGAGGTGCTCCGCGGTCGAGTGGATGTTGCGTTGCCCGACACCGAAGGTCACCATCGGGAGACCGTGCCGCACGAACCAATTGGCATCCAGACCGGCGTCGGAGATCCGCAAGGACGGCTCCAGGCCGGCCGCGGCGGCGCGGTCCAGCGCAAAGCGGACGACCTCCGATGCGGGATCGAGGCGGAAGGCGTGGTACAGCTCCTCGCTCCGGAAGGCCACCTCCGCCGTCGCGCCGGAAGCGTTCCTCATCCGCCTGGCGGCGTTCGAGAAGGCCCGCCGGTAGGCGCTCACGATCTGCGCGCCGAATTTCCCGTCGTGGCTTCTCGCCTCGCCGGCGACCTTGACGTAGTCCGTCACCACATTGGTGGGTCCGCCGACGGAGCCGCCGTCGCGGCCGCACAGAGAGCCGACGTTCGAGGTGCCTTGCCGGTCCTGGCGAAGGATCTTGCCGAACCAGCCCTGGCGATGAATGGCCGCGAGAGCCGAGGCAGCGATCAGTGGGGCCGAGATGCCTTGCTCGGGGTGCAGGCCGGCGTGGGCAGCGCGCCCCTCGATCTCCACTTCCCACAGCGCCGCGCCCGCGGCTCCGATGGTCAGCGCGGCGGGTGAAGGGCCGTCGACGTTGAACGCCAGCGGAGGCCTGCCCAGCAGGCCGGTGTCGATCTGGCGAGCACCCCAGAGGCCGCTCTCCTCGCGTACCGTGAACACCAGCGTCAGCGGCCCGTGCTGGAGACGGTGACGTTGGAGAGTGGCCAGCATGGTGACCAGGCAGGCGACGCCCGCGCGGTTGTCGCCGCCCAGCGCCGTCGGACCGCGTGGCACGACACGGTCCCCGGCTACCACCGGCTGGGCGCCGGCGCAGAGAGGGACGGTGTCGCGATGCGCTGCGAAGAGCTTGGGGGGAATGCCGGAGTCGCCTGCCACGGAGACGATCAGATTCCCGGTCTGCGTGGGGAGCGGAATCCTTCGCTCGGCGTCGTCCCAGCGGATCGCCTCCGCCGGTACGCCGAGATCGCCCAGCACCGTCGCGATCTCGCGGCCGATCGCCTCTTCGTTGCCGGTCGTCCCCTCGATGGCGAGGAAACGGAGGAGGAACCCGAGGGCCTGCTCCTGATCGATCTGATCCATCTGGGGCATGTCAGGCCAGCTCGACGCGGACGCCGCGGCCGGCGGCGACCGCCCGGCGGTAGGTGACGATGGCCGCGGCGGCGTCCTGGAGCGCCATCCCGGTGGAGTCGAAGACGAAGACCTCTTCGGGGTTCGTGCGTCCCGGCTTGCGGCCGGCGACGACGTCGCCCAGCTCGGCGTAGACGTCGCCGGCGGCCAGCGCGCCGGCGGCCAGCGCGTGATGCAGGTCGCCGATCCGCGTGCACTGTTCGGCCAGGTCGGCCACCACCTTGGATCGGCCCAGCAAGGCCGGGGCGAGCTCCCGCTTGCTCTCGCTGTCGGCGCCGACACCCGCCACGAAGGCTCCGGAACGGACGTCGTCCGCGCCGAGGACCACCTCGCGTCCCGGCGTGCAGGTAACGCAGAGATCGCTCTCGCGGCAGGCCGCGCGGAAATCGTCGGCGGCGTGCGCCTCGAGGCCGAGCCGTGCCGCCTCTGCGGCGCAGCGATCCAAGGCGGACGGGTCGCGATCGGCCAGCCACACAAGGCGCAACGGCAGAACGGCGGCAAGGAAGGCGAGATGCGCTCGGCCCTGGACGCCACAGCCGCAAAGGGTGAGGACGGCCGAATCCGGGCGCGCCAGGTGCTTCGCCGCGACCGCGGTGGCGGCAGCCGTGCGCAACGCCGTGAGCACCGCCGAGTCCAACACGGCGAGCGGAGCGCCGCAGGAGCCATCCATCAACAGCACCGCCCCCTGCACCGTCGGCAATCCCCGCCGCGCTGGGTTGTCCGGAAAGTTGGCATTGACCTTGGCGGCGAAAAAGGGATGCCCTTCCTCATCCGCGAGCACCGCCGCCTTCACGTGAAAACCTCCGTCGCCTGCGTGCAGCCCGCACAGCGCCGGGCGCAGCGCCTTGCCTTCCCCCAGCAGCTTGAAGGCGCGCTCGACGGCAGCCAGGCAGCTCCCGGGGTCGAGGAGCTCCGCCACCTCCCTCCCCGAGAGGACCAACACAACTCTGTTGTCCGCGCTGGCTCGGCTCATGTGTGCTCTCTTGGCTGCTCTCTTGGCTCTGGGCAAGACGCTATGATACGGTTGTATCAATGTCAAGCTTCAAGAGTATCAAGAGCGTCGAGACTCCGGCCATGGAGTGGCTGGTCTTCATCCACCAGCTCCCGGCGGAGCCCGCTTACCTGCGGGTCAAGGTGGCGCGGCGCCTGCACCGGATCGGCGCCGTGGCCCTCAAGAGCTCGGTCTATCTCCTTCCCGATGGAGAGGAAGAGGCCGAGGACTTTCGCTGGCTGATGCGCGAGATCGTCGACGCCGGCGGCGACGCAACGCTCTCGCGGGCCACGTTTCTCGACGGGACCGACGACCGGGAGGTGTTGGCGATATTCCATCGCGAGCGCGATGCGGAGTATGAAGAGATCACCGCGGCCGCCCGCACGGCCGCGGCGGGTGAGCCGAAAGCCGAGGAGGTACAGAGGCTGCGGCGGCGGCTGGCGGAGGTCGCCGCGCGGGACCGGCTCAACGCACCCGGCCGCGCCGCGGCCGAGCATGCGGTCGAGGTCCTGGCCGGCCGGCAACGGGGCGGCGTTCCGGAGCCGGCCGCGAGCGGGCAGATTTCCCCCGGCCGCACCTGGGTGACGCGGCGCAACCCGCAGGTCGACCGGCTGGCCAGCGCCTGGCTGATCCGCCGCTTCATCGACCCGTCGGCGCGCTTCAAGCTCGTCGATCCGGCGGGCTACGAGCCGGAGCACGGCGAGCTGCGCTTCGACATGTTCGCCGGCGAGTACGGCCACGAGGGGGACCACTGCACCTTCGAAACGCTCCTCGAGCGCTTCGGCCTCAGCGATCCTGGCCTGCAGCGGCTCGGCGAGATCGTGCACGACATCGACTGCAAGGAGTCGCGGTTCGGCCATCCGGAGGCCCCTGGCGTGGCGGCTCTCGTCCGCGGTCTCGCCGCCACCCACGCGGACGACGCCGCGCGGATCGAAGCCGCGATGCCGCTTTTCGCAGGTCTCTACTCCTGCTTCGGGACGCCCGGATGAGCGTGGACCTCGCGGCTCGGCAGGAGCCCACTCCGCCGGCAAGCGTGCCGTTCCGCGCCGCTCTCGTCGTCTGGTGCCGCGTGGCGGCCCTCTCGTTCGGCGGGCCGGCGGGACAGATCGCGGTGATGCAGCGCATCCTGGTGGACGAGAAGCGCTGGGTGAGCCAGCGCCGCTTCCTTCACGCCCTCAACTACTGCATGCTCCTGCCGGGACCCGAGGCGCAGCAGCTCGCCATCTACCTCGCCTGGCTGCTCAACGGCACCTGGGCGGGCATCCTCGCCGGGACGCTCTTCGTCCTGCCAGGCTTCCTTTCCATTCTCGGGCTCTCCGTGCTCTACGCTTCCTTCCAGGGGACCGCCTTCGTCGCCGCTCTCTTCTACGGTCTCAAGCCGGCGGTTGTGGCCGTGGTGGCCGAGGCGCTGCTGCGAGTCGGCCGCCGCGCTCTCCGCGGCCGTGCCCAGGTGGCAATCGCCGGCCTCGCCTTCGCGGCCATCTTCTTCTTCAATGTCCCGTTCCCCCTGATCCTCGTGCTCGCCGGCATAGCCGGCTGGTTGCTCGGCCGGCAAGGCTACGCCGGCTTCGGCAGCAACAGCGGACCGGAGCTGGGGGACGAAGAAGACGAGGGAATCGTCCGGAGTCTGCCTTCCTGGAAGCGGTCTCTGGTGGTGGCCGCCACCTGGTTGTCGATCTGGTGGATTCCGATCGGGCTGCTCGCGCTCATGCTCGGCCGCGGCAGCGTGGTCGTCCGCGAAGGCGTCTTCTTCGGCCAGACCGCGGTGGTCACCTTCGGCGGCGCCTATTCGGTTCTCTCCTACATCGCTCAACGCACGGTCGGCGACTTCCACTGGCTGTCGGCGCGCGAGATGCTCGACGGCCTGGGCCTCGCCGAGACCACTCCCGGGCCGCTGATCCAGGTCGTGCAGTTCGTCGCTTTCCTGGGTGCCTATCGAAGACCCGGTCCACTGTCTCCCCTCCTCTCCGGCATGCTGGGATCGGTGATCACCACCTGGGCGACCTTCACCCCGTGCTTCCTCTGGATCTTCCTCGGCGCGCCCTACATCGAGTGGCTGCGCGGCCGCCGCGCCCTCTCCGACGCGCTCACCGCGATCACCGCCGCCGTGGTCGGCGTCATCCTCAACCTGACGGTCTGGTTCTCCCTCCATACTCTCTTCGCCGAGGTGCATCAGATGGCGCTGGGACCCCTCCGGCTCTGGATTCCGGAGTGGCGCACCCTCGACCCTGTAGCCCTCCTGATCGCCGTCGCGTCCGCCTGGGCGCTCCTGCGAGCCCGCGCCGGGCTGCTCCCCACCCTCGCGGCTGCGACCGCCGCCGGGATGCTATGGCAGTGGTTGCGGTAGGGGCCCTCACCCCCGGCCCCTCTCCCAGCTCCCACCACCCTTCCCCGGGAGAGGGGAGAAAAGCAAGAAAGAACAGTTCCCTTCCGGCTTTTTCTTGTCTCCCCTCTCCCGGGGGGGTGCGGGCGGGAGATGGGAGAGGGGCCGGGGGTGAGGGGCGCTTTGGGGCGCCTGCGCCGACTTTGACGGGACCCTGGCCCCTCCCCTACTTCGAGATTCCAGACGCCTCGGCCTCGCCCTCCCGTCCGGTGAGGAAGATCTCCAGCTCGGCAGCCAGGGCCTCCGGCGCGTCCAGCGGGAGAAAGTGGCCGGCGTCCAGCTCGACGGCGCGGGCACCGGGGATCGCCGCGGCGGCGCGGCGGCCGAAGCTCGGCGGCACGGCGGTGTCCCGCCTGCCCTGGAGGACCAGCGTGGGGACCACGATGCGGGTGAGGAGGGCGGCGGTTCGCGCAAGGACTTCCTGCGGAGCGCCCCAGCGCAGGAGCCAGAGCAGGCGGCGGGCGCCGGCGAAGCCGCGGAAGGGGCGGTGAAAGTCCTCCAGGATGTCGTCGAGGGCGGGCGTGGGCCGGTCGAGCATCGCGCGCAGGCCTCCGTTCCAGAGC
>Ga0075426_10000427_pt1 | contig 29182 bp, 28 predicted proteins | sample SoiMethybrSBSTD5_FD_75304 | JGI IMG/M metagenome (GOLD analysis project Ga0075426, IMG submission 75304) | Bulk soil microbial communities from a Populus tree surrounding site in Tennessee, USA - Soil MetaG P. TD hybrid SBSTD5 | ecosystem: Environmental > Terrestrial > Soil > Tree plantation...
CGCGCGATCTCGTCTATCGCGACGAGGCGATGGCGGAAATCGTCAAGCTCGCGGGCCAGATCGCTTCCTCCGAGGCCTCGATCCTGATCACCGGCGAATCGGGCACCGGCAAGGAAATGATCGCGCGCTACGTTCACCAAAAGAGCGCGCGCGCGAACAAGCCCTTCGTTTCGCTCAATTGCGCCGCTATCCCCGAGAACCTGCTCGAATCCGAATTGTTCGGCCACGAGAAGGGCGCGTTCACCGGCGCGGTTGCACGTCGAATCGGCAAGTTCGAGGAGGCGAACGGCGGCACGCTGCTGCTCGACGAAATTTCCGAGATGGACGCCCGCCTGCAAGCAAAACTTCTGCGCGCGTTGCAGGAGCGCGTGATCGACCGCGTCGGCGGGGCGAAGCCGGTGCCGGTCGACATCCGCATCGTCGCCACCTCGAACCGCAACCTTGCCGACGAGGTGAAGCAGGGAAAATTCCGCGAGGATCTCCTCTACCGCCTCAACGTCGTGAACCTGAAAATCCCGCCGCTGCGCGAGCGGCCCGGCGACATCCTGGAGCTTGCCGGTCACTTCGCCGCCCATTACGCCAAGCAAAACGGGCTGCCGGTCCGTCCGCTTTCGGCGGAGGCGCGCGACGAACTCAAGCGCGCCCGCTGGCCCGGCAACGTGCGCGAGCTCGAGAACACGATCCACCGCGCCGTGCTGCTCGCGGCCGGCACCGAGATCGGCGTCGAGGCGATCCGCCTTCCCGACGGCGCCAGGATGGAAGCCGCCCACGGTCCCGCCGCCCGCGCGGCCCGCCTCGCCGAGCAGGTCGCCGCTTCGCATGTCGGCCGCACGGTGGCGGAGGTCGAGCGCAATCTCATCCTTGACACGCTCAAGCACTGCCTCGGCAACCGTACGCACGCCGCCAACATTCTCGGCATCTCGATCCGCACGCTGCGCAATAAGCTCAACGAATACATGGCCGAGGGCTACGCCGTGCCCTCGCCGGCCTCGGGCATCGCCTCGTCGGCGGCCTGACGTTATATCGGGGGAGCAAGAGGGCGCGGGCTTCGGCCCGCGCCTTTTGCTTTTTTGCGGTGCCGCATCATCCCTACCCACGGCGGGGGATCCGGCACGCCCAGCGACCGGCGCGGGATAAAACCTCGGACGAACCCCGCCCGTTAACCGCCCGCTAACCACACACCCGGCAAATTTTGCCTTGCAGGGGGAAACGCGCCTTCGCGCGGCCAGGGGCATGACCGACATCACCGCAGCAGAAACCGTAGCGCCCGGCATGAAGCTGCCGGGCTTCGCCGATTTCGGTGCGCTGCTGCGCCGCGGCGACCTCGCGCTTGCGATCGCCGTGCTGATGATCCTGGTCGTCCTGGTGCTGCCGCTGCCGCCGCTCCTGCTCGACCTGGCGCTGGCGCTCTCGATCATCTTCTCGGTGCTGATCCTGATGACGGCGCTGTTCATTCACGCCCCGCTCGAATTCTCCGCCTTTCCGACCGTGCTCCTGATCGCGACCATGCTGCGGCTCGCGCTCAACCTCGCCTCGACCCGGCTGATCTTGGCCAACGGCCATACCGGCACCGCCGCCGCCGGCCATGTCATCGAGGCCTTCGGCAACTTCGTCATGGGCGGCAATTTCGTCATCGGCATGATCGTGTTCGGGATCCTGGTGATCGTGAACTTCGTCGTCATCACCAAGGGCTCCGGCCGCATCGCCGAGGTCGCCGCCCGCTTCACCCTCGACGCCATGCCCGGCAAGCAGATGGCGATCGACGCCGATCTTTCCGCCGGCCTGATCGACGAGACCGAAGCGCGCCGCCGCCGCAAGCAACTCGAGGATGAAAGCTCCTTCTTCGGCGCCATGGACGGCGCCTCGAAATTCGTGCGCGGCGACGCGGTCGCCGGTCTGTTGATTGTTTTCATCAACATCGTCGGCGGCGTCGTCATCGGCGTCGCCCAGCAGAGCATGAGTTTCGCCGCCGCCGGCCACACCTACACCCTGCTCACCGTCGGCGACGGTCTGGTCACGCAAATCCCCGCGCTGATCGTCTCGACCGCCGCCGGCCTCCTGGTGTCGAAGGCGGGCGTGTCCGGCGCCGCCGACCAGGCGCTGCTTCGCCAGCTTTCCGGCTACCCGAAGGCGCTCGGCATGTCGGCCGGCGCCATGCTGGTGATGTCGTTCCTGCCCGGCATTCCGATGTTCCCCTTCTTCACGCTCGGCGCCGGCGCCGCCGTTCTCGCCTATCTCGTCGACAAGAAGATGCGTCGGGCGGCCGCGCAGGAGGCGGCAAAAGGAAGCGCGGCGGCGACCGACAGGCCCGCCGAAGAGCCGGTCACGGCGGCATTGAAGATGGATGACCTTAAGATCGAGATCGGCTACGCGCTGTTGCCGCTGGTAAACGGGCCCAATGGCGGCGACCGCCTGACCGAGCAGATCAAGGCGCTGCGCCGCAATCTTGCCAGCGAAATGGGCTTCGTGATGCCCTCGGTGCGCATCCTCGACAACGTGCAGCTCGATTCCACCAGCTACATGATCAAGGTGAGAGAAGTCGAGGCCGGCACCGGCAAGGTGCAGCCCGGCAGCCACATGGTGATGGACCCCGCCGGCAAGCAGGTCGATCTGCCCGGCCTGCACACGGTCGAGCCCACCTTCGGCCTGCCCGCCACCTGGGTGGACGACAGCCTGCGCGAGGAAGCCGCGCTCCGCGGCTACACCGTCGTCGACGCGGCGACCGTGCTGTCGACGCATCTCGCCGAGGTGCTGAAGGCGAACATGGCCGACCTCCTCTCCTATGGCGAGGTGCAGAAGCTGATCAAGGAACTGCCGAAGGAACAGGCCGATCTCGTCAAGGACATGGTCCCCGTGCACATCTCGCACTCGGTCATTCAGCGCGTGCTCCAGCACCTCTTAACCGAGCGCATCTCGATCCGCGACCTCGGCACCATTCTCGAAGGCATCGCCGACGCGCTGCCGACCACCCGCAGTCCGGCGCAGATCGCCGAGCACGTGCGCGGGCGCCTGGCGCGGCAGATCTGCGCGATGAACCTCTCCCCGCACGGCTATCTGGCGCTCATTTCGCTTTCGCCGCGATGGGAGCAGACCTTCGCCGAATCGATCGTCGGCGACGGCGACGCGCGTACGCTCGCCATGCAGCCCTCGAAGCTTTCCGAATTCGTCAGCCTCGTGCGCGAGCGCTTCGAGGAGGCCGGGCGCCAGTCCGAATCGCCGGTCTTGCTCGCGAGCGCCGCCGCCCGCCCCTTCGTGCGCTCGATCGTGGAACGCTTCCGGCCGCAGACTACGGTATTATCGCAAAGCGAGATTCACCCGCGCATCCGGCTGAAGACGGTCGGCAGCGTCTGAAACGGCCGCGGATCGAGCATCGAGACGAAGTCCTAAAACCGCGAACGGACCGCCATGACCGGCCCCCTCAAGGACGAATTTACGCTGCTGCCGCCGGGGCAAATCGCGGCGGTGGTTACGCACCTCGAAATGCGCACGCAACTCCCGCTCCGGCGCGACCACGTGAAGCAGGGCGAATACGCGCTCCGCCGCCAGACCGCGCCCGATCTCGGCTGGTACCGCGAGCTCTACCGCCGCGTCGGCCAGGATTGGCTGTGGTTCTCCCGGCTCGCGATGGACGATGCGGCACTTATCGCGATCACCCACGACCAGGCCGTCGAGGTGCATGCGCTCCGCCATCGCGGCCGCGACGAGGGCATCCTCGAAATCGACTTCCGCCGCTTCCCCGACACCGAGATCGCGTTTCTCGGCGTCGTTCCTTCGCTGCTCGGCAAGGGGGCGGGGCGCTATTTGATGAACCGCGCGATCGAGATCGCCTGGGGCCGCGGACCGAAGCGGGTGACGATCCATACCTGCACGCTCGATCATCCGCGCGCGCTGGAATTCTACCTGAAGACCGGCTTCGTGCCCTACTCGCGCTCGGTCGAGGTCGCCGACGACCCGCGCCTGCACGGCATCTTGCCGCGCGCGGCGGCGGCGCACGTGCCCATCATCGTCGATCGCTGATTGAATTCAGACCCGTACGCGGTGCGCGCCGATATGGTCGAGCTCGGCCTGCTCGTGCGCGGCGTCCTCGGCGCGCTCGCGCTGGTGATCGCGCTCTTCCAGGATCTCGACCTTCTTCAGCTCCTCGAACGCTTCCGCAAGCGCGGCGCGGGCGTCCTCCAGCTGAACCTTGAGGTCGTTGACCGAGCGCGCGAGGTTGTCGCGGCGCTGGATCGCGGCCTTGGCGTAGGTCGGATAGGCGAAGTGGCCGGGATCGGTAATGCCGGCGCGCTCCTGCTCGGTCTTGATTTCACGCTCGAGATCGGCGGTCATGCGCTCGAACTCGGCGATCATCGCCTCGATCTGGGCGACCTGGCGGCGTTTTTCGTCGACCTGGAAGCGCTTCAGGCGGATCAGGGTTTCACGCGATTTCATACCGGCGATACTCCACGCGACCGGTTAGGGTTCAGTTGCCCCGGCGCCGACAATCTGCGCCAGGCGGCTATATCCTTCGCCCAGATTGGTTGCCTCTTCCTTACCTTGGGCGAGAAAAGCTTCCAGGGCCGGAAATAGGCCGATTGCCTCGTCGGTTTCGGCATTGGACCCCTGCCGGTAGGCCCCGAGCCGGATCAACTCCTCCATATCCCCGTAGATCGACAATAGCCGCTTGGCGCGGATCACGGCCGGCAGATATTGCGGATCGCAGGCTTTGGGCATGGTGCGCGAAACCGACTTCAGGACGTTAATGGCCGGGTAACGGCCGCGTTCGGCGATGACCCGTTCCATGACGATGTGCCCGTCGAGGATGCCGCGAACGGCGTCGGCGACCGGCTCGTTGTGGTCGTCGCCGTCGACCAGCACCGAGAAGAGACCGGTGATCGTGCCTTGCCCCGTACCCGGCCCGGCCCGCTCGAGGAGGCGCGGCAGCTCGGTGAAAACGGTGGGCGTATAGCCCTTCGAGGTGGGCGGCTCGCCGGCCGAAAGGCCGATCTCGCGCTGGGCCATGGCGAAGCGGGTGACCGAATCCATCAGCACGAGCACGTCCTTGTCCTCGTCGCGGAAGTATTCGGCGATCGCAAGCGTCAGATACGCGGCTTGCCGGCGCATCAGCGCCGGCTCGTCGGAGGTCGAAACCACCACCACCGAACGGGAAAGGCCCGTCTCTCCGAGGTCGTCCTGGATGAATTCCTGCACCTCGCGGCCGCGTTCGCCGACGAGCCCGATCACCGAGACGTCGGCGGCGACGTTGCGGGCGAGCATCGACAAGAGCACCGACTTGCCCACCCCCGAGCCCGAGAAGATGCCCATGCGCTGGCCGCGGCAGCAGGTGGTGAAAGCGTTCAAGACGCGAATGCCGAGATCGAGCGGACCACCGACGCGGCGGCGCGCGTGCGGCGGCGGCGGCAGCGAGCGGAATGGATAGGGCGAGGCGCCGAGCGGCAACGGCCCCTTGCCGTCGATCGGCTCGCCCATGGCGTTCATCACCCGGCCGAGCCAGCCCGCCGACGGCCGTACCGCCGCCGCGGCGGACGAAACCAGCGCCCGGCAGCCGCGCCGCACCCCTTCGAGGGGGGCAAACGGCATCAACAGCGCATTGTCGCCGGCAAACCCCACGACCTCGCAGGGCACGTTGCGCGGCTGACCGGTCTCGATCACCACCCGTGCGCCCACCGGCATGGCGTGAACCGGCCCTGCTACCTCCACCATCAGCCCGCGGACCCCCGCCACCCGCCCATAAATCTCGGGTCCGTCGAGTTCGGCGATCTGCTCGGCCAAGGCTTTCATCGAATCACCGGTTTCCCTCGGCAACGTTTTGTTTACCCGGCCCCTTAATGCTTAAGGAACCCTCCGGGCGCCGACCCCCTTTCGGGGCGGCGTATTCGGGGTGTTGCTTGGCCCGGCTTCTTGAAGTCGCATGTTAACCGGGGTCCTGGGCGAATCTGACCGTACGTCAATATCTTACGACGATTCGCGAAGATTTTCCCCTGACCATCTTGTGGACGGGAATTAGGTTCTGTTAACCATTCCTAGTTAGCGTGCGAATCGTGAATTCCGAGCCGGCGACACGGGCAAGCGGCGCCCGGGCCGGAAGAGTCCCCCGAAAAGGGCCTGGAAGGGGATTGGCATGCGAGTGCTTCTGATTGAGGACGACGGCGCGACGGCGAAGAGCATCGAGTTGATGCTCAAGTCGGAGAGCTTCAACGTCTACGTCACCGACCTCGGCGAAGAGGGCGTCGATCTCGGTAAACTTTACGATTACGACATCATTCTTCTCGACCTCAACCTCCCCGACATGTCGGGCTACGAGGTGCTGCGGTCGCTCAGGGTCGCCAAGATCAAGACCCCGATCCTGATCCTCTCCGGCCTCGCCGGGATCGAGGACAAGGTGAAGGGCCTCGGCTTCGGCGCCGACGATTACATGACAAAGCCCTTCCACAAGGACGAACTCGTCGCGCGCATCCATGCGATCGTGCGGCGCTCGAAGGGCCACGCGCAGTCGGTCATCAACACGGGCGATCTCGTCGTCAATCTCGACACCAAGACGGTCGAGGTGAACGGCGCGCGCGTGCATCTGACCGGCAAGGAATATCAAATGCTGGAGCTCCTATCGCTCCGCAAGGGCACGACGCTGACCAAGGAGATGTTCCTCAACCATCTCTACGGCGGCATGGACGAGCCGGAGCTGAAGATCATCGACGTCTTCATCTGCAAGCTGCGCAAGAAGCTCGCCAACGCCTCCAACGGCAAGAACTACATCGAGACCGTCTGGGGCCGCGGCTATGTGCTGCGCGAGCCGATCGAAGGCGAAACGCGTATTTCCGCCTAAGCGTCCTCCACCCAACGACCCTAAAAAGACAAAACCCCGCCGCGAGGCGGGGTTTTGGTTGGGGCGACGCGGGCGCCGCCCGCTATCAGCGCACGGCGACGGTGAGCTTCGGCTTTTGCGGCTGCGGCTCCGCCCGCACGTAAAGCCCGCGCTTCTCGGCGAGCGGCACGAAGATGTCGGTGAGGCCGACCACCGTTTCGGCTGCGCCCATCAGCAGGAATCCGTCTGCCGCGGTCTGCCGGTAAACCCGCTCGAGCACGTCGACCTTGGTCGCCTGATCGAAATAGATCAACACGTTGCGGCAAAACACCACGTCGAAGGTCCCGAGCGCGGCGAAATCCGCAAGCAGATTGAGCTGACGGAATTGCACCATCTTGCGGATCGCTTCCGAAAGCCGCCATTGCTCGCCGACCTGCTCGAAATGCTGCATCAGCATCTGAATCGGCAGCCCGCGCTGCACCTCGAACTGGCTGTAGATGCCGGCCCGCGCCTTCTCCAATACGTCGTTCGAGATGTCGGTGGCGATAATTTCGATGCGCCAGCCGGAAAATTTTTCCTGCATGCTCTTCACGATCATGGCGAGCGAGTAGGGCTCCTGGCCGGTCGAGGCCGCCGCGCACCAGATGCGGAAGCGCCGCGCCTTGGCGCGCGTGGCCAACAGCGCCGGCAGCACGGTGTCGCGGAAGCGGTCGAACGGAACCTTGTCGCGGAAGAAGAACGATTCGTTGATCGTCATCGCTTCGGTGATCTCCGCCTTGAGCGGCTCCACGTCTTGCTCCCGCAGGCGCCGGACGAGCTCCGTGATCGACGCACAGCCGGCACGGCGCGCCACCGGCAGCAGGCGGCTTTCGATCAAATACTGCTTCTCCGGCGCCAGAACGAGGCCGGAGCGTTCGCGCAGGAGCTTGCGCAAATATTCGTAGTCGAGCGGCGTCACAAGCGATCCCCGTTGACCAAGCGCACGACCTTGGGGGCGATCTCGTCGAGCGGCAGCACCGCGGAGCAATGCCCGCTATGCGCGGCCGAGCCCGGCATGCCCCACACCACGCTCGACGCTTCGTCCTGCGCGATGATGCTGCCGCCGGCCGAGGCGACGTTGCCCGCGCCCTCGGTGCCGTCGGTACCCATGCCCGTGAGCACGACCGCGAGCAGGGCCGAGCCGAAGGCCGCCGCCGCCGATTGAAACAGCGGATCGACTGCGGGCTTGCAGAAATGCACGGGCGGATCGTCGCCGAGCACGATCGCCGCCGTATCCCCCTGCCGTGTAAGCCGCATGTGCTTGCCGCCCGGCGCGACGTAGAGCATCCCCGGCTTGATCGTCTCGCCGTGCACCCCCTCATGCGCCGGCCGGTTGGCGGCGCGGCCGAGATGTTCGGCGAGGATGGCGGTAAAGGTCGGCGGCATGTGCTGCGCGATCACGACCGGCAGACGGCCGAGCACGGGCGCGAGCCCGCGAATCATCACTTGCAGGGCCTGCGGACCGCCGGTGGAGCTGCCGATCGCGACCAGGCGCGGCGAAACGGAGGAAAACGGCCGCAGCGAAGTCGCCGCGTGCGGATCGCCCGCCTCGCGGACCGCTTTCGAGCGCAGCAGCGCGGGCGCGCGGCGGCGGCCCAGATGCCGGATCTTCTCGACGATATCGCGGCGGAACGATTGGGCGAACATGACTTCCCGGCTCGTCTCGGGCTTGGTCACGTAATCGATCGCGCCCAATGAGAGCGCCTTCAAGCTCACCTCCGCGTTGCGGCGCGTGAGCGTCGAGGCCATGATCACGACGAGATCGGGCTTGCGCGCCAACAGAAGCGGCAGCGCGGAAAGCCCGTCGAGCTCGGGCATGTCGATGTCGAGCACGACGACGTCGGGCTTGAGCTTCAGGACGTTATCGACGGCCTCGCGGCCGTTGCGGAACGTGCCGACGATTTCGATCCCGGATTCTTCCGAAAGCCATCGCGACATCAAGCCGCGTACGACCACCGCATCGTCGACGATCATGACGCGGATAGCGGGCCCCGCCGTGCTTGTGGGGGCGATTTGCGGCAATGACATGATGCTCAACCGGAACTCAACCCACCGAACAAGACATGGAACCGGCCTTCCGCCGAAAGGCGGAAGGCAGTCTTCAAATCAGGCCGACTTCCTGAAACTTCGCCTCGACGATTTCCTTGTCGAACGGCTTCATGATGTATTCGTCCGCGCCGGCATGCATCGCGCGCGCGATATGCGCGAGGTCGTTCTCGGTGGTGCAGAAGACGACCTTCGGCTTGTCGCCGTGCGGCATGGCGCGGAGCGCGCGCAGGAATTCGTAGCCGTCCATGACCGGCATGTTCCAATCCAGGAGAATCGCATCGGGCATCTCCTTGGTGCAAGATTCGAGCGCCTGACGGCCGTCGGCCGCCTCCACGATGGCAAAGCCGAAACCTTCGAGAATTCGCCTCGCCACCTTTCGGATCACGCTCGAATCGTCGATTACAAGACAACGTTTCATTGTCGGGATCTCCTTCTCCACGATATTTACGCAACGAGTTCTACGGTTTTAAGTTCGAGTACGCGCTCGACGTCGAGGACGACCATCAACCGGCCGTCGAGCTGAACGACGCCCTCGGCTACCCGCGACCAGCGCGGGTCGAGATTCACCGGATTGGGTTCGCGGCTCGCCGCCGGAATTTTCAGCACCTCGCCGACGCTGTCGATGAGGAGGCCGTAGGATTCGCCGCGGTGCTCGATGCCCACGGCCATGTTGAACCGCTTCTCTTCGCGGGCCGGCAAATCGAGGCGGCGGCGCATGTCGATGGTCGTCACCACGCGCCCGCGCAAATTCAGGATGCCGGCGACCTCGGGCGGCGCCAGCGGCACGCGCGTCAAGCGATCGACCATGAACACGTCGTGCACGCGCTCAATTGGCAGGCCGAATAATTGCTCGGCGATCAACACGGTCACGTATTCGGTATCCGGGGTGGTTTGCATCAGGCGGCCTTGCTGGTTTCGAGCGGCGCATCCTTGAGCGCGGCGATCAGTCCCTGGCGGTCGAACTTGGCGACGAAGGTGCGGAAGCCGGCGCGGCGGCCGCGCTCGAGGATCGCGGGCGAAGCGTGGGATGTCAGTGCGATGATCGGCACTTGCCCCATGCGCGGGCTCGCCTGCATTGCCTCGGCGAGTTCGAAGCCGTCGATTTCCGGCATCTCGATGTCGCTCACGATCACGTCGAAGCCGTCCGCCTTCTCGACGAGCGTGAGCGCCTCGCGCCCGTTCGCGGCCGTGGTCACGTCGTAGCCCGCCGCCTGGAGCACCGGCGTCAGCATGTTACGGAAGAAAGCCGAGTCGTCGACGAACAGGAGGCGGCGCTTGCGCGCCTCCGCGCTCATTTCCTTGCGCTGGAACCAGTCCTCGTGGGCAAGCGGCAGGAAATGGGCGACGTCGATGATTTCGGTCGCCTGCCCCCTGACGATGGCCGAGCCGAGGATTCCCGGCGTCGCGCTGCCGACCTCGATATTGAGGCGGTCCTCGACGATGTCCACGATCTCGTCGACGACGACCCCCATCGAGCGGCCGGCGTCGATGAAAACCAAAAGCGGCTGCGCGCCCTCGCTCCTGATCCGCACGCCGTCATTGACCGGCACCAGCGGCATCAAGGTGCCGCGATACTGAACGAGCGCCCGCCCGCTCGATTGCTGGATGTCCTTGGCCTCGATTTCCTCGAGCCGGGTAATCAGCGACAGCGGAACGGCCTTCGGCTCGCCGTTGCCCGCCCGGAAGACCAGAAGCGAAATCGGACGATCGGTTTCCTCGATGCGCGCCTTGCCCTTTTGCTCCTGCTCCGCGAGGTCGGAACCCTCGAGCCGGCCGCCGAGCGAGCTTGCGAGCCCGTTCGGATCGAGGATCAAGATCACGGAGCCGTCTCCGAGAATGGTGTTGCCCGAGAACATCGCAATGTCGCGCAGCTTCGAGGCCATCGGCTTCACCACGATTTCCTCGGTATGGAATACGCCGTCGACGACGACGCCCACCGTGCGGCTTCCGGTCTGCATCACGACAATGAAGGCGCCGTCCTCCGCTTCTCCGCCGGAAAGGCGCAGCAGCGAGCCGAGATGCACGAGGGGAAGCAGCTTGTTGCGAAGCCGCAGCACGGGCGCGTCTTTCACGCGCTCGATGCGGTGTTCCGAATTCGTCCGCACGCGCACGAGCTCCAGGACCGAGACCTGCGGGATCGCGAAACGCTCCTTCGCCGCTTCGACGATCAGCGCCGGCACGATCGCAAGCGTGAGCGGAATCTTGATGGTGAAGGTCGCGCCGCGGCCTTGCACGGATTTCAGGCCGACGCTGCCGCCGATCTGATCGATATTGGTCTTCACCACGTCCATGCCGACGCCGCGGCCGGAGACGTTCGTGACCGTTGTCGCGGTCGAGAAGCCCGGCGCGAAAATGAATTTATGAATTTGCGCGTCCGTGAGCGTGTCGTTCGCGGCGATCAAACCCATGCGCACCGCCTTGGCACGGATGCGTTCGGTATTGAGGCCGCGACCGTCGTCGGCGATTGCGATGATGATGTAGCCGCCCTCGTGATGGGCCGAAAGCCGCAGCGTTCCCTTTTCCGGCTTGCCGGCGGCCCGGCGCTCCGCGGGCATCTCGATCCCGTGATCGGCGGAATTGCGCACCATGTGGGTGAGCGGATCCTTGATCACCTCGAGCACCTGGCGGTCGAGCTCGGTCTCGGCGCCGTGCATTTCGAGTTCGATCTCCTTGCCGAGTTCGTTGGCGAGGTCGCGCACGATGCGCGGCAGCTTCGACCAGGCATTGCCGATCGGCTGCATGCGGGTCTTGATCACGCCTTCCTGTAATTCGGCGGTGACATTGGAAAGCCGCTGCAGCGGCGCCTTGAATTCGCTCTCCTGCGTGCGGCGCACGATTTCGAGCAATTGGTTGCGCGTCAGCACCAGTTCCGAGACCATCGTCATCAAGCGCTCGAGCGTCTCGACCTGCACGCGCAACGTCTGCGCCTTCGCCGCCGCTTCGCGCTGTTCTTCCTCGCGCCGAATCGCCGCGCGCCGGTCGGCTTCCGAGCGGCGCTCGCCTTCGGCATCCGGTGGGAGCGGCGGCGAGATCGTGGCGGAGCTCGGCGTCTCGCGGAACGCGCGTTCGAGCTCGTCGAGAGAGGCCTCGCCCGGACGCAGCGGCCGTTCCAGGACCTGATGCACCAGCGTGCCGACGGTTTGGTGTTGCCCGGCCATCGCCGTTCCCGAGAGGCGCTCGAGCTCCTTGACCAGATCTTCGTCGCCGCCCTCGGGCTCGACCTGATTGCTTTCGAGCGAGGCGAGAATTTCCTTGATCCGATCGATGGTCGCGAGCACCACCGTCACGGCTTCGCTGGTAACCGGCAGGCCGTCGCGAAAGCGGCCCATCAGGGTCTCGGCCGCGTGCGCCAGCGCCTCCAACCGCGGCAGGGCGAGGAAGCCGCAGGTGCCCTTGATGGTGTGGACGAGCCGGAAGACGTTGGCGAGAATTTCGGCGTTGTTGGGCTCGCGCTCGAAGCGCACCAATTCGACATCGACGACGTCGAGGCTCTCGCTCGTCTCGGTAAGGAATTCGCGCAAAAGGTCGTCCATGGCGGGGCCCGCTGGATGCGAAAGGCGTAGGCGCAAAGGTGACGCCGGCCCCTTTCGGCAGCCGTGTCCTGTCCAGCGGGATTTTCGGGCCTTAGCGGTTAAATTTGCTTGAAAAAAAGGAAGCGTATCCCACCCAGATACCGCTCCCGGAGCGGACCCTCAGGGGGTCGCGCTGAGGACAATTGCCTCTCCTTCCGGCGCGATCGACACGGCTAGGCCGGCGGCGCGGGCCAAGAGCCCCGCATAATAGGGCTGAATGACATGGGCATCGAGGGTTTCGGCGGGATTGCCCGCCAGGAGCGCCTCGGCCTTGGGCGGAATACGGGCATTCGTCCCCTCGGCGCGCAGGCGAAATCCCATGCTTTCTCCCTCCCCGACCGGATCGACCGTGAGCGTGCCGCCGCGCGGGATGGCCGCCGAGGCGATCATCAGGAGGTTGAGCAGGAGCTTGACCCGGTTCTTCGGCAACAGCGCCCGCGGCAGATTCCAGACGAGTTTCAGCCGCTCGTCGGCAAAAAAGCCGTTGGCGACTTCGGCGGCGTCGCCGAGATCGATTTGCGCGCCGGCGGAGCCGGCCGCACCGAAGGCGAGCCGCGCGAATTGCAGCCGCGCGGAGGCCTGGATCGCGCTCTTGCGGATGAGGTCGAGCGCAACCTCCTTCATTTTCTCGTCCTTCTCGTCGGCAAGCACTTCGAGCCCGTTGACGATGGCCCCGACCGGGCTGATCACGTCGTGACAAACGCGCGAGCAGACGAGCGCCGTGAGATCGAGGGCTTCTAGCGTGACGGGCTGGCTCATGCGCGGACGGGACTCGCGAAAAAAGCGAATCGCTTTGGGGACGAAGGAACGGCCGTGTGATACACCGCCGCGGCACACCATGCCAGCGCGGATCAGGCCATGACCGGGGACAGCCAATGAGCGCCGGCGAGTATGCGCGCTTGCTCGAGCCGCTCGCCGGACTTGCCGCCGCCGCCGGCCATCGCATCCTGGAGACCGCGCCGATCGACCTTCTTCCGCGCTCGAAGGCCGACAAGAGTCCGGTGACCGCCGCCGACGAGGCGTCGGAGGCGATTTTGCGCAAAGGGCTCGATCGCATCTTGCCGGGCGTGCCGGTGATCGCGGAAGAAGGTGTCGCGGCCGGAGACCTGCCGGAGCCCGGCGGTGAATTCTTCCTCGTCGATCCGCTCGACGGAACGCGCGAGTTTGTCGCCGGCTTGCGGGAATACGCAATCAACCTTGCGCTCGTCAGCGGCGGCGTTCCGCGGATCGGCCTGATCTACGCGCCGGCGTCGGGCATTCTCTATGCAGGCTGCGGCGGGAGCGCCGTCCGCGCCGCGCTTGCGCCCGGCGGCGATTTCGACCGCGGCAAAGCGGCCCCAATCCGGGTGCGGCCGCGGCCCGCGCGGCTCGTCGTCGCCGTGAGCCGGTCGTATCCGGACCAGGCAACCGAGCGATTTCTGGCGGCGCTCGCGATCGAGCGGCGCCTGATCATGGGTTCGGCGCTCAAATTCGCCGCCGTCGCCGAAGGGCTTGCCGACGCCTATCCGCGGCTCGCGCCATTGAGCGAATGGGACGTGGCGGCGGGCCACGCGCTCGTCGTCGCGGCGGGTGGAAGCGTGCAGGCGCCGGATGGCGGGGCGCTCTCTTATGGCGCGCGCGCGCGGAGCTTCCAGCTCGGTGGTTTTACCGCCTGGGGCGGACCGCCCGCCGCCTAGGGAGCGAGTTGCTGCGCGACCTTCGGCCAGGCCGCCGCGGCGGCCTCCAAAGTTTCGTTCGGGGTCACAAGGAAAGTGTTGCGGTTTTCCTCGCTCGCAAACAGCACAAGCTTGTTGTCGTGGATGACGAACAGCGACGGATAACCGGACGCCGGAATGCCGCGCGCGATCCCAAGCGGATCGTAGCCGCCGAAACGGGGCATGTAATCACCGGGCCGCTCGGCGAAGGCCGCCCGGTTGCCCTCGTTGCGAAAGCGCCAGACCAAGCCAGCATGGGTGAGTTCGAAGCCGGCCGATCCCTCGCGCGCCTCCCGGTCGACGAAATAAGCCACCGGATCGAAGCCATAAAGCGCGATGCCCGTGAGCCGGTCGGAGATCACAAGTTCGGTGGTGGCGGCCCGGCTTTGCGGCGCGCAGACCAGCCCCGCCCACGAGGCCCATAGGGCGAGGGCAAAGACCGCCTGGCCACACGCCTTGCGAGTCCCGCGTTTTTCCACGCCCGCGGCCATTGTGACTTCCCCTCTCGCCTTCGAACCGCCAGAGTGAGCCGGTAGTTTCACCTCTGATTCGCGCTGTAGCCGGCTTGCCCGCCATGGTAGCCGGCTCCAGTGTGTGGGCGGTTAAGAGCTTTTCGAACCTCGCATCGGTCAAACCGGAGAACTCGCATGGCGCAGATCCGCGCGATTGTGCTCCTTCTTGCGTTCGTCTTTGCCGGCTCCCCGGCGCTTGCCCAGCAACAGCCGCCGCCGGGCACCTACTCCTCCAATGAACTCGTCGACGCCGGTCACCGTTTTTTCGGCACCGTGTCGCGCGACCTCGCGCTGGTGATCGAAAAGGCCTTCAGCCAGTGGGGCCAACCGAACGGCTATATTCTCGGCCAGGAAGCCTCGGGGGCGATTTCGGTGGGCCTGCGCTACGGCGAAGGCACGCTCTATACGCGCAACGCCGGCGATCTCCGGGTCTATTGGCAGGGCCCCTCGCTCGGCTTCGACCTCGGCGGCGACGGGGCGCGCACCATGATCCTGGTCTACAGCATGCCACGCGTGGACGCGATCTTTCAGCGCTTCGTCGGCATCTCCGGCTCCGCCTATTTCATCGGCGGCTTCGGCGCCACCGCGCTGTCCTGGGACCGCATGGTGCTGGTGCCGATCCGCTCCGGCGTCGGCCTGCGGCTCGGCGCCAATATCGGCTATCTGAAGTTCACGCCGCAGGCGACCTGGAACCCGCTCTGAGGCACTTCTGGCGCTGACCGCGGGCGGAAGAACCCGCCCTCATTTCATGCAGCCAAAGGCCGCATTTCGGCCTCCCGCTAAGGTTAATTTTTGGTTAAGCTGGTCTTCCAATAGGGCGTGTGTCATCCAGTGAGCGACGTTCCAGTTCATCGCGTGAGGCCAGTGACGTGATCGAATCGATCATGTTTTTCGCTCTCGGCTTTCTGGCCGCGAGCCTTGTTGCGCTCATCTTGCTGTCCGCCGTCTGGCATCGAGCGGTGAGGCTCACCACCAAGCGCATCGAAGGCGCGATCCCCGTCTCGATGGCCGAGATTCAGGCCGATAAGGATCAGCTGCGCGCCGAATTCGCCATGTCGACGCGCCGGCTGGAGACGAGCGTCGAGCAGCTCAAACTCAAGACCACCGAACAGTTCGCCGAGATCGGCCGCAAGAACGAGACGATCCGTCTGTTGAAGGTGCAGGCCGAGGAAAAATCGGCGCTGGCGGCGGCGCTCGAGGCGCAGGAAAAGACGCTGCGCGAAAAGCTGAAAAGCACCGAAGAAGAGTTCGCGCTGAAATCGAAGGAACTGCACCAAGCCGAGTCCGAGCTGCGGGCGAAGGCCGCCGAAATGGCGCAGCTCGCCCGCGCGCTCGCCGACAAGACCGCCGAGTCCGACAGCCGGGCGGCGGAGATCAAGTCGCTCGAGGGCCAATGCGAGAGCCTGAAGGGCCGCATCGCCGGTCTCGAGCGCGAGATCGCCAGCACCGAGGAGCGGATGGCCGAGGAGCGCGGCAAGGCCGAACATACCTCCCGCACGCTCGCCGATGAGCGCGGCAAGGTCGACACCCTCACCCGTCGCGTCGCCGAGATGGAAGACCGCACCTCCGAGGGCCGGCAGCAAGCCGAATCGTTGTCGCGCAACATCGCCAATCTCGAAGCCGAGACGCGGCGGCAGGCGGAACTCGCCGCCCAGCACGAAACCGAACTCACCGGCCGTCTCGCCCAGCGCGAGGCGGAGCTGATCGAGTCCCGCCGCGAGATCGATGTCAACCGCACCGAGGCGGTGGCGCTTCACCGCGAGATCGAAAGCGCGACGCGTTCCTATAACGCCACCATCGAGGCGCTGAAGTCCGAGAAATCGCTGAACGAAGGCGCGCTCGCCCAGGTACGCGAGGACCGCGACCGCTTGCAGCAGGAAGTCGCGACCCTGAAGCAGCAGGCCGAATCCGCCTGGGCCAGCGAACGGGTCGAAAGCGCGCTTCTGCGCGAGCGCATCAACGATGTCGCCGCCGAGGTCGTGCGGTTGGCGGCGAATTTGGAAGGCAGCGCCTCGCCGATTCAGCGCATCCTCGATCAACCCGCGCCCCAGCCCGCGCGCCAAAAAAACGGCGGCGGCCGGGCCGAGCACGGCGCCGTCGAGACGAACGGCGGCGAGCGCGCGCTGACGCTCGCCGAGCGCATCCGCGCGCTGCAGTCGCGCTCCGGCCGGAGCTGAAGCGCGAAAACGCCGGCGGGGTTGTTTCCGCCGCACTTTTCGGACTAGATTTTCTCTTATCGCGCTCGACGCGCGATCCGCCGGAGAAGGCGGGCGGCGAATCCTGCCCTCGTTCGAGGGAACTTGCGGCAGCGTTCTCAACCCAACGAGCCGGGGCCTTTCGCCTCGCAGGAGAAAGTCATGCGCCTGCCGTCGCGCGCGGCGGCCTTCGCGATCGCATTCGCGCTGGCCGCGCCCCTTTCGCCCTCGCCTTCCGGCGCCGAGAGCGCGCCCGTCGTCGTTTTCGCCGCCGCGAGCCTGAAGAACGCGCTTGACGAAATCGCCGCCGTTTGGACGGCAAAGTCCGGCGTCGCGGTCAAGACGAGCTATGCCGCGAGTTCCGCGCTCGCGAAGCAGATCGAGGAAGGAGCGCCGGCCGACCTTTTCATCGCCGCCGATCTCGACTGGATGGATTACGTCGAGAAGAAGAACCTGGTGAAGGTAGGCACGCGCGATAATCTGCTCGGCAATTCCATCGTGCTGGTTGCTTCCAAAGACTGGGCGAAAGGCGCCGTCAAGATCGAGCCGAATTTTCCGCTGGCTAGCCTGCTCGGCGACGGGCGGCTTGCCATGGCGAACATCGCGGCCGTACCCGCCGGCAAGTACGGCAAGGCGGCTCTGGACAAGCTCGGCGTCTGGAATTCGGTCGCGAACAAGTTGGCTGAAGCCGAAAACGTGCGCGCGGCGCTGGCGCTCGTCGCCCGCGGCGAAGCGCCGCTCGGAATCGTCTATCGCACCGACGCCGCCGCCGAGCCGGGCGTGACGATAGTCGGCACGTTTCCCGAAGACAGCCATCCGCCGATCGTCTATCCGCTGGCCCTGCTGATGAATTCCGAAACCGCATACGCCGTGGAATTTTTGCACTATCTCGCCGGTCCCGAGGCGAGGGCCGTCTTCGAGAAGAACGGCTTCAGCGTGCTCGCGCGGCGCTCGTCGAGCTGATGGACTGGTTTCATTTTTCGCCGGACGAGTGGGACGCGATTCGCCTGAGTCTGCGGGTCGCGACCATCGGCACGCTCGCGAGCCTGCCTGCCGGGCTGCTCGCCGCCTACGCGCTCGCGCGCTGGCGCTTTCCCGGCAAACTTCTCTTCGACGGTCTCGTACACCTGCCGCTGGTGCTGCCGCCGGTCGTCACCGGCTATCTTCTGCTCATCCTGTTCGGCCGCCGGGGGCCGATCGGCGCCTTTCTCGATTCGACCTTCGGCATCGTCTTTTCGTTTCGCTGGACGGGCGCGGCGCTTGCCGCCGCGGTGATGGGCTTCCCGCTCTTGGTGCGCGCGATCCGTCTTTCTTTTGAGGCCACTGATCGTCGTCTCGAGGACGCCGCGCGCACGCTCGGCGCCAGCTCCCCGCTCGTTTTTCTCACCGTGACGCTTCCTCTCGCCTTGCCGGGGGTTCTCGCCGGCCTCGTGCTCGCCTTCGCCAAGGCACTCGGCGAATTCGGCGCGACGATCACGTTCGTCTCCAACATTCCGGGCCAGACCCGCACGTTGCCGACCGCGATCTATACCTACACGCAAGTGCCGGGCGGCGACGCCAATGCCGCCCGCCTCGCTGCCGTCGCCATCGTGCTTTCGCTCGCGGCTCTCGTCGTCTCCGAGTTTCTCTCGCGCCGGATCGCCGCGCGCATCGGAGGCTGAGCGGTGTTCGACGTAGCGGTCCAAAAAACGTTGGGCGATTTCGCCCTCGACGCCCGCTTCCGGAGCGAGGCGGCCGTAACCGCCCTCTTTGGTCCCTCCGGCGCGGGCAAGACCAGCATCGTCAACGCGATCGCCGGATTATTGGAGCCAGAGCGCGGCCACATCGCGGTCGGCGATGCGCTCTTGTTCGATTCGGAAAATGGCACCGATATTGCGGCGCATAAACGCCGCGTGCGCGTTGTCTTCCAGGAAAGCCGGCTGTTTCCGCATCTCAGCGTGCGGCAGAATCTGCTCTACGGCCGCTGGATCGCCGGGCACGCCGGGGGCGCCAAGCTCGACGAAGTCGTGCAACTGCTCGGCCTCGAAGACCTGCTATCGCGCCGCCCGCGCAGGCTCTCGGGCGGCGAGCGCCAGCGCGTCGCGATCGGCCGCGCGCTGCTCGCCGATCCGATGGCGCTCCTGCTCGACGAGCCGCTGGCCTCGCTCGACGAGGCGAGGAAGCGGGAGATTCTGCCCTATCTGGAAAAACTCGTGAACGCGGCGGAAATTCCGATCCTGTATGTCAGCCACGCGCGCGAGGACATCGAGCGGCTCGCCGGTACCGTGGTGACGCTGGACGGCGGCCGTGTGAAATCGATCGAGCAAATCAAGCGCTAGAGCATGATCCCGAAAAGTGGGAACCGGTTTTCGGGAAAGATCATGCTCCAGGCTAACTTGCGACGCGCACCAGGAGTTTGCCGAAGTTCTTTCCCTTCAGCATGCCGATGAAGGCTTCCGGCGCTTTTTCCAGGCCCTCGACCACATCCTCGCGATATTTGATCTTGCCCTCGCGCAACCACTGATCGACGTCGCGTTGGAAATCCTTTTCCTGCGCCGCGAAATCCCACACGATGAAGCCGCGCATCGTCAGCCGCTTGCGGAGCACCGCCCCCATCAGCATCGGCGTGCGGTCGGGCCCGGGCGGCAGCGCCGTGTCGTTGTAATGCGCGACGATGCCGCACACCGGTATGCGGGCGAAATCGTTCAGAAGCGGAAACACCGCGTCCCACACCGCGCCGCCGACATTTTCGAAATAAACGTCGATGCCGCTCGGGCAGGCGTCTTTCAATTTTGCCGCCATGTCCGAAGCGCGGTGGTCGACCGCCGCGTCGAAGCCGAGTTCCTTCACAATGTAATCGCACTTGTCCTTGCCTCCGGCGATGCCGACGGCGCGCGCCCCCTTGATCTTGGCGATCTGGCCGACGGCCGAGCCCACCGGCCCCGCCGCCGCCGCGACCACCACCGTCTCCTTCGGCTTCGGCTGGCCGATGGTCAGAAGCCCCGTATAGGCGGTCATACCCGGCATGCCGAGCACGCCGAGCGCGGTCTGCACCGGCGCCTGTTTTGGATCGAGCTTGCGCAGGCCGACGCCTTTCGAAAGCGCGTATTGCTGCCAGCCGTCATAGGAGAGCACGATGTCGCCGGGCTTGTAGTCCTTGTGCTTCGACGCTGCGACCTCGCTCACCGTGCCGCCCACCATCGCCTCGCCGGGCTCGACCGGCTTGGCGTAGGACTTCGCCGCGCTCATGCGCCCGCGCATGTAGGGGTCGAGCGAGAGCCATAGCGTCTTCAGCAAAATCTCGCCCTCGCCGGGCTCGCGCAATTCGCTTTCCGCGAGCTTGAAATTGGCGGGGCTAGGCTCGCCCGCCGGGCGCGAGGCGAGTAAAATCTGTTTGTTCTTGACGGCAGGCATTTTTGGCTCCTGTTATTTTTTGATAGAAATTTTCCATGGACATTTTCGGCAACGTGTTCGGCGGCGAGCTCAGACTTGCGCACGCGACGGCGCAGCCGCGGGATCGGGTGAGGCCGGATCTGCCGCCTTCGGCCAGGCGATGACCTCGGCGGGCGCCGGTGCGTTCGCAAATAGATGCGCGATCGCGTTCGCATAATATTCCAGCAAGATCAATTCGTTGGGATTGGCGTGATAGCTTCCGTCCTCTTCCACCACGATGTTGCGCTCGGTCAACACACGCAGGCCGATATCGATCGCGTAATCGCGGTCGGCGCGCGGAATATGGACATAAGCTCCGGAAGCCTCGAGCCGGTGGATGAGAGCCGAAACCCGCTCCTTGATTTCCAGCAGCGTAAGCGCGTCCGCGCCGGCCTGTACCATCGCCGTGGAGACAAGGGATACCGGCAGCGCCGGCACCGCCCGGCCCACCGCCGCCATCAATTTGTGACCGAGTCGATCAATTTCGGTATGACGAGCCTCAGGCGTCATCGTGCGAAAATCGATTCCCCTTTCGGCAAGATACGCCCGCAAGGACATCGGCTCGCCGAAACTCACGCAGGTGTAGCCGAATCGATGCCAATGGCCGCGAGCGGCCATCCACAGATGCTCAAAAAAATACCGCGCAAAGGTGAGCGCGTTGAAACCAAAGGGCTTCTTTCCCGGTTCGGCGTCGACGGCAGCCGTGAGCAGACGATCCTCAAGGACGCGATCGTAGTTGAGGCCAACCGGCACGAACATCACGTCGCGCGGGCCGTGCGGATCGAAGCCGGAAACCATGTAGCTCAACAGACCAAGTTTCGGCGGGCGCAGGCGGCCGTCGCGACTGAGCCCGCCTTCCGGAAACACCGCCTGCACGACGCCGGCGCTCGTCGCCATGTGGACGTAGCGCGCGAGCACCTTGCGATAGAGCGCATCGCGCGAATTGCGGCGGATGAAATAGGCGCCCATCGAACGGATCAACTCGCGCAAGCCGAAAATCTGCGCCCACTCACCGACGGCGTAACTCAGTGCCGACGCGGTGGCGGCGACATAGGTCACCAGCACGTAGTCCATGTTGGAACGATGATTGATGACGGCGACCACCGAGGCACCCGGCGGCATGCGCGCGAAGGCCTCGTCGTTGCGGTAGCCGATGCGCACGCGATACAGGCTTTCGGAAAGGATTCTTGCGAGCCGCGCGCCGACGCCGAAATAGGCGTAGGCGCTGAACGAGGGCACGATCTCGCGCGCGTAGCGCTTCACCTTGTCGGCCGCCACTTCGCGCGGCACTTTATGCTCCTTGGCGTATTGTTCGACCGCGTGCAGGACCTCGGGGTCGTAGACCAGTTGGTCGATCAGCACCTGGCGCTTGGTGAGCTTGAACGGCTGGATCTGCAGCCTGAGCCGAGTATTCATCTCGTCGATGGCGCGGTTGGCCCGTCTTTTCAGCGCCCAGCGCACGCTCGGCACCAATAAGCGGTCGAGCACGGCGATGATCGCCAGCGCCGAAAGGACGACGACGATCCAAAACGGCAGCGTCACGGTTGACGACATCGAGCCCCACCCGTCTAAAGAAGAGGCGAGACTACCACCCACGCCCGGCCAAACCGCAAGGCTAGGGGGGAAGCGCGGATCAAAGGAAGACGATGACATCGGCCGAATCCTCCGCAAACGCGGCAATCAGCAAAATTTCGAGCCGGGATGAACGCCGGTATCCGGGCCTTGCCGCCGAGCGCTTCCGGCGCAACCTCGCCGGCTACGCGCTCGCCTGGCCGTGGTTCGACGGCCTTGGCGCGTGGATGTTACGGCGCCTTTATTTCCCGGCCTCGCGCCTGTGGGCGGCGGCCGAGCTCGCCGACGGCTCCGCCGAGCGCTTTTGGGAGGCGGTGCCGATGCGACGCCGGCTCGAACATAGCGGGCGTCTCGAGGCGGTGCTCGCGCGTTGCGACCGCGCGCAGGCGCGCGCGCGGGCGCTGGAGGCGGAATGGCAGCGCGTCTTCTTCGGTGCGGAGGAGAGTACGCCGAATTACCGCAGCGCCGTCGAGGCGGCGCGGCTCGGCAGCCGCCACGCCTATAACGCCGCCCGGCGGTTATTTTTATTCTTGCTTGATCGCCATGTCCCGCGCGCCCGCCGCGAGACCGCAACCCCCGCCGAGGTCGCCGCAATCTATGGCGATGCGCGGCGCGATCTCGCCCCGTTCGCGGCCGCACCCGACCCGATGCCCGCGATCGAAGTCTCGCGCGCGATCCCCGGTCTCGCCGGTGCCGACTATTGGCTGCGCTTTAGGAGCCCCTCGTCCCGCCTCGGCGACATGGTCTACGCCCGCGTGCACGAGCCGCACGGCGCGGCCGACGCGCCCACCGTCATTTTCGGCCACGGCATCTGCGTCGAGTTCGACCATTGGCGCGGGCTCATCGACGAGGCCGACACGCTCTGCAAGGCCGGCTTTCGCGTCATCCGGCCCGAGGCGCCCTGGCACGGGCGGCGGGCGCCCGCCGGCTATTTCGGCGGCGAGCGGTTGATCGCGACCTATCCGGCGGGGCTGCTCGATGCCCTGTTGGGGGCGCTGCAGGAATGGGCCGTGCTCGCCGACTGGTCGCGCAAAACCTCGCGCGGCGCCCTCGCCTTCGGCGGCACCAGCCTGGGCGCGCAAATGGCGCAGCTCGCCGCCGACCGCGCCCGCGAATGGCCGCAGCGCCTGCGGCCCGACGGGCTTTTCCTCATCACCCATTGCGGGCGCATGGCGGAGGCGGCGCAGCGCGGCGAGATGGCGAAGATCGTCGGCGGCGCCGAGGAGGCAGAACGCAAAGGCTGGACACTCGAAGAGGTCGACAGCTACGCCGCGATCCTCGATCCCCGCCCGCAGCCGGCGGTGGCGCCGGACAGGATCGTCACCGTGCTCGGTCGCCGCGACGTGGTGACGCCGTTTGCAAACGCGCTTTCCTTGATCGACGGCTGGCAGGTGCCGGGCGAGAATCGGTTCGTGTGGGACCGCGGCCATTTCTCGATCCCGATGGCGCTCATCCGCAATACCACGCCGATCGCGCGCTTTCGCGAAGCCATGCGCTGAATGGAGGCCGTCAAAATGCCGGACGCGCCGCCAAGCGCGCCCGGCAAGTATTCACGCACCCGCGGGGAAGAGGTGAGCGGCCGGGTGAAGTTGATGGGATCGGTCTTCGGATCCGCGCTGATTGATCAGCGCCTTCCCCAAGGCGTCAGCGCCCAAATTCGTTCGTGGAAGTAATAGAAAAGCGTCTTGGTGACGATCTCGGCGAGCGCTACGCTCCCCGCCACTTTCGAGCTTCCGGTAATCACAGCGGCGACGATGAACGTGTCGAGGCTGCCGGTCGCTCGCCAACTGATGGCCTTGGCAATCGAGCGACTATGGGTCTCGGTGGCGTGAACAAACTCCTTGAGCGTCGTCTTCCTTGGCGCCCGGCTGGAATCCTTATCCAGGTTTGTAACCTCGACCATTCCGATCCCGAGCGTGTCACAGGATTCGGGATCGATCAGAATGAAGCTGCCCGTTGTCCTGTTGTCGGCATAACGATCGACCGCGACGAGCCGATCGAGCTGCACGATCGCGACTCCGATATCGTTGCCGCCCAGATGACTGACAGGCGAGGACTTGAGCGTATCGAGGTCGACAACTTCGAGCCCGTGCTCGACCGTGACATTCGTCGTTGCGGCGGCCAGTTTGAGAATATAGGAGCGGCCGGGCACAAGCGGCTGGTCGCCCAGCCAGACAAGGCGAGCGGCGAGACGATTCGTGACCGGCGCTTGCGGGCCGACTTCCGCGATTACGTCGCCTCGCGAGGCATCGATCTCGTCGGAAAATGTCAGCGTGACGGCCTGACCCGCAACCGCGCCACTAAGATCGCCATCGCTGGTGATGACCCGCTTGATTTGAGTCCGCCGTCCGGACGGCAGGATCTGCACCGGCGCCCCGGGATGAAGCTCGCCGCTCGCAATTAGCCCGCAATATCCTCGGAAATCCGGATTTGGACGGTTCACCCACTGCACCGGCATCCGGAACGGGGCGGCGGTGCGGCGGCGCGTGACCTCGACCTGTTCGAGATATTCGAGCAAAATTGGCCCGCGGTACCAGCGCATGCGCTGCGAGCGGGCGACGATGTTGTCGCCGCCGCGAGCCGCGACCGGGATGAAGACGATTTCGTCGACGTCGAGATCTTTCGCGAAGGCGCGAAACTCGGCTTCAAGCGCGGCGAATGCTGGCCGCGACCAGCCGACGAGATCCATCTTGTTGACGGCGACGACAAGGTGGCGCACGCCGAGCATTGAGACGATCAAGGCATGACGCCTGGTCTGGCGCGTCAGTCCCTCGCTCGCGCTCACCAGCAGCAGGGCGGCATCGGCGGTCGAGGCGCCCGATGCCATGTTCCGCGTGTATTGCTCATGCCCGGGCGCATCAGCGACGATGAACTTGCGGCGGGCCGTGGTGAAATACCGGTAGGCGACGTCGATGGTGATCTTCTGTTCGCGTTCAGCCGCAAGCCCATCCAGGAGGAGCGAGAAATCGCGCTCTTCCCCCTCCTTGCCGTCGTGATCGAGGGCGTCGAGTTGATCGTCTAGCAGAACCCCCGCTTCGAAAAGCAGACGGCCGATCAATGTCGACTTGCCGTGGTCGACCGAGCCGCAAACGACAAATCGCAACAGCGTCTTGCTTTGCTGCTGAGCCGGCAGGTCTTCGCGAGCGAACGTCTTGGCAAGCGGCAGCGCCGTCATCAGAAGTACCCTTCTTGTTTCTTGCGCTCCATTGCCGCCGTCCCGTCGTGATCGATGACGCGCCCGCGCCGCTCGGAGAAACGGCTTTCCGTCGTCTCGCGGATGATTTCGTCAACGGTCACGGCGTGACTTTCCGTCGCGCCCGTCAGCGGATAGCAACCGAGGGTTCGAAACCGCACGGTCCGGATCTCGGGCTTTTCGCCCGGCTCCAACGGCAAGCGATCGTCGTCGATCATGATCAGGGTTTCACCGCGGCGAACGACCGGCCGCGGCGCCGCGAAGTAGAGCGGGACCACCGGGATCCGCTCCTGCTGGACGTAGAGCCACACGTCGAGCTCGGTCCAATTCGACAGCGGAAAGACGCGGATGGTCTCGCCCTTTCGCTTGCGGACATTATAGAGATGCCACGGCTCGGCGCGCTGACGCTTGGGATCCCACCGATGTTGCGCGTTGCGAATCGAAAAAACGCGCTCCTTGGCGCGCGAGCGCTCTTCGTCGCGCCGGGCGCCTCCGAGCGCGGCGTCGAAGCCGTGCTGGTCGAGCGCCTGACGCAGGGCCTGCGTCTTCATGATGTTCGTATGCAGCTCGGAGCCATGGCTGATCGGACCGACGCCGCGTGCAAGCCCATCCTGATTGACGTGCACGATGAGCTTGAGCCCAAGCTCGCCTGCGCGACGATCGCGGAACGCGATCATGTCGCGGAATTTCCAAGTCGTGTCGATATGCAGGAGGGGGAACGGCGGCTTGGCGGGATAGAAAGCCTTCATTGCCAGATGCAGGAGAACGGAGGAGTCCTTGCCGATTGAGTAGAGCAGTACCGGCTTCTCGGTTTCGGCGACGGTTTCGCGGATGATGTGAATGCTCTCAGCCTCGAGTTCGTCGAGGTGCGAGAGTCTTTGAGATCGGTCGCGTCCAGCGAGGCGTGCGAGCGTCTGCCGCACCGGGCCGAAGACCGTCGGGATCACGTTCATTGTGCCGGTTCCTTTAGCCTGGCGTGCGTTGCGCGGGCTGGGTCCACCACCCGGGCGGGATCAAGGTGAAGCCCGCACTCCTTTTTTTCTTCCCGCTCCCACCACCACCGGCCGGCACGCTCGGGCTCGCCGGGCGCCACCGCGCGGGTGCAGGGCGCGCAGCCGATCGACAAGAAACCGCGATCATGCAGCGGGTTGTAGGGGATGGCGCGATCGCGCACATGGGCGACCACCCGCTCCCGCGTCCAGTCAGACAGCGGGTTCACTTTGATAAGCCGGAAAACCTCTTCGGCCGCGGCGAACGAAATGGACGCGCGCGCATCTGATTGATCGCCGCGCAGGCCGGTAATCCACGCCGCCGCACCGGCGAGCGCGCGTCGAAGCGGCTCGACCTTGCGCGTGCCGCAGCAGGCCTGCCTCGCCTCGATCGAGGCGCGGAAGCCGTTGATGCCCTGGCGCGCTACGAGCGCTTCGAGCTTTTCGGAATCGGGATAGACGGCGCGGACGCGCCGACCGTAGCGGCGCTCGGTCTCGGCCCAGAGTTCGTACGTCTCGGAAAAAAGGCGGCCCGTATCAAGGGTGACCACGTCGATCTCGAGTTCCTGGCCGAAGATCGCGTCCGCAATCGCCTGATCCTCGATACCGAAACTCGTCGTGAACACGATTCGGCCGCTGATCTCGCGGCGCACCGTCGCCAGGCGGCCCGCCAAGTCGAGCCGTGGGAATGCGTCCAAGAGGGTCTGGACTTGGCGTTCGACAGCGTTTGTGGCGGTCACGGCTTGCCTCCTAGGCGGCTTTCACTCGGCCGATTGAGGGTTTTCGTGCGGTGGGCATCGTGGCGCCTTATTTCACTGTAGATAAGTGTTATTATATCATAACTCGTATATAACATGTGATTTAGCAAAATAAAACGGAAAGAATTGCGGATGAAAACTATAATGCGATATTTAAATGTGAATTATCGGCAAACTATGCCCGCAGCAGCTTAGAAAAAACCGCCCATTGGAAATATCAGCCCGCATCGGCCGCGATCGGCGCGGCAGAGCGGAATCAATCACTTTAGGAATAAGAAGCGCGGCGGGGTGCCGGCCGCTGCATCAACGAATTTTGCGGTCAGATCGATGGTTGCTTCGACGAAATCGGCTACCGGTTATTGACGAACCATTGGCTTCAATTTGCCCCGCTCACTTCTCTTGCGCTTCCACCGCAGTGTATTTCCGCTCCGCCGCGTCATAGACCTCGACGTGAATCACCGGGAAACTCTGCTTGAGTTTTGAGCCCGCGGTCATCGCTTCCTTCGAGGTTTCGTATCGCGTTTTCAACTTCCCATCGACCGACAACACATAGCCGTCGGTGGGGATTGCATCGGCACGAAAATTGGCCGCCTGTTTGGTAACTTCGCTCATTGGTTGTTCCTTTGTTGTGTTTTGGCCTCGGTACCCCTCAAAGCACACCCCCGCGCCGTTGGCTGGACGGCATCGAGTAGTCGGTCGGCGCGATGATGTCGGTAATCAGTGCGAGGAGAACGACGGGATCGCTTGCCGCTGGCCTGGGCCAAATCGCGTCCCGATCCCTTGCTCGTCTAGCATAGATAAGCTCGGAATGGTGAAAAACAAGGCGCCGCTCGGCGCGTTCGCCGCTTCCGAGTCTCGCCCGGCAGGGGCATCACTCCGACATGCCCTTCATTCCGGCTTGTCGAACACCATCACCTTGGAAACGAAGGCCTTGACGTCTCGTCTGTGCGCCAGGCCGAAACTTGCGGCGAGCGCGCCAAAGTCCTCGTTGCTGTAGCTCGCATAATAGGGCTCGTGATAATTCTGCGGAAAGAGTTCCAGGAGCCCTTCATAATCCGGCCGGTCGCCGTGCTGGAGCGAATCCACCAGGACAAGGCGGCCGCCGGGCTTCAGCACTCGGGCACATTCACGAAGCACGATGCGGCGCACCTTTGGCGGCAATTCGTGGAACAGAAAAATACTTGTCACCGCGTCCTGGCTTGCCTCGGGCAATGGCAGCGACTCGGCGTTTCCCACGGCGAGGCTCATCTTCGACCAGCGTCTCAGGTGACGCTTGGCGTATCTGAGATACGGCTCGGATAGATCGAGCCCGAGCGCCGGCAGCCGCGGCCAGGCCTGTTTGAGAAAATCGAGAAAACGCCCCGTCCCGCAACCGATGTCGAGAAGGCTCAACTTGCGCTGATCCCGTCCGGCGATAACCTCATGCAGTTGCGGCAACGCCTGCCGCCGCATGGCGTTGGCCGTGCCGTTGAACAGCACTTCGACCTGGGTGTCATAGCGCTTCGCCGAATCGTCTGTCATCCAGCCGCCCGACTGGAAATGGAAATTCTGCAGATAGTAGCGGGGCCGCTTGCCGTGCGTCTCTTCGCTCAGAACTTCACTGTGCGCGTTACTCTCGCGGCGCCGGTGAATTTCGGGAAGATCCTCGAAAAAAAGCCGCGAGCGATGAAGCAGCGTCAAGATCGATCCGTCATGATCGGCGGGAAGCGGGTAAATGCCGGCCTCGACATTGGCGAGATCCTGCTGAAGCAGGAGAGCCATATCCGCGTAGAGCCGTCCGCGGTCCGGCACGGGCGCATGGGTGAGGGCGCGCGGCGGGGCCTTTTGGCCTTCTCGCCGCCGCGTCGTCTCCGCCAACCGTCGTACCGCGAGGCTGTGCCCGACATACCAAGCGACCCGCGGCAGCTGGCTGGCGCCGTACGCGACGCGTGTGGCGAGGCGGGAGAGCGGATTACTCATGCTCTTTCAGGGTCAAGCCAAAGGATGATCCAGCATAAAGCGGGCAAGACCGGCTGAACAGGTTATATGCTGGCGGATCACCTTCCGCCCGTGCGCGGCGGCTTTGTAGGCGCACGCCGGACGAAACGCCGAAAGAACCGCGGCATGCGCTCGCGTCAATGCCGCTTCGGCCGGTCGATCTCTGTCTTTTCCGCCAGTTCGAGATAGCGCTTGTGCATTTGAAGCAATTGATCGCGGTCCCCTTGCGAGGTGGCCTCGGTCGCGGCCTTCGCGCACTCGGCGGCTATTTTTCCGTACTCTTGAGGCGTCTTGGACATGACGCCCTCCTTCTGTGAAACGAGTTTTATTCAACGAGTTTTTTTGAGCGTTGCCAAAAACCCGGGAGTCGTCAGTCAGGTTTCCGACTCAACGGAAAAAACTTGTTTCCACCCCCCCCC
>Ga0075426_10000428_pt1 | contig 29155 bp, 19 predicted proteins | sample SoiMethybrSBSTD5_FD_75304 | JGI IMG/M metagenome (GOLD analysis project Ga0075426, IMG submission 75304) | Bulk soil microbial communities from a Populus tree surrounding site in Tennessee, USA - Soil MetaG P. TD hybrid SBSTD5 | ecosystem: Environmental > Terrestrial > Soil > Tree plantation...
GAACAACCCGCGCAAAATGCGCTGGCGGCTTGAGCCCAGTGCAAGCCGCAGTGCAACCTCCTTAGAACGGTCTGCGGCGCGCGCAGTGAAAAGACTGCCCAGGTTGGCGCAGGCCGCTAGCAGGATCAGGCCGGCAAGCAGCATCAATGCCGCTATAAATGCCTTCACGCCGGGAGCAAACTGGTCTCCTAAAAGATTTGGCTTACCCAACGAAAAACCTCCGGGCCGCTCCTGCTTGGGATAGGACTTTTGCAGGTATTCACCGATCGAATTTAGGTCAGCGGTGGCCGCAGCCAGAGACGTCCCAGGCTTCAGGTGGCCAACCACCATGAAAATCCAACGTACGCCGCGATCATTCAGGTCGGTAACGCCGTCGATCAGATCGTGATTCACCAGCGGCACAAAAAAATTCGGCGAGATAAAGGCAATCGTGCCGCGAAAATCCGGCGGTGCTACGCCGATGACCGTGAATGGATGCTGGTTCAGCTGCATCACGCGGCCAACTACGTTGCCATCATCGTGAAAACGCGTATGCCAGTATGCATAACTAAGTACGATGTAAGGTGCGCTATCTGGTCCGTGATCATCTGAGTCGTGAAAAAAACGACCGCGATACGGCTGAATACGCAGCGTGTCAAAGTAGTCGGAGCTCGCCTCTACTCCCCAAATGAGTGATGGACCTTCGCCCGTATTCAACGAGACCTGAGTGATTCCGTAAGCGGTCAGTCCGTCAAAACTGTGGTTGCGATCGCGCAAGTCGAGGTAATCGGGATAGGACTGAGAGGTCGAGTTGTCGCTGGCATGCTGGATCAGATAGAGGCTCTTCGCATCAGGCACATTCAGCGGGCGCAAGATCAGACCATTCAGAACGCTGAACACGACGGCATTAGCCCCAATGGCCATCGCCAACGTGAGGACCGCAGCGACGCTAAATCCCGGAGACTTGCGCAACTGCCGAAGTGCGTAGCGAAGGTCCTGCAGCCAATTGATCATTTGCCCCTTCTCCGATCTTTCTCGATGAAGATCTTCTCGATGAAGATGACGTGGTCAGTTTCCTTTAGGGCAATTCTTGTGCCTTTGACGAAAATGTAAAAGGCTGAAAAGAAAAGACTGGTGAACCTTGGGGGTTTCCACGACTTGGGGTGGCTGTCCAGCGGCAGTTATGTGTGTCCGGAAACGGACAGGGTCGTTTCGGGCTTCTCTCTACTGTCATCCCGACCAAACACCCTGATCGCCGTCGCGATCATGGTGTGCGTGGAGGGACCTGCTGTAGTGCCGTCAATCCCGTCTCAACACACGGCAAGCACCACATGCGGGAAGGGCACGAGTTTCACTCGTGCCAATCAGAGGACTTCAATGAAGGCGGGCTTTAGCCCCTGAGGTCGTCGGGGAGTCACTCCAACGGACTCACGTTGTCATTCCGACCGAGCATCATGATCGCGAACGCGATCATGATGGGCGTGGAGAGACCTGCTGTTCCTGCCAACCCGCTGCCTTACTTGCGGCTGATCTCCGCCGGCTCCAGTACATCCATGGACAGCTCTGTTTTCAGGTTTATGAACTCTGTCGACAGCACGAGCTTCCCCGCCTTTTGAGGACGAAACTCGTAATCGTAAGTTTCCCCAGGCGCGAACTTCTGCTTAGCTTCGCAAGATTTACGGTAAAACGGCGGCAGGTCGGCGCCGTCCTTTGAGATCGGTAACCATGCCGCAGCCTTATCTTTGTCCAGAAGCGAAAACTCCACTCCGTCCCTGCTCGGAGTGATGTTGATGAACCGAAGACGGTAGCGTTCGCCCGCACGCAACGGGGCCGCCTCCGGATGCGTACTGCCATTCAGCAGCAAGGGATCATTCATCATGTTCGGTCCTGCGCTGCTAACCACAAATACGCGGTCGTGTTCCGGATCGTATTTCTCTCCCGGCTCAAGCACGATGAGCGGACCATAAAGACCGGTCGTGAGCTGGCCCACATCATGCCAATGGGTGTGGTAGATGTAGGTGCCTGCGCGCGGCGGGGTCATGTGGGCAATGAATGATTCTCCCGGCGCAATCGGCGGCGTGACCTGGCGCGAGTCGCCTCCGTAACCGACCACCCCGTCGTAATAACTCTCCAATTCAATTCCATGCCAGTGAATCGCTGTGGGAGCTGAAAGATTGTTCACGACGGTGATTTCTGTCGGCTGTCCACGATAGATCACGATCGGCGGCCCCAACTCCATACCAGGCCCGGTCGCAGTCACGACGGCTCCATCGCGTACTTCAATCCTGATGCAGCGCCGACTGCTATGCGGCGGAGGCGGATTCTGAGTCAGCGTCAAAGTCACGTGGTGCTGAGGCGCTAGGGCTTTTACCTCGGCCGTCTGCCCATCGCGGGGCTTCACTTCTATGCCCACGATTAAGCCCGCCATGCCGCTCATGTGGTGATGTTCGGAATCGACGTGCACCCCCATCATTTCCGCAGCTTGATTCGCCAGATTCGGGTCAAAATGCATTTCCAGATGGCAGTGGAAAATCCAGTTGCCGGAGTGAGTGGGCGTCCATGTAAGCAGCATGGTTCTTCCGGATTCCATGCTCTCGGTGACGACCATGCGCTGTTGTTCGGGCGGATAGATTACTTCTTTTTCTCCGTCGCCCGCACTATCCACACGGAAATGAGCCCCATGCAAGTGCATGGGATGAACAGCAACGGTTGGATTGAGCACCCGCCAATGTGCGGTTTCACCGACGGTATAAGAGAGCCGCGTAGTGTGCGGCCACGACTTGCCGTTCATTGTCAGGATTTCGTGAAAGCCGCGGGTGAAGTCGAACGGAACCATCCAGTTGTACCAAACCCCAATCACCATCACATGATCGTCAGTCGGTGCTCCGCCGCCATCCACGATAAAGGCGCCAGTCATAGTGGTATCGCTCGTCGGCAGCGCAGCGATCGGTATGGGGGCGAAACAGGTCACGTTGTAGTAGTAGGTCCCGGGAGCGCCAGCCAGGAAATTCACTTCCTTGGTCGCACCAGGTTCTACGGTCACCGTGTCCTTGCCATCACCCGGCCGCGCGTGGAAACCGTGCAGCACCACCGGAAATATCTGCGGGTTCTTGAAAAACGCGTGAATGCGCGTGCCTTCGGGAACCCGGATCATCGGCCCGGGAATACTGCCTGGCCCGCCTTCCTCGCCGATGGCAAGCACAGGAACCCCGGTCGCGTCATCAGCCTCGGGGTGCCAAAGGCCTTCCTTGACCTCGAGGTGAATAGTTAGAACGCCGTCCTTCAACTGACCGGCAGATTTGAGGTTGTCATGAGTGACGATGGCGGGAAGATCGGAGATTTCCGCGACGGCCAGAGGCGTTCCGATGCTCCAGACGAGCAAACAAGTGGCGGCCAGCAAGCACACAGCGCCTAACCGGCAAAATAATGCATTCATTTTGGACTTCCATGGGTATGTGATTTTCTAATGCTCGGTGGCAGAGCAAATTAGAACGAATGAGATGGGCTAACGATATCGCCGCAGGATGGGGGTGTCAATGGCAATTTAGTGGTGTTCCCACGGTTGCCTCCCCTTTCGCCCGTTTTGGCGAGGAGGTCGATCGAGGGCTCCCAATCTCTGCTACTGTCATCCCGACCAAGCTAGATGATCGCGAACGCGATCATCGGTGCGCGTGGAGGGACCTGCTGTTGCGCTGTCAACCGCGCCCCAACCCACGCCGAGCACCACATGCGGGAAGGGCACGAGTTTCACTCGTGCCAACGAGAGGGCTTCAACGATGACGGGCTTTAGCCCCTGAGGTCGCCGGGTAGTCACTCCACCCGATTCACGTTGTCATCCCGCGTTGAGGCTACGCATAAAAACAGGTCCCTCGACTTCGCTCGGGATGACAGAGAGGTGGGCAACCTGCGCTCAGCCCCTCACGCCCGCCTGCACCTTTTCCCTTCGCTCCGCATACAGCGGGAACGCCTCCGCCAATTGCAGCACCTGGCGGCGAATCTTGCCGAGCACCGCAGCGTCCGTGCGCGAGTTCAGGGCTTCGGCGATCCAGCGGCCGATCTGGCGCATCTCCTGCTCTTTCATGCCGCGCGTGGTCAGCGCCGGTGTGCCGATACGAATGCCGCTCGGCTTCATTGGAGGATTCGTATCGAACGGAATCGCGTTCTTGTTCACGGTAATTCCGGCTTCGCCTAATGCTTTCTCCGCCTCGCTGCCGAACATGCCTTTCGAAAAGACATCGACCAGCATCAGGTGCGTATCGGTGCCGCCGGAAATAATTCGGAAGCCTTCAGCGGCGATTGTTTCCGCCAGCGCTTTGGCATTAGCGACAATCTGCCGCGCATAATCGCGGAATTGCGGCTGCAGCGCTTCGCGAAAGCAGACGGCCTTTGCGGCAATGATGTGCACCAGCGGGCCGCCCTGCATTCCGGGGAAAACAACTTTGTCGATGGCGGCGGCGAACTCCTGCTTCGAGAGAATCATTCCCGCGCGCGGCCCACGCAAAGTTTTGTGCGTAGTAGTAGTGACAATGTGCGAATGCGGAACCGGTGAGGGATGAACTCCGCCCGCGACCAATCCTGCAAAGTGCGCCATGTCGACGAGATACAGCGCGCCAACTTTGTCGGCGATCTGCCGCATGCGTGCAAAGTCAATGATCCTGGGATACGCGCTTCCACCACCGATAATCAGCTTGGGGCGCTCGCGCTCGGCCAACTTCTCCAGATCGTCGTAGTCGATAGTTTCAGTTTCTTTGGTCACGCCATAAGGAACGACCTTATACGTCTTGCCCGAAAAATTCAGATGATGCCCATGGGTCAGGTGGCCGCCATGCGCAAGGTTCAGCCCGAGGATGGTGTCTCCCGGCTGCAGCACGGCCGCATACGCCGCCATGTTCGCCGAAGATCCCGAGTGCGGCTGCACGTTGGCGTGCTCGGCGCCGAAAATCTGCTTGGCGCGGTCGCGTGCCAGGTTCTCGACCACATCCGCATATTCACATCCGCCGTAGTAGCGCTTGCCCGGATATCCCTCCGCATACTTGTTGGTGAACACCGATCCCATGGCCTCGAGTACGGCTTCGCTGACGAAATTTTCCGAAGCGATCAGCTCCAGGCCTTCGTGCTGGCGGCGGGTTTCGTTGTCAATCGCGGCGGCGATTTCTGGATCGGACGCTTCGAGCGGACGGGACATCCAGTTCTCTGTCTTCATCTTGCAATCTCCGAAGTGCTTGCCGGATCGTGAGTTCGGACCAGCGCAGCCGGAAAATCACTGAGCTGCCTGATGGTAATTCTCTCACGCGTGGTCACCAGCTGCGCAAAGTAAAGGCTCATTCCGGCATTCCCGTGCGACGATTTTTCAATCGCAATCATGATCATCATTTCACGCCCGTCTTTCAGCCAAGCATCCGCTTCAACACAGGTTGGAATTTCGTTGGCACTTTGCCCCGGTGAGCCGGTCTGCTCACCGCAATCGTTAACTTCCCACTGGCAGCGCGCATCAGCGCCAGCCTCTGTGCGAAGCCACTGGTCAAAGCGCACTGGGGGCAGTGCACGATCCAATTGTGAAACGGGCGTGCTCTTGACCGTTGCGATCAGCTTCGTCTGTTGGACAGACTGATTCTGGGAGAACGCGAGCGACGCGCACAATAGCAAAACGGAGGCAACAGCCATCTTCGCCATTGGGTATATTGACACCGACAACAGCAGGTCCCTCCACGCGCATAATGATCGCATTTGCGATCATTGTACTTGGTCGGGATGACAGGCCCATTTGTAACGGCATGAAGACCGGGCTGCCAATTTGTGGCGGCAAATAAAAAGGCGCTCGCCGAAACGAGCGCCTTTCCCGTGCGTTGCCCCCAACAAACTTACTTGGCAGTCACCAGATTATGCGTAATCGCGTGCACCGAAAGCGCTATCCGGTTCTGCACGCCCACTTTGCGCATCAGTTTGGCCACATGTGCCTTTACCGTACGTTCTTCGATACCCAGCGCGGAACCGATTTCTTTGTTCGAGCGGCCGGCGACCAGCATTTCCAGGACTTCTTTCTCGCGGTCGGTAAAGGTGACCCGTCCTGCGGGGAAAATCCGCCCCGGAGATGAACTGACGCGCTCGATGAACAGCGACAGTACGCGGCGCGGCGCCCAGACTGATCCCTGACTAACGATGCGGATAGCCTGTACAAATTCGGCCGCCGAGGCAGCTTCGTCCACATAGCCTTTCGAACCCGAGGCGATCGCCTTCAAAATTGTCTCTTCATCCATGCCCGCCCCGGTCACGATGATGCGCAGGTCGGGGCGCGTTGCCTTCAGGCTGGCCATCACGTCGAACAGATTCTGGCCACTCCGGTTACCGAGCAGCACCAGGTCGATATCCTGCATGACGGAAATGTCCGGCAGGGACGCCGACACCAACTCGAAGTCCGGCTCGGAATCAAACAGCGCGCGAAATCCAACAAAGCGCAAAGGATCGCTCTCGACCACGGCAATGCGTATCTGCGGTTTTTTAGCTGGTGCGGTCTTCACAGCGGTACCAGATTTCATAGACAAGCCTGTTCTCGCTCCAAGGATGGTTCCAGCATATCTGTATTGCAGTCGGATGCAAGGTTCCGTAACGTTTGCTGAATTACGGGAGTAACATAGGTATCATTCACTCTGAATGGAGCGGGAAGTGAACGAATGACCACGAAAAGGGCTTTTCTGGGGGCTTTTTGCACATTGCTGATCGCGGCGCTGGTTTCAGCACAGGCCGTTTACCAACCCAAATACAAGGGTGACCCGGCGCGGTCTGACTCCGAGGCTTTGGCCATCGCTTATATAAAAACCTTCTCGCGCGCCCAGCACGCCTACAAAAAGAAAAATCAACATTACGCCACATCTTTGTTGGAGCTCCGGAAAACTGGCTCATTCACCCCCCGCATGGTCAATACTGATCGCGGCGACTACACGGTGAAATTCAAGGCCCACAAAGACAAAGACACGTTTGAGATCACCATGGTTCCCAAGCAGTTCGCCCCCGATCACCGCTCGTTCTTCTCTGATGAAGAGGGCAAAATCCGGGTCGACGAGCAGAAGGAAGCCGACGATAGCTCGCCAATTTTAAAAGCAGACCAATAAGAAAAGGTGTGAGCGTTGAGCCATAAGCGTCGAGTACCGGCCCATTGCCTGCTCGTAGCTCACTGCTCGCCGCTCACGCCGATCGGTGTCTCTTAACTGGCTTTGCCCGGCTTTATCTCTATCGCTTTTCCGTGGTGAAAGCTGATGGTGAGTGGTTTTCCGCCATTGGGATAATCCAGCGTCCGGTCGATGTCATCCGCTCCCGGTTCTAAGAGCCCAATCCCGATGGCAAAGTCCGTCTGCAACTCGCTCATGCCGGGCTTCACCTGGTGTTGATCAATCAATTGCCACACGTCCTGGGGCCAATGCTTGTATAGCGCGTGCGGATCCTCAACGAACAGCATGTCATCGGAATAGAACTTGTAGTCGCCGTCTTTCTCGATTCCGATCGGCGCCGCATAAGACTTCCCTTCCTGCTCAAACACCGCCAGCACCTGTTTCTCACCCGGCTTGCCTGGCATTGCTTCGGTGATCACATCTTTGATCTCGAGCTTCTGCAATGGCAAAAGTTTCCCTGCCTCTTGCGACAAGTTCGCCCGACGCGCCGCCGAGTTGTAGGGATAGCAGGTATACACATATCCGACCTTTACCCAAGCCGGTCCTTTAGTCAATTGCTTCGCGGATTTCAGGTCGTAGGGATATAGCTTCTTCGGCGTGACGTAATAATCTGCATTCAGTGGCGGCGCTTCTTTTTTCGCAGGCAGTCTCGCGTCCTCATAGCGCTCATAAAAAACCCAACCAAGCCGGATGCCCGCCACCGCCATTGCCAAAATCAGCGCAACTTGAATCCTCTGTTTCACCTGGTCCTCCCCACTGCTGAGATTTTACTGGCAACCGCAATCTGGATGGCGGTAAGATCGTGACGCCGTGGGGGCTTTCAGGAGGATTGGGCTGTGAAAATAGTTATCCTGCAAGTTCTTGTGTTGCTCGCCTGCACTGCACATGCACAGAATCTTCCCGCCTGCTTGCCGGGACAGACTTCCAATTGTTCCTCTCGCATCGTCACCCATGGCAATTTCAGCCCTGGCAGTGCGGTGCTTCGCGAAGATGAGCACGTTTGGTACGTCGGCGTTGAGGCGCTTTTGCCACCGCCGAATAAGGACGGGTCCCAGGTTACGGTCGCAGATCTACAGTTTCAGCTTCCGCCCAACGGGACAATAACCAAATTTCAAGGAAGCTTCGGGATGGCGGCGCCGTTCGGCCCTGCGACCTACACCTCCTGCACGCAGCCCAACGCCGCACTCGGCCTTCTGGTCGTAGACGGAAAACGCTTTCCCGTCGTTCTCCACTTCGACAGCGGTGGCCATCGCGACCGCGACATCTTCTTCAACTTTGATATCCCTCTGAAGTACAGCCATGGCAAAGCTCTGGTGCACGTGGAAGCCAACCCCTTCGGCTGCTGGTCCGACGTAGAACTACAAGGCAAGCTTTACGTGGAATTTTGATAGTTGAATTCTGGCAGCATAACTGGAGGAGAGCGGGGTGCGGGACTCCTGCAGCGCTTGCCGCCGCACTTGCCAGCAACTCAACCGCGTTGTGCCCGTGTGCACGCAGTCCAGCACTCGTTTTCACGGCAACAGCGCTTCAATCCCCGTAAGCTCGCAAAAATCGATCAGCGCAGGATACAGTTCAGATCCGTAACCCAGGCAAGCGTACTCGTTGGTCCAGCTCTCAAGCATTTTGTCCACATCGCAATGAGCGGTCACGAACCCATGTGGCCAAAACGGAATGCCGCACTCGTTCAGCCGCTGCTTAAGTTGATTTTTGGCTGGCTCGAATACTGTTGCCCGGGTAATGACCATCTGGAATTCGCCATTAACGCGCCCCAGCCGTGCCAGCACCCCTTCTCCAACTCTGCAGATCAGCTTCACCGAAAGCCCCCCGGCCTCGCCTTCGGTGGGAATGCCGTGCTCGGAAAAGCCCGCCGGACCAAGTTTGCTCGCCAGCGACGGCGGGCAAGCACCGTCGCCGATGATCTTGATTTCCTTCTTCTTCTTATCGATATGTTGAAGATCGCCGTAATACACTCGTTCCTTGCTGAGCTTGGTCAACAGCCAGACCGTGAGCGCGGTGTTGAAATCTCCAAGCGTGGAAGTGCCATAACCATCTTCGAGCATCATGCTTTGAGCAAAGCAGGTAGCGGAATAGTCGTCGCCGAGTCCGGGAAAAGACTGGATGGTATAGAAATCGAATTTTTCTTTTTCGACGACCTTCTTAATCGCGATATAAAGACGGATCGATCGTTCGTTGACGAGGTTTTTCTCTGGAGCGGAGCCGAAGAGTCTTTTTAGGCGGGGTTGTATGGCTGCAATTTCCTTTCCTGATACCGCCTCTGCCGTGCGGATGAGTTCGGTGGTATCGCGCGAATCGATATCGATCCCAAACATTCGCATCCATTGCGAGGGGTCCGCTACCCCGCAGGTCTGGCCCATGCCACGCCCGCCGAAGGTACCCATGGTCGACATGTTCAACGAGGTTTTTAGGTGAGCGGCGCGGGCGTAGCTGATGATTTTGAGAATGGTTCCAGGGTCGTCAGCTTCGCCATAGACGAACTTATGGGGCACTCCGATTTCGAGCAGGCCCCCATGCATCACCAATCCGCCCACCGGCCTCCATCCTTGCGAACCGGGATGGGTCCACAGCAGAACTGCTTTGCCAGACGCGACAAAGTCACGTATCGCGCCAACCAGATGTGCCGCCCATACCCACGTTCCCGAGAAGAGCACGATCATGTCTACCTGATCGTCTGACTTCATCTTCTTGAGAGCACTCTGGGCCTCTTCTTTCGTTGCCAGCACGACATCATGCTTTATTACTTTCATTCCCGCGGCTGCAAGGGCCTGCTTCGAGCGTCTCACAATGGCCTCATCGATGAATGGAACTCCCATGGGATCCTTGAGCCCGTCCTTGTGAACGCCGTAAACCATGAAACCGATTGTCGGCTGAATCAATTCGTCCTCCTATCAATCATGACGAGGTCTGCTCCACCGAGGCTGATCGCAAGTCCCGGTAGTGTTTCACTTGGTCCCGGTAAGTGATCGCCATTTCCTTATTCGGCTCCACCGTCGTACTCTCCTCAATCAATTCTGCGACTGCCTGATCGATGCTCGCATACTCGCCGATCGCTACCCCGGCGAGAATCGCCGTTCCAAGGCAAACAGCTTCCTGGCGACGCATAATGTGCAGACGACGTCCGGTCAGAGTGGCGCGCAATTGCAGTCCCAGCGCCGAGCGCGTCCCTCCGCCCGTTGCGTAAATGTCGCCAAAGTCGCCCACTGCCTCGGCCAGCGCTTCGGCAACGATGGACAATTCGCAGGCCAGCCCTTCGAGGATGCCTTTGTATAAATGAGCCCGGTCCGTTCCCGGCCCAAGGCCAGCAATGACTCCGCGAGCATGCGGATTGAACTCAGGATTGCAAGTGCCGATCAGATGGGGAGTGATGCACAGTCCGGTTGGACCTTCCGGGGCGTGTGCTTCCAGGAATGCATGGTGCTCAGTCTCGACATCCTCACTCAGTGAGTTTGTCGCGATTTCTCCAGAACCGTTCGTATACAGCAAGTCGTGAAACCACTTGACCATGATTCCAGATGGAAAATAAGCCAGCGTTACAAATTTCCCGGGAACTACATGGCAATAAGAGTTGAGGGAAGCGCTTAGCGCTTTGTCGCTGAGTATTGGAGCGTCAGAGGCGGCAACCAGGCATTCATAGGTGCCCATCGAATCCGCGACTCGTCCGGAACCGATGACTCCGGTTCCAAGCGCGCCGCAGGGCTGGTCGTGACCTCCAAGCACGATCGGAGTCCCGGCGGGAATGCCTAATTGACTGGCGGTTTCTGAATTCATTTCTCCGACAATCGTGCCGGTGGGAACGGCCTTGGGGAGGACGGATTTCTCCAGGCCAATGGCCGCCAGAATATCTTCCGACCATGATTGCCGGCGGACATCAAAAGCCAGGTATCGCGACGCCAGAGAATAATCAACGTAGGGTGGAAGCTGCATTTTGTGCAGCAGATATCCGATCAGCGAAAGGAAACACTTAGTGGCAGTGAAAACCTCTGGCTGGTTTTTTCGCAGCCAGAGGATCTTGGGAATGGGGTACATGGGATGCGCGAACAGGCCGGTGATTTGAAATAAGCGCTCACGTCCGATCGCTGCCTCGCACCAGGACGATTCGCGAACCGCACGGCTGTCCTGATTGAGAATGGCGCGGGTCACTGGCCGACCGGCCGAGTCGACGGCAACAAAGGTTTCTCCGTGCGAGCTCAGGCAAACCGCCTGCACCGGCTCGGCCAGTTGTGCGCTGATTTTTCGGCAGCAGGAACAGACCGCTTTCCAGAACATCTCTGGGTCGATCTCGGCAAACGAGGGGCGTGGGAATTCGGGCGCATAGCTTGCTGAGTGTCGCGCCAGGACCTTGCCACTCGTCCCAAACGCGAGCGCCTTGCAGGTACTCGATCCGATGTCGATGGCTAGCAGGCTCATACGCCAGATTTTCCCAAAATACTTTTCACGACCGCCGTTCTTCTCGGATGCGATTACAGTTGGAAAGCCAACGCAATGCTCAGCTGGCGATTGCCAGGTGCGGCTTCGGTCACCAGCGCGCGACCTCGCTCGATAGACACTCGGCTGACCCCTGCAAAATGCTCCGGCGTCATGAACAGCATAATCAGGTAGCGCACAGTCAGGCTGCACCGGGCCGGGAGCCAGCGATACGTTGTCTCTCCGAACAGCGGACCTTGGTCGATGGTTTCACGGCGGGAGATCGCGAACGGCGTAGTACTGAATTCCATTCCACGACAAAATGTCTTTCCTCCCCAGGGCGCAACCGTGCGATTGTTGCGTTCTTCCCAATTACCCACCCATGGAAAATGGTCCCGCCGGAAGGCATAGACGACCAGCAGACGCTGGCGCGGATTACAGGCGCTGATAAAGGCGATGTCGAGTGCAGGATCGAGTAACTGCGCCGTGTAGTGTCCATAGCGTTCGTCCGGCACGCTTCGCAGATTGCTGCGAGAACCATCTTCCCTCGGACCATCAGGCCACGTGAACTCTGCATTTGGCTGCAGAAAGATTCTGTCGCTGTAACCTGGCGGACAAACTTTAGCCCGAGTCGCTGGCATGTCAAATATTGTGGTATCGCATTCGAGGAACGGCGGGCCGAACGTTACGTGCTCGTTCCACGAAATGGGCCGGTCGTAGGTTCCCAGGTTTTCGGCACGCTCCTCGCAATAGACCACCGGAGTAGTGTTGTCGACGGTGATGGTCCGGCTAAAACTGATCTGGGCATGGTGAAGCAGGCAGCCGCAATGCAGCGTGGGACGGCGCGCCGCAGAGCCTTTCCTCATCTTCCATCTTGTGCACGGCGCTTCCCCGTGGGTTGCGAGCCCTGCCGCCGTTTCCTCCTTCGACGGAGGCCCGAAGTGGTCAAAACTCAAGCTGTGGCCGGCAATTCCAGCTAATAACTTGCCATCCGGCGGTGGACCGTAAGTTCGACTCCGACCGGGTGAGTAGTCGTCGGGATCGATTGTTCTCCACGGCGGTTTCCACAGCGGATTGATTCGAGGGACACTATTGAGAATTAACTCACAAATGTGTCCCCCGCCCTCGAGAACGCCAACCTGTCCCCAATCTGTATAAATTCGAAAACCAGCGCGACCGTCCACGATATCTCGCGATCGTTTCACAGCAGTTTGCTCGCGCTGAGGCATTATCGTTTCTGGCTGAGGATTTCGGCGCCGTCCAGCAGGGCGCGCGCCTGCCGCAAGAACGACTGCATGTCGGCTGCCTGAAAGACGTTGCGCCCGAAAATCACGCCCGCAGCGCCAGCCAGGGTCGCCCCGCGCACTAATTCTAGAGAGTCTTGGTCCGAGCCTTGGCGACTCCCTCCCAAAACCAGAATTGGAATGTGGCATCCGTCGACGACAGATCTCATCGAAATGGGGTCCCCACTGTAGTCAGTTTTTACCGCATCGGCGCCCAGTTCGACGGCGATCCTGGTGTGACGTTTGAGCCACTGCGGCTCTCCCGGGTTGGCAACCTCTCGGCCACGCGCCAGCGATTCAATAATCAGCGGTATCCCGACGCGCTCACATTCACGCGCGACTTCTGCATTGCGCATGATTTCCTTGCTCTCGAAATCGGAGTCGCCGGTACCGACCACGAGATAGGTGACAACTGCATCGGCACCCTGACGCAGAGCTTCTTCAGGCCGTGCCAGCAGCGCACTACGCAGCTCGCCGCCACCGTTGCCGAAAACAGACCACACGGTTGTCCAGTCAATGCGAGCGAGCAGGGCAGGTAACGGGTCTTCAAAGTAGGACTCTGCACATTGGCGCATGAGTCCTAGATTGAGGAGAAGAGCGTCGACTTTCGCTTCCGCGAAACGTCGAATTTGGCCCACTGGATCTTCAGTTCCAGGAATGGGCCCTAAGGCCAGGGCGTGATCAAAGGCAACGACCAGCGCGCGATGGCCTGCACCACCCAATACGCGCGATAGCCTTATCTTTTTTCCGTAATCGCTCACACGCCTCCCGCGGATCTCAGCTCGGACGTTAAATTAGTCCGTATGTGAGCGATTGTCAACGCTTTTTGCTTGAATGTGCATGATTCGTTGCTCTTGTTGCCGGGGTCGCCTCGGCAACAATCACCTGCAAGCCAGCATCGCGCAGTTCCTGGATGTACTTTGGATCCGTGCCTGAGTCGGTTACGAGAATATCGATGTCCGTCACGGGGCCGACAAAAGCGAAACGCTGCCTGCCAAACTTCGTGCGGTCGGCAAGCGCGATCCGCGTCTTCGCCGCCTTCGATACCATCCGCGTGATTTGCGCTTCGGCATGGTGGGCTGTTGACACGCCATACTGCGGATCTATGGCACTGACGCCGAGGATGGCTTTGTCCAGTCTTATTTCAGACAGAGCGCGTTGCGCCCATTCACCGGAAAGATAAAAAGTGTCTTTTTGAAGGTCGCCTCCAGTGCACATTACGCTGATGCCCGCGCTGCGCTGAAGTTCGCACACGATGGTGGGAGAATTCGTCACCACAGTAAGACGATTGCGATGAATCAAGCGTCGCGCCAATTCGAATACCGTAGTGCTGCCCTCGAGAAAAATCGTGTCGCCGTCCAGGACAAATTGTTCAGCAACCCGAGCAATGTGCCGCTTCTCTTCGCTTTCACTTCTTAGCAGAGCGTCATAGGTGGGCTGGAAATTTGTGCTCGACATGCGCGAGACCGCACCACCGTGCGAGCGGACCAGCACGCCTTCTTGCTCGAGCGCGGCAAGATCCCGGCGAATGGTCGCAGCCGTCACTTTCAAGCGGTCGCAAAGCGCGGAAGCCGACACGGTGCGCTGCGCGGTGAGGATTTCTCGAATTTGGAACCGGCGCTCCTCGGCGAGCATTTTGCAGGAGCATTGTACGGGAAAAAAGCTGAAATGGAAGGTTTGCGTGGAAAAAATCAAGCAAGGTCGGACAAAAAGGTTGACAAACGTGCACAAAGTGATAAATTCGCGCCGAAACTCATTTGTGTCCTTCATTCACTCCTTCGGAGCGCGTCATGAAACGAGGTTGGGGATAAGTTGGAGACTGCGAGCACTGTAAGCGCGGCTACACCAGTCAAGCTGCGACGCGCGCTCACACTTTGGGACCTCGTACTTTACGGGATCGTCGTCATCCAGCCGACTGCGCCAATGCCGGCGTTTGGCATGGTGAGTGAAACCGCGAACGGTCATGTGGTCACGGCAATTCTCATCGCCATGGTCGCGATGCTTTTCACCGCGATCAGTTACGGCCGCATGGCACGAGCCTATCCCAGCGCGGGCTCAGCTTTCACTTACGTCGGCCAGGAGATCCATCCTGCTCTAGGTTACGTAACCGGCTGGGGCATGGTGATGGATTACCTGTTGAACCCACTGATATGCACCATCCTGTGCGCTCAATTGGCGCTAAATTCGGCGCCGGGAGTGCCTTACATCGTTTGGGCGATTTTTTTTGCGGGATTGTTTACCGGACTGAATCTCTTTGGCATTCGCACGTCAGCAAAGATTAATGACACTCTGGCGATTGCGATGGGGATTGTGATTGCAGTTTTCTTTGTCGTGGCCGCGCACTATGTTTTCCGGCAGCCTCACGCGCAGGCCGGCTTCTTCTGGCATCCCTTTTACGACTCGAACACGTTTCATATGCGCAACGTATTACGCGGAACTTCGTTGGCAGTTCTGACCTACATTGGCTTTGACGGAATTTCGACGCTGTCAGAAGAAGCCAAGAACCCAAAGCGAGACATCCTGCTGGCCACGGTGCTGGTCTGTCTTGTCACCGGACTGCTTGCGGGATGCGAGGTCTATGCCGCGCAGCTGATCTGGCCGGTTTCGCGGCCCTTCCCGGATATTCCCACTGCGTTCGTGCATGTAGCCGGATTGGCCGGCGGTACCTGGTTGCTTCAACTCGTAAACGGAACTCTGCTGGTTGCAACCATCGGTTCGGGAATGGGATCACAACTGGGCGCGGCACGCCTGTTATATGCGATGGGCCGGAGCAACGCTATTCCAAAATCTTTTTTTGGCGCACTCGACCCTGTCCGACAGATTCCTCGCAACAACGTCTTATTTGCTGGCGCACTGGCGCTTGCAGGCGCGCTTACGATCAGCTTCGAACGAGGAGTCGAATTGCTCAACTTCGGGGCCTTGATCGCGTTTATGGGCGTGAACGCGTCTTCGCTGACGCGCTATTACATCCGGGCTCGGCCCAAAAAATTGAGCGATCTTCTGCCACCAGTCTTCGGATTTGTGATCTGCCTGTTGCTCTGGTGGAACCTCAATCCATCTGCCAAAACTGCGGGCGCGATCTGGATGCTGTTGGGACTGGCTTATGGAGCCTGGCGGACCGGCGGCTTCCGCAGAGACCTGATCAGCTTCGAAATTCCGCCCCAGTCTTAGTCGGGGTTATAAGGAGTCGGTGGCGCAAAGCTTATGTTGCCGCTTACCGAGATAGCCGCCTGCTTTTCCGCGGGAATTCCGTCGATGCCTTCCGCCACAAGGCGCACTGTGTAGTTGCCGGCCTTGGTGTAAGTGTGGCGCACCTCCCGGCCTTGTTGGGTGGTTCCATCCCCAAAGTCCCATTTATAGCTGAGTGTCGGAACTCCGCTGGGATCGGCTTTGCTTGCGATCTTCAATTCCTCCCAGACCTTCGCGTGGTCAGGCACGTCAAGCTGGATTGAAGGAGCTACGGCTGGGATTGTAGTGTCGACGATTTTCACCAGCCTCACGGAATGGGCTGGCTGGTCTAACTGAATTGACTCACCGCTCAGCGCCACGTTATTTTCTGGCGAAAAGATATTTGTGAACTTGTAGTTGCGTCCAGGAGTCAGTTTCAAGTCGGAGAGAGAAAACAGGTGCGAGTTCGGTCTTTCCGTCCAGTTGAACACCGCCAAGACCGATTGCCGTCTATCTTCGCGGAGCAAGAAGACGCTGGGCTGCTCATCCTTGGCCCGATAGCTCAACAGATCAACGGGAATCGCCGCACGCCCAAGTTTTGCGATGCGCAGCAGTTCGGGATTCGTGACCAACGCGACCCGGTCGGGATCAGCACCCAAGGTCGGCAAATCGTCGCCGATTTCGAACATTCCTCCGGACATCGCCGCGAGCGCGATCGAGACTTCAGCCTCGCTCAACGTCAGCGGGGTCTGAATTTCGCGCTCTTCAATCAGCTGCCGCGACACCGTGAATGCGTCCGGATCATTAATAAAGAAATTTCGATGCATGTAATATCGCGCGGCAATTCCGGGAGCGGCTTCTTTGCTGCGCTGGAATGTGTGCCCAGTGTCCTGCGATGTCCGGCCATCGTCCACAATGCCGACCGGAGTAAGCATGGGACTGCCGTCCTTGTCGAGAAGTACCGCGTCTCCTACTGCATCGCGGATTACTTGCAGCCCGATTCGCAAGTTTTCAAGAGCAGTGGTATGCGGACGATAAAAGTAGCCCTCGACTGCAGTCGTGTCCATGAAGTCAAGCTTGATGTACTTTACCTGCCATTCGCGAAGCAAAGTGCGATAGGTCTGGCGCAGAAATTCCTGCGCAGCGGGATTAGTGCAATCCAGAGCAAACACCTTTTCTGAACGGACCTCTTCATCCGTGGTCACTTGAATCGGTTCGCCCCTGGCGTTGTGAACAAGCCAATCTTTGTGATTCTGATAAATCGAGCCGAATTCGCCAACTTCCAACGGGGCGGTCCAGATGCCGACGTTCAGCCCTAGTTGAGCGATGCGCTGCGTAAGTGGACGCATCCCATGCGGAAATTTGGAAGCATTTGGGGTCGAGTAGTCTCCGCGCGCATAGCCGTAGCCGAAATCGAAATGGAACCAATCGTATCCAAGATCTTTCAAGTGCTGAGAAAGCCAGAGCGCGTTGGTAAAGCTGTTGCCTTCCGTGATCTTCATATAGAAGGCGGTCCAGCTCCACCATCCCAGCATGTTGTCTTCCGGAATGCGACTGTGGTGCAACTCGCGAATGGCAGCGCCGTAATTCTCCAGCTGCGCATGATAGTCAGAGCCGGCGGCGAACATAACCGGTTCAGCAGACAGGCCCTCGCCGTTGTTGACGGGCAGGCTGAGCTCGACAATATTTTCCTTTGGTCCCTCGCGTACACCGGATTCTTCGTCGGTGGCCATAATCTCGGTGGTTCCGGCGCAATCGACCGTGAACCCCGAAATGCCGGCACCATTCGGCGCGGATCTTGTCTGCAGATGAAGGATGGTCAGCAGGCGGTCAGCGCTGAGAGCGCCGAAAAATACACTTTCCTTGCTCTGCTGGTTGTAGATCAGTTGGCTGCCAACCGCCAGGTGCATCCCATTCGGAGCTTTGCCCAAGTCATAAAGTTGCAGCGGTGGCCAGTCTTCGCTGAAACTGTCGGATAATACGCGATCGGTACTGGGATTCCCATGCAGATCGAACATCGCGCTTCCCATTGCCTCTACGCTGCGCAGGCTCTGCACTTCAATGGTATGGCCAGCTTTGTTTCGAACTTGAACCTGAATCTCGCCAAACGGCCGCGAGGCATAAACGCGAATTGTATAGATGAGATCGGGCTGATTCGCCAGGCCAGTGAATGTCACAGTCGCCTGGCGCCCGCGGCCAAGGGAATCTTCGAAATCTGAGTCTGCGACTTCGTGCTTGGGATACTCCGCCGATTTGATCCAATGATGGTCAACTTCCGCCGCTACCCCCGCTCGAACAATCGGCGAGTTGTTCCCGGCTGCAATCAGATAAGATCCGTCAGCACTGATCCGAACTCGCAAGGACTCATTCCGCAGTTCCGTGTCGGCGGCCCACCCGAACGGGCCAAAAAGCCCGAACGCAACCACAGCAAGCAGAACTGAGTACCGATTCGCGGCAAGAAGAGCTGCACGGGCTGCAGCGAGGAGAACGGCGTACGCAGTGAGCAATTTTCACCTCAGGAATGCAAATCGCGGAGAAAAGTTAGTATTCGATCTCAAACGAACACAACGCTGCACAAAACGCCACAAATGTATTAAGATCGGAGCGCTTTGTCAACCTGCCCAATTCTTGTTTAAGAATTAGTGGCCGAGGTTGCGACAGGAGGAACCACATGCGCACGCTGGAACGCGGGGTTTTTCTACTTTCGATCATTTTCGCTTTAACCTTAACCAACGCCCAATCAGGGCAGAGTAACGCCGCTGCTGCCGGACAATCCAGCCCACAGGCGTCAGCGAAATCAGAAGTAAAAGGCTTGGCGGCACTTGAGCCGATCGATACCCACACCCACGTCATGACCAAGGGCGATCCCGCTTTCTTCGCCATGCTCGATCAGCTTCACATGCACGTCCTCGACATCCTGTTGGTCGACGACCACGATGATTATCGCAAGGACCTGAAAACCGAACTGGAGGATGCTTGGGCGGTCATTCCCGCGAGTCATGGCCATGCGGCCCTGTGCACCAGTTTTGATCCTTTCCAGTTCAATAACTCAGACTTTTCAGCTGCAGCCATCCGCGACTTAGACCGCGACTTCGCATCCGGCGCAATCGCAGTAAAGATTTGGAAGAACATCGGAATGGAACTGAAGGACAAAGATGGCCGCTACGTTTTCGCAGATGATCCCAGGCTCGAACCGATTTATCAGGATATTCAGAAGCACAATCGCACCCTGATCGCTCACCAGGCTGAACCCGACGAGGCCTGGCAAGCGCCGAATCCAAATGGTCTGGACTATCCCTACTATAAAGACCATCCCATCTGGTACATGTACACCAAGCCGGACGCGCCCAAGAAAAAAGAGATTCTGGATGCGCGCGATCGGCTTCTTGCGAAAAACCCCAAGCTGCGCGTGGTCGGGGCACATCTGGGCAGTATGGAAGAAGATCTAGAGGGCTTAGGCGAGCGGTTTGATCGCTATCCCAATTTCGCTGTGGACACTGCCGCGCGAGTGGTTCACCTCGTGGTGAAGCCCAGCGACAAAGTGCGCACCTTCATCCTGAAATATCAGGACCGTATTGTGTACGGGACCGATCTCGAAGTAGCCAAGGACGAGAACGTTCAGGACACAATCAAGGAATGGGAAGACCAGTACGCGCGCGACTGGCGCTACTTCGCAACTCGGGACAACTTCGAATACGAAGGTCACAAGACCCAGGGTCTCGGCCTCCCGCTGGCGGTTCTTCGCAAGCTATATCACGCCAATGCCGTTCATTGGTTTCCTGGCATTCTCACCGCGCACGGATCGAGGGTCTCGTCCGGCCCTGCTGCTCATTAGCGATGAAACTTTGCCATGTCGATGAATTGCCATAAAGAAGAAACGAGACCAGTGAGTATTGACTCTAATGCTTCGGGTCACGTCTGCGACGCCGTCGCTCGCTTGCAAGGCATAGTACGACGAAACCGCTCCTCAGAGGCGGTGGGTGTTTACGCGGTATGTTCGGCACACCCAGAGGTGATCGCTGCAGCGGCCCATGAGGCGCACGAGAACCACTCAGTTCTGCACATCGAGTCCACTTCCAGCCAGGTAAACCAATTCGGTGGCTATACAGGACAAGTGCCTGAGCAATTCGCCGATACTGTTTGGGCCGCGGCGCGCGACGCTGGGCTTTCCAATGATCGAATTCTGCTAGGCGGTGATCATCTGGGCCCGTTCCCATGGCGACATGAGTCCGCGGCGCTCGCAATGGATAAAGCGCACGCTCTTGTGCGCGCCTGTGTGCTGGCCGGTTATCAGAAGATTCACCTCGACGCCAGTATGGCTTGTGGCGATGACGCCAAAACCGACCTCGACGAACGAACCGTTGCCGATCGTGCGGCCGCCTTGTGCGAAACCGCCGAGAACGCTTTCCGTGAACTTCCGCCCAAATCGCCACCCTTGTTGTATGTGGTGGGCACCGAAGTACCGGCGCCGGGCGGTGAATCGCACACCGAGGAATCCATTTCGGTCACTACAGCCGGCCATGTCCACTCCACTCTCGACGCATTTAAACGAGCTTTCGAGAAGCGCGGACTGGGTCCTGCCTGGGAACGGGTAATTGGGCTGGTGGTTCAACCCGGAGTGGAATTCAGTGACAGCAAGGTCTTCGACTATGAGCGTGGCAAGACGAAAGCTCTAATCGCGGCGTTGCCTGCGAGCCCGCTGCTGGTTTACGAGGCCCATTCCACCGACTATCAACTCTGTTCATCTCTCAGGCAGATGGTGGAAGACCACTTTGCAATTCTCAAGGTTGGGCCGGAGCTGACCTTTGCCTTTCGCGAAGCGGTCTTTGCGCTGGCAGATATTGAGCATGAGATGCTGTCAGCGAAGGCGGCTCGTGTATCGAACGTGCGCGAAGCTCTTGAGGCAGCCATGCTGCGCAACCCGAGCTATTGGCGTGATTACTATCATGGTGACGAGGATCAACTCCGCATTTCTCGCCTTTACAGTTACAGCGACCGCTGCCGCTATTATTGGCACGAACCGGAACTGAAAGCGGAGGTCAAACAACTAATCGAAAACCTCACGGCTTCTCATCCGCTTGCGACTCTCATCAGCCAATATCTACCGCTCGAGTACGAAGCAATCCGTGCCGGAAAGCTTCAGGCGTCCCCGGGTGAGATAATCCGGCATCACATCCGAACAGTGCTGCGCAAGTACGCTGCCGCATGCGGCGAGAGCCCATGACAAATGCTCCAAGACATGGACCGTGTCAGCCATTGGAGGCGGCCATGCAACCATACGGGTGCTTCATCACGGTGCTGGCGGATACCAGCACCAGTCGCAACAAGTTTCTGCCGGACCGGCATCAGCCGGTGGATAATCGATTTCATCTTTGAGCCTCGCGAGGGGGATATGCAGCGTACTCGAATTGAAAAACAAATTGCTCAGTTGTCTTCTTCTGTTGTCCTCGTGCTTATAACCGCAGCTAGCGGCTTCCTCTTGAGTTGCAGCAAGTCTCAGGAGCACGCCAAGCCAGCGGCATCGCGGCCTTCCGATATTAAAGTACAACTGCAGGTTGGCGGACCGATCGTAGTAACCACGAGCACAGCAGAATTTCAGATTCTTCATTCCGGATTCGTGCAAGCCACGCTGCTGAAGGATGGCAGGCGGTTGAGCTTGGACGAGCCCGGAGAAGGTTCGTCGGCGGTCGATGGTTACATGATTCACAATGACAAGCAGCTCCTCTTCAATCCAGACTTCGCACAGGCCAAAGTCTTGGAGACGAGTGGCAAGCTTGGTCGCGGAAAACGAGTGGAGCTACCAAGCCATCCCCTGGCCCCAGCAGGAACGGCGGTCGAGCGAACTGTCGCAATCGAAGTCTATGACGATTTTCCCAACGCTGCTCTTGTCAGCGTTACTTACAAAAATGAGGGTGCGTCCGATTTCCAGATCGAACGCGTGATCGAGCAGCAGCACCGGTTCAGCGCCCGCCAGGTGGACGCGAAGGCACAGCCCTATGACATGTGGTCGTTTCAAGGATCGAGTTACGAGTGGGGAAAAGACGATGTGCAGAAGCTGACGCGAGCTTCTTCGCAGCCAAACTTGATGGGCGAAAGCGTGAAAGGAGGCCTCGGCGGCGGAATTCCCGTGGTCGCCTTTTGGACAGGGTCCGTGGGAGAAGCGATTGGCCAGGTTGAGACGCTGCCCTGGACCCTCTCCATCCCGGTCAAGGCGGAGGCGGACGGGCGAATCAAAACAGCATTGAGTATTCCCGTCGAAACAGTGCTCAAGCCGGGAGAAACATACTCAACGCCTCGCAGTTTTGTTGCCGTGTACAGCGGAGACTTTTACGAGCCGCTACGGATGTGGTCGAGCGTGCTGCAAAAAGAAGGATGGGAACTCCCAAAGCCCTCGAATGAAGCCTACAACGTGAGCTGGTGCGGGTGGGGATATGAGTTTAACGTTACGCCTAAGCAGATGCTGGGAACGGTGCCGAAGCTCCACGAACTTGGGATCAAGTGGGCAACTCTGGATGATCGGTGGTTTGATACCTACGGAGACTGGAACCCGCGCCCTGATACGTTTCCCGGCGATTCGATGAAGCAGATGGTGGATGAGTTTCACAAACAAGGGATTCTCGCACAGGTTTGGTGGCTTCCGCTGGGAGTTGAAGATGGGCAAGGAAAATACGAGTCCCACAAATATATTGTTTCGAAGGTAGTGCAGGAGCATCCGGATTGGCTGATCCTCGATAAGGATGGCAAGCACGCTCGCATGACGCGAGGACTAGCCACCCTTTGCCCGGCTCTTCCGGAAGTACGCGCCTTTTACGCAAAGTTAACGGAGAAATTCATCCGCGACTGGGGATTCGACGGTTCGAAGCTCGACAATATATTTAGCGTGTCGGCCTGCTACAACCCAGCGCATCATCACAAGTCACCGCAGGATTCCGTTAAGGCCATGGGCGAGGTTTACAAGGCCATTTTTCAGACTACGCGTTCGATCAAACCGCAAAGCGTGACCCAGGCTTGTCCATGCGGCACACCGCCGTCATTGGCATGGTTGCCGTTCATCGATCAAGCCGTAACAGCCGATCCCGTGGGAGCGGTGCAAGTGCGACGCCGGATCAAGATGTACAAGGCGCTGCTGGGGCCGGAAGCGGCCGTGTATGGAGATCACGTCGAACTATCGGCTATGACCCGCGTCGGCAATGACTGGAGTGAGCACGGAACTGATTTCGCCTCTACGCTGGGCACCGGCGGCGTGCCTGGCACAAAATTTGTTTGGCCCGATCCCGATGCGAAGTTCAAGCCGGTTGCCTTGACGGCCGAGAAGGAGGCCCACTGGAAGAGGTGGATTGGACTTTACAACGAGAAAATGCTGTCACAAGGAGAGTTCCGCGACCTATACGTTTACGGCTACGATATACCCGAGGCCTACGCGATCGAGAAAAATGGAAAGATGTACTACGCCTTTTTCGCACCGGAGAAAGCACCATTCGATGGAGAAATTGAATTGCGGGGCTTGCGCCCGGGCGCGTACCGAATCGTCGACTATGTGGATGGTAAAGAGATGGGCACAGTACGAGCAGAGCCGGGAAAACCGCCAAGACTAAAAAGCGATTTTAAGGATCACTTGCTGCTGGAGGCCATCCCGCAACCGTGAAGTCGGTTCATCCTTGAGTCTGGCGGAGTTTCAGTGCGATGGTCTTCGAGACGCGGTGTTGCCGCAATGGGACGTCATTGGGATCCGAACAGGATAGCTATTTCGTTAACACTTGGTCGAGCAACTGACTGACCGCCCGATGCGCCTCTCCCACTGCAGTGCGGTGATCGGGAGTGCCTGAGAGGTCGGTATTCGCGAACGTGATTCGTCCAAAGGGCGCTGCGCGCAGAATTTCACGTGGCGCACGATTATCGTTCTGGCCGAAAAAGAATCCGGGCTGCGGGCTGACGTAAGCGTGTCCCCAGCGATTGAGGACGATTCCGGCGATGTCGCGGGCCGGATCAAATCCGGAGGCGGAAAACATTTCGGTAAGTTGCGCGCGGATCTGACGCTCATAATCACGAAAGGAAGTCGAAAGAAGTTCGGCGCGGCCCAAATTGCCTTGCTCCGGTAGTGTTTTGCCATAGTGGGGAAAAAGAACCTTCAGCGTGAGAACCACCGGCGAATCCGGCCCAATGGTTTTTTTATCCGTGGAAAATGTTGGTACCTTCCGGATCGCTGTGAATCCGCCCAATCCTTCAAACCACTGGCAGCCTGATATCCCCAATTTATATAGGAAGCGCCAGTTTCGCAGAGCGACATTCGCCATCATGCAAGGCGAACGATAGAACTGATCGTAGGCTTGGCGATGGGTTGAAGGCAGATCGCGCACAATTAACTTTGAAGTCCAGCACCCGCCGGCCATCACCACCGAACGTGCTTTGAGCCTGTAAACTTTGTCGCCCCGCGTATAAGCGATCGTGACGAAGTTCGACTTGGAAGGGTCGCCCTCGTGCTTCACCCATACTGTCGTGCTGGCCAAACGAATCCTCGACGGCTTACCAGGCCGATCGAGTTCCTGAAAATCGATGCTGTTCCGGCAAACGGCTGCCAGACCATTCGGGCCGGGAATTGAGTCGGGGATAAGCGTCTTCACAATGTGCCGCGCGATTCCGTCGTTTCCCCCAGGAAATGAAAGCGAAGGCTCGTCCATCGAACGATCGACATCGAATGCATAAATACAATAGGCGGAAACCACGTCTGGCCCGGCGCCAAAGCCGCCGCCCTCGTCGGCCATGAACGTCTGAATCGTCGACTGGCTCAGGCCGTAGGTGTCCATCAAATAACGTTCAATGGTTACGCTGTCGAGGTGCCGTGATTTTTCGTCGCCGGGATACTCAAACGGCAAGCCCGAATGTTGCTGCTCGTGATACCTGAGCAGTTCAGTTCGTGTTGAATCGGAAATCGGTGCGCCCTGCAGCTTTTTCTTCCACGGATCGATCAACCACATGCCTGGCGTTTTGCCGAACTTTGACCCGAAATAAAAAGCGCCAGGCCCTCTCGCATCTTCAAAACTATTTCCGAGTGGAATCTCAGGAGATGAACTACCCCATTCCTGATACTTGAATCCGTGCCAGTCCAGGCCGATCAATTCAAAGAACCTGCCCATGAAGCTATGAGGCAAAGGAACCTGGAAATGGTCTGCGCCCTGTGGCCCCGCGATCCGCTGGCCATCGACTATGAACTCGTTGCGTTTAGCTTCGCCGCCGAAAACTGGATGGTTATCGAGAACCAGGCAATTGAGCTTCGGGCCGCCGTACTTCTTGAAAAACAGGGCCGCGGAAAGGCCGCTTACTCCACCGCCGACGACAACGCAGTCGAACACTTCACCGGTGTCGATGGTTTCAGGCGGCAATGAATTGAAAGCACCATTGCGAATCCTGTGCCCAGCACTCATGACTTCGAAAGTATTGCCATTCGAATGGGCGTAATCCCCAACCCCGCCGTAGCCCGTCCATTCGTCGTTTGCCAAAAGCTGCTTCGGAGTCAGAGGGCCAAGCAGAACCCCGCCAGCGGCTAATAGAGTGGAGTTTAAAAAATCTCGCCGGCAAATCGCTTGATTTAATCCCAGCGCTTCGTCGTGCTTGCCGTCTCGATCGTTCAAAGAGATCTAAACTCCCTTTCTCCAATCGGAGTCGCTGCCTTTTTTCAAGCGAATCGTCAGCGAACCATCCGCATTCGTCTCCTGCCGGCAAGCCCAGCGTACTGGGCGTCGCACGCCTTTGACCTCTAATTCGGCTCGAAGGATGATCTGCTGTCCATCCATGCCTTTTGGAAAGATGATGGAGGCTTGGCGAATCTGGCCAGCACGCGGTTGGCCGGCATCAAGATTGCCTCCAATTCTGATTTTCCCGTCCGGAGTTTCCGCGTAAATCCCTAGTACTCCCGGCACGCCCGCGACGCCATCATTGACTATCCCCAAAATCAGCTCCATCGTCCCGTAGCGCTTTCTTTGCCATATTAAGGATGGACGAACGCGGTAGCCAAGCCGCTGCTCCATCGCATGAAGCGAGTCGGGATATTTTTCGTAATAGCGGCGAATGTTGTCCGCTTCGGTCCAGAGACCAAAATAATTTGTACCGGCATCCAGAGCATGAAAGCCAGCCGTTTCGCGATACGGCCCTTTAATTGGGCCACCAATCCGGTGAGGATAGTCATCGCTGGGATAAGCTTCATTGTCGCTTCCCACAAACGCCAGCATCGATGGCGGCAGTTTGCTCAAGCAAGCTTTTTCTTCGTCCGCATAGTCGGCGAGGACGTAGTGACGATTTTCTCCGTCTTCGATAACCGTAGCCAGCCAGTCAGGACGATGCGCAAGTTCTTCGATTTGGATTGGCTCATCCATGATGAGGCTATCGGAGCGCAACCAGCATCCGGAACGAACTGCCAGATCCCGCACCTGACGGTTGCCTACATTGCTGATGTCCGGCTGTGTGTTGACCGCCAGGGGCGTGTGCTTCCAGGCGTCGATTTGCAACTGCGTCATCTGCACAAACGTCTTTTCCGCGGTTAAGTAGTCGGGAAATGGGTGTGGCAGATCGTTAGTGTGACCTTCGCCCCAAAATCCGTACATCATCAAGTCCATGTATTCCAACTGCCGGTTGCCATCGAAGCGCTCCGCGAGCAACTGGTTTAACTCGGCAAACGCCATCTGAAACTCCGGAGAGTCGTAACGCGGCTCATAAAAATCGAAATTGGTGTGGTGCTCTTTGGATTTTCCGCCGATGTTGACGAGGGGAACTTTATTGTGCAGAAAGTCAGGCATGGCAAGCTTTTGCGGCTGGGTGTTTGGAGTCGAGAGTTGAATTCTGAAGCCCACGCCCAAGTTGTGGCGCTTGGCGGCATCGAATGTGGCCTCCCACACCGGCGAGAGCGAGAGCTTGCCGGGGCCGGATTGAACGTCTCTCCAATCGCAGCGAATGTACAAAACATCCACGAATGGTAGCGCGGCCATTTTCTCGACGGCTTGATCGATGGTCTCTTTGCCGCACATCACGCCGAGCGCTGGGCCGTTTTCTTCCCAGGTGTAGCCGACGAGGCCGGTGCCGAAATTTCGAATGTGCTCGCGCGAAGGATCAGTCACGAAGATCGTGTACCAGCCTTCGTCCTGGCTGATGCCAAAGGGCCCTTGATCTAATCGGTTGCTTACACTCGGCGAACCGAAATTGTAGCCCTCCCACAAGTGGTCTGGTACGTCCGCCCACATTCGCCGGGCTGCAAGGCTGCTGCCCGCTGTCAGGCCTAAGCTTGTTTTTAGAAAGTTTCGACGACGCATTCAGGACCATCCCTGATTCATGTTTAACATCGTAAAAAAAACAAATGAGGGCACGAGTCGAAACCGTGCCCCTGAGTAACCAAACTTTCTTCTTAACTACTAATGCGGTGACGAGTATCAATCAGCCTCGCCATCATTGTTCGTAAGCGCCAATGTTAATTTGCCCGCTGCCGTTTACCCTCGGATTACCGGCGAAGTCCAAAACTCCGACAGCGTTCACGCCGAGATTCGTTCCTGCATTCACGGCCGGCGAAGTGGACATGACATCCAGATTCGGCGGCAGCGTGGCAATGTTGTCGAACTGCGGATCGGCAAATGGAGAATGCGCGTCCTGTCCGGAAGCGGCCTGATAATTCGTGTAACCGGTAAGAGCTTTACTCTGCCAGTTCCATAAGCTGCCAGCCGCACCCACCGTCGCGAAATACAGATTGTGATCCAGTGACGCCGGATTGGGCACGCTGTTTGTGAAGTCGTCAATCAGGACATTCGTCGGGCCAGCGTACATGATGTTGTTGAAGATCGTATTGTTGGTCGCGTGGTATTGAATCTGCAGCTCACCGGCTCCTCCTGAAGCCGTGCCATCACCCCAAAACGTATTGTTCACGATAGTGCAGTTGTCGGTTCCACCTACGCTCTTGGAAAATCCGCCAATGGACAGGCCAACAAATTGAGCGTGGTAAATGACGTTGTTGCGGACCACCACAAAACTGGATACGTGGCCGGAGTGCTCACTAGCAACCTCGACCGGAATGTCTGAGTCGTGGATCAGATTGCGCTCGATAATTACGCGAGTGCAGCCGTCGCAGTATTGTCCATTCGCGCCGAGTTGGCCATGGTAGACCGGATTGTTAATGGAAGTGATATTGAAAATCGTGTTCTGCATGTCCCAGCCGTCGCGGGCCTGGTCGAAGCTCACGTTGGGCGAGACTCCTTCAAAACCGATGTTGTCGATTCCTATGTTGTCGTTATCATGGACAAGATTTTTTGTCGTTACAAAATACTGAACGTTTCCATCGAGCGACATGTTTTCGCTGCAGCCGGTGGTGTTGTGATCGAGTTCGTTTCCACTGATTGTGATTTGGCTGATAGCGGCCGGGGCCTGAGTGCCATATATGGCCATGGCCAGCGCATTGGCGCTATTGCAGCTGCCCAATGTCTGCACAATGTTGTGGATGTGATTGTTCAGAATCTCGACGTTGCTGCCAGATCCCTCGAAGTCAATCCCTACCGGCACCGCGCCGCCAGTCGAGCTTTGGAAATTTCGGACCTCAAACCCCTGAATAACTATGTAGCTATTGGTTCTGAGGGTGAATAGGCCAAATTGCTGGCCCTTGGCAACCTTTATACCCGTACCATCGAGAATCGCGGTCTGGCCCGGAGCACTCTCGAATGTGATGTAACCTGCAGTGGTGTTTCCAGAGCCGGGAATAGTCACGCTCTCGTTGTAAACGCCGCCAAGCACTTGCACCGTATCTCCTGCATGGACCGTGTTCGCGGCGTGTTGGATGGTTCTCCACGGCGCCGTGGAAGTACCTGCGTTGGCATCGTTGCCGGTTGTGGACACAAAAAATGTCAAGCCCGATCTTGATGGCACTTGCAGCGTGACCGTGGCCGAAGCCGACTTGGTTGAGTCTGCTTGAGAGACCGCTGTAACCGAAACCGTAGCCGGACTCGGCACGGCAGATGGACCGAGATAAAGTGCCTCGTTCGAAGTGCCAGGAATCGTTGTTGAAACCAGGCCCGCGGTCGAGTTGCCGCCACTTACCCCATTGACCTGCCAGGTAACTGCCGTGTTCGTGCTCCCGCTCACTGTGGCCGTGAATGGCTGCGTGGCGAG
>Ga0075426_10000433_pt1 | contig 29072 bp, 23 predicted proteins | sample SoiMethybrSBSTD5_FD_75304 | JGI IMG/M metagenome (GOLD analysis project Ga0075426, IMG submission 75304) | Bulk soil microbial communities from a Populus tree surrounding site in Tennessee, USA - Soil MetaG P. TD hybrid SBSTD5 | ecosystem: Environmental > Terrestrial > Soil > Tree plantation...
TCCTCCGCAAGGACGGCGCCTCCATCGTGTGCCTCAATACCGTTGCCTCCGTTCGCGACAATGCCGGCAAGGTCGTCCGCTACCAGGGCGCGGTCATGGATATCACCGAGCGCCGTGAAATCGAGCGTCGCCTCCGCCAGCAGCAGGAGTTTGCCCGCCGCCTGGTGGACAATTTCCCCGACATGATCCTCGTGCTCGATACCAACTCCCAGTACACTTTCGTCAGCCCGCGCTCCCGCGAAGTCCTCGGTTACGAACCGCAGGAAATCGCCGCCCTCGGTTTCGGGCATGGCGTCCATCTCGAGGATATGCCTTCCGTCCGCATGCTCTACGACGACATCGTTGCCGCAAAACGCACGTACGAGTCCCTGGAAGTGCGCGCCTGCCGCAAGCAAGGCGACTGGCGCCGGATTCTTTTCAACTTCAGCCCGCTCGCCGACGAATCCGGCAATATCGAAGGCGTGGTGCTCTCCGGCCGCGACGTCACCGACCTCAAGCGCCTCGAAGAGCAGCTCATCCAGGCCGAAAAACTCGCCGCCATGGGCCAGATGCTTGCCGGCGTCGCCCACGAATTGAATAATCCGCTCACCGCCGTTCTCGGCGTCACCGAACTGCTTCGCGAGCGCGCTGGCCATGACGAATCCTTCATGCGCCAGCTCGATCTCACCCATCGCCAGGCTCGCCGCGCCGCGCGCATCGTGCAGAACCTGCTCGAATTCTCGCGCCCCGGTTCCGCGCAAAAAAAGCTTCTCGACGTCAACAATCTCATCGAGCGCACCCTTCAGCTTCACGAACATTCCCTCCGCCGCAACAACATCGAAGTGGATTTCCGCCCCGACACCGGCCTTCCCGGCATCATGGGCGACGCCAACCAGCTCATCCAGGTCTTCCTGAATCTCGTCACCAACGCCGAGCAAGCCATCCGCGAAGTCCGCGAGTCCGGCCGCCTCACGATTCGCCAGGGCCGCAGCGGCGGCCGCATCAGCATCACCTTTCAGGACGACGGCGTCGGCATCCGCCCCGAAGCTCTTCCGCGCCTCTTCGATCCCTTCTACACCACCAAGCGCCCCGGCGGCGGCACCGGCCTCGGCCTCAGCATCTGCATGTCCATCGTTCGCGAGCACGGCGGGCTCATCGAAGCCGAAGCGCTTCCCGCGGGCGGCTCCGCGTTCACCGTTACTCTGCCCCCCGCTCCCGTGGAAAAATTGCCGGCCGAAAAAACGCCAGTCGAGAAACTCGAAACTCCGGCTCCTCTGGAGCCTGGAGTCTCTTCCGCTTCCGCCGTGGACTTGCGTGGCGCCGCGCCCGCGAAATCCGCGTCCCCCAACGCCGTGGCCACGTCCTCCTCCGCCGCAATTCTCAAGGGCCGCAGCGTCCTCGTCCTCGACGACGAAGAAAGCCTGCGCCAGCTCCTGCACGAAGGCCTCTCCCCCCAGGGTCTCCGGGTGGACTGCGCCGCCACCGCCGAAGAGGCCCTTACCCTCATTCGCCGCTTCTGGGAAAACAGCGAGGACGCCCCCGACAATGAAAACGACAATGACACCCTGGAGAATAACAATGGACCCCATCGCGCGCGCTCCTCGGACGCTCCTCACCCCGGGATCGCCGATCTCCCGATCGGCTCCGGCGCCGTTGCTTCTTCTCCTGAAGCCGTCGCTTCTTCTCCTGAAAATGCAGCGGCCTCACTTGAAAATCGCTACGACATTCTTCTCGTCGACCTGCATCTTTCCGCAGGCGGCTACTTCGTGAACGGCCGCGAAGCCGCCGCCCGCCTCCTCGAAGCCATCGCCGCCGCCGGCCTGCCGAAGCCCGCCGTCATTTACATGACCGGCGACCTCACCGACCCCGGCCCGGAAACTCCCGCCCGCGGCGAACCTGCCTTCTTGCAGAAGCCCTTCCGCATCTCCGAAGTCCTCGCCCTGTTCCGCGAAGTCCTCGCCCCGGCCCCCGCCGAACCTCAGCCAAAATAGGGCCGCTCGTCAGCGTCCACTGGCTTTTGATCCCGCCGCAGAATAGAATCCTGCAATCCGTCCAGTACAGTGACGCAGGGGTAAAGGCCAATGGCTCGAGGCAAAGGGAAGAACGGCGGAACCGCGCCACCGAAGAAGCGTCCCATCGAGCAGTACGACCACAAAGGCAAAACGCGCGTCAACAATCCTCCCGTCGGTCTCGTCACTCCAAAAACCGACCCGCCCACCCCGACGCATAAAACCTACGAATACGACCCCCACCTCGACCCTCAGCTCGTCTGGGCCGGCAAGAAAGAGCACACCTCCTTCGAAGTCCCCACCGTCTCCCTCCACGTCCACGAGCGCATCGACCCGCGCACCATCGTCGAAGCCGTCCGCAAGCGCAACGGCGCTCCTCGTAGCGCCGGCGTCCCGCCGGCGTTCTTCCAGCCCTACCTCTTCGAGACGCGCGAAGAAAATCCTCCCCTCCGCGAAGCGATCGATTTCTACCGCCACGCCCACGGCTGGTCCAACCGCCTCATCGCCGGCGATTCGCTCCTCGTCATGAACTCCCTGCTCGAAAAAGAAGGCATGGCCGGCCAGGTCCAGATGGTTTACATTGACCCGCCCTATGGCATCCGCTACGGCTCCAATTTCCAGCCCTTCGTCAATCGCCGCGACGTCAAAGACGGCAAGGACGAAGACCTCACCCAGGAACCCGAAATGGTCCGCGCCTTCCGCGACACTTGGGAACTCGGCATCCACTCCTACCTCACCTATCTCCGCGATCGCCTTTTCCTCGCCCGCGACCTTCTCCACGAATCCGGCTCCGTCTTCGTCCAAATCTCCGACGAAAACCTCCACTTTGTTCGCTCTACACTGGATGATGTATTCGACGCGAAGAACTTCGTAGCAATTATTCCATTCCGCAAGAAGACGATGCCGTTGGGCACGAACTTCATCGAGCAAATGTCAGACTTCCTATTGTGGTATTCGAAAAGAAAAGTTGGCGACAATGGAAAGCGGGTCGCGAAATATCGACGACTCTACCTTCTGCGAAGTGTCGAGGGCGAGTTCCACCACTGTTGGTATGAGCTACCCGATGGAAGCCGTCGGCGAATGTCCAAACACCAGCTTTACGATCACTCACTTTTACCGCCGCGGGCGAGAGTATACCGGCTCAAATCGCTTGAACCCTCTGGCCCGATGGATGCTGGAATGTTCGACTACGACTTTGAAGGAGTGGTATACGAGCACCCGAAAAACGGATACGGAACGACAAAGGAAGGAATGGACCGACTTGTCGCGGCTAAGAGAATCCAACCGGAAGGGAATAGGCTCACATTCATCATGTATGCAGATGAAGGTGATGCCTCTCAGTTAACCGCGCCCTGGACTGACACCGTAGGAGCGGACGAAAAGACCTATGCCGTTCAGACGAACACAGAAGTAGTTAAACGTTGCATGCTAATGACGACCGACCCTGGCGAAATCGTGTTCGATCCAACGTGCGGGTCTGGCACTACAGCGGTTGTGGCAGAACAATGGGGCCGCCGCTGGATCACCTGTGACACCTCCCGCGTTGCCACCACTCTCGCCAAACAACGCCTCATGTCCGCCACCTTCGACTACTACAAACTCGCGCACCCCGACGAAGGCGTTGGTAGTGGTTTCGAATACGAAAAAGTTCCTCACATTACCCTAGGCTCCATCGCCAACAACGAACCTCCCGGCGAAGAAACCCTCTACGACCAGCCACTCATTGACAACTCCCGCGCCCGCATCTCCGGCCCCTTCACCGTCGAAGCCGTCCCCGCCCCCACCGTCAAATCCCTCGACGAAATCGCTCCCCGTACCGCCGCCGTCCCGGCGGCGTCTTCCTCCTCTCTTTCCACCCCCGCTGGCGAGACGCCGGCGCTACCAGACGCCTCCATCGCCCGCTCTGGCCCGACCCTTCGCCAATCCGACTGGCGCGACGAGCTCCTCAAGACCGGCATCCGCGGCAAAGGCGGACAGATGATCAACTTCTCCCGCGTCGAACCCCTCGGTGGCACCCGCTGGCTCCACGCCGACGCCGAAACCAAAGGCGTGAAGCCCGAGCGCGTCGTCATCTCCTTCGGCCCCGATCACGCCCCTCTCGAACCCCGCCAGGTCGAAATGGCTTGGGAAGAGGCCCGTACGCTCCACCCCAAACCCGAAATCCTCGTCTTCGCCGCCTTCCAATTCGATCCCGAAGCCGCGAAGGACATCGACGACCTTACCAAAGAAAAAACCGGCATGACCTTCCTCACCGCCCAAATGAACGCCGACCTCCTCACCGACGATCTGAAGAAAAAGCGCTCCAGCAACCAATCTTTCTGGCTGGTAGGCCGCCCCGACGTCGAAATCCGCAAAGCCCCTCCGAGTAGCGCCGGCGTCTCGTCGGCCTCTTCCTCCCCTCTCTACGTCGCCGAAATCCGCGGCTTCGACTATTACAACACCCGCACCGGCACCATCGAATCCGGCGACACCACAAAAATCGCCATGTGGCTCCTCGATACCGACTACGACGGCCGCAGCCTTTATCCCCGCCAAGTCTTCTTCCCCCTGGCCGACGAAGACGAAGGCTGGGCCAAGCTCGCGCGCAATCTCAAAGCCGAAATCGATCCTGACCTCATCGAGGCTTACCGCGGCACTGTTTCTTTGCCTTTTGCCTTGGGAGAGCACAAACGCGTCGCCGTCAAAGTCATCGACGACCGCGGCATCGAAAGCCTCAAGGTTTTGCAGCTGTGACCCGTTGTACCGCCGGCGTCTCGCCGGCGTTCCAGGGAATATGACCCTCTCCGCCTCAATCCGCTCTCGTGGCTACCTCCCACACTGGGAGGCCGAGCATGCGGTGTACTTTGTTACCTTCCGCTTAGCAGACTCGCTTCCCCATGAGCTCATCACCCAAATTGGCCATGAGCGCGAAATTCTGGAAAGGAGCAGAAAAGCAAACACAGACGTCGATGCGGATCGCATTCGCCTAAGCAAACTGCGCGCTCTTATCCGCAAGGCAGAACTTTGCCTCGACGACGGTTTGGGCCACTGTTATATGCGCGACTCTCGCATTGCCAAAATTGTCGCCGACGCCATTCGCCACTTTCACGGGCAACGCTACCAACTCAAAGCTTGGTGCGTGATGCCCAATCATGTTCATGTGATATTTTCTCTGCTTGGAGAACACACCCTGGACGCGATTCTTCACGCCTGGAAGTCTTATTCTTCTCACGAGGCAAATATTCTCTTAAAACGCACCGGCCACTTTTGGCAGCGCGAATACTTTGACCACATTGTTCGCCATGAAGCGTCGTTGCAAAAGATCATGCGATACGTTAAGGAAAACCCCCCAAAGGCCGGGTTAAGCGACTGGCCCTGGGTAGAGGTTTTGTAGCGCCGGCGTCTCGGCCCTGGGCAGAGGTTTTGTAGCGCTGGCGTCTCGCCGGCGGGTTTTTTCGGAGGAAGACGCCGCCGGGACGGCGGCGCTACAGCAGCAACAGACTATGCCATCCAAAACCATCGACCAGCTCATCATCAATTCCCCCTACGAGGAGCCGCGCGAATACTGGAAACGCGATCCCGAATCCAAACTCTTTTCCCGCGTCCCTGGCCGTCGCCCCGCAGGCTACATCCGGGCAACGGAATCCTCAAAGGCCCTGGACGATCCCGGAGTTTTTATCGAGCTCCCCCTCCCTAACAAAATCCGCCCTCGCGTCAACGCGTGGCGCGAAGCAAATTATCCCGGCGTCAGCGGCATCACCAAACGCCTCCTCGAACACTGGCGCGATCCAGAACAACGCGAAAACCGCCGCCTCTTCTTCTGCCAACTCGAAGCCATCGAAACTCTCATCTGGCTCATCGAGGCCCCCGCCTCCGAACGCGCCGGCATTAACATCCCGTCCGACGGTGGGAACTTCCCCCGCCTCTGCTCCAAAATGGCCACCGGCTCCGGCAAAACCATCGTCATGGCTATGCTCATCGCCTGGCAAATCCTAAACAAGGCTACCTATCCTCAGGACAAACGCTTCTCCAAAAATATCTTCGTAGTTGCTCCCGGTCTCACGGTAAAAAGTCGCTTGCAGGTGCTCGACCCGGCCAATCCGAAAAACTTCTACGCCGAATTTAGCCTCATCCCGCTCGGCCTTCACGATGCGCTGCGCCAGGGCAAAGTCAAAATCGTCAACTGGCACAAACTGGACTGGGAATCGGAAGAGCGCATTGCCAAAAAGAAGAGCGTGGACAAGCGCGGCGCTCTGAGCGACGAAGCCTATGTCCGCGAAGTCCTCGAAGACATGGCGACGGCACAGAACATTGTCGTCATTAATGACGAAGCGCACCACGCTTGGCGCCGTGATCCGAAATCAACCCTCAAAGGCGTCGCAAAAGAGGAACTCGAAGAAGCTACAAAATGGATCGGCGGCCTCGACCGCATCCATCGCACGCGCGGCATTCTGTCCTGCTTCGATCTCACCGCCACGCCCTTCGCTCCAACCGGCAAACGCAGCGGTGAGGAGACTCTGTTCCAGTGGATTGTCAGCGACTTTGGCTTGAACGATGCGATCGAATCTGGATTGGTCAAGACTCCGCGTGTCGTTGTTCGCGATGATGCCCGGCTTGGTAAGGACTTCAAATCTCGCCTGTACCACATCTACGCCGATCAAGACGTAAAAGACGACATCAACCGCAAAGTCGAGCCCCACGTCCCGCTTCCGGATCTCGTCAACACCGCCTACACCATCCTCGGCAACGACTGGAACGAAACTCGCAAACGCTGGGAAAGCGAAGGTGCGCCCACACCTCCGGTCATGATCTCCGTTGCCAATCTCACGCACACTGCCGCAAGGGTCGAATACACTCTATCCCACAAGAAAATCCCTATTGAAGAGCTCAGCGACCCGGATCGCATTCTTCATATTGATTCCAGAGTTCTCGGCGAAGCAGAAGCCAAGGAAGAAGCGTCCGAAATCGAAGCTCCGGGTAGCGCCGGCGTCCCGCCGGCGTCCTCCGCATCGCAAGACGATCCGGATGACGAAGACTCCGAAATACCAATCAAAAAACTCAACAAAGCAGAACGCGCCGAAGCTCTTCGCAAGACCGTGGACACCGTCGGCCAAGTCGGCCAACCTGGAGAGAAAATCCAAGCCGTCATTTCCGTCGGCATGCTCTCCGAAGGCTGGGACGCCAAGACTGTCACCCACATTATGGGCCTGCGCGCCTTTACGTCGCAGCTTCTCTGCGAGCAGGTCGTCGGCCGCGGCCTTCGCCGTACGTCCTATGACGTGGACCCAAAAACGGGACTCTTCACTCCCGAGTACGTCAACATCTTCGGCGTGCCCTTCACCTTCATGCCTCATGAAGGGGACGAAGACGCCTTGCCTCCTCCTCCGCCGCAACCCTCTTCAAGAATCCAGCCTCTTCCTGAACGGAAGGCCCTTGAAATCTCTTGGCCGAACATTATCCGCATCGATCATGAATATCGCCCCGAACTTACTCTCGATCTTTCCAAAACGAAGCCTCTGACCCTCGACGCCTACGAAACCCCGACCATTGCCGATTTGGCTCCCGTTATCGACGGTAAGCCTGACGTCACAAAACTCACCAGCATTGACGTGGAGAAGCTCGGCAGAGAACAGCGCATGCAACGCGTGATTTTTCAATCAGCCGCCGAAGTTTACGACCTGATGAAACCCAATTGGAAAGCCAATCGCGAATACCTGCTCGCTCAAATCATTCGGATTACGGAGAGTTATCTCACCAGTGGCAGAATCGTGATCTCACCGGAGCTTTTCAGCCAGGACGAAGTTCGCCGCCGCATCCTCTTCACACTGAACATGACTAAGATCGTCCAACATCTTTGGGAGGCCATCCGCTTTGAAAACGCCCTCGCCGTTGTTCCTGTCTTCGACAAAGAACGCCCCATCCGCTCCACCGGAGACATGCAGCCCTGGTTCACCCGCCGCCCCTGTGAGCCATCTGCGCGCTCGCACATCAACCTCTGTGTCTTCGATTCCCGCTGGGAAGCCAGCGAAGCCTTCGAGCTCGACCGCAACTCCAATGTCGCGGCGTGGGTCAAAAACGACCACTTGGGCTTTGAGATTCTGTACGTCTTCAAAGGAGTCGTGCTCAAATACCGTCCTGACTACCTCATCCGGCTCACCAGTGGCAAAATGCTCGTCCTCGAAGTCAAAGGCTTGGATAGTCAGCAGGATAAGACCAAACGCGAATTTCTGTCCGAGTGGGTAAAGGCAGTGAATGCCCACGGTGGCTTCGGCGAGTGGTCGTGCGACGTCTCGCGCAACCCGAAAGACCTTCTGAACATTCTTCAAACCCACAACCAGTGAGACGCAAGTCCGCTATCGCTTCCCTCGCCCCCCGCGCCATTCACCCCGCCATTCTCGCCATTCAACCATCAATTTCGCCCGTTCCCTACATAGTACTTTACCAATCACTAAATCTATGCTATCTTTCCCTTTGGTAAGCAGGCTCAACCCTGTAAATTTATGCGCCCCCGCCGCCCCGCCCTTTCTACTCCACCGGCACCTTTCTGCTCCTTGTACACAAACTTGTTTTGCCCTTTGCCCTCCCTTTCTTTTCAATCACTTACAACAATCAAATTTAGTAACCCCCTTGTTTTGACAACGATGCAAATTGCCGGGGGGTGGGGGTATCCCCTGGAGGTGCCGAGGTGAAAGTATTACTTGAACTCGCTGGAAGGGAGAAAAGGAGGTCGGGCGTACGCCCTACTTACAATTTAGAACCTAGGACTTACAACCCGAACCGGCAGGCTTACTTCTTGGATGCGGGCGGCTTGGCAACGTCGTCGTTGTCCACGCCAAAGTCCCAGACGAAGAGGTTCATGCCGTCGGGCAGGATTTCCGCCAAGGCATATTCCCCGGGAGGAAGCGGTTCGCCCAAGGTGAAGCGATACACCGTCGCGGCAATCTCCCACCGTTGCAGCGACATACTTTTGCGGTCCTCTTGGACCTGCTCGCCAAAGTACGTCTTGATGGACTCGAGCTGCCGCTTGCCGCCCTTGACGGTGGCGCGCACCAGCTCCACTTCCGGGCCGGACTCGCCCGGCCGGCTGCTTCTTTCTATGGGTGTGGTGCGATCCGGGTCAGGCGGCGCTTCGCGCAAGTAGAACTCGACATTGGTGGCACTGACGCGCATCTTGGCGCGCGGGCCGGGGATGTCTATGATGCGCTTCCCCGGCACAATCGGAATCGGCGAAAGCACCTGTTTCAGAAACTGCTTCTTGTCCGACCGGATTTCCGCCCCGGCCTGCGCGAGTTGTGAAACGTGCTTGCCGTCAATGACGAACATGCCTTCGCCCGGCGGCAGGAATACGCCCGGCGCCACTTGGAGGCTCGCGTCCACGTCCATGATGGTGTCAATGCGGTTCGCTTCTTCCTGCGTGTGGACCTTCTGGGCGAGGGCCTCGTTCTCCGTCTTTTCGGCGGCTTCAATTTTTGCCGTGGCGTCCCAGTCCACGAAGGCGGCGGGAATCTCTTCCCACGCGCCGCGCTCGACGCTGTAGTAACGGACGCGGTCGCCCTTGCGCTCGTAGCTGCGCACGAGCTGAAAGGTGCCGTCTTTCAGCATGAGCTTCTTGCCGCGCGGCAGCGCGTATTTGTTGTCCTTCTGGGACGCCTGATCCCGACTCTGGGACGAAGGCGCAGGGGTTTGTGTCGCGCCGGACGATGCGGATTGCGCTTCGCCCGGGCTGTTGACCTGTCGTCCCAGTGGCAGGCCTCCGTCAGATTGAGGGTACCCAGCCGCAGTTGTGGCCGCCAGGAACACGAAAAGACCCACGGTTGCGGCAGTTCGCAGGGAGCTCATTTGCAGGGAGGTCATAGCTTTCTGGGAGATGGGATGCATGGGAATCCGCCCGGTTTGCCCTCGAAGGCCAGCATACGCTTCTGCGTTTCGTCTGTACAACGGGTTGCCAGGGATGGGCCACGGCCCAGGATTGGCCACGGCGTGGAAGCTTCAAGAGGGGCCCAAAAACACGAATGACTCTCTGGACTTCAGAGAGCCACCAATAAGCAGTGTTTTGCGTTACCCCGTTACCTCTCAGCCTAACGCCGGGGCGTTAGTGAGTGCACTTGGGGAACAGTGTCACCAGAACCATCAGGTCGGAAAGGGTAAAGAGCCATTGATCCGCCCTGATACCCGCCGCTTCAGCGGCTCGGGCAATGAAACCGAGGTGACGGGTCTTGGCGAAATTGTGGACGTGCTCGACGCAGATCCCCGTCAGGCTCGAAATCTCCGAATCGGTGAAAATCTTTTGGCTGGACTTGACTGTGACCATGGCCTTACTCCTCGGACTTGGACCCAATTTACGCTCTCATCTTCTTAGACGCTGTTAGCATCGTATTTGTTGCAACGAAGTAAGAGCAATAGTAGTTCCGTTCCGAAAGCAAAAAACCTTCCGGCTAGTACTTTCCCTCTAAAACATAGAAAAATGGGCGCTTTTGCGCACATTTTCCCGAGGCATCGACTAGTACGAAGACGGTGCAAAAGAGGTTCGAAGGGAAATGAAGGGGAAAGAAAATTCTACTTATTCAGAGTTGCTACAATTTTTGGAATGGCTGCAGCAATCTCCTTCATCTGTTTTGCATGCCTGACCTGATGAGAAGCAATCACCTGGAACCATTCCAGGAGGTTGAAAGTGCCAAGTAAAGGATGAGGCATGTGGTATTTTCTTAGGTCCTTCCCCTGAGTCTCTTCCATAAATACCCGGGTACGTTCGCGAACTTCGCGGAGCTGCGCGAGCATTTCGTCCTTTTCGCGAAGGACCGCGGGATCGAGCGGAATCGGCGTTTTGCGCGGGATAAGGCGCGACTCGACCAGCGCCATCGGCAGGTGAAAGCGCATGGAGAGGGGGCGCGGCTTGGGAGGGCGTTGCAGGACCTTACCGGCGTTTTTGATAATTGCGCGCTCGACTTGGATCAGGTGACAGACAAGCTCGCCGGCAGACCAGCGGCCTTCGGCGGGGCAGGTTTTCCATTGCTCGGCCGGCACGGCGTCGGCGGCCGCCAGGAATTGCTTCTCGGCGCGAGCCAGGTTTTCGGTAATGGATTGCAGCGAGAGCACAGCCTTCATCTTACAGCATGAGGAAGGCTATGCCAGCATGAGGAAGGCTATGCCCCCTTGGGTTATCTCACTTGGAAATTCAGAACGTGAGGCATGGGATCGGCACCGGCGGTGAATGTGAGCTGGTAGGATCCGGTCGTCAGCCCTTGGGTGCTCAGATTGAATATGTATCCTCCAGTCGGACCCAGCGTGGGGTCGAACCGGAAATCATTGTCGGGATTTGCGTTGCCGGACGCTTGGAGAGCCTCAGAAGCATTCGTGCTGGTCTGCACCAGGCTAAGGGCGTGAACGACGGTGTTGGAGCTAGAAGCATCGGCCTTATTCGCGTCGCACAGTTGGATTTTCAGAGGAATCGTGCTGCCGTTCTGCACAGCGCGAGTCGGGTCGTACAACAGGCATACCGCGTAGGTGACCGAGTAGTTGACCGATTGAGCGGGGGTGACATTGCCCACATTGTCGGTCGCGTTTACCGTGAAGGATTTGCCGCCTACGGGCGCGGTGCTAATGGGAGAGCCGCTGGTAACCGTACCTACGCAAGTGGCGACGCCGGAGCCGCCATCGGTGCAGGTGAAGCTAGCGTTCACGGCTTGATTGAGCAGATAGCTGCTGCCCGCTGCCGGAGAGCTGACGTTGATGCTAGGAGGCCTCTTGTCCACCATGTTGCCGCTAACGGGTCCCGCCGTCGCGCAGTTTCCCGCAACGTCACAGACCGAGTGAGTGCTGGTCGCCGCGTTGGAGGTTTCGGTTCCCGCAGGCACGCTGGTGCTCAGGGAGAAACTGGTGTCGGGAGGATTGGCGAGGCCAGATAGGACATCATTGGCGGTGCAAGCAATGCTGACGTCGCTGGCGTGCCACAGGCCATCAGGAGCACCACAGTTGATCGAGGGAGCAGTCTTGTCGAGTTGAATCGTCTGCGTTTTCGCGGTCTCAATATTCCCAGCATTGTCGGTCCCGAAGAAGGTAATCGTGGTGGCGCCTTCCGCAGTTATGGTGAACGAGGCCGAAGCACCCGGGACGACCATGCTGGCAATGATCTGTGCTCCTGTTGCGCTGTAGGTGATCTGCTGGACCCCCGAACCTCCTAGTTCGTTATCCGTCGAATTCAGTGTGATTGTTACATTCGTGTTGCTCCAGCCAGTCGCATTGGGTGTCGGAGTAAGGGCGGCTATCGTGATTGGAGGCGTGGTGTCTGAGCTCACCGTCGGGGCAGGGATCAGAATGGGGTTCCCACTCGACGGCGGGCGTGAAGGATCACTGGCAAACACGAGAGGCGATCCGCCATTCGCAGTGAGAGTCAAGCCGATGAAATAATCCGACCCTGGTGACAACGTCGGAATGGGACGACCAAAGCTATCAAGAATGTAGAAAGCAAAGCCATCAGGAATGGGTCCGTCATCCTGATTGCTCGTCACCGTTACTGTGAAGGCCAAAGACTGACCCGGCGAGAAAGCCTCTGAGAAGAAATTCAGGTTTCCCGTGTCGGTTATGGAAATAGTGGTTCCAAGGTCACCCGTTACACCACCGAATAGCGAGGGATTTCCAAAAGCACTGCCGCCCGAGAAATTGAAGTTGCTGACGGTGACCGTATTGTTTCCGTCCGACAGTCCGCTGCCGTCTGTGGTTGCGAACAAGAGATAAAACGGAGCTGCAGGATGGCCTACGAGAGCCGAGGTGTTAACGTTCACATCAAACGTCAATGCGGCTGCGCGGGCCGGGAGGAAGATGGAAGCCAGTGATGCTAGAACCATTGCGCGTGCAATTTGATAGTTTCGCATGGTTGTCCCCGCTTTCAATGCGGCGTACCGCTAAACAGCTTTGGCGTATACGAAAGCGAAGCCGCTGTGTCGACGAAGAAGACAGGTGTGATGGTCACGTGTTGCCCGAGCGACAAGCTCCCATTAATCAGGAACATGCCGCTCCCTGCTGGATCGAAACAGGTTGTTTGCCCGTCTGCCGGGTGATTGAAACTAAGGTCGAACGGACTGGGCCTGTGGTTGGGTACGCCCACCAGCACCAGCCACAGGGGGGGCTGGAGCGTAGGGCCAGAGACATTCTTGATAATTATATCTTCCGTGTACTCGTTAGGAAAGCCGTCCCAGGTTATCGGGCCCCTGCTAATCGTGACAATCGATGTAACGTCGGTGGCGCCGCAGGCGCTTTGAACCGAAGCAGATTGTTGCACGGTGAGAGTCTGACCGGCGATCGTCACTGTACCGGTCCGCGCTCCGCCAGTATTCGCGGACGCCTGGATGTATACAGGAGCATTGCCCGTGCCGGCGCCTCCTGAAGTAATACTCAACCAACCCGCATTGCTCACTGAGCTCCATGAGCAGCTAGGGCCGTCCTTCACTACGATGCGGATAACTTGATTGGATGCATCGATTACAACAGCGCTTGGGTTGAGGGTGGCGTTGCAAGAAAGGCCAGCTTGATTGATGACGAATGTTTGGTTCCCAACGGAAATTGTTCCGGTTCTTGCACTCGCGCTTGGATTCGCAGAAATCCAGAACCGCACAGTGCCTGGTCCTGTATTATTTTGCGATCCTCCGCCAATCGGTTGGATGGGCGGCACTATCCAAGGATTGTTGAAAATCGGGTTCCAGGAGCAGCTTGAACCGGTAAGCACCTGCAAGGAGCCCGCGCCCCCCTGAGCGGGAAACGATGCTGCTGTTGGTGCGAGAGAAAAGCTGCAGTTGCTTACGATAGGAGTCGCGGTGAGGAGATCCTCGACGACCCAGGAATCGTTCGTAGTGGCAAAGGTCAGGCTTGTGATCGGTTGTGTTGAAATGAAACCGACAAACTGGGTGTTCCCCACAGTTGGCAGGTTAGGTATCGAAAATGTGTGTCCATTGGACAGTGTAATTGTGCCCGATCCCGTGCCCGAGAATCCTAATCCTCCAAGATCGAGCCCAACTGCAAAGGTCGGCTGGGTTAGTGCAGCGCAAAGTGTGTTGTTTGAGTTAGGCTGACCAGTCGACTGATTGACGGAATCCACTATGAAATCTGCTGGATAGATAGTCGGCGAGTAATAAGCGGCGGTTGTTACGTTTACAAAAGTGCTAGGAATTGGCGTTGAGAAACTAACTCCGGGGACATCAAGTTGGCCATAACCTCCAAAGGTGACACCCGGAGGAAGTATGCCCGAAAACCCAATTCTGTTGAGATTGGTCGTTGCAGCAGCGAAGGCCGCCCGGTCGGTAAAGTCAATCGTCGATCCTGTGGGCACGGGTGTGGTACAACCGGTCGGCTGTCCCTGGGTCCAAGTCCCTGGCGAATTGAGGTTGTAGGCCTGGACTCCTGTGAAAGGAATGTTGTTAATCGCGTCAACGACGGGGTTAAGAGCCGTGGGGCTGAGGGGATCATTGGCAGTGATCATTCCCCAAAGAGGCGCCCCGACATTCACGTCCCAACGGGTTATTGTGCCGCTGCCGTCGGTCCAGAAAAGGAACGTTACAAAAGTTATTCCGCTGGTGGCCTGCGTTATTACGACTGATCCGTCCGTGAAGGAGAAAGACTTCGGAAAGAAAAAGCAGCCTGTAAGATTAGACTCTGGACAATTCAAATTGGGCGGAAGTGGTTGGGTCAAAGTAAATGAGACCCGGATGCCGCAGTCGAGGGGACACGCGAGCCCTCCTGAGAAGGTGTTGAAGCTGTTTCCTGCATAAGTGTATGTTACGTCCGCCTTCGCTGCGCTTGGCGCGGCCAGCATGAGGATTCCAAGCAATGCCAAAAGGAGGAAAGCAGTTGAATTAATCAGAGAGGAATGAATCTGCTTAATGCAGAACCGAATCGACGCCATGGCTGGCCTCCCAGAGGGCTGAGTGGGACCCAAATCCAGTCCAGCAAGGACTAAGTTTGTCAACTCACAACGCGCACGGCTTGAACTGAACCCCGGGAACTAAAGTTCAGTTGTTTCGTGGAGGGACGGTTCGCTTAAATAGCACCACTTTCGATGTCAGTCAAGTGAAAAGTTGTTAAAGCCCCTCGGGGCGCAGAGTAAGCCCTTCAAGGCTCCCTTCGCGGCTCAGTATAAACTATGCCATCTATCGTCTCGATTCGCTGGGGCTTGCGGGTTGCGGTCCAGCGGCCGTCGGCTTTGCCTTCGACTCTTGCGCGTCCGGCAACTGAGTCGCCGTCAATCCAACCGGCGAGTGCGGCGGCGGGAGTGATCGCGCCTTTGTCGTCGATGGGCCAATCAGCGGGGAAGCTAAGCTCGACGTAGCCATCGCGCCATGTTCCGGAGATGGAGCGGTCTTTGCCTAGCTCTCCAGACCAGGTTCCGATTAGTTTATTTCCATCGCGCTTGAGCTCGAACCTCAGGGTAAACCGGCCTGTTCGAAGGCGTGGGCGAGTTGGAGGACGCGGGCTTCGCCAAAGGGCGGGCAGAAGATTTGAAGGCCAACAGGAAGCTTATTTACTTGGGTCGGTCTTTTCGGATCGATGGGGCTGGAGTCGATTCTGCCGCAGGGGACGGAGATGCCGGGGACGCCTGCGAGGGAGCCGGTCACGGTGTAAATATCGGCGAGGTACATTTGGAGTGGGTCGCTGGTGCGCTCGCCGAGTTTGAAGGGCGGGACGGGCGAAGTGGGGGTGAGGATGGCGTCCACTTTGGTGAAGGCGTCGCGAAAATCCTGGGCGATGAGAGCGCGGACTTTCTGCCCTTTGAGATAGTAAGCGTCGTAATAGCCGGCGGAGAGGACGTAAGTGCCGAGGACGATGCGGCGCTTCACTTCGGGGCCGAAGCCGGCGCCGCGCGTTTTGCGGTACATGGCGAGCAGGGAATCGTCGGGGACGCGAAGTCCGTAGCGGACCCCGTCGTAGCGGGCGAGGTTGGAGCTGGCTTCGGCGGTGGCGATGATGTAATAGGCGGCGATGGCGTAATCGGTGTGCGGCATGCGAATTTCGACGAGTTCGCAGCCGAGCTTGCGAAAGAGCGCGATGCCGGCTTCGATTTTTTGGCGGACGCCGGAGTCCATGCCTTCGGCGAAATATTCTTTGGGGATGCCGAGGCGCGGGCGCTTCAGAGGTTTCGCGAGTTCAGCTAGGTAATCGGGAACGGGAGCGGTGGTCGAAGTGGAGTCGTGAGGATCGCGGCCAGCGATGGTTTGGAGAATGGCGGCGACGTCGCGCACTTTGGTGGCGAGGGGGCCGATGCGGTCGAGAGAAGAGGCGAAAGCGATCAGGCCGTAGCGCGAGACGCGGCCGTAACTGCCCATCATGGCAGGGATGCCGCAGAAGGAGCCGGGTTGGCGGATGGAGCCGCCGGTGTCGGTGCCGAGAGAGGCCACGGCGAGACCCGCGGCGACCACGGCGGCAGAGCCACCGCTAGAGCCTCCGGGGACGCGATCGGGCGCGACGGGATTTTTGACCGGGCCGTAGGCGGAGTTTTCGTTAGAGCTGCCCATGGCGAATTCGTCGCAATTGGTCTTGCCAAGGATGACGGCGCCGGCGGCTTCGAGGCGTTCGACGGCGGTGGCGTCGTAAGGCGGAATGTAATTCTCGAGGATTTTCGAGCCGCAGGTGGTTTTTGTGCCGCGGGTGCTGATGACGTCTTTGATGGCGACGGGGACGCCGGCGAGCGGAGGCAGCGATTGGCTTGCGGCGACGAGGGAGTCGATGCGGTCGGCTTGGCGGCGGGCGCGTTCTGGAGTGAGCGCGAGGTAGGCGTTCAGGTCGGGATTCTTGGCTTCGATGCGTTTGTAGAAGTCGGCAAGGAGTTCGCGGGCAGAGATTTTCTTCGCCGCGAGGGCGTCTTTGACGTTGTCGATGGTCCAGGTGGTCATGAGTAGAGGATTCTCAGATCGAAGAGAGATTTCTCACTCCACAAGCCAACCGATTCGCAAGAGCGAATCGGGGAGAAAAGGCGTTGGCTTGTTCCGTTCGAAATGACAATTGGGCGCTAAGGCGGACGCTCATCGCTCGATGACCTTGGGCACACGAAAATAGGGCGGCTCGGGATCGGGCGCGTGCGCCAGAACGTCTTCCGCTACGGCGCAGGGCACGGTCAAATCTTCGCGCAGAGTGGCGTCGGTGGACTGGTCTTCGGCCAACACCTGGGCCATCGGTTCGACCTTCGAGGTGTCCAGCTCGTTGAGCTTGCCGATATATTCGAGAATTTCGTCAATTTGCGCGCGGTAGGTTTCGAGCTCGGCCTCGCTCAAGTCCAGGTAGGCCAGCTCCGCTACGCGCAACACGTCTTCCCGAGAAATCTTCATACTCTGTCCTTAGCTATCTACAGACATTTGCAAATTTTAGCACACTGACTTAGGGTCGTTCTTGAGCTCGTGGGTCGGCGCCTGGGGGATCACTGTTCCATTGCTTGACGAAGGTCCAGGGCGATTGATCGCAGTTCTTGACGTGTGGCGTCGGGAGAAAGATTACCTTGCAAGCCTTTGACTTTGCGGAAAGGCAAACCCTGTAGAGAAGATTTGAGATAGGCTGTCAATTCGAGAGCGGCGTTCTCCAGAGCGTCGTCTAGAGAGATTTGACTTCGAACAAGCTCCAACTGCGAGTTATGTTGTTCGCTCGCATCAGCCTCGGCAACACTTTCGACAAGGACTAGAACAGACTTCAGTGCTTCTGGACTGTCCCTTGTGATATATGCGACCAAATTGGGAGGTCCAGGCCAATGGCGTTGCAAGAACTTCCTGGCCAGGGTACTTAGTGCCACGCCGAAAATCAGCCCAGCCACGATACTTAGCACCCAATTTAGATGAAATGCGACGATTAAGCTGGCTGAACAAGCAATAAGAATCGCCAAGCAAGCTATCCCTTGAAACCATCCGTAGCGCTGCACCAAAACTATCAGCTGGTGGCAGTGGGGACACCCAAAAGGGCGCCAGAGAATAATGGACTCCCTAGCGATCTGGCCTTGACAATAGGGGCATTTGCGTCTTGAGTCTGGCATCGTTTACCAACGACTCAAGCCGAAGCTTGCACGGTTTTGCGGGGATATTTTTTGGCGATGTAGTTGTCGACGAGGGATTGGAAGGCGGCGGCGAGTTCGTCGTAAGTGCCTTCGAGGGTGACGTCCTTTTTGCCGTCGATGTAGACGGGGCAGCGCGGGGCTTCGCCGGTGCCGGGCAGGCTGATCCCTATATTGGCGGCTTTGGATTCGCCGGGGCCGTTGACGATGCAGCCCATCACGGCGAGGGTCATGCTTTCCACGCCTTCGTATTGCGTTTTCCAGACGGGCATGCTGTCGCGAATGTAGCCCTGAATCGCTTCGGCCAATTCCTGAAACGTGGTGCTGGTGGTGCGGCCGCAGCCGGGGCAGGCGGTTACGCTCGGCGCGAAAGAACGAAGACCAAGTGCCTGAAGCAATTCGCAGGCGGCGTAGACTTCTTCGCGGCGGTCGCCGCCAGGGCGCGGTGTTAATGAAATCCGAATCGTGTCGCCAATACCTTCGTAGAGAAGAACACCCAGAGATGCTGCGGACCAGATCTGCCCCTTCATGCCCATGCCCGCTTCGGTCAAGCCTAGATGCAGTGGCTGCTCGGTCTTGGCGGAGAGATCGCGATACACGGTGATGAGGTCGCGCGGACGGGAAGTCTTGCAGGAAATAATGATTTGGTCGTGGCGAAGGCCGGATTCGAGCGCGAGTTCGGTGGATTCCAGTGCGGAAATCACCATGCACTCGTTGATGATTTCTTCGGACTCTTTGCCGAGATTTTTGTCGGTGTTCTCCTGCATCTTGCGCATGACGAGCTCTTGATTGAGCGAGCCACCGTTCACGCCGATACGCACGGGCTTGCCATTGTCCACGGCGACCTTACAGATGGTGGAGAATTGCTCGTCCCGGCGTTGGCCGGCGCCGACGTTGCCCGGATTGATGCGGTATTTGTCGAGCTGCCTGGCGCATTCCGGGTATTTCGTGAGCAGGACGTGGCCGTTGTAATGGAAATCGCCGATGATGGGCGCGCTGCAGCCCACATCGAGCATACGCTTCTTGATTTCTGGCACGGCGGCTGCTGCTTCCGGCACATTCACGGTCCAGCGCACGATTTCGGAGCCAGCCTCGGCCAATTCCACGGTTTGCTTGAAAGTGGACTCGATGTCAGCGGTGTCCGTGTTGGTCATGGACTGGACGACGATGGGGGCATTGCCGCCCACCTGGACGTGTCCGACCTTCACGCCGTACGTTTTGCGGCGCGGATGGCGGCTAGCAGCCGCGTCAAAGCCTGCAATTTGGGTGAGCATTCGTTTCAATTCTAGCGTGAATCTGCCCCTGCGGGAAATCGGTCCTGCTGGAATAGTGGCAAAGATCGCAAATGAGGCTGCGTGAAGGGTTCAGGAGCTTGAAGGTCTGCTGGAGAGGGGATCTTCTGAAGGTCCATCAAGCGCCACGACGGTGTGAGCTAGTTTCTCCAATTTGCTGCGCAAGTCGTTCCATTGCTCGGCGCCAACGGTGGAAACCAAGCGTTCCTGCGCTTTGCGCCAGGCGGGCAAACTTCGAGCCAGGGCGCTCTCTCCTTTGTGAGTAAGCGCCAGAAAACGCTGCCGCATGGCGGACCGGTTCGAAACCGTGATGAGGCCTTCCTTCCGAAGCAACCCCAGACTGCGCGTCAGCGTCGTAGGGTCCATGATGAGCACGTCAGCGAGGGCCCCGATGGAAACAGGCTGGTTCTTGGCGATGCCCACGAGGATGGTGAACTGCGTGGAACGCATACCGGTTTCCTGTAGGGCCGCGTCGTAGGCACGAGTCACCGCACGAGCGGTTCTGCGAAGGTTGAACGAGGCACAGTAGCCCGTTCCGGTGAGGTCCAGCTTGGCGTCGCGTGGCATTTTCTTAAAGTTCCTACTTGACTTGTATATGCAGCTTAAAATATCCTCTTCTTAGCGTGTTGTCAAGCACGCTTCAACGGACTGCCTGGTGCGGCGTCCTGCTGTGAGTGGTCGGCAAAACAGGTTTGGCCAGCTTTCGGTCGGCCAAAGGCGGATTTTCATGGACACTCAGGGGATTCACGCACCGACTTCAGAAGCACATAATCCATCAAGTGCAGCGGCGGCCAGTTTGCCTACCCGCTTCCTCCGCTTCGGGGACTTTTATCTGGACTTGGAACGAGAAGCGCTGTTCAAGGATGGCGCGCGCGTCAAGCTGCAGGGGAAAGTTTACCAAGCGCTCGTGGCGCTCATTGAACACGCCGGAGAAATCGTAACGCGCGAAGCGCTGAGGATGCGATTGTGGCCTGAGGGCACTTACGTCAATTACGACGCCAACGTCAACACCACGGTGAACAAGCTGCGGCAAATCCTGGGCGATTCGGCAGAGCAGCCGGTCTTCGTGAACACGATTCCGCGCCTGGGCTACAGTTTTGTGGGGAAAATCGAGTGTTTGGAGAAACCTCTGAAGCTCCGTGAGATGCGTGAGAAAGAGAGCGCGTCCAGTGCTTCCCCGGAGGACCCTTCGAGAGGCAGATTCGCCTCCCTGCGGTCGTCTTTCGGTCCCACATGGTTTACCGCCGGAATCGTGGCACTTCTAATCTTCGGGATGCTGTTGGGGGCGGGGCTGGTGTTGTACGCGCACCGCTGATGGATTGGGACACGGGCGTGCGCCTGGGTTTCCCGAGACACGCTGATGGGGTCATAGCGAGCCGCGGAGGCCAATGGCGTCGGCGTGTTCGCGCATGGCGGTGATGCAGAACTTGATGTGTTCTTCGAGGGGGACGCCGAGCTCTTCGGCGCCCTTGCGGACGTCTTCGCGGGAGACGCCTTTGGCGAAGAGTTTGTCCTTCATGCGGCGCTTCACGGAATCTACTTCGAGATCAAGGATGCTTTTCGAGGGGCGGACATAGGCGCAGGCGGTGAGGAAGCCGGCCAGCTCGTCGCAGGCGAAGAGCGTGTGTTCGAGCGCGGATTGGCGAGGCACGTTGCAGTAATCGGCGTGCGAAAGGATGGCGCGAACAATTTCCTCGGAATAGCCTTGCTGGCGGAGGATTTTTGCGCCCTCGGAAGGGTGGCCCTGATCGGGGGAATGTTCCTGATTGGGCCAGCGTTCGTAGTCGAAGTCGTGAAGCAGCGCGGCTAGGCTCCAGGTTTCTTCGTCGGCGCCGGATTTGCGGGCGTACGCGCGCACGCAGGCCTCGACGGCGAGCATGTGCTTGCGAAGCGATTCGGATTGTGTGTATTCACAGAGCAGTTTCCAAGCGTCATCACGCGTCGGCATGCGGCTTCCTCCCTCAAAAGAACAGATAGTGTAGCGCAGAGACGGTGACTCGTGATTAGTGACTCTTGGAAGAGCATCGGCGGGAGCCTTGGGTCGAATAAACAACATCATCTAGGCAAGGAGTCGGGACGCAGGAGTTGAAAAATCAGGGCATCAGCGGAGTCTGAGGACGGGTAAAGGACGCACAAAAAGTAACCACAAGCTGTATGGGAGCGCGGCGCCGAGCGCACAAGGATTGGCGGAAAAGGAAGGGCTTGTAAGAAGAGACTGGACGAAAGGACAGCGAAAAGAGGGCGTAAAGGGGAAGAAAAAAGGAGCAAACTGAAAAAAAGTACAAAAATACTCTTGACACGAAAATGGCATTCGCACGATACTCCCATCGCGCCAGTAACTGTCTTCCCCCGTGAGAACGTTCCGACGTTCCTCTCCTATCCGCACGCCGGAAAAAAAGCGTCAGCAAGGAGCACCGGTGTCGGCACAAGTGAATAAAGACGAGATGAACACGCTCGAGATGGATCGGGAAGTGATCCGCTGCAAGACGTGTGGACTGGTACAGTACAGGACGCGCACGGGAAATTGCCGGCGTTGCGTGCGCGCATTGCCTCAGCGCCTGGAGTTCATGATTCCTCCATCGCCGCCGGCGGAGGAAGCGGTTGCTGAGCCAGCTTCAGAGAAGCTCGTCAACCAGCAAACCGTGGAGAACATCGGGCAGCGGATTCGCCAGTTGCGGGAATCGCGCTCGATGACCCAGAGCCAACTGCAATCGCGCTCGAAAGTCTCGCGCTCGTATCTCTCGCGAATCGAAAGCGGGCAAATGACGCCCAGTCTCGGCACGCTGGAGAAGATCTCGGAAGCGCTGAACGTGGGGCTGAACCGGTTCTTCATCCCGGAATCGGACGGCGAAGCGCTGCTGGAGGATCCGTTCATCCAGGGATTGCGGCCGTTCCTGCGGCAGTTGGATTGGGAACAATGGCAGTCCATCCTGAAGAGGCTGCAGGCGATCAGCGATCACGTTCACGCAGCACCGGTGAATCTCCGCCCTATCGGTAATCCGGCGCGGCTTCCGCAAAACGCGCCGGCGAATGGCCACGTGAATGGGCATATTGGAACAGGCCATTCGAATGGCGTGGCGCATTCGCACATGCATTCCCAGGGTTACGGATTGCGGCAACCGGGCTCACCCTTCGTGGCGCAAGGGAAGCCGTTTGGGGAGCAGAGCAAGCCGGCGTTTCTGAGGCCGCAGGCAAGATAGTTTCGATTTTTTGAGTAAGAGAATTAGCGCGGCGTGACCATTCGGTTGCGCCGCGTTTCTGTCTTTATTGTGCGAAGGCGAGACGGCTATTCGCGGATGACAGAAACTTTTGCTTCAGGAACTTCCAGGCGAATCAGGCGGTGATTGCTGTCCAGCAGAAGCTGAATCTCCAGGTCAGAAGAGCTGACCTTAAGCCCTTCATAAGTTTTGCCGTCGGCACTTGCTGAACCGGTGGCGAAAACTTTTACCGTGCCGGGAGTCAAGTCTTGCGGGATGAGTACGGGAAAAGTTTGTTCGCCGGCTTTGGACCAATCGTAGATGCGCGCGAGGACGCCGTATTGGTAATAAAGATTGTTGTCCAGCACGACGATCAAAGGATTGTTAAAAGAGAGGTCCTGCTGAAAAGGGCGCGCGCCCTGCATTTCCAGGGTGATTCGGGCGATGCCGTTGGCGAAGATAATGTGCGCTCCGTTGGTCTTGTCGGACTGAGCCGTCCACTCGTAGCTGATCGGAGAGCCGTCGGCTTGCAGCGTCAGCGAGCCCGTAACCTTACTGGGGGCGCCTTGGGGCGGCTTGATATCGGAGGTTCCTTTGGCGAGCCAACCCCCTTCGGCAGGAGCAATGTCGAACTCTTCGTGGCCCACGGTTTGCCCAGCGAGCTTAATGCTGAACTTTCCCTTGTCCTGGACGAGAAGGCCCAGCGCGGCTTTTTCTTTTTTCTGAGAAGCGAAAGAAAGCGCGGCGCAGGCCACCATTCCCAGGGTCAATCCGATACAAACGGTTTTGGAATTCACGGTGTGTCGTACCCCCGTGGGTATTTTCTCTCAGGGAAGAGGTTTCTCAACGACGAGATGCGCCTGGTTTCCACCGGAAGCAACAATGCCAAGGCGGAGGATTTGGGCGACGATGCCTGCAGGTTCGCCGGAACTGTCCACGCGATAGTCGGCAAGCTCATAGGACGGCAAGCGTTGGGCGTGGAGGGCTCGGAAGCTGACCTCGTCGCGGAAAAGCGGCCGGCCGGCCATAGTCATGCAGCGGGAAAGCAGGACTTCGATCGGCGAATCAAGCCAAAGAACCGGAACGCTGGCAGAGCGCAGAAACTCGGGGCAGCCTGGCTGCGAGTAGGTTCCCCCACCGAGGGCGAGTATGGTTCCTTGCTTCAACTCGGAAGCGCGGCCGAGCGCGGCGCGAAGCTGGTCGGCCTCGAGCTGCCGGAAATAAGTTTCGCCCAGGCGCTCGAAAATTTGCGGGATGGGAAGGCCGGCGGATTCTTCGATGCGATCGTCGAGGTCAACAAAATGCCAGGCGAGCTGCCTCGCCAGGAGCGTACCAATGGTGGTCTTGCCGGAACCCATAAAGCCGGCCAGGCAAAGAAGCGGCAGACGCGGAAGGCCGCGCGAAGGAGGTGTAGTTGTCACAAGAAAGAAGCGCTGAAGTTAGTTCGGCTTAGTCGCGCTTCAAGATTCGAATTGTACCACTGTAGGTGGAGAGTTCGACCTTGGCGAGGCCCTGGCCAACGGTGCCGAATAAAGAGCGGAAAGACTGCAAACGGCGGTGAATTGCGCCATGGGAGTCAGGCTTGAAATATGCAGCGGCCTGATTGTCCACGGTACCTGTGGCGGTCTGCGCTTTCAAATCGAAGGAATCATTGCCGGAGAAACGCACTTCCACAAGACCTTTACTGCTTTTCATGGAATAAAGCCCGGTGCGGATGAAATCCCCGTCGAAGAGGATGTTGCCGAAACTGGTGCTTGCCTCCACCCTATTGAGGGCGGGCTGGAGGAATTGGACTCCTCCGCTGACGGACTTGAAATCCACCTTGCCGGCGCATTGCGTGCAGACCAGCGAACCGGCGGTGGTTTTGACAATGATATAGCCTGAAACTTCCTTCAGGTGAACATCGCCGGCAACACTTTCCAGGGTCATGTCTCCCGTAACTTGTTCCACATAAATGAGGCCGTTTTCCGTCTTGAGTTGAAGTTCGGTTTCTTCCGGCACCGTTAATTGCAGGCTAGTTTCGAGATCGAGAGGCTGCGCGGAGGCATCCAGAGTGTTTGCCGTGACGTCGATGCGGTCGCCTGCCTGCTCCATATCAAAATTGATTTTGTTGGAATTCTGGCTGGCGATTACCGTGACTTCCTGGGTCTTGGCGGATTTCACTTCGATGCGGCCGTTAGCCACGTTTTGAATCACCACGACCGGCCGGCCATTCACCGCGAAATGCTTTTCCTTGCGCTGCGTGGCAGCGATGGCTGCTCCGCTCAAGCCCAAAGCAGCTGCAGTTGCGAGGACCAGCCTGAACTCTTGTCTCATCCACCTGGTGCGCATGTTAGTCAACGCTCCTTCCGCGATCCATCATCGCGGCAAGTAATTCCGCTTTTTGCTGATAGGCATCAGCGAGATACTCGCGCGCTAGTTCGTCCTGCGGCGTTTGTTTGAGATGACGCTCGCAGTCGGCAATAAAGCCATCGATTTCCCGCAGGTTTTGTTCGAGGGCCGCATCCACGGGCGACGACGTGCTCGCAAAGTGCATGTTCTTGAGGTCGACTTCCTGCTGATTCACTTGCTTTACAATAGCATCGATGCTCGGTGAGCCCGGTTCAAAAGGAGGCTGAGGGGTCTGGAGGACTTGAACAACGACCGCAGCGGCAAGGACCGCGCCAACCGTCAAAGTAGCCAACGCGCGGCCGCGGAACAGTTGAGCGAAACGACTCCACCACGAAACAGGCTCTGCAGTCGGAGCCGCAGTCACCGGCTCTTTGATGATGCCTTCCAATTCAAGCTGAGTACGAAGAGCGACCCAGACTCGTGAAGGCGGTTCCACTTCGGCAGGCAGTTCATGGGCGGCTGAAACGATTGTTTCAAGATCGGCGATGTAACCTTGACACTGGCGGCAACCCGCTACATGTCCGCGCACGGCTTCCGGCAACGGCGCCAAGCCTTCCTGCTCGAGAACCTCTTCCACGTCCCTGCACTGCATGGTGCCTCACTTCAGGCAGACCGCAGCCGGCCAACCGGCTCGCCCTGCTTCTTTCCTCTTCATTGGGCCCAACTGCTTTCAACTTTACGGAATCGCACGCACCCTTTTAGTGCGCTCATTGTAACTCAATCGTCGTTCGCCGTCTGCGTTCGCGCCGCGTGCCGTTCCTCGCGCGCCTGCGCTCGCAATTCTTCCTGCAACAAATCCCGCAAGCGAGTCCGTGCTTTATGCAACTGCGATTTCGAATTTCCCACGGAGCAACCCATAATCTCCGCAATCTCGTTGTGCTCGTATCCCTGGACATCGTGGAGCACAAACACCGTCCGGTAGCCCGGGGGCAATTTCTCCACCGAGCGTTCCAAATTGACGCGGTCTACCGCGCCACTTAAGCGCAAGTCTGGTGCGCCAATGTCTTTTCTTGGGCCGCCTGTTTCTTCGTCGGGCTCCGTCGTTTCTTCGAGCGAGGCCACTGGAAGCGACTTCTTCCTAAGCCGCATCAGCACCACATTGACAGTCATGCGATGCAGCCAGGTTGAAAACGCCGACTCTCCCCGGAACGTCCCGATCTTGCGGAAGAGCTGCAGGAAAGCTTCCTGCATGAGATCCTCCGCATCGGCCGGGTTATTCACCATCCGGAGACATAGGGCGTAAACGCGGCGGCTGTGCAATTGATACAACAATTCAAATGCAGCGGCGTCACCCGCCTGGGCCAGCCGTATAGCTTCCGCTTCAGTCACCGGTTTGGTGGCCTGCCGGGAAGTCGACGCATTCGGAGCGCTTGGTCGGTTTCGAGCCAACGGTCCAATTGCGGCGCATCCACCCCATCGGATGCACCGAGTCCCCCCTTGAGTTGTCCTGACGTTCGCCTGCCGGAGCTAAAGAGACACCCCTAAAAAAGCCCCGTTCTCCACAAGCTGGTGTTCGAGCTCCCGCGGGCGAGCAGGTAGTTCTTATTGTCCCGCGAATGCGCTCATTCGTCTATGGTGGGATGCGACCAGATCCTCGCTCGGAAAATGAGACTGGTTGTAGACAGTCTTCTCAAAGTCGCCAAGTTGCCCGGCAGGGAGGACGACCAGGAAGGACTTAAACAAAACTATGGTTTCCCGGAGGCAGGTAGTCAGGTCATAGTGGCCCGCGTCCATTTCGTGCCATCCGTGCTCGGGATCCGCGCACAGGCCGCTGGCGAGATCATCGGCCGTGTTCCGAAGCTCGCGGTCCAAGTCCTCCACCATTTCCTGGAGTGTGCTGACCTTATGAAGGAACTGAAGCCTGTGGGAAAACAGCACCCGGTCCATGAGGCCGCTCATGCGTGCGGAACGTTGTCCCTTGGTTCCGCAATAATTCTCGGGATCCAGCGGAGCGGCGTTCGGCACGGTTCCATAGTGTTTGGCATGGTCATGCAGCGCTCGAAGTGTGCCGGCGAGAGGGCGAGTTAGCCGTTCGCAGAGCTGCGAGGTCATGCTGATGGCACCTAAGGCTTTGGCCAGGAGTCCCGCGAGCTTGAGTTCAATGGCCTCGTTCAGTGAAACGCTGAACATGTTGTACAGGGACTCGAGATGACGCTCGTGTTCAAGAAACACTTGCGCTTTTTCTTCAGGCAAGCACGAGCGCCAATCCTGTTGGACGGACCTGCCGCGGGACAGGGGGGGGCGGCTGTGGTCTTTCAAGAGGGACCTCCCAGGGCACAGGGGCAGGAGTATATCAAAAGAATTCCTGGTATCACTACTTCTTTGTGATGGCCGGACCGCAGCAGGTGATACCTCATCACAACGCCTCACAGTTTCTCCACTTACTTTAAGGATTCAAGCCTCTTGTGTGCAAGCGCGTGCTGTATCGGGCAGGTAGCTTCCATCGTATTCACTTGGTTGACATCGCCCGTTTCTTGCTCCCGGGAGGGGAGCGCCGCTATACTCGGTTTCCGCCTTCGTGGAAAGGACATTCTCTTTGGAATTCGAGCCACGCGACCAGTTTGAGCAGCGCCAAAAAAAGATCGAACAGATCCGGGCGCTGGGCCAGGATCCCTATCCACGCGAATTCCGTTGGACAGACACTCCGGCCGCGCTTGTGGAAAAGTTCAGCGCAGCCACCGCGGTCGATTTGGAGGAGAACAAACGCGAAATCCGGGTAGCGGGCCGCCTCGTTTCTCTTCGGTTGATGGGAAAAGCGGGATTTGCGCATCTGCAAGGGGCGGGGAAGCGCATTCAGATCTACATCAAGAAAGATGTGGTGGGAGAAAAGGGATTCGAACTTTTTCATTTGCTGGATCTGGGTGATTCCATCGGAGTACGCGGCCACCTGTTCCGCACCAAGACCAACGAATTGAGCATCTGGGTGGAGGAGATTTTTTTCCTGGCGAAGGCGCTGCTCCCTTTGCCGGAAAAGTGGCATGGGTTGACAGATGTCGAACTGCGCTACCGGCAGCGTTATCTGGACTTGGTTGCTAACGACAAATCCCGCAGCGTATTTGTGACCCGCGCGCGGATCATCCAGGAATTGCGGCGCTTCTTCGACACGCGGGGATATATCGAAGTCGAAACTCCCATGATGCACCCGATTCCTGGCGGCGCGGCGGCGCGTCCTTTCATTACGCACCACAACACTCTGGATATCGACCTCTATTTGCGCATCGCTCCGGAACTGTACCTGAAGAGGTTAACGGTCGGCGGATTCGACCGCGTTTACGAAATCAACCGGAATTTCCGCAACGAGGGCATCTCCACTCAGCACAATCCGGAATTTACGATGCTGGAGTTTTACGAGGCGTACAGTAATTACCGCGACTTGATGGACTTGAACGAACAGCTCTTCGCCCTGTTGGCAAAAAACATCGCGGGTTCGACGACGGTAAAGTACGGGGATGTGGAATTGGATTTCTCCAAGATGCAGCGGCTCTCCATGCGCGAAGCCATTGTCAAGTATTGGCCGCGGGAAGCGGGCCAGGCTCCCCTACTTGAAACACTTGTTTCTGCGGGTGGTGCGCGCGAAGCAACGGGCAGCTACAACACGTGGGCAAAGAAAAGCGGCGCACCATACGCTGCATCCAAGGGTGAATTAACGGATGGCGAGTGGACCGGCTTGCTGTTTGAGACCATCGCTGAAGACAAGCTGGTTCAGCCAACCATTTTGTATGACTTCCCCACGGACATTTCGCCGCTTTCCAAACAGAAGCCTGAGGATCCTTCGCTGACCGAGAGGTTCGAGATTTACGTGGCTGGAATGGAAGTGGCCAACGGCTTCTCGGAATTGAATGACCCCGAGGAGCAGGAGCGGCGCTTCCTTGCCCAGATCGCGCAGGGCGGCGAGGAAATGCCCAAGCAACTTGACGTGGATTACATTCGCGCTCTCTGCCACGGCATGCCGCCCACCGCGGGGGAGGGGATTGGCATTGACCGCCTGACTATGGTGCTTACGGATTCGCCTTCGATCCGCGATGTCATCTTGTTTCCTTTGCTGCGGCCGGAAGGACGCGGGGAAACAAGTACCGCTTCCGAAGCGCACGGCGCGTAACGTATCCTTCCAACAACAATGCGATTCGAATGGTTTGTGGCCCAGCGCTACCTGCGGTCGCCTTACCGCCCGGCGGTTCTTCGCCTGGTCACGCTGATGTCGGTA
>Ga0075426_10000434_pt1 | contig 29063 bp, 22 predicted proteins | sample SoiMethybrSBSTD5_FD_75304 | JGI IMG/M metagenome (GOLD analysis project Ga0075426, IMG submission 75304) | Bulk soil microbial communities from a Populus tree surrounding site in Tennessee, USA - Soil MetaG P. TD hybrid SBSTD5 | ecosystem: Environmental > Terrestrial > Soil > Tree plantation...
TGGAACAGGCCATATCGGCTCTTCTGGACGAAAGAGAAAATACAATCATCTCGCTTAGCTTTGGCCTTAAGGACGGCATTCTCCACACGCCAAAGGAAATCGGGAAAATGCTCAATATGAGAACATCCAAGGTTCGGGATATTAAGAAGAGGGCTTTGCGAAGGTTGGCAAAGCACACCAAGATCAAAAAACTCAAATAAGGAAATCATCCGCAGGATTGCGGATGTTTTTTATTATATTTTTTCAGGAGAATAATGATTCTTGGCTTCGTAAAGAGCTACCTTGCAGTTCACACGGATTTCTTCACCCTATTGCCAACTGGCGGTTTTTGAGTGCTCACAGTATACTAAAACAATGGCCGTAAAAGAAACTATTACCTCCCACTACCGCAAAGCAAAGGATTTTTATTTTAAGTATGAACGGTTTTTGGTTCCCGCGCTGCTGGTTGGCGGATTTATTGTTGACTATATTACGTTTGCCAGCTTTGAAATTGACTTCACTCTGCTTTTCCTGGCGGTGCACTGGCTGATTGCGGGTCTTGCTATCGCTTTTATGCATATGTATGATGCCGGGCGCTTAGGCCGATTGCCCTTGTGGACACGATACGTAAGACTCTACTGCCCGCTTATTATCCAGTTCATGTTTGGAGTATTACTGCGCTTCTCCCTTATTTTCTATTGGTTTTATGGAGCCTTTTCAGTCAGCTGGCCACTGTTAGCCATTATCGTCATACTTATGGTAGTGCACGACCGCTTCCGTCATTATTTTGACAAGCCTATTGTCCAGTTGAGCGTTTATTTCTTTGTTACGTTGTCTTTCTTTTCAGTTACCTTCCCGTTTGTTTTTAATTCAAGCAGCGTGTGGCCCTTTATAGCAGCTCTCGTCGTCAGTATCGGGCTCTTTGCGCTGTATCTTTATTATCTCTCACGCGCAGCAGATGTTATTCATCGCAAAATGTATCCTATTATTCTCTGTGTTGGAATTATCACGATTGTCATGAACGGCATGTATTTTGGAAATATAACACCACCTATTCCCCTCGCACTTCGTGATGCAGGCGTCTATCATGGCATTAGTTTTAATAATGCCCATTACACGGTGCTTGGCGAAAAACAATCATTGCTTGACGCGCTATTGCAGCGGCCGGTTCTTCATTTACAACCGAGCGAACGGGCGTTTTTGTACACCGCTATTTTTGCTCCCTCTGATCTTACCACAACTATTATTGACCGCTGGCAGTATTACGACACGAGTACAAAAGATTGGGTGACGATGGCTACACCTGCGCTTACCATTACGGGCGGCAGACAAGATGGGTATAAAGGCTTTACGTGGTTTGCTAATCCCAAGCCCGGAAAATGGCGCGTCTCTGTTGAAAACAAGCGCGGCCAAGTATTGGGAAAAATAGTATTTACCGTAGAACGAACAACAGGAAACGTACAACTACAAAAATATATTAAATAAACATATAATAAACATATAATAAACATCATGGAACCATCACCCCATCTTCCCCGTGAAATAAAACCAAGCCCTCGATACGTGCGCACGTTTTTCTTTGTCAGCGGCATTGTGGCCACGCTTGCCTATCGCATTATTTTCCTTTTAGATGGGGTATGGATTAAGATTGTCTGGTATATTGGAACTATAGGTTTTATTTTTTATTTCTGGCACCGCACGCGTATAGAAACCAAGCGCGCCAAGATGGTACAAGATTATAACCTCACATCAGCCCTTAAAGACAGCAATGTGCCACCAGAACAAAAATCTGCCTTACTCTATCTCATAGACACGAGTGTTACTTCAAAAGTGCGGTTTAATTCTGCTTTTATTTTAGTCACTTCGGTTATTGCATTAGTTATCAGCCTTGTATTGGACCTGATGCATGGATACTTATAATCATGGATGTTATCTTACTTATTACTCTTGGGCTTGTATTTGGGATATTAGCCTCCCATACGTTTGAATTTACCCTCAAGAAGAATAAAATATTAAACCAGCGATACTATCGTCACCACGAAATTATCTTTGGATACCATATTCACCACAGCAGCTACGGATTGCTGTGCATTATATTAGGTTGTGCTCTCTTACTTGCTGGCCAAGTGGAGTTGATGATATTTTTGTGCGCCACGGGTACTGGTATCGTTATCATGCATACTCTTTTTGACGGCCGGTTTATTTTTATAGAAAAGAAATCACATGATAGGCCCTCATTATAAATAATTATTAAAAAATTAAATATGGAAAAACACATTCATCAAGGAGGCAATGCGGCATATGTTTTAGGGCTCATTGGCGCCGCTATTTATTTTATTAGCCACGCTACGACATTTGCAGGAGTGCTTACGGGACTGTTAAAGGCTCTCGTGTGGCCCGCATTTTTTGTGTATTACGCTTTCACTTTTTTTGTAAAATAGTACATCTCAAAAGCCCTTGAAGGGCTTTTGAGATGTATCACCGCTCTTGATATTTATATAAAAATAGGGTATAGTAAAAATCCAAACAACAGTTCTTTTCACGGAGCATACCATGCTGTCTTTTTTTGACGACTGGCTCAAAAAAGTCCGCGCGACCGCTGGTGAACACCAGAAACTCCATGAACGGGTGGTGCAGATTGCTGACTTGCAGATAGAGAAATTTAACAACTACATCATCGAAGGAGAAAACCCGAGAGACGAACCAGTAGAGGTGGGGGCCTGGTTCATCGTAGCGGCAGATCCAAAACAGTCTGACCTGTTTGAACTCCACTCCATCGCTGGCGGAGAAAAGGAAGAGGCGAAATTATTATCCCGCGCCCGCACACTCGCTACGGCAATGGCCACGATCCCGGTCATTAGTACCTGGGACTCCCAACCCCTCATTGAGGGGTATCAGGCGTATACGTTTCAAGTCCTGCGAAAGTTGGGCTTCAATTCCACCCATATCATCGGAATGCTGGGCTTTCAAAAGACCATGGAAGGTGGAAAAGAATTTGCCAGCCTGTGGGTTAACCCCAACCTGACTCGTAAAGTAGCAGAACATCTTATCAAGAGAATCCTGCTCGCTGTGTTGAAATAACGCGCAGTCCTCCTTTCACGGAGAGGTATCCCATGCCCCAAACAACAGTAAAGGCACAGCAATGTTCTTACTGCCGTCGGGTACGGTTTTTCGAAAACGGCGCATGGTCGTCGTGGAGGAAAGATTTGCCCAAAAGCGTTGGAAACCCAACCCACGACATTGCCGTTTGTAATGACGAAAAATGCAAGAAAGCTGATGCTGATCACCTCGCTCAAAATAGAGCGTAGTCATCAACCCTGCAAAGCCCGAGCAATCGCCCGGGCTTTTTCATTATTTTGACAGAGTAAGAATTTTCATATATAATATGTCTTTGTATGAACCCTATTAGAAATATTGCCATTATTGCCCACGTTGACCACGGAAAAACCACATTAGTGGACGCTCTTTTGCGTCAGTCAAAAACGCACTTAAAGAAAGAATTCGCCCAACAGGAAGCTATTATGGATTCAAATGAATTGGAACGCGAGCGCGGTATTACTATTTTTTCTAAAAACGCTGCAGTGCAATACGGCGACCCTTCAAATCCTTCAGGGCAAGCTATTAAAATCAATATTATTGACACACCAGGCCACGCTGACTTTGGTGGCGAAGTAGAACGCGTCCTCAACATGGCTGATGGATGTTTACTGTTGGTTGACGCGAAAGAGGGTCCTATGCCCCAAACCCGCTTTGTATTGAAAAAAGCCTTAGAAATGGGCCATAAGATTATTGTGGTCATTAATAAAATTGATAAGGACGGTGCTCGGCCGCAGTGGGCGCTTGAAGCAACCCTTGAACTCTTTTTGGAATTGGGCGCTGGAGATCATTCGCTTGATTTTCCGGTTTTATACGCATCAGGACGCGACGGTAAAGCAGGGACTGAGCCTGATTTGGCAAAGATGCAAGACATTACGCCCGTTTTTGAAGCTATTGTAAAACATATCCCCTCACCTATTGCTGATACCGCAAAGTCATTGCAAATGCTGGTTACCTCTATTGCCGGCGATGATTTTAAGGGGCGCATTGCCATTGGGCGCATCTATAACGGAAAAATTATGGAAGGACAAGAAGTAACCCATATTAACCGCCAGGGGGTGGAGAAAAAGTACCGTGTCATTTCGCTCATGACCTTTTTAGGATTAGGAAAGATAGAAGTGCGAGAACTGGGCGCGGGAGATATTGCTGCGGTTGCTGGTATTCCCGATGTAACCATTGGTGAAACTATCGCTGATCCTGAAACTCCGCATGCCCTGCCGCTTATTAACATTGAAGAGCCGACGGTAAAAATGACCTTCATGGTCAATGATTCTCCGTTTGCCGGCAAAGAAGGTGAATTTTGCACGTCGCGCCAAATCCGCGAGCGCTTGTTTAAAGAATTAGAAACCGATGTTGCCCTCCGTGTTGAAGAAAACACCAATGGCACCTGGACAGTTTCAGGCCGTGGCGAATTGCATTTGGCAATCTTTATTGAACGGCTGCGCCGCGAAGGGTATGAATTCCAGGTTTCACGTCCGCAGGTGATCGCCCGTGAAATCAACGGCCAGATGATGGTGCCGTATGAAAAAATATTTATTGAGGTTCCCGAACAATACCATGGAGCAATCATGCAAAAATTGGGAGCTCGCAAAGGTGAACTGAAAGAATTACGCAATCAAGACAAGACAGTATTTTTGGAATTTATTATCCCTACCAAAGGACTCTTTGGCTACCGCGCTGAATTTTTGACCGACACCAAGGGTTTGGGCATTATGAACACGAGCTTTCACCAATATATGACTGACCCAGGAAACTGGAAAGAACGCTTACAAGGGTCATTAGTTGCCCATGAAACGGGTGAAACTAACTTTTACGGACTTATTAATGTCCAAGACCGCGGTACGCTCTTTTTGGGCCATGGTATCAAAGTATATGAAGGTCAAGTGGTAGGACAAAACTCACGCCCCGAAGATATCCGCGTAAATGTGTGCAAAACCAAACAATTATCCAATATGCGGAGCAAGGGAGAAGGATCTGACGAGCATTTTAATACTCCAAAGACTATGGGATTAGAGGATGCGTTAGAATATATTGGCGACGATGAGTTGGTTGAAGTAACTCCTCAAAACGTGCGAATGAGGAAAATGTATCTAACCGAAATAGACGCTAAGCGCGCAGAGCGAGCAACACGAGAATAAAAAATGCGCCCCGAGGCGCATTTTTTATTGCATAGCCATAGTATCGCCTACTTTCAATCCCACCCTCCCGGACTGACCGGCACGTATCTCTAAAACATACTGTGCCGTTTTTTCTGGATTTATTAACGGGCACAACGCACCGCATGGTTGCGCATTTTCTACAATAGATACAATGGTTTTGTCAGTGCCAATCCAAATAATATCAAGGGGAATGAGTGTGTTTTTCATCCAAAACGGATATTGGCCTGGCGTATCAAATATAAACAGCATCCCTTTATCATTACCAAGGTGGGTGCGGTACATCAATCCTCGTTGGCGGCTTGCATCAGTAGCTGCTATTTCAACAAAAAAACAGCTGTTTTGAGAAAAACAGGCGCGGTGCGTAGACTGATGAATAGATGCAGCACCGACATAAAAAATACTTGCACAAACAATAAGAATACCAGACAGCACGAGTTTTTTCATATATCTAGTATAACAAAAAAGAAAGCACAAAGCCTTCCTTTACATAAGAATATGCTAAAAACTACTGACGCTGCTATCAATAAGCTTTACTGAATCTCCAATAGAAGAATCATCAGGGATGCTGTTAAGATCATGAGAAATGGCAGCTGTTGTATCAAATGCCGATCCGTTATTACTATCTTGAGCGGTGTTTTGATTATTGGTATATTGTGTTTTTGATGGTAAAAAACTTGCGTACCAAAACCAAGCGGCAACACCGATAATAAGGACCAGGATAATTGCAATAATAAGACGGATATTCATGTTATTTACTCGTTGTGCTTGTTACTTGCATAAGCGCTCGCAAGGCGTCCTGTACTGTTGTACGGGCATTTTTAATGACTCCATCGCGTAATGTAAACAAATCAGTTTTTAATGCGTTGCGGGCCGCCTGGAATTGTACGCGTAATGAGCTCATAAGGTTATTTTGGCCTTCTGATGTTGAAGCTTGATTTGTAGAAATACTTTGGGCATTAATAGTGTTTTGGTAGGACTTTTTTGCCTGGGCATTTACGGCGGTGCGTGCCTGGGCAATGGCGTCGGCAGCCTTTTGAATGCTCCGTTCAACAACTGACACATCAGCACCGCTGCTTTTTACTTTGTCTGTTCGGGATTTAATTTTTGAGAGGACGTTATCAAGGTGATCAAGAACATCATTAAAATGGTCTACTGCCAATTTATTAATATGGTCAAGCTGGCCAATAATCATAAGGGCTATGTTTTGGCGAGCAACGTCTGTTATGGCGGAAATTTTTCCGCGTAAATCATATCGGACATTGCTTATGGTTGTCTGTGTTGCTGTTTGTATCCGGTCAATTGCCCTCCTGGCGGTTATAGTAGTTTTCTTAGTTACAGGTAGAGAAACACGCCCCGATGTCGTCTGGGCTATAACTATCCCTCCATATAGGATAGTACTTACGGCCAAAAAACCAATAAGATAGTGTCGTGTCTTCATGTGTTCATTTTTATTATATACCACCTGTCAAACGAGTCTATAACACTGTTATCCACAACCCAAAAAAAAGCTGCGCGTGGCCACGCGCAGCTTTTATGTATCAGTAATAATCCTTCACTTTCTTGAGATCTTGGTGTCGTCGTAATTTTTCTAAAGCTTTTGCTTGAATTTGACGGATACGTTCACGAGTAACGCCAAACTCCGCCCCCGTTTCTTCCAAGGTATGCATAACACCGTCGTCCAAACCAAATCTCATGGCTAAAATCTTCAATTCACGGGGCGTCAGTTCACTTGAAATCTGGCCAATGCGTTCTTTAAGGAGCTTACGTGCTGCCTCGTTGTTAGGCGCAATAGCTTTTTCATCTTTAATAAATTCAGCTAAAATACTATCTTGCTTATCCTTGTCTTCGCCAATAGGAGTTTCTAGCGATACCGCTTTCTGGGCGATCTTACGGATATGATGAACTTTGTCTACTTCCAAACCCATTTCAGCAGCGATTTCTTCGGCTAAGGGTTCGCGTCCAAGTTCCTGTAATAAGTTACGGCGCACTTTGGTATATTTTGAAATCGTTTCAATCATGTGCACGGGAATACGAATGGTGCGCGCCTGATCAGCCAGCGCCCGCGTAATAGATTGGCGGATCCACCAGGTTGCATAGGTTGAAAACTTATATCCTTTACGCCAATCAAACTTCTTTACTGCTTTAAAAAGCCCTAAGTTTCCTTCTTGAATAAGGTCGAGCAAAGTTAAGTTAGGAGAACGGCCAACATATTTTTTAGCAATAGAAACAACAAGGCGCAAATTAGCCAGGGCTAATTTATTTTTTGCCTCTTCATCCCCTTGTTCGATACGCTTGGCTAATTCCTTTTCTTCGCGCGCTGACAAAAATCCTGTTTTGCCAATTTCCTTTAAATACATCTGGATAGGGTCAATTTTCCCCACAATAGGTTTCTTCTGTTTTTTCTCTTTATCCTTTGAGGTTTCTAAAAATTCACGGGCTTCGCGCAATTCAACCCCCCGTTCGCGCAGCTGGTCATACAAAAGCTCAAGATCTTCAATATGCCGCTCAATATCAGGAATAGAACTTAAAATTTCCGAAGTTGTCAAAAAACCGCGCTCTGTTCCTTTTTTAATAAGCGTGTCTATTTGATCTTGAGGGATTTTACGCGCACGAGTCCGTTTTACCGTTTTACCTACGGCTTTCTTTTTGCGTGCGGTCTTTTGCTTTTTTTTCTTTGGCATGCCCCTAATAAATGCAATTATACCACAATTTAGAGTTCCCGTGCAAGGGCATTGAATTCTTTCACAAGGTCTTCGATCTTCTGCTGGTTCTTCTCTGCTTCAGCTTGCTTTATGTCTTCTGAAATCTTGGTAAGGCGTTTTTTCAATTCTATCTGCTTTATTTGCAAAAGGCAAAGCTTAAGCTCATCGGCACCATCTTCTAAATATTCGGCATCTGCTTTAAGGGCCAATGCAGCCATAAAGTTTTTTAATTCTGCATCAGCGCTTTCATGGAAAATATCTTTGAAACTCTTTACTACCTCCCCTTCATTGGGCTTCATTTCAGCTGCAACTTTTTTTATCTTTATCAAAAAATCTTTGATCTTATCTGAAAAAAGCTGCTGATGCTCGTTAGTAATTAAGGTAATCAAGTCAGGGGATTTTAGCACTAATCCTACAATTTTTTCTTCAAGCAACGTTTTCCGTCCTGCCTCGCTTACTGCTTTCTTTTCATCGTGCTCCTGTGGGAGCGGTTCTGATGAGCCGGCCCAGCGCTTTTCTGTTTTTATCTTTGCAAGCTCCTGGAGAATAATATCTTCGGTAACCTGTAATCCCTGGGCTAGTTTTTGAATCCAATGGGATTGCTCAATTTTATTAGGTAAGCGTTTAATAGCTGGCAACACCACTGCCCCAATATTCTTTTTACCTTCCGGGCTTGCCTTATCGAACTGGGCAAATGCAGAGTCATAATAATAATCCATGATTGATTTTGCCTTTGTCAGTGATTCTTCCCAGATTTTTGGGTCTTTTAAAATAATGTCAGCTGGGTCGCTTTTTTTGTTATCGTCACCGTAGTGTTCAATAATTCGTATATTAAATCCCTGCTCTTCTGCCAAATTAATGCCTCGTTTGGTTGCCGAGTCCCCGGCCACATCCATATCAAATGCCAAGACAAGGTTTTCAGTATATCTCTTTAGAATTCCCAAATGGCGCTCGGTAAGGGCGGTACCACTAGCGGCAACCACGTTATCAAAACCAGCTTGGTGGCACATAATAACATCAGTATACCCTTCAGTGACAACGCATTGGCTTTGCTTGCGTACTCCGACTTTGGCATTATGCAGGCCATACAAAGTTCCGCTCTTGTCATAGAGAAGTGTCTGGGGCGTATTGATGTATTTTGCCGTCTCTTGCTGTTTAAACACTCTGCCACCAAAGCCTATGGGCTGCCCATTAATATCAAAAACGGGAAAAATAATCCTTCCCCGAAATCGGTCGTATGAATCCTGAGGATTATTTTCTTTTTGAATTGCCACGCCTGCCTTGATAATTTCAGCCCGCTGATATCCTCTGCTAATTAAAAACTCGGTAAGAGCAGACCATTTATCGGGCGAATATCCGATTCTCCATTGGCCAATAGAATCTTTTGAAATACCGCGCTTTTGCAAATAATCTTGTGCTTCCTTGCCCACTCCTGATTCTAGTTGTTTTTGAAAAAATTTGGTGGCAAGTTCGCAAATTTCATAGAGACGTTGGCGTTCGGTACGCAGTTGCACGTTCTCGCGCTTTAATTGAACGCCCGCTTTGGCGGCAAGGATGCGGAGAGCATCGCCAAACTCTACGCCCTCAATCTTCATAATAAAATCGAACAGCGACGAGCCTGCTCCACATCCAAAGCAATGCCACAGCTGGCGCGAAGGGTTAACAAAAAACGAGGGGGACTTTTCTTTATGAAACGGACATACTCCCCGGTAATTGATACCCGTTTTAGTCAGCTTTACATAGGAACCAACCACATCCAGGATATTGAGCCGGTTTTTAATTTCTTCTACTTGAGAATCTGACATAATGGCTTCTTTGTGGCATAAAAATAGCTAAAAAGCAATTTGAGCAAGAAAAAGCGGCGCTTTTGGCAAAGCGCCGCTCGGAATCTTCAGTTGATGCATGGCTCATACGGCCTAGCAGATGTCGAGAGAATTACACTCCTGACACTTGCGATTTCCTTTTCCAAGTCTTCTCTGCGCAGGCAGAGCTTGATCCTGTAGTGGGGGTCATAAGAGTCGGATCTATCGCCAAACTGCGAGCATTTCACCCAGTGGAGCCGGAGAGTTGCAATCTCGTCGTCGGCGTCTGGCCAGTACGAGAGATCGAGGTGTTTCCACTGATACCCCAGCTCGACGTACGCGTAGAATATTTTACGCGCGTCATCTAGAGTGAAGTCATACCGTTCACCGGCATGATCAAGCTCAACAAAGCCAGGAAACTTGCGGTGCGCGGTCAGTGCCACGAAATTCGGCTTGGCGCGATCTTGTCCTCGAGGGACCGGTCGACTGCAGATGTTGGGGTGGATGCAGTGATGTTTGGCGAACGAAAAACCCGTGTTGAGTTCCACTTTTCCCGCTAATATCAGGCTCTCGGGCGCCTCGAGGAACGTATTGATGTACGTCCAGTCCGATGGTACAGCTTGTACGATTTTGAGAACCTCATCACGCCTTGAGGCCAGAATTTCAAAGAGCAGTTCCATAGTCTCACCGTTTTCTTTCCAGGAGTGATAGGAATGACACGCTTACGGTATCATCGGCAAAATTAAAAGTCAATTGAACTTCAGTTTTTCTGCCAATTGTTTGAGTTCTGACTCATCTGCTTTAGGCGAACGTTTATTCCCAATTTCGTCGAAATGCAATCCATCATTCTCATATCGTGGAATTGCATGAAAATGGATATGAAAAACTACCTGTCCTGCAACAGTCCCATTAGATTGAGAAATCCGTATACCATCAGCACCAAGGACATCTTTAATTCGTGTAGCTACATTCTTGAACGTTACCGCCACTTTTTTGAGAACTTCGCTATCTATTTCGTGAATATCGGTAAAATGCTTTTTAGGAATTACCAAAGAATGGCCTTTACTAAACGGGAAAGCATCTAAAAACGCCACCACATCATTGTCTTCGTAGATTTTAGCGGAATCAATTTCGCCACTGGCAATTTTACAGAAAAGACAATCCATGATTACTTTACCCGATAGGTAAGAGTTACCGTGATATTAATTTCCTGCTGCCCTGGCTGGATATTTGCTTGGGGCGGAGGTGTTGATGAGCTCCCAGCTCCCTTATCAAGTGCCATAGCATATACGGGGTAATTACCATACCCTTCAGAAATATCTACTAATTTAGCTCCCAATAATCCTGCGTCAGCAAACATTGACTTGGCTTTTCGTTTTGCCTGATCAATAGCCTTGTCGCGGGCTTGTGACTTTATCTGCTCCATATCATCAATCGTAAACTGCAATTGCCCGACGGCATTGGCTCCATGTGAGGTTGCCGCATCCATGACAGCATTAATAGTATCGAAATTGCGGATTTTTACTTGCACCTGTTGGTCAAGCGTATACCCGCGGAACACTCTGCCCTTTGGAGGTACCGGATAGACAGCACTGGTACCACCAGAACCCACAGCAGATCCACTTGAGCTGGCAGCGCCGCGCGCGGATTCCATCATGGGTACGGCATAGCCATAATCATACAACGGCTGCAAATTATAGGATGTTGTTTGAATATCTTTTTGGTCAACGCCTAATTTCTTGATGGCTGAAATCACCGCATCCATGATTTTATTGTTTTGGCTTACTGCGTCCTGGCTTTTTTCTGCCTCAGTATGAGCACCAAAACTCACAATGGCGACATCGGGTTTAGCGTATGCTTTTCCTTCTCCCTGAACCTGTATTTCATGGGGAGCGTTTTGAGGGAGTCCTTGCGCGCTAATAAACCATTGCCCCGCAAGAAAAATGCCTCCTCCTGCGAGAGCAATCATGACTACTTTATATAACTTATCTGACAAATCAAGTGTATGAGTAGTATCAAGATTTGTTCCAATATTCGTTTCAAACTTATTTTCCATATAATTACGTAGTTAATTGTATTGCAGCTCCATTGTAACAAACAAAAGGATTTTAGCAATGCATAGGCTTTATTATCATTGTACTACACAAAAAGCACGAAAGGGTTCGTGCTTTTTGTAGTGCAGACACCTGTATGCTATTTAAGTGGATTTTCTCCCCGAATAACCCTGATAAGGACCATAATGATCGCTATAACTAATAGAATATGAATAAATGCCCCCAAGGTCGGGAACGCTAAAAACCCCAACAACCACAATAATACCAAAATTAAGGCAATTTCAAGCAACATAGGTAAGGATTATTAATTATATTATTTCTTCTGAGGGACCTTTGCTCCTTCCTTTCTCGCCTCTGATAATCCTATGGCAATTGCTTGTTTTCTACTTTTTACCTTTCCCCCTTTACCGCCCGGACCGCTTTTTAACTGCCCACGCTTATATTCGCGCATGACTTCACGCACTTTTTCCTGGGTTTTTTTACCGTATCGTCGTGCCATAAGATTCTCTATGTACGACGGCAGTGCATCCTTTTTTCTTTCAGAGAACCTTCCTAAATTATTTTTTGAGTTCAGGAGGATTTTCTTGAACGGGCGGCTGGGCTGGCTGGAGGCCATTAAGTGCTGGCTTGCCGCCAATAAGGTTGCTGATGATTTTCTTTACCTGGTCGTTGTCGGGGTTGAGCTCAAGTACTTTTTGAAATTCAACGATTGCTTTATTTTTCTGCCCTTCCTTATCATACACTAATCCCAGCATGTATCGGGCGTTGGCATACCCTTCATTCAAGGATTTGGCGCGCTCAAATTCTTGCTGTGCTTTAGCAATTTGGTTTTTCTGGTAATAAATAACACCGAGCTGGAATGCTAATCCAATGTCTTGAGGAGCAATCTTTTTTGTTTCTTCCAGCTTGGCGATTGCCTGGTCGGACTTTCCCTGCAAGTCATACAAGACCGCAATAAGATAATGCGCGGGCGCATAATCATTTTTAAGAGCGATTGCCGCATTGAGATTATCCAATGCCTTATCAAGCGCTTCCTGCCGCTTGCCGGTTGTGTCTTTTTGCTGTCCCAAATTTTGAGCTTGGGCAAGATATGCGCGCGCTAATTCTGTTAAGCTAAACGGAGAAGCCGGCTCAAGCGCCGAAGCCCTCGAATAGCTATCAATTGCCAGATCATCGGCGCCAGGGAAGCCAATAAGGTTGCGGTAAATGAACCCTCTCACGTTCCAATTCTCTACGTTTGCGGGATTGACAATAATGGCTTGGTTTGCCGCCGCTGCGGTATTGGCAATAACCGCCTGACTTTGTTGCTGTTTTTGCTCAGTGGTCAGTGTTTTGTTGCCAATAATTTGGTTAAGCTGCGAAAGATATACCTGGGAAAGATTTCTCCAATATAAGTCCCCTCCCGGATTTAAAGCGGCAGCGGAAAGAATCTTGGCAACTCCTTTTTCCTGCTCCCCCCGGGAAATTAATGTAGCCCCCTGCACATAGCTCAAGTCTGCGACATACTTTTGGCCCTGCATAAATACCAGCCCAACGCTGCCTATGAGAATGGCTAAAAATGCAAATGAAGAAACAACCGATTTCCATGATGAGGGAGCAAGAGAAATCTTTTTTTCGGGAGCTGCAGTAAACCGTGCTAATCCCGCCAATAATAGCCAGAAAAGGAACGACAATGTGAAATTTGAATAATAGAGAATTTGGGCAACAATCACCGCAATAAATGAAGCGGTTAAGCCCAGGCCCATCATCCATGGCAACGGGTTATCTTCGCGCGGCCGTATAAGAAGGCGCAGGGCGAAAAAGACTGCAGTTCCCAATAACGCGACCAAGGCAAAGCCTCCCAAAAGGCCATAGGTAATGAACCAATCGATAATTTCTGAAGTTCCCGATGCAAAACGCGTTCCCCAGAACAATGTCTGATTAAGTGAAACTCCGTGATATTGTGCATAATCAAAGGCAAATGTTGCCGGCCCCGTCCCAAACAAGAAACTCTTGGCAAACACACTTTTTAAAATGCCTAATTCCGCGTTAAAACTCGGAAGAATTTCTACAGCAGGCGGAGGCGCGAACGGAAGAGAAAAATGAAAAATAAGAAAAAAAAGCGCTATGACCAATAATGCCATGGGAAGAGAGATCCATCGGAAATTAACCCCGCGCTTTACGTTCATGAACCCTAATGCCAACACGACACATAACCCTGCTGCCAGGGCAATCCATGCCCGTGAGAAATTCATGAGAAGTAAAATGGCAAAGAGAACAGCTGCTAATGACCAACATATTGTGCGTAAGCGCTTGGTATGGGCGCCAAAGCCGAATGCCAACAGGAGTGGCACCAACACCGCCATCGTTAATGTTGCCAAGTTAACGCTTCCGATGGTATTAAATCCCCCGTTGCGGGCGAATGAAAATGGGATAATAAAAACATGATATAACTGGAGGACAATAAAGACTCCCGCAACAGTCATTGAGGTAGCAAACAAAAGGAAGAGTTTTATAAATTCTTCGCGCGTTTTAATGGTCTGGGAAACTAAGAAGTATACCAAAACAAAAAAGAGAAGCGTCAGGAAGCTTTCTGATGGGTTCAGCGGCCATCCCCAAAAACTTCCGTAACGCCACAAGGAAAAAAAGGTTGAAAGGGCTCCCGCTCCCACGAGAGCTCCGACAAGCCAGTGGACCCAGCTGGTATACACCGAAAACTCTCCCTCATTAATAGTCTTGGCACACCAGGCAATGAGCGAAACCAATACCAATATAATCAACAAAACCTGCTTTTGGACATTCAAAATGTCTTGGGTGAACGGCAAAAACCAGAGGGGAAACAAAAAAACGAGAGTGAACAAACCTATTCTATGAATTTTACCGAGGAGTGGCGTATATTCCATACATTCGTGTTCAATTAATTATAAATGATATTATTCTTCTTTTTCTTCTGATTGGGAAATGACGTTTGCATAGAGCACGTTGAGAGCTTTAAGCGAGTCGTTAATCCGTGCTATCTTTTCTTTGAGCTCATCTTCGCGCGTGCGCATAAGCTTTTGATCATCAAGGAGCTTTCGTACGTTCGTACCTATTGATGTTAATTCCGCTTGTTTATGAGCTTCTTCTTCTTGAAGTTGTTGGACAGTTTTTTCAAAGGCTGCTGTTTTATTTTCGAGCTGTAAGCCAAGGTTATTTGACAACTGCAAAATTTCCCGTGTCTTTGCTTCTTCGGCGTCTTTGAGTTGCTGAATGTCCTTTTGGAACAATGCATTTTTATACTCAAATTCCCCTACCAATGCATCCTTGAGTTTGACCATTTCGTCCTTCTTTGCCTCTTCTGACTCTTTAAGGTGCACAATGTCGGCCTTCAGCGCATTGGTAACCGTTTCCATTTTCAAATCAAACCGCTCTTCAATGCGCGAAAGCTCTTCTTTAATCACCGTCATATCCCGCAGCTGCTGGATAGTCCGATTGAGCGCCATATTCCTGTTCTCCAGTTTTTCATCGAGCCGGGCTTCAACCGCAGATAAATCGCTCTTTAATGCATCATTTTCCTTAAGCCGGCCAATTTCTGCCTGCAAGGAACTGATGACATTTTCCATTCTTGATTCTAATTTATTTTCAATCCGTGTCAACTCATTTCCCTTTACGAGCTCCTGCGTCTTGAGTTGTTCAATATCTTTAGCAAGCAATGCTGACTTATTTTCCATTGTTGCCTGCAATAATGCATGCTCTTGTTCTGCTTTTTCACTCACATGCTGTATCATATCCAACTTATTCTTGAGTTCTGAATTCATCTTTGCTTCAAAACGCGTCAAATCTGCTTCTTTCGCCGCATACAATTCTTTGAGATTTTCTAAATCCTTTTCAAAAATAGCATTCTGGCTGGAAAGTTTTTCTTCAAGGCGCATGAGGGCAGCATCTTCGGCTGCATTCGTTTCTTTCAACCGTTCAAGATCTTTGGCAAACACATGGATGCGATGGGATAGTTTATTTTGGAGTTCTCCCCGGAACTGTTGCAAATTAATGTCTTTTTGCGCATGCATTTCTTTAAGCTCTTTAACGTCGTCCTGCAGTGAGGCTGTTTTTAGACCAACAATCTGCTGTAGTTTTGCCAACTCCTCTTTTGCTGCAACGGAATTTTCCCTTAATTCCTTGATATCATCGCGGAAGGGGTTAATTCTGTTTTTAAGCTTAAGCTCCATCTTTTCGGCAAGATCATTGAGCTGCTGCTCTTTTGATTTACTTAACTCGTACAGCCGCTCAAGGTCCCTCTCAAAAATAACTGATTTGTCAGTAAGCTTTTGACTGAGGATGGCAAGTACTTGGTCTTCTTGGGCATTGGTAGACTTAAGCTGTTCAAGTTCGTGCTCAAACAATGAAACTTTATTTTTAAGTGCACCACTTAAACTACTATGGAAGTGGTGAATTTTTTGGGCTTTTGCTTCGTTAAGGGCCTGCAAACTCATAATATACGGGTTTAAAACAGGACTGCTTTGGATAGTCGACCGAATGCCCATAAGCTTCTTAGTCGCATGCATATGCGCTTGTTTAATACGTGAAAAGTATTGACTGAGCGCATCAATTCCCTGATCAAGCGGAGATGGATGCACAGATTTTTTGTGTTTGCGGCGTCGATAAAGAATAATAAACCACACAAAAAGGGCAAAAGCTACCAATAACAACGCAAATACGCCACCAATTACCCAGAAATTGGCTTGGGATTCTTGATCTTTTCCCGATAAAGCAGTCTTAGGCTTTTGAGTTACCGCGGGAGCTGGAGCTGCAACGGGATTTTTTGTGGAAGCCGATGGCACTGCCGCTCCAATAGAATAATTGGCGCTTCCAAAATTATCAAGGACGTTGGTGCCGTTACCATCGTTCGCTAATACTGACCCCGAGGTAAATTTGACGGCCGCCGGGCCAATGCCAACTCCCTTAAAGTTAATGGTTACAATATTCCCGAAATTCCCATTGTATCCGGGATTAAGGGCAATGCCTTCAAAGGTAAGGGTTCCAGTAGTATTAGAAAACGTTGGCTCTTGAACCCAAATAGAGACAATAGATCCTGCCTTAGAAATAGAGGCAATGTTGAGCTTATCTTTAGGGAACGAAATAACTCCCGAAACCGCATTGATTGACCGGGAAGGACTTGAAACATAGACAGTAACATTAAAGTTTGAATCGTAGTTTCCTGATGCCGGCGACAACGAAAGATCAGCAGCCATAACAGGTCCGGCACACAGAGACACAATAACAGCAACAAAAACCGCTGCTACATATGGCGCAGGACGTATACGTTTTATCGTTTGCGCTTGATTTTTTTCCATACCCGCAAAAAAAGAATGATGCCCGTTAGAACTATTATACCAAAAGCACCAGAGATTGCATACAAGAGTAAATGAGGAGGCGCAAGGGTAACAATGCGCTCATTTCCTGTTTTATCCACAGCCTTTATATAAATTGTGCTCAGTAACAACTGGTCATGGAGAAGATAGGGACTTTCAGCAGGTACAAACTGTTTTTTAAAACTCAGCAATCCTTTTTCTGCGATTTCATAGTGATCAATGCCAATCCCCTTGTCTTGCGTGGCGAACGCTACAAAATATTTTCCGCCAAAAATGCTGGGGTCGTTGCTTACTGCCGGAAAAAATATCTCAGGCTGAGTGGCATCAGAAGGAGATGTAAAGGTATTCGGGGCGCTCTTGGCTATGGTAATCTTTAAAGGAGCTTGTGTTGCAGTTGTTTGGGTACCGTTGCCATCGTTGAGGAGAATTTTTTCTTGGGTAGAACCGATAGAAACAGTTCCTTCTTTTTTAGCCGTGAAAACAGCTGAAAACAGGTATCCTTTATCGCCGATGAATCCGCCTGGTACAATGCCTGAGAAAGAAATATTTCCGGGTGATGTTACGGTTGGTTGCTGGATCCAAAAGGCAAGAATCGAACTACCGGTATAAAAACTGCTCAGTTCTACTGCATTAGATGGGAACGTAATAGTGGCCTCAATGGCATTAATTGACTCACGAGTACTTGAGACAAATACCCCTACTTCAAATTTCTGGCCAACACCAACTGTTTTATTTTGCGCACCAAAAAATATTCCTGCCGCCTGCGTTTGTAACGGAAGCACAAAAATACTGAATGCTATCACCACAAAAGATATGAAATATTTTTTATTCATAAAATTATCCAGACCAATAATAGGCCATAATACTAAAGTCTCGTAATGTTACGGGGTCATCGTTACCAAGCCGTTCTTTTTTAGTGGCAGCAAATTCTGGAGTCATTTGGCGGTGGTACCAATACGCTAAGATAGAAAAATCAAGTAAATTGACATGACCTTCGCAATTCAAATCAGCTTTTCCACATATTTTGGTTTTTTTCGTTGACACGTTTCCTACAATAAAGCTTACTGCCTGGCCAAACGAACTAATGGCATCCAAAACGGCAGCTTTTGATTTTGTCGAGTGTTCGCCTTTTTCTAACGGGCTTGTATCAAGATTCAGTAAATAAATACCGTCTTTATCTGAATTTACTTTTTTAAATATTTCTTCGTCAGAATTCACTGAAATGGTAATTTCTCCATTGGGGACTGATTGGCCGAAGATAGCAAGATTTTCCCCTTGTGCCACCTGGGTTTTATCAACATCAATGGTTGGCGCAATGAAAATGCCGCTAATGGTTGTACTGGCACCCTGGGCTATATATACCGAAAAGTTAAAGAGTGTAGAGCGCCTCCCTTGATTGTCTTCTCCATACAAAGAAAAAATGTAATTTGCGGGCGCAAGATCTGCTAGTCCAACCGAAAAGTTAGCATCGGGCCCGGCAATAGTCGTAATGGCAATCTGGCCATCTCTCAATACCGTCACTTTACTGAAGGGATACGCCCGGCCTAAAAAAGTAACTTGCGCCGGTCCGCCGCCACCTCGTCCGCCATAGCCACTCCCACCACCCCCGCCTCCTCCACCACCTCCGCCGCCGCCTCCACCACCTCCTCCGCCTCCGGTTGGCGTAGCAGAAACCTCAGTTGACTGAGCAAGTAAAAGTGTTCCCGCATATGCCTGTACTTTGAAATAATAGGGTACTCCGTTTGTAAGCCCCGTTTTAGTATACGAAAGTATATTACCAACATCTTGGAAACTATACGGTCCGCCCGAAGCGGTAGCTGTCCCCACTTGGTATGTGGTAATATTCGCCAGCGTAGCGACCGAAGCAGACCAGGTTAATGCTACTTGGGTGTCTCCGGGAGTAGCTCCAAGAGCCGGCGAACTTGCTTGAGGGTAAAAAAGCAACCCCGCCCGGTCAATAAAATTTGAGCTGGTGCTTTCTCCGGGTGCCGTTTGCCCAATGCTAGAAAAATACTTAAAAGTAGATGAGCTTGATTCTCCCCCTCCTGCGCTAATAACAGGGTCACGGAGAATAAAATTTGAGCTGGTATAATCTTCTGCGTGAACAGGTGGGCCAATAATGCTCGCGCATGCAATACTCAGTACAACAAAAACCTTTATACTTACCAGTACTTTCTTGAACCATGGTTTTTGTTGTACTGAGCGAATCGACATTAATTAATAATCATATAACTGAGACATGCTTTATTTCCTGAAGGTGAAGCACTGCTTTTGATAGTAAAACTTGTTCCTGCTGTTCTGGCACTAATAGTATAATCACGCCCTGTTGTTGTGTTGCACGTAATGCCAAGCCGGGTGCCTAGTGAAGAATCTTCCATAACAATAATCTGGCTGTTGGCGGTCACTGCAGTAGTATTCACCACCAATGTTGTTCCACCGGTGGCCATGGCAACACTGCCGTTAGGCGCTGCGCTGCAACTGGCAGGCGAAGCAGTAGAATTGCAGTTAGACGTTGTGGCTGCCTTTGCCCATGATGCAGTACCCGGAAAAGTTACGGTAACGCCTGATTTTCCAATCGTGATGGCATTAGCAGTATTTACACCAATGGATAATGTTCCCGCCGAATCAACGTCTAAACCAGCTCCGCCTTGTGCAAGCAATAATTTATTCCAAAAGTTATCAGTATCGTACGTAATTGTGGAATTTCCTTCTACTACGGGCAATGGCGAACCATTTTCTTGAGAATAATAATAAAAAGTGTTGCGGTCTGCTGGGAAACTTAAACCAGTGCCGCGGCTTGTAGTGCCACCGGGACCCGGATCAGTAAAGAAAAATACATTGCCCCGAGAATTAAGCCCAAAAGTATTAGATCCTCCTAATTCAATACCTAATCCCGTTCCCCCTCCTACTCGATTGATAACTAACCCATACATTCTGTTTGAATCGGTATTAATCATTTTAACGGCAGTGTTGTTCCAATGAAGAATACTGATATCAAAAAAATCATTATTGGAAGTATTAGCGCTTGCGTCGCCATCCATGCGGATGCCCATCCCCGATGCCCCCGATCCATCAATCTGCCTGATGGAAATATTCTCAAAAACATTCTTGGTATTATCCCGTGCCTCACCAAGGGTGGCTACGACATTCATGTCAATAGCGGTAGTCAAACAATTTTTAATATAGAGGTTGCGGAACGAGCCGAAATGTGAAGAATTAATGGATAATCCCACACTCGCTGCAGCAACACAGTCAAGGGATAGATCTGATATCACGGTTCGTTTCAGTGCCTGATTGCTTGCGCCCGAAACAGCACTCGCAGAAACCATAGGAGATGCAGTTCCCGAATTCCATGTAATGCGGCTGCCATTAAATGTAGTACCTACGTCCGCGTTTCCAAAAGAACCAGAACCCTGCAAGGTGATGCTTGAGGTATTAATGTTCAGCGTTGAAGTAATAAGATAGTTTCCCGCCGGGAAAAACACTATGCCACCGCTCGTCAGCGCATTAATTGCCGACTGAATTGCTGAAGTATCATCATTAACTCCATCTCCTTTGGCGCCATATGCGCGCACGTCGACAATCGGCCCTTTGGCAACAATATCGCCATTCACTTGCAGTAATGCGCTTGTATTGGGAGTAACCCCGATTCCCAATTTACTATTGACAACCATATTCTGGCCGCTGCGTCCGAATGTCATAGTTGTAGCAGTGCCCGTTCCAAAGCTCAAAGCTCCCGCTGATGTTGCATCAACAAGTGACCCCATGGGAAGATAAAAATTACCACTGTTGAGAGTAATATTTGTCCCGTTATCGGCAAGCAGTGAATCGCCAATAGTATTTGTTGAGGTAAATTTAGAGATTTGATTAGTCGTTCCGGTGCCCGTAATCGTATCTGCCGATACAGTTCCCACAAATAAAAAAACCCCAAGAATTCCGAGGTATAAAACGGATTTTATGGTTTTGCCCATAGTTATTCTTAAGGTCAACTCCCCCGTTTGATAAACAAGTTTATAAAACGTAAAAATTCCCCTAAGTATTATTTTTTATTTTTGAGACGATGGCGGTTGAGTTGTCGGGGTTGTTAATGGATTTGAACCAACATCAATAGGAGCCGCTTCAACAATTTTATTTGCCGTGGGATCGTAGAGAATAGCTTTGCGTGAGCTCGTGAAAATAAGGACTTTATCTCCTCGTTTTGCGTGGGCAAAAAATGCCTGGCTCTTCAATTTATCGGGATCGGTTACCGTAGCAATCGTCGGCTGTTCTCCCTCAGGGAGCTCAATAAGCTTTGAAACTTTCGCCATAAGAGCGGCAGCTTCCGCTTGGGCCATCTTTTGAGGATCTTTTTTCACATCGCTCAATTGCTTATAAAAATACAACGTTGTTCCTATGCTTAAAACAATCGCCACCACCAGAATTCCTGTTATCATCTTCTTGCGGTCACTCCGCATATCCAAAAACATTTTCTGAATAGATGCAAGACGTCCTTTGATACCCGATTGCGGAACAGCTTCTTGCGACATGCTTGTTTCCATATTATCCATTTGTTTTTTTTGTTTCATATTATTATTTATTTATACCAAACTCATGCAACACATTACAACTTTCGCGAATTTACTTCTTCATATACCATTTTAGAAATAGAAGCAATAATGGTGCTGAGCTGGTCAAACTGCTGGCCCTTGGTCATAACACACAAGAGATAGGGATTACCCGGATAATAAATAATGCCGCAATCATGTAATTCATTAGTATGTCCCTCTGCCTTCCCGCTCGGGGAAACATAGTCAAGTTGACGTTCTCCAAATTTATCCGCCACCGTTATTCCTTCTGGTACGCCTTCGGTAATCCCCTGTTCAAAGGCAGAATGACTAAGATCTTTGAGAATTTCTTCTGAATTATCCTTAGAAAGGAATGAAACATTGTACAGAAGGCGCAGTAACGAGGCAAATCTTCGTGGTGAAATATCTGGCTGGGCAACACTTTGAGGCACTACCCACCCAAGGTCGTGTAAGGTCGTCAGAATAAGATTCTGATTGGGACTCAACTTGTTTAGTTCATCAACTAAGAGTTCATTGGCGGCGTTGTCAGAATACACCAGACTCCGATAGATTAAGTCATCCATAGTATAGCTTTTACCGACTTCCATCGTTTCTTCAGGCATAAAATCCTGGTTATCCGAGGGAATCTCTTTTTCGTACGCCACCTGTTTTTGGAGAACAGTTGAATCCTGTTCTGCAAGCCTCATAACCGTCATGACGGTCGGTAGCTTGATAAGACTTGCGGAAATAAATGCATTATTTTCATTTATCCCAAATACGGGGCCTTCCTTGAGATCACGAAAATAAATACCTGCGTCCTGGAGTTTTCCGGCAGACATCTCAGAATTCATATAGTTTTTGAGTCGAGTTTCTAAATCCTGGTACGCAACTTTCTTGATTACCTGTTTTTGAGTACAGGCAAGCTCAGAATTAATATAGGTATATTCTTTATTACAGAACCACTCGGGATGCTGTGTGCGCCGATAATGATCAAAACCGATTCCAAAAACTACTACGAGGATCAATAAAACAGGAATCAGCCATGATTCATTTTTTTTCAAAAAAGACTGTATGAAGGCAAAGCCCTGTTCCATAGGTACTATTATATCAATTTTTTCTTATAAAAAAAGCAGTAAAATCTGTATTATATGTGTTTACGTAAAAGAATACCTAGGAAGATTGGCCAGAATCAGACCCCGATCCGGAATCAGATTGCCCTGTTGTATCCGATGGCGGCGGTTCTGCGGGTTGTTGCGGAGCAACTTCGGGAGCCGGAGGCGGCTCAACAACGGGTGTATTCTCTGCCGGAGGTGTCTCGGGCGGCGGAGCTTCTTGCTGTGGCTCTGGTTGAGGCGGAGGCGCAACAGTTTCAGGAGGTGGTGGAGGTGCAACAGGTTGCTCTGGCGTTGAAGTGAATATCTTGGCGTTCTTTACTGCCAGTGCAACCCAGCTGAATTGAATATCTTCGGGAGCAGACTTATTCAGCACAATGGTAAAGCCTTTTTCGTCCTTATGCGCCACCAAGTAACTAATTCCCGCACTCAGAATATTATCCACAGAAGCCTGGAGTATGGCAGCATCAGCTTGAGAAGTATTATCAAGAGAGATTGAGATATTTACCACCGGCTGTACCATGTATACCTTCTCAAAGGTGACATCAACTTTCTTGTCTCCTTTCTTCACCACCGCAAAACCAGCGGTGTCTGCATTGAAGTACGGAGTACCAATAAATATAGTGTCGCTCTGGATGGTAACCGCATCTTTAATGGAAGCAATGGTATCAACATGCAAGCCAGTCGTATATACATCGGGAGCAATAATTTCTACCGCTGCCGCCACGCGATCAGTAAATATTTCAGAGAAATTCTGTGAAGTTGCCTTCATCTGCTTAAACTTTTCTAAGAAGTCTAAAATCTTTGCCTGTTTGCTCACTACTGGGATAGCTGGCGCGCTTAATCCATCGGCTACCGCCGGACTTATGGTAAGACCTGACCCATCTCCTACTCCCTGCGGAAGAATGCCGGCACTCGCAAGAGCTGCTGTCGTTGCCTGATCTTCCATCATCAGCATTTCAACTGAGGCGCCACTGTAGCTTACCAAGTTGACGAACACTATCAAAGTTCCGCACTTGGTGGCACGGCCGTTAACGTAGACGGGCTTTGCGCAATCCTGCATTTTTGAAGGATCAGCATCTTCTAATGCGGTACCCAATGCTCTCCCTGCTTGCGTTGCCCTCATGGCGTATCCCGGACTACTTGATGAGGTAAGGTAATCTCCGGCATGGATCATGCCATTTTCATCAGTGAATTTAACTGGTACGCGTCCTACTAAAGCAATCGGGAACGAATCAACGGTATGAGCTCCAGCCACAAAACCGGGGGCAGTTGAAACAACCCCGGTAATCGTTGGCTGATATGCTGTCGTTGATCTTAAGACATATTGCGAATTGGTCGGATCAACAGTCACTACATCTCCCGGCTCCAAGTCTTGTGTTGATGAGTAGTTTTCCGCCAAGTCTGCGCCGCCCGAGAAGAAAGCTCCTTGCGGCGATGACATGATATCGCCATTTTGGGTCACGCGAAGAACATTGTATCCATTGTCTTGGAGAGTCAATAAATCGATACCGTTATTAATCTTATAACTAAACAGCGTTGGTAACGATATATTCCGCCACGAAAAGGCCATACCCGCACTCGAATTATATACTCCATTCAATGCTCCTCCATATGTTGGGAAATCTCTTCTCATATTAATTTCTACCTGTACCCACGTTTCACCTCCTGCATTAAAGAAACTCTGTCCTGGTCGGCCAACAGATATATATGCTGCTTTTCCGAGTGCTGCTTGCGAGGATGCCGCCCTAATTTCCATTCGAACATACTGATCAGGCGCCTGCTGCCAATCCAATGTTGAGTTGGCAGTGAGAGACGGCACATTCATCTGTTCAGACAAATATTGGCCGTCAGAATACCAGCCCGCGTCTACAATATTAACGGTAGTGCCTCCAGTGATAACAACCCACTTTCCGTCGGTCCGCTGGAAGGAAACTGACCCGCCATTAACGTTAGACTGCATAGCAGGACCAGCTCCAACAGCCAGACCAATGGCCGATGTCCCGGCTCCGACCGTGGCTCCACCGAACGGATCATACAAACTAGTATTGGTTCCGGCGTTTCCCGAAATAACTAAGAACGTTCCATCGGGTCGCGGGATGACTTGACCACCCCTCCCAACGGTGTTGGTTAATGTAGGACCTGCAACCGTTGTTCCATCAAAAGGATTGATGATGTTGGTAGTATTGGAAGCAGTACCACCTGCTGAAACACCAACCCAGAATCCATCTTTTCTTTGGAAAGCAAATGACCCACAACCACTCGAGCTTGAAAGTGCAGCTCCTCCCGAGAAAGATTTGGAAAAGGCATCATAATTCATGGTTGTCGTGACGTTCGCGCCGGTGGAAGTAGCTCCGATAAATATCTTATAAATATGCTGACTGGGAACCTGCAGGGGAACTGCCCATGCACCGCACGTCACACCACTTATCGTCGCAGGTCCCGTTGACATCATGTTCCTCACGGGATCATAAATTGAACTCGTTTGTGTTCCTGCAGTATTACAATTTCCACCACTTCCGTGCAGGATGGTGTAGGTACCATCAACGTTCGGGATGGCTTGAGCACCACATCCAACATTAGCAGTTGTTGAAGGTCCGACTACAAATGTATCGGCGACGGGATCGTAAATATTGGTAGTGGTAGTTCCATTTCCCAAAACAACAAGGAATTTCCCGTCGGGCCGCTGTAAGGCAAACCCTCCGGGCCCATTGGCTGCTGTTGGAATATTAGGAGCTGCTTGAGCAGCACTAAACGTTTGTGTTGTTTGGTCGTATATAAGTCCATTAGCGGCAGCGGCAGTAAGAGATTCAATAATCTTTAACGTCCTATTAGGTTTCAATATGACTATCGTACCATCAGTAGTTGCCGAAGTTAAACTGGTATGAGCTCCAGAAGTTAAGCCTACGTATGCAACCATATTCGTGGATAAGCTGGTAGTTGGTGTCAGCTGGCCATATGGCAATACCAATCGATCTGACTGGGCTTCTACGCGAGTCATAATGGGCCCGGATGTTTCAGTCCCCGGAGCGACAGCTCCCAAGGCTGAATCAGCGAGCGTGTCATTGAAGGTGGTTGTGCTATTATCGTTAAGAGTTGTTAGGAGATAATAATCAGACGTGTTGTTTGCCAGGGTACGATAAATCTTTCGGGCGGTAGTTCCCGATGGACCGGTAGGAATAGCGGTCAAAGCAACGGTACCATTGGGACCCGTACAGTTTTGCTGAGCAGAAGCAGCTCCCAACAATGATTCAGTATATGGAGGGGTAGCCGAGCTTGCTTGTGAACTGATAACAAAGGTGACTTTCCATTGGTGGAATCCTGCCGTGCATGATCCGCCTGATGAAGGCGCACCGGCGGTTGGGGCTGTAGGAGTGGTAAAGTTAGCCGGGTCTTGATAGCTAGCATAGGGTAATGCAAATGATAATCCATCTTTGCGCAGAACATTTGAATTATCAACAGAAATATCAAACAATGTTGGTGTGGCATAATCCAACCTCGTTATTGTCCATCCATTGCCTGCAAAAACGTTGCGTTCGTCAACTATACGTTTAGGCAGGGGGCGATTGAATTTAACAGTAATACGGATACAGTTGTCTCCTGTTCCCGGCCTGATATAATCACCGTTTCCTGTTATTTCACGATCAATAGCACTATTGAGTGGCGTGGTACAACCGCTTGAGTTAACAGCGGTGCGGACAAAGAATTGCAGAGTATTTGTTGCTCCACTTAACCCTGAAGCAGTTGTTGCACTCAGTGAAGCGTCGGCAATGTCATCACTACAGGTTGTCGTTGTATTATCAGTAATACCATTTCCACCTCCGGCGGTAGTACACGTAGTGCTGTTAGCAGTGGAATCAATAAGCTTAAATGCAGTATTAGTGTTAGCACCAACACGGAAAATTTTTCGTGCTGTGGTTCCTGCTGGTCCAAGGGGAATATTCGTTAACGTTACCTTATTGCTTCCCGTACAGCTTAATACATTAGATATACCTCCGAGGGTATCCACTCCATTTATTTTAAAGACTGCAAAGTACTGCACTTTTCCTCTTCCCGACGTTGAGCATGCTGGTCCCGATCCCGCCGCTCCTTCGGCAGCAGTAAATGCTGATACTCCCCCTGCCCCCGTTCCTACGCCAATAAAGGGCGATTCGAATTGAGATGTCCATCGCAACGTAGAATTGGCATTCAATGATGTATTGGAAATATCATCTGATTGCCAGACCCCGGTCATGGCCATCTGGCTTGAATAATTATTGGTATTATTAGTCGCACCTCCCGAAAGCAATTGCCACGTTCCATCAGGATTCATAATAGAATGGCGACCTGCTCCCCCAGCAGTTATTGCCGTAGCATGGGCGGTAAAGGTATCTGTTTGGGGATCGTAAATATTAGCAACAGTTGACGCGCCGCCGATAATAATCAAATAACGGCCATCTTGCATCGGAATAGCATGGGCGCCATCCGCTAACGCTACTGTTGGTCCTTTACCTACCGCAGGTGTCGTACATGATCCCTGGTTTTCAGAGAAGGTATTGGTAACGGGATCATAAATAGCGGAAACGTTAATTTTTGACATGACAATATACTTACCATCCTGTTTGCGAATAGCAATGGATCCGACATTATTGATTTCGCAACCCGTTGGTAATGCCGGTCCCGCGACAAAATTTCCTCTATTATTGGTACTTCCGGTTGCAGTATATGCTTGAGTGTTTGCCGTAGCGCCACCTTCAATAAAGAGGGCCTGATAGGTACTTGTTGTTCCCGTCAAAACAAGTGCTCCAATTCCCCACGTACCCGTTGTAGCAGATGGACCGGCAATAGTAGTACCCGCGCTGTCAGCAACAGGATCCCATATTTGAGTGGTAGCAGCACCACCATTAGTTACCAGATATTGGCCATCGGGCCGTTTCCATGCAATAGTTCCCGCTCCCGAAGCATTAAAGGCAAGGCTTGCACCCACAGCAACAACTCCCATAGGATCAACAAGAGAACTTGTTGTTGCAGCACCGCCGTGAATAATTCTATAACGACCATCTGGTCGTGGGAGGGCAAGAGCTCCGACACCAGCTGCGTTGTTTAATGTTTGACCCGAGTTGGTAAATGTCTGAGCTATTGGATCATAAACTTCCATAGTGGTAGTCGAATTCCCGACGATAGTCAGGTACTTTCCGTTGGGCCGCAAGATTGAAAATGCTCCCGCACCAATTGAGGTTGATTCTGCAAGCTGGCCTGCAGTTGTGATAGTGCCGTCACCCGAAACCGCTCCATCTGATAACTCCAGCTGGCCGTTCGTCGTGTCTAAGTTACGCGTTGTTCCTCCTCCGGTAGTAAATTCAGCCGTGGATGAGCGGACAATGCTTGAATCTGCGCCATTAATAGTCAGCCCTCCGTTATTAGCTATGGTTACTTTCGCTACTCCATTGTTTTGTAACAGCAAAAGATTGCTGCTCGTCGTGTTGTTTACCGTCAGAGTATTAAAGGCAAGTCCGCTCGAAGAAGCCCAGTTTAATGTTGCGCCAGTTTCTACTGTGGGATTAGGTTCGCCATTCGACTGGTTATAATAATAAATGTAATTGTCAACTGCGGGAAAGCTCAAACCAGTACCCCTAGCAGTCAAACCTCCTACTCCGGGGGAAATGCTAAAGAAAATATTGTCACGAGCAGATAAGGTAGCAGAAACATTAGATCCATTAAGTTCTACCCCTATTGCGGTACCACCGCCTGCGCGGTTGACATTCAAACTGGTAAAAATATTACTATCTGAGTTAAGGAATTTTAGAGCAATGGCATTGAGATGGAAAAATTGGATGTTGGAAAAAGTATTAAAATTAGTATTAGCAGTTGAATCTCCATCCAGCGTCATGCCAACTGCTGAGCCTCCGGCTTCTAGTTGACGGATCGTGATATTTTCAAAAGTATTTCTGGCAGTATCGCGAGCTTCTCCCAATGACGCAACCACATTTATAGTAACCGCATTCGAAGAACAATTTTGAAAATAAAGATCTCTAAAATCTGACCATGTTACCGAATTGACAGCCATACAGGTGGCAGCCATAAACATGCCGTTGCCGCGGAAAGTCATGTTTTGTACACTTACTCCTTTCAAATTTGGATTACTTGCTCCAGAAACGGCTGTAACATTCAGCATTGTGGAGCCAGCAGTACCATCCCAAACAATATTAGTGCCACGGATATCGCGGACGGAACCAATATCTTCTGTGCTATACCGACCTTCGCCCATCAAGGTTACTGAAGAAACATTTAATGTGAGAGTGCTTTTAA
>Ga0075426_10000435_pt1 | contig 29045 bp, 42 predicted proteins | sample SoiMethybrSBSTD5_FD_75304 | JGI IMG/M metagenome (GOLD analysis project Ga0075426, IMG submission 75304) | Bulk soil microbial communities from a Populus tree surrounding site in Tennessee, USA - Soil MetaG P. TD hybrid SBSTD5 | ecosystem: Environmental > Terrestrial > Soil > Tree plantation...
ATATCTACTGGGGGACATCCGCGCCGACGCCCATCGGCGGCGGTATGCAGGGAGGTGGCGCCGCATCGGGTGGCAGTGGCGGTGGCGGACCGGCGGGGAAAACATGATCCAGCGGCGACTGGACTGGCGCTCGCGCCTGGTGGAGTGGGGCCTCGGTCTGCGCGGGCAGCCGTTCGCGTGGGGCAAGACCGACTGCGCGACGTTGGGCCGTGAGGCGTTGGCGCTCTGCTTTGGGCGCGACGTGGCGCCGCAGATAGGGGCGCCGTGGGACACGGCGCGGAAGGCGATGTTGCGACTGCGGCGCTTCCCGTACCATGAGCAGTTGGAGCGCGTTGGGGCAACCCGGACGTCGCTGCCGTTCGCGCGCGCAGGCGACATCGTGATCGCGGACGAGCCGGCCGAAGGCATTGGGCAGATGTCGATCTTTGTCTGCCTCGACGCGACGAGCTTCTTGGGCAGCAGTAGCGAGGACGGCGTGCAGATCGTCGGGCTCGAGAACGTGCCAGCCGACGCGGTGGTCTACTCACTGTGGGAGATTCCAGGAGAGGAGGTGGCCGATGGGGAAGGTCGGTAAGTTCATCGTTGGCGGCCTTCTGATCATCGGCGGGATCGCGGTCGGCGCGTTCACGGGGAACTGGCAGCTCGGCCTTGCGATGGCGTCGACCGGCGTGGGCATCATCACGCGGCCGAAGATTCCCCAGGACCTCGGTAGCTCGCAGGGCGCCGTCCTGCAGACGCGTATCGGGACGCAGAACGCGATCCCGGTGATCTACGGCACGACGCAGATCGCGGGCGTGTACGTCGACGTGCGCGTCGACTCGACCTCGACCGGGCGCAAGAGGCTCGTCGTGGTGGTGGCCTGGTGCATGGGCTCCAGAGACGGCGGCGATATTCAGGCGATCGACGAGATTTGGTTCGACGACCGGCTTGCGATCTTGGGCTCGACAGTGCAGGCGCCGTTCAACCAGATCGCAGAGGGCACGACCAAACACCTCGAGTTCGCGCACCACCTTGGCTCCGCGACGCAGACGGTTGACTCCAGATTAGCCGCGCTCTTCCCGGGGCAATGGCCAAGCAGCTCGACTGGGAAGGGCATCTGCTATAGCCGCTTCGAGCTGTGGTACAACACCGACGTCTATGGCAGCGGGATGCCGTCGACGATCCAGGCTAAGATCCGAGGCGCGCGCGTGGAGGATCCGCGGACGCGGGCGTACGCGTTCAGCAACAACCCAGCGCTGTGTATTCGCGACTACTTACTCTCGCCGATCTATGGGCAGAATGTCGCCGTTGGCAACCTCGACGCGCAGTCGTTCGTTGACATGGCGAACCACTACGACGAGGTCGTGAACGTGCCCGGACTCGGGAACGTGGCGCGCTACACGTTGGACGGCTTCGTGGACACGGCCAGAGGGATCCCGGAGAACCTGGCGCGCATGACGACGTCCTGCCGCGCGATGCTCGTGAACGAGGGCGAGCGGTGGCGCATCTTCAGTCGCCGCGCTCGCGTGCCGTCGGGGTTCGTGATCGACGAGACGAACACGGTCGAGGGGACGTGGAAGTACACTTTGGCAGGCAGTGACGTGCCCAACGTCGTCCGCGTCACGTACGTCGACCCGAGCCAGAAGTATCAGACGGATCAGGTGCAGTGGCCGAGCCCGAGCCAGACGAACTTCTATCTGCAGGCGGACAACAACTACGAGTCGCGCCTGGAGATTGATCTGCCGTACACGCAGCACCGCGCCCGCGCGCAGCAGCTGGCGATGATCCTGCTGAAGGAGTCGCGGCAGTCGACGGTCGTGACGGTGTCTCTGCAGGAGTCGGCGCTGTCGCTTCGCGTCGGCGATCTGGTTTATGTCACGCAGCCGTCGCCTGGGTGGAACAACAAGGTCTTCGACGTGCTCGCACTACTCCTGCAGCCGGACGGCGGCATCCAGGCGGTGCTGGTCGAATATGACCCGACGGCGTATAACCTGGACACGCAGCCGACGCCCGACGCGATTCCCAACACGAACCTGCCGAACCCGTTCACGTGCGCGGCACCGACGTCGCTGAGCTTGGATGGCTCTGCGGCCGTGGCGATCACGGGCGGCGACGGCAACTTCTACACTGGGCGGATCCAGGTTGGCTGGACCGTGCCGGTCGATCCGTTCATCGCGTACGTGGAGATTCAGGCGCGGCTGCGGGCGCAGATTCTTGGCGTCGACGCGATGCCGCAGCACTCCAGCCCGTACGAATTTGTCGGCTTCACGGAGGCCGCGCAGCACGACATCGCGAGTCTCGGGCTCGCGGTGGGCGATCAGTTGTCTATGCGTGCGGAGGTCTGGAACACGTCGGCCGGCGACAACGAGCGGGTGCGGGTGCGGTTCTGGGACACCACGCACACGCTGATCTCGACCTCGGACGGGAACCTGATCAACAGCACGTCGCCTACGATCTCCTTCTTCGACGGCGTGGCGATTCCGGCGAACACGGTCTACATCTCGGCGCGGATGTTCAACACAGGCGGCGGCGTCAACGGTCGGATCCGCAACGCTGTGCTCTCGAAGACGCTGCAGTCATACGATTCGTGGGGCAGACACGCGGCGGAGTCCATCCCGCAGTTCTACATCCAGCCGGCACCGAGTGGTTGGTGGGACGTTCAGATCCGCGCACAGAACCGCATCGGCGTCTCGAGCACGTGGCTTCTGGGGACGGTGCTGGTGGTCGACTGGCCACCGCAGGTCACGACGCTGACGCTTGCGAGTGCGCACGTCGACTCGGCGCATTCCGATGTGGCTCACGTGGACGCGGCGCACGGCGATACGCCGCACTCCGACACGCATTCTGACGTGGCCCACGCCGATGTTGCGCACTCCGACTCAGCGCATGGCGATAGTCACACGGACTCGCATACTGATATTGCGCATGGGGATCAGCACGCCGATAGAAATTTGGGCGGTATCGACTACGACGATACGCACACCGACACCGCTCACACCGATAGCCATTCCGACGTGGCGCACCAGGATTCGGCGCATCAAGACTCTGCGCACACGGACGCGCACACTGACACGCACTCCGACACGGCGCATTCTGATGGGCCGCATGGTGACTCGCATACGGATATCGGTCACGGCGACGGGAACTACGGCGTCGGCGTCGCGGTGCAGGCAGATGCGAACGCGGGCAGCATCAAGGTCTGCGCGCGGAAGGGCGGGGCGAATAAGATCGTGAACGGTGGCGGCGAGACCGGCTCGGTTGGATCCAACGCGCCGAGCTGGACGCTAAGTACCGGCAACAACTTGAAGATCGCGAACGACTTCTACTACCTGGGCGCGCAGTCGTTGAAGATCGATAACCCGGTCGCGGCCGACTCAGCGAGTTACCAGGACATCAACGTGGTGGCCGGTCGCGTCTATCGGCTGCATGGGTGGATCAAGACCAGCGCGTTGCCAGCGGCCGACGCGGGACTCGGCGCGATCATCAACGTCGACATCCAGACCGGCGGCGGCACGTTTACGATCATCTCTAAACAGACAACCGGAGCAGATCCAAATGCCGCGCAGCCGGATTGCGGCATCGTGGCGGATGGCGTGGCCCACGTGTTCACCTACGTCGAGTGCGTGTTCACGTGCTCCTCGGCGACCGTGCTCCGCGTGTACTGTCAGCTTGGCTACGGCGGCACGCAGAGCGGCACGGCGTGGTTCGACGACGTGTGGATTCAAGAGGTCTACGCGAGCGATGGGTTGCCTGATCTCGACGACGTGCGGAGCATGGTGGCGAACGACGGTCGCAATGTCGTCGGCGTCGCACTGATTGACGTGGCGACGGGTATCATGTTGGCGTTCGCGCCTGGCGAGGTGGCGAACATCGCCGGCGTTGCGTACTCGAAGGTGCAGAGCCAGGGCATCGAGGGCCCGCTGGGCCGCGCGCAGACGTCGAGCTTCCCGATCGCCCCCGTGGGGACGGACAAATGGGTTCCGTCATAACATGGCCAAGGTACCTGGGTCCTACTGGGTCGAGACGACCGACTGGCACTACATCGATTCGACTGGGCAGGAGTGGAAGTTCACCGGCGCGCTCGTTACCAGCAGTGTGGCTGCCCGACTCGGCTCCTACTGGGTCGAGGGGAACGATTGGCTGTACGTTGACGCCAGCGGCAACAAGCGAAAGGTGTTCGGGAGCGACGCGGGGCTCAAGGCGGGAGCTGCTGGGAGCTTCTGGCAGGAGAGTACGTTCTGGTGCTGGCTGCGGTCGGACAAGCATAAGACGTGCTGTCACGACGACACGCACACCGACGTGGCTCACACCGACACGCACTCAGATGTGGCCCACGCAGACGTGGCGCACACGGACTCACACACCGACGTTGCTCACGCCGATACGCACACCGACGTCGCGCACTCTGACGTGGCGCACGTGGACTCGACGACCCACAACGACACGCACTCTGACGCGCACGGCGATTTGGACCTGCACATGGACTCGCACGGCGATGGTCCACTCCACAATGATGTTGCGCACTCCGACGCCGCGCACAACGATTCGCACTCCGACACGGCGCACTCAGACGTGGCCCACGCCGACGTGGCCCATTCGGATACGGCTCACACGGATAGCCACTCGGACGTCGCGCACGTGGACGCGCACACGGATCAGCCGGTGTCGGTTCCATAGGGGGATGCAATGAATACGACGTCGATCGATTGGACAAGAGTCGCCGAGCCACAGGCCGATGGCTCGGATACGGATGTGATCCTGGAGCTTGCGGGCGCTGGGCGCTACGCGTCGCAATTCTCCACGTTGGCGCGGAAGCCTGATGGTTCGGCGGTGTGGCCAACAGGGCGGGTTCGGTGGTTGACGACGGTGGAGGATACACACCTGCCGAGTCACGACTTCGCGATTGTGCCGACGGATGATCAATATGCCGTGGCTGGGATCAAGCTGCTCGATCTGTGGCCGGAGATTCGCGAGCAGTGCAGTCGCTTGCTGGTCGCCGTGGCGCCGCTCACGCTGCTGCAGATCCCTCGCGAGTGCCGCGGTGGAGGGCACGGCTGTAGCTGCGGGCAATTCCGCGACGACTTCGGCTGGATCTACGTGACGGCGGACGAGGCATGGGGGTTCGCCGAGGGTATCGTGCACGAGATGGCGCACTGGAAGCTGCGCGGACTCGGCATCTGGTTCGAGGATTGGACGGATCTGATCTTGGCGAACACATTCGACGAGCGTTACGAGAGCCCGGTGCGGAAGGACATGCCGCGGCCGATGGGCGCGGTGCTGCACGGGCAGTACAGCTACGTGCACGTCGCGCGCATGACGACGCTCGCGTTCAGGGCGAAGGGCGCACTGGCTGAGGAGCAAGATCGCGACTGGTTGTCGCTGCAGCTCAAACGCATCACCGAGGGGCAGGAGACACTGCAGGCGAACGCGCGCGGGACACCTGGCATCGGCGAGGCGTTTCTCGCCGGGCTCTATGAGTGGACAGCGCGCGTTTTGGCCGATGGACACGCGGCGCTGGATGGCCGATGACATCTCTCGCGCTGCGGGTCGAGTACGTCGACGGGGCTATGGCGGATGGAACAACTGACGCCTGGAACGGCTTGCGGTCCGACGGCGTCTACGCTGTTACTGTAGACGGCCATAGGATCGAAGGGCATTCGGTCTACTGGTTATATTGGGACACCACCGCCAACGCTTGGGTCGCCGGCGGTATGTCTGGGAGTCCGCCACCGCCTGAGCGGATTCTCTACGGAAACGGTTTCATCTGTCACCGGGAGATCGTCTCGATGCCCGATCTGCACCACGAGCAAGTCAAGCTCGGCTGGTGGAAGCGATGACCGTCGAACTGACGCCACTCGGCGTCGCGTGTAATCTCTCCTGCACCTACTGCTACCAGCATCCGATGCGGGACGCTGGGAACATGGGGAACAAGAAGCCCTACGACCTCGAGAAGATGTTCGCCGCGCTGACGGAGGAGAACGCCAAGTTCTCCGTCTTTGGCGGTGAGCCGTTGCTCGTGCCGCTTGACGATCTCGAGCGGATCTGGGAGTTCGGCTTCGTGCGCTGGAAGGAGAATGGCATCCAGACGAACGGCGTGCTGATCACGCCGGCGCACATCGGCGCGTTCATGAAGTGGAACGTCCACGTCGGCTTCTCGCTCGACGGGCCCGATGAGCTCAACGATAGTCGCTGGGCTGGGACGCTGGAGCGCACGCGCGAGTCGACCGAGAAGAGTCACGCCAACCTGCGGGCCTGCATCGCGGCGGGCGTGCGGACGAGCGTGATCGTCACGCTCTATCGCGGGAACGCGAGTGCTGAGAAGTTGCCGCGGCTCAAGGAGTGGATCAGAGAGTTGGATCGTATCGACACCAAGGGCATCCGCATCCACACGCTCGAGGTTGACCACCCGGTCGTACGCGAGAAGATGCAGCTGAAGCAGGAGGAGGTCATCGTCGCGATCGGCGAGCTGATCAAGCTGGAGCGCGAGCTGTCGAAGCTCAGGCTGGACGTAACCTCGGACGTGCGTCGCTTGCTCCGCGTGGACGACGATCAGGTCACGTGCACGTGGAACCCATGCGACCCCTACACTACGAGCGCCGTGCATGGCGTGGATGGTCAGGGCAATCGTACGAACTGCGGGCGCACGAACAAGGACGGGATCCCTCGGCTCAAGGGTCCGCGCGTCGGCTTCGAGCGGCAGCTTGCACTCTATCGCACGCCGCAGGCCGATGGTGGTTGTCAGGGCTGTCGGTTCTTTATTATGTGCAAAGGGCAATGTCCTGGGACTGCAATCGACGGCGACTGGCGCAACCGGAGTCAGGATTGTCCGACGTGGATGTTCTTGTTCGAGACGCTGGAGCGCGAGATGCTGGAGAACGGTGAGCTGCCGCTCTCGCTCAGTCCAGATCGCCTGCGGCTCGAGTCGGCGATGCTGGGGCTCTGGGAGACAGGGCAGACCATGTCGCTGAAGTCGGCGCTGGCCAGGATCAACGCCGGGCAGACATTAGTCTCCGCGTTCATCGCCGGGAACGTCGATCACGGCGACGCGCCGCATGGTGACGAGCACGGCGATCACTGGGACGACGCACCGTCCGAGCTGCCGCACGGCGACGCGCCGCACGGTGACCACACCGACGCCGAGGCGGGCACATGAGACTCCCGTTCGCGTTGCACGACTTCACGCGGCTGATCTGGCACAACGACGAGGCACGTCGGGTATGGCCAGAGCGGATCAACAACATCAACGAGGCATGGTCTCGGATCGAGCGCTGGGCGGTCGTTGAGGGTGCGCGGCAGTCGGCGCTGACATTCTTCGAGCCGCACTATCTCCCAGAGGCAACAGCGTGGGCAGCCAGTCATGGTCTCGTGCTGCTGCCGCTTGCGCAGGTCGGCGTCGCCGATCAGTACTCCGCGACGCCCACGCCCGTGACGGTTGGACGCCCGTGGCAGTATCGGGCCGTTCTCACGCGGCCGGAGTTGGTTACCAAGTGGCTCGATGCGTGGAAGGACACAGGCAGCGGCGGTGAACCAGGGCGGTATCAGGGCACGAATAACCGCGCGATCGGTGAGCTGCTTGGGTACCCGCGTTGCTGTATCGATTTCTTCGAGCGCACGTGGGTCAACGGCGGCAGCCTCGACACGACGTGGGACATGGCGATGGGTACGACGGACTGCGAGGAGCACGAGAACCACGTGACCGTCGGCGGCGCGCCTGAGTGCAACATTCTGCTGCGGTGGCTCGGTGTGCGGCTGGTCGCGCATCTGCCGTGCGCGTTCGACTGCGCGGCGACGGTGCAGATGGCCAGCAGCTTCGCGGAGGTCGGTCGCAAGCGGCATTTCGGGGAATGGGTGGACTGGATCTACGAGATGCTGGAGTGGCCGGTCGAGTGGTCCGCGCTCCACGGCATCGCCGAGATCAGGACGCCAGTGCTGACGATCAGCTCGCGGACCAACGCGACGGCCCGGAAGCTCGTGGTGCAGCGCCCAGGCAAGACGTATCCCAACGAGGGCGCGCAGGGCCTTCGGTTCCCGTTCCGCATCGTGAAGGACAAGATCGCTGGATCGCCGTCGTTCAAGCGCAGCGTCCAGCCGATCTGGGAGTTGAACGGCTTCAGTTCTCAGGCCGCGATGGAGGAGGCGCATCGCACGATCTTGGCCGTGCTCTCAACGTTCACGCCGGGCAAGCTGCTCGACCTGGGCAGCGGTACTGGGCGTCTGCTCGAGTTGGCGCAGAAGACGGGCTGGAGCGTCACAGGCATCGAGAACGACCCGGTGCGGGCCGGCGCGGCGAAGGTCAGGACAAAGCGCGGCGACCTCTTCGAGGTGGGTATCTGGGAAGGCAAGTTCGACGTGGTGCTGCTCATGCCAGGCCGGCTCATCGAGCAGCCAGAGAAGGCGGAGGCGCTCCGCGCCGCGCTCAACGAGCGGGCTGGGATCGTGCTCTGCTACGCCTACGGTGACTGGCTTACGCGCTACGGCGATCTGAATGGTCTGGTACAGGCGGCGGGGTTGGAAGGGCGTCTTGGCGCAGTCGCTTGCTCCGACGGCGTGCAGGCTGGCATGTTCCGACCAGCGCGGGAGCCCGCGCATGTTTAACCTCCACCACTTCGTGTACGGTTTCCCGAACATCGACGGACGCTTCGACGATCTGGTGGCGCGCGCGATGCTCCGGATGGAGCCGCGTCTGACCATGCGACAGCTGCCAGTAGGTGACTGCATGGGCGAGTTCGCGCTCAAGAACGCCGCGTTCAAGGGCCTCCTAGGGGACGCCTGCGTCGTCGAGCACGCCGAGACGGGCGTGTTCAAGGTCATCGACTACCAGGACTCGGACAACAGCGTGGCCGTGCAGCTCTCGTCCGCGCCTGAGTTCGCCGGTGCGCTCTACACGATGTTCCATCGGCCGAACATCGAGCAGCTCTTTGGCGCCAAGGCGCACCTGGTCCAGCCTGGCTTTTTCCTCGATCAGCAACCATCACTCACTCGGATGTACCGCGATATCGTTCGCCAGATTCGCAGAAGTGGGTTGGACGAGCGGCTGCTCTTCAGAGGCACGGTGCTGACGCATCGGCATGGCGTTGATCAGGAAGGCAATCGGACGCCGTACCAGTGGCGCGGGCAGATGTTTCGCCAGGTCGCCGTCGTCCTGCAAGAGAAGTATCCAGACGAGGTCCACGTGTCTGACGAGAAGCTGCCACGACCGGTGTGGTTCTTGGACGCGGCGAGTCATCGTGCCGTGCTGGCGTTACCTGGGCACCCGTGGTGCTATCGCGAGTTTGAGCTGTTTAGCCTTGGTATCCCGGTCGTCTCATATCCGTGGCATACGCACGTCGAGGCGATGGCGCTGCCGGCGCCGGGTGTGCATTATGTTGCGACGCGGGATATTAAGCGCGAGGTGCCAGGGTTTGTATCTGACCCAGAAGAGGGCGCCGACGCGATCGTAGAGGCGTGGAGGAAAGCGCGGTTGGATCCATCACGGCTTGAGCGCATCGGCCGCGCCGCGCAAGAGTGGTATGACCGGACGCTGAGTCCGGATGTGTTGGCCGCTGGCGTGCTGCGGTTTCTGAACCTCGATGGTCCAGAATGGCGCGTCGATCAACCAAGCCGCGGAGCCCTTGCCGCAGTCCAATCGATGGAGGCTGAACGATGAGCGCGAAGGGAAAGACGATTCCGACGTTGGAGGAGTTCGTGAAGATCAAGAAGCGGGAGAACTGCAACGTCTGTAAGCTCCCGGTCGAGATACGCGGGCAGATCGGCCGCGGGGCGACTCTGAAGAAGATTTCGCGGGATCAACAGGTCGAGTGGGTCGCGCTCGTCACGGGCAAGAAGATCACCGTCGAGGAGCTGACGTCACACGTGAGCGGGAGACACGATGCCTAAGGACACGAGGAAGCAGAAGCCCAGCATTGATGAGTTCGCAGAAGCGACAAAGAAGGCCGCGCTCAACGAGACGCAGCAGTTGGCGCGGACACTTCGGGCGCAGCGGGCCATCATCACGGAGCAGCAGGAGACCATCGAGGTCATTCGCGAGAAGCTTGGCCTCTACGAGACGATTACCACCAACCCACCGAAGCCGCCGACGTGGTTGGCGCCGAAGAAGATTTCGAAGGACCACGAGGCCATCCCGTGCATGATGCTCACGGACATCCACTGGGACGAGTACGTCAAGCCGGAGCAGGTCGACTTCGTGAACAAGTACGACCGCGCGATCGCCGAGATGCGCCTGCGGCGGGCCTTCAAGCGGGCGATCCACGTCTGCCGCGACTATATGGCGGGCGTGCGCTACACTGGGTTCCAGCTGTTCCTGGGCGGCGATCTGCTCTCAGGTATCATCCACGAGGAGCTGCGCGAGAGCAACCGCGGGACTATCATCGAAGGGATCCTGAGCATCTCACCGTTCTTGGTCGCAGGGATCAAGCTGCTCGCGGACGAGTTCGGTCTGGTGAACGTAGACGCCGTCGTGGGCAACCACGGCCGGCGGACGCTGAAGCCGGTTGCGAAGAATCGGGCTCAGGACAACTTCGATTGGCTCGTGTACAAGTGGGTGGCCGAGGCGCTCGCGGGCGATAAGCGGATCACGATGCGGGTGGCCGACGCGCCGGACGCCCACGTCCAGGTGCACAATACCAAGTATCTGCTCACGCACGGCGATCAGTTCAAGGGCGGCACCGGCATCTCGAGCGCACTCTCGCCGCTGCTCCTAGGCGTGCACAGAAAGACGAAGCGGCAGAACGCGCTGAGTCGGCCGTTCCGCGTCATGGTGATGGGGCACTTCCACAAGTCTATCTGGATGCCCGAAGACGGACTGATCGTTGGCGGCTCCGTGATCGGCTACAACGAGTACGCGTACCAGCAGAACATGACGCCCGAGCCGCCGCAGTGCGCGCTCTGGCTCAACACGCCGGAGCGAGGCATCACGGTCAGCGCGCCGGTGTTTGTCTCCGATCGTCAAGATGAGGGGTGGTAGCATGTGCGCCTCGCGCCGCAAGGAGTTCTGGCGGCTGAACATCATCTGGTGGACTACCGTGCTGCACGCGGCGTGGGGCATGTTGGTGCTGTTCTCGGCCGACTCGCTGGGCGCGACGCCGATTGCGCTGCTTGATCTGCTCGTGCCGGGCGATCGATACGCGCTCGGCATCATGTTCTTGCTGGTTGCCACGTCGGCGATGGTTGGGCTGTGGTCGCGGCCGGGGAAGGTGCGGCAGTTGCTGTTTCTCCCGCAGCAGGTATTCCTGCTGACGGCTGCGATCGGGAGTGGCACTGCAGCTGCGAATGGGAAGTATCTTGATGGGACGGTGCGCCCGTCCGTCTTCATCTTGGCGGACCAGTTGCCGATCATGCTCTTGGCGCTCGCGTACGTCGTGTCTGTCTTGACGGAGAATGGCGTCACGCGCCATGGGAGATGTGATGCAGATACAGAATCCGCCGACGCACCTAATTGACTGGGCGTTTATCGCGGCGCTGTTGACGACCGCGGTGACTATCGGCACGAAGTGGCTCATCCCGGCGCTGCGGAACATCGCGGCTGGTGGTGGGCGGGACGCGGCTGACGCGGCGGCCGACTTCCGCGAGCTGCGCGGCACGCTGAGTCAGATCGCGAGCGCGCAGACGCAGATGACGCAGCTGTTGATCAGTAGGACGGAGTTGTTCGAGCGGCAGGAGAAGATTCTTGAGAAGATGGAAGCCATTCTGTCGGCCATCGAGCATCGGAGCATCGGGATGGACGAGGCGATCGATCGGAGTCGGGTCATCGGCGCGACGGTCGCGAGCATGGCCGAGCACGTTGGACAGCTGGTCCCGAAGGTCGACGCTTTGTTGGTGGACTCAACCGCACGTCCCAAGAGGAGACGGAAATGACCGAGCAGCAGAAGCGCAAGCTCAGGAAGGAGTTCGAGGGCTGGTTCGCGACGTCCTTCTGGGTCGACGTGCACTACGCCCTCGCGGCCCTTGCCACGCTGATCCTCATCGTCGTCTTCGCCGTGACGCGGACATTCAACGACGGCTTCGGCGCGTTCACGGTTGGCATGTGGACGACGGCGCTGGCGAACGACAAGGTCAACATGCCACCGACGGCACCTGCTGGACCAACAAGCTAGATTACGGGGAGTGGTCCTCCGGTTCAATTTCCCGAACCAGGGCCCGCACAGTTCAGTGCTCGATCCGTGGCGGCGGCTCTCGGCCTGAAGCTCCCCTAGTTCTACTGGAGACGACATGGTACCCTTGGACGCGGTGGCGAAGTCGGCGCAGGCAACGGCGGAAGAGTGGATCGTGGCTGCCACGATTGCGACCGAGGTGCCGCCATCGCCGATGCAGAGTTCGAACAGCCAGGAGATGTTCACGGCCGCGATGATCTTGGCGGCGCAGCAAGCCGTCGCGGAGGTTATCGCGAACAGGCTTGCCCACCCAGCCTTCCCTAAGACGGCCGTCGGCGTCGTGCTCCAGCCGAAGCAATTCTCAGGGACCATGCGCGGGCTGCCAATCCCGCAGGGGAGAGACATCTGGGCGGACGCACTGGCTGGGCTCTGGTTCCCCACGCACGTCTCCGAGTGCCTCTCGGCGTGGCGTCGCGTCGTGGAGATGGGTCGCACCGGCCACGATGGCCGCGTGGTCCCAGACGCGCTGTACTACTACTCGCCCGTGTCCATGGCGCCGCCGTTCCGCGTCCCGAGCTGGGCTGCGACCAAGGTGGCCGTGCCGTGCGAGCGCATCTCGACCGATTACTTCAGGTGGTTCCGCTAGGGATCCGCGCCGACGTTCTCGCGAGCGCCGTGATCTAGTCCGGCCGCGTAGTCTTACCCCAGTCCTGGTCCGACCCGTCGCCGTGCGCGGAGAATCGGCCAGGACTGCTGCTTGTGCTCCGCCTGGGAGTCCGCCTAGCCGACCTCCGCCAAGGCTGTTTTGTAGCGGATCCTGCCAAACCGACCTGCTAAGTATATGCTTTACCTCTATTTATAGGTACTTTACTTTTTCCGATGGCAGCGTATATTTGAGTCAAGTAGAAGGGAGGCGGCGCAGTACCGGCCCCCGAACCCCCGGAGATAGGCCCCAGCCGTCAGAAGCCAGGCCGAGACTCACAGCACTCCGGTCCGCAACGATCCGAACCCAGCTCACAGGAACCGCCAACGATCCACGTCGGCAGCACGCCGGCCGCTAGATCGAGCGAGCGCCTCCGGTCCGAAGGGGCCGCGCCAGTATCCCTGGGCATAAGCAGAGCTGGGCAGGCGCTGGGGGGTTGGTGAGCCCTCCGCCTACTCGCACAGACGTCACCGGGCTCCACGTCGGGTGGAGAGATACGGGACGCGCGCAGGCCACCGGATCGCGACGCGAGGGAGACGTGACAGGCTCCCGCTACTCAGCCGAATCGGCACCCTCTATAGAGAGGGCGCCGACGCCGACCGCTGGGCTCGGTCGGCCTGATGAGGCAGCCCAACAGGAGAACGACATGATCCGTCAACAGACTGCAGCCGAAGCCGGTCGCCAGAAGATTCGCGGCCGCGACGGACGCTACGACGAGCTGCCACGCTGCTACGGTGGTTGCGGTCGCGGCGTGAACGTGCAGGGCGACTACAGTTCGCATCCCCTCACAGACTGCAACGATGCAGAGGGGCAGTCGTTCAGCGACATCGCACTGCTGCTCTGTAAGCAGTGCGGCAAGGCAGCGCAGAAGCCGGAGCTGCAGACGGTGCGCGCGTGGAAAGAGTACGTCGCGCGCAATGCAGCGCGTCACTAACTCAGTAGTCCAACACATTGCGACGGAGGTCGTCCATGCTCGACCGCATCGAAGTCCCTCAGCTCAGTCGTCCCGCCTACGTCAGCTGGCAGTCCGGCGTCGGCCAACAGAACTTCCCGAACGATCCGGTGCTCGACGCCGCACGCGAACGCGCGCTCCGCGCCGCCGGTCTCATCAAGTTCCGTCGGATCCCAGCCGAAAAGGCGGCATGATGACGCACAGCACGAAGTTGGTACTGGGGCAGGAGATTTCGGACGAAGACGGATGGCGGGTCGTGGTGGCTGTAGAGTCTACCGGCGTCTGGACGATGGACAAGCACGGCGCCGAAATATTCGAGATCGTGGAGGTCGTATGAAACGCCGCAGCAAGAAGCAGCGGGTCAACGTCGTGGTCGTGGACTGGAAGAGTACGGATGAACTGATTCGGGACATCGCACGAATCATCAAGCGCCGCACCGGTCTCACGATCCAGATGCATGACATCGGCACCGACGACTGGATCGTATCCATCGGTCCCAAGCGCATCGGTGAAAAAGAGCTGCTGGAGACGATGGGTTGGGACGACGCGTACGAGGTAGTAGATCGGTAAGCAGTCCGCGATGTACCTCTACAGGAGGAAACCATGACGGCACACGGCAACACGGTGGTGGTCTACACCGCCTACGAATTCGAGCAGCTGCTCGAACTCCCGACCAGTCTTGAAGGCTGGTACGATCCGGAGAGCAATCGCGGCATCGTGAAGTTCCCCACGCCCGCCCACGCAGCAGACGCGCGGAGGATGGTATGAGAAAGAGCAGCGATCCAGGCCAGATGACGCTCCTGGACTTGATCTCACCCCAGACGCGGACCTGCGAGCGGTGCGGCGGCACGATTCTCCCGCCCACCATCGGTGGTGTCCCGCGCGGCACCTGCCACTGTGGTCCGCAGCTGGTCCCGGTGGTGAAGTCGGAGCCGAAAGAATGCTGCAAGAAAGTGATCGGGGCGTACGAGCGCGACTATCCACACGCGGAGCGCGCGAAGGCGTTCGGCGTTGCATCCGTCAACAGGGGCAGCCGCGTGGCCCTCTTCTGCGGGGCGTGCACGGCGCGACTGGAGTTCGCAGGGACCTGGATCCGGGAGGGTGGTCTATGATGGACGACGCGGCGGTGCCGGTGATCGGCAGCATGTTCATCAGCGATGGTTGGCGGTCGGTGTCGGTGCACGTGCGGGGTCGGAGCGAAGACGTCTTCATCTCTCCAGACGGGCTTCGGTACGTCCGGGCCGGAGAGAACGAGCGCGCCGATCTGGTCTATCACCGCAAGAGTAAGCGCTTCGCCGAGCCGCTGCACGCGCGACTGCGGTTGGAAGAGGGGAGTGCATTGGCCAAGCGGCAGCGCAAAGACGAGCGGCTTGTTGCACGTGGCGAGAAGCAGAGAGAACAGCGCGCCGGCTTCGAACCGGCCGACTCGGTAGACAACCAGCGCCGTAAGGCGCGCAAGGTTAGGAGGAAGAGATGATCCGTAGACTCATCCGCGCACTGCTCCGTTGGCTTGGCTTCGTCGAGCGTCAGTGCGGGTGGTGCAAGAAACACCTCGGGTGGAAGCGAATCCCGTGGGCGTCCAAGTTGCAGAACGCTGGGACGACAGGCATCTGCGAACCGTGCGCCGTCAAGTATTTCTCGATCAAGTAACGAACTCAAAAGAGGAGGAGAACTGCCATGTTGAAACTGAAGCCCTCGCAGCTACGGACCCTCTTGCTGGCGCTGATCCCAGCCCGCAAGCGCGTGCTGGTGGTCGGTGGCCCTGGCACCGGCAAGACCAGTATCGTCCGGCAGGTCGCGGACGAGCTGGATGCAGACGTGCTGTTGTCCACTCCGTCTACCGAAGACCCGACGGAGCCGAAGGGGTTCCCGTGGGCGAACGAGAAGGATGCGACCGCCCACTTCAAGCCGTTCGGCAACTTGGCCAGGGCGTTGGCGGCAACGAAGCTGACGATCTGGTTCCTGGACGACTTCGGCCAGGCGTTGCCGGGCGTGCAGTCGGGGTACATGCCGCTCCTGCAGGGCCGCACCGCCGATGGGCAAGAGTTGCCCGAGTGCGTGGTGTTCGTGGCCGCGACGAACCGCAGGGCGGACCGCGCTGGTGTGGGTGGGCTCCTGGAGCCCGTCAAGTCCCGGTTCGACACCATCGTGGAGCTGGTGCCGGAGCTGGACGAGACCTGCCAGTGGATGATCGGTCAACAGGATATCGCGCCGGAGGTTGTCGCGTATCTGCGCTGGCAGCCCGACGCGCTGAACCAGTTCAACCCCACCGCGGATCTGGAGAACAGCCCGGTCCCGCGGACGTGGGAGCACGCTGGTCGGATCCTCTCGCTCAAAATCGCGGACAAGGCCGTAGAGGCCGCCGCCGTCTGCGGCGCGATTGGTGATGGACAGGGCGGGCAGCTGCTGGCGTTCGTGGAGATGTTCCGCCAGCTCCCGTCGGTCGATGGCATCCTCGTGGATCCAGACTCGGCCATCGTGCCGACGCAGGTCAACGTGCTCTACGCCGTGAGCACCGCGGTCGCAAGCCGCGTGACGGAAAAGAACTTCGGCCGGGCAGCGCGGTACGCGGCGCGATTGGAGGACGCAGGCCACGGTGACTTCGCGGCACTGTTGATCCGCGATGTGATTCGGCGCAAGCCCGCGCTGCAACAGACACCAGAGTTCGTGAAGCTGATGTCGAGTCCACTCGGCCAGCTCATGGGCGGAGGGAACTAACATGGCGAAGCAACAGGAGCAGGACATCCTCGGGCGGGCGATGCTGGCCAACGTCACGATCGGCATCTGGGAGGCCCGCAAGAACGACAAGACGGTCACCGACAAGGTGAACGCCGAGTACGCCGCGAGTCACGAGGCCGGGCGGTACCACAAGCATCTCTTCGGTGGCCCGGTGGAAGAGTTGTCCAAGCTCGTGACCGCGAGTCACTATCTGCGCTGGACGCACTACGCGCAGACGCTCCCGTGGTCCGACGCGGGCTGGCGGTTGCTACCCACGGCGAACTACATGGACTACTGCAAGGTCATGCGCGAGAAGCGCGCCGAGTTCGAGGCCGCGGTGGAGGTGTTCGTGGCCGCGTATCCGCGCTTGGTGAAGGACGCGCGTGCGAAGCTGAACGGGATGTACAAGGAGTCCGACTATCCAAGCCCGAGCGCGGTGCGCCGCAAGTACCACGCGTCGCTCGAGTTCGAGCCGATCCCGAACGGCGAAGATTTCCGCGTCTCGTTGCCCAAGGAGGAGATGAAGCGCATCGCGAAGGAAGTTGAAGAGCGCATGGCCAAGCACGTCGCGTCGGCCATGCAGGACGCGTGGCTCCGCCTCGGCACGATGGTGGAGGAGCTCAAGGGCAAGTTGGATGGTGGCGCCAAGGGGCTCCGCGGCGTCACACTCGGCGACGCGGTCAGGGTCGAGCGCGTCTCGCTCTCGGAGTTGGCCGAGGTATTGGGCCGTCTGAACCTCACGCAGGACGCCGCGCTGGAGAAGGCGCGGAAGCAGGTACTGACCCAGCTTGCCACGCTCAACGTGGAGAGTCTCAAGAAGGACGAGACCGCGCGCACGAAGGCGTCGGTCGCGGTCGACGACATTCTCAAGCAGGTGCGGTCGGTCTACTCTCCCGCGCAGGAGGACGAATGACGATCCAGAACAAGGATGCCCACAGGCGGCTGATCGCAGCGCGTACGGCGATGGTGCTGGATCAGCCGTTCTGGGGCATGCTCTCCTCGCGACTTGCAATCGTGGAGGACCCCAGCTGCGACACAGCGTGGACTGACGGTGCGTCTATCGGGTACAACCCCGAGTTCATCAAGGGACTCACGCACCGGCAGGCCATCGCGCTCGTGGCGCACGAGACGGAACACTGCGCGCGCGCCCACCCGTGGCGCCGCGGTGGACGTGATCACAAGCGGTTCAACGTGGCGGCCGATCTCGCCATCAACTCCGACCTGCGCAAGTGCGGGTTCACGCTCCCGACTGGGGCCCTCTTTCCAGAGCAGTATGGGCTCCCAGAAGGCAAGTCGGCCGAGTGGTACTACGACCGCGTGCCGGCCGACGCGGGGCAGGATCAGAGCGGCGGCACAGGCTCAGGGAAGGGGACTGGGCAGTCTGGTGTTGGTCCCGCAGCAGGGAACAAGCCGGATCCGCTTGGCGAAGTCCGTGACGCACCAACGCCAGTGGACGAAGCAGCGCCGACCGAGGCTGGTTGGCAGCAGGCCGTCGTGCAGGCCGCGGCGGTGGCGGCGGGGCAGGGCAAGTTGCCCGCCGGGCTGGAGCGGTTGGTGGAGTCAGCGAAGCGTTCGCGGATCGACTGGGTGAGCGCGACGATTCGGTTCGCCCAGGAAGTGAGCCGCGGCGACTACTCGTGGACGCGGCCGAACAAGCGGTACGTCGCACACGGGATGTACCTACCAGCACTGTACAGCACCGCGGTCGGCGTCATCGCGGTGTTCATCGACACCAGCGGGAGCGTCGATGGCGTGCTGCTGGAGCAGTTTCAGGGCGTGATGCGGGACGTGGCTGATCAGGTCAAGCCGCGCGTCATCCGCGCCGGGTACATCGACGCGAAGCTGCACCGCGAGGACATCTTCGAGCGTGGTGAGCCGATCATCTTCAAGCCGTGCGGCGGTGGTGGGACAGATTTCCGCCCCGCTTTCAAGGCCGTAGAGCAGTGGGAGGAGCAGCCGGTCTGCATCATCTATCTCACGGACCTGGCTGGCACGTTCCCGGAGCACGACCCTGGTATCCCGACGCTGTGGGTGACGGGGCAGGAGACGAAGTTGACCGCGCCGTTCGGCGAAGTGTTGTGTGCCGCATGACGAGCCATCAGATTTGCGGGTGGCTCGTCGCGGCGTACGAGCGCGAACTCACTCAAGGAGGAGACGTGGACACCATGACGAAGCAGCCTCACTTCACGCGCGCCGAGCGCGGCTTCGCGAAGAAGGCGGCGAACCGGATGCTCACCCAGGAACACCGCGAGTTCGAGTCCGACACGTCGCATGCGGTCTATACGACGCGCGTGATGCTCGACGGGAAGCTCATGTGTGATTGCCGGGGCTGGACCATCAAGAAGCGGGACCAGCCGCGCCAGTGCAAGCACACGCGAGAGGTGGTCGGGGAACGACAGACGGTGATCATCGGCGAGTTCTTGTACGTGGCCGCCTACCGCCCCACGGCGGTGGCGGAGCTTGAGGCATAGCGGTGATCTACCGCCTTGCTGCAGCCGATCGGTCGGCGCGGGTGGCTGGGCGCCGACCCTGGGTTGGAGACCAACGTGGGTGAGCCAAGGTCAGCGGTCCTACGAGACCCTAGACTCGCCAATCAAGCACAAAGCCAGGAGGTGCCGTGAGAATCATAGAGAACAGCACAGCCTACGACACGCGCGCGGTGCGCCGGGTCCTGCAGGCCATCTACCGAACGTTCCGCCGGCGCGAGGGTCACAGTGTGGGTTGGCCCAACATGCGCGTGCGGTTGCTCGAGGGCAGGACGCAGAGGATCCGGATCGACGCGTGGAAGGACCTGCTGAAGATTTACCTGCCGCCGCTGCAGGGAACTGAGTTCATTGGCCTGCTGCGGCAGCAGCATGGCGGCGACATGGAGCACGACCACGGCGGTGTCAGCGCGCTGCGGTTGGCGCTGCAGGTGCAGGGCGCGTTGTTCGGTCTCGTGAGCGGGGCGCGGCGGTCGTGGCACGACAAACAAATTCTGGACGGGAAGCGAACGCTGCGCGGCATTCCCGAGCTGCTCCCGCTCAAGATCATCAAGCCGGAGCTGCCGCGGGACAAGCTGCGCGAGAAGCTCACGCGAACGCTTGAGCTCAAGAAGAGCTGGCAGCGCAAGGCGAAGCTCGCTGGGACCAAACTCAAGAAGCTGACGAGCCTGCAGAAGCGGTACGAGAAGCAGCTCGCGCGGCGGGAGACAACGGTATGATCTTCGTCGGCATCGTGGGTGCAGAGGCCGCCAAGTTCACGTATCGCGGCGAGAGCCTGGCGCGGCAGATCATTCGTGGCATCCTGCGCGATGCGCTAGATCACGATGAGGGCGTCACGATGGTGAGCGGCGGCTGCCACCTTGGCGGCATCGACATCTGGTCGGAGCAAGAGTCCGATATCCTCACCGAGATGGGCCTGCACGTCGAGAAGCGGATCCACCTGCCGCGCGAGCTGCGGTGGTCCACCGGCTTCGAGCCGCGCAATCGGCTCATCGTGCGCGATAGCGCCGTGGTGCACAACATCACCGTCGGTCGGTACCCGAACAGCTTCGTCGGCAAGCATTTCTCGTCTTGCTACCACTGCGATCGTCGGTTCCGCGAGACGGGTCACGCGAACTTGATCCACGTGAAGAGCGGTGGCTGCTGGACCGCGTACGAGGCAGAGAAGCTGGGCAAGATCGCGCAGTGGTACGTCGTGCCGAACGAAGAGGAGGGACAATGACGCCGGCCGAGCTGAAGTATGAGCTGCGCAAGCGCGCCGGCGTGCGGGGTAAGAGCAAGCGCAACATGATCCCGGTGCGGGTCGTTGTCCCACTCTCGGGCAACGTTGTGCCGCCAACACTGCGGCCGGTGAACCGTCGGACACACAAGCGAGAGGTCGTCGTCAGTGACACGTGGTTGCGGTTGAAGGCGCCCAAGTTGTGGGCGGCGTTCGTGGCCGGGCGGATCCTGGATCTGCCCGACCGTTTGGTCATGACATCACTCAAGGAGGAGCAATGAAGACGTGGCATGCGATCAAGCGAATCATCCAGCTGGGGATGCTGGTGCTGTTCACCAGCCTTGGCCTGGCGTGCGGGAGCGGCGACGTGGCTGGTCCGCCGCCTCCCCCACCGCCACCCCCACCGCCACCCATCCGCGCGTCAATCATCATCGGCATCATCGGTGGCGCGGGGCAAACGGACACGGTTGCGCGGGCGCTGGCGCAGCCTGTGGTTGCATTGACGTCGGACTCGGCCACGAAAGTGGCCGCATCCAACGTTGTGGTGAACTGGTTCCGTGTGGCAGGGAAGGACACGATCTTCGTCGGGGCCGCACTGACCGATGGAGCTGGCCAAGCGAAGCTGCAGTGGACGCTGTTGCCGCGTGCTGGTGATCAAGGCGTGATTGCCTGGGTCATCGACACGGCGGGCAAGCGGACCACCTACGCCGAGGCCCACGCCACGGCACTGCCGGATAAGCCGGATACGGTGGCGCTTACGCTCGCGTCGATGGTGACGTGGGTTGGCAACAAGACCGCCGCGAGGGATTTGGTTGCCCACGTAGCAGACCAGTACGGCAACGCAACGGTGGGCGTGGCTGCGTTCGCCGCGCCGAAGGACACAAGCTGGGGCGTGTTCGCCGACACGCTCGTGGCGTATAACGAGGACCAGGAGACTACGGCGGTCACGGTGGGCGCAGCCTCGGCACCGTTCACGATCACGGCGCTCCGCAACCTGGAGCGGTCGATGTGGACCGTCGGTTACAGCTGCATCGGGAACGCAGACGACAGTCGGTCCGTGATCACGGACACGGCGGTGGTCGTTGGCGTGGTGGACTCCATTCGTGGGAGCACGCCAGGCGCCGGCTATGCGACGTGGATGGGTGGACACGTCGAGCATCACGTCACGCAGGTGCTCTACACCATGCCGTACGGCACGTACAGTTGGGTGGACACGCTACCGTTCTCGGCAGCGCGGACGATCGGCACGCAGACCGTCGGCAGCGTGAGCTGGTCCACCGGCGAGACGGCGACGTGGAACGGCGCGGCGTACGTGGGTGGCGAACTGTCGAGCATCTGCGCCGACTACTTACGGACGCGGGGTTTCCAGAATGCTTCGACGCTGCAGCAGCTGCAGTTGGAGGTGAAATGAGAACGCTCTTGGTGTTGGTCTTGGTCGTGGGCGCTTGCAAGAGCCCGACCGAGACTCAGTGCACGAAGCCGCTTTATACAACGACATACTACAGCTGGGGCAGCGCGACTACTTGTCAAATGGTTGTCGTACCGTGTCCGGGAAGCACACACACGTGCTAATGGAGGATCAAATGCATCTGATCACGGAGGTGCTGCGCTACACGGCCCTGAGCGTCGCCGTCTTCCTGCTCATCGGGCTCGTGGAGGGGATCGTCTGGGTCGCAATCGTCACGCTGCTTCGGGCTGGTCATCGTGCGGTGAAGGGCGGTGGCCGATGACCAACGTCGAACTTGTGCGCGAGCTGCGCCGGTGGGCACAGGCGCGGGCGGCGTGCAACAAGCGCCGCAATGAGCAGGGCAAGGAACCGCTCGACTCGGATCTCCTCTCTGAGGCGGCGGATCGGTTGGAGAAGATTACCACCGAGCCGATCACGAAAGAGCGGGTCGAGGAGATCGTTGCCGCGGCGTTCGCGTCGGTGGACTCTATCGATCTGCACAGTCGGTACGATCACGTGCGGAAAGAGGCGCTCGCCGCGATTCGGGGGCGCCTGGTCTCACTCATCATGCGGGAGGTGTGACGTGGATTACAAGCCCAGCTGGTACAAGTCGCCGATCAATCTGCCGCGCGGGCGAAGCGGCAAGATGATGGTGCGGCATCGGATCATCCCAGTCGGCAGCGAGGTGCGCATCGTGGGCATGCGGCAGGCCATGTTGCGCGGGATGGTGCCGGTGAGCGCCAGGCTCGACGACTCGCTTAAGGTGCACGAACTCGTCGAGGAGGACGTCGGCGTGTGGATGTCCGATCTGCCGGAGGAGCTCAACCAGATTGCGGAGTTGCTCGCCACAGTCAAGCCGCGCGGGCGCGTGTTGGTGGGCGGCCTGGGCTTGGGTATCTTAGCGAAGGCGGTCTCGGAGCGTCTCGGCGTCGACGACGTGTTCGTCGTGGAGCACTCGCCGGACGTTATCAAGTTGTGCCGCGCGCCAGGGTACCGCGTCCAGGAGGACGACATCGGCGCGTTCTTGCGCTGGCACGTGGAGCCGTTCGACTTCTATCTCCTCGACACGTGGCAGGGCACAAACGAGGGGACGTGGTGGGACACCGTGCTGCCGTTGCGCCGCACCATCAGGAACCGTTGGGGGCGCAAGCCGGTGGTCCACTGCTGGGCCGAGGACATCATGCTGGGCCAAGTCTTCGGCTCGCTCGTCACGAAGCCGCCGCACTGGTACTATCGCGAGCTGCAGATGCCGATGAGCAAGACGGAGGCGCGCCGCTTCGTCAGCGACGTCGGGCTCCCAGCGTGGGAGCGCAAGTTTGGGGCGGCAGTAGACACTGTTCTCGCGCCGTCTGGCGACTGACATTCCAACGTGGAGCCACTTTACATCTACCAATTACCTGTTAAGGTTCTCAGTCCATGCCGCGACCGAAACTTCCGAAAACGCAGAAGCTGTCCGAGATCACCTTCGTCAAGCTGCTCCAGTCGGAGCGGCGCGAACTCGATCGGATCCACAGGGAGCGCAAGCGCTCGAAGCATCCACGCCGGTCGCGGTCCGCGATTCTGCGGGAGGCGTGGCAGTTCTATCTGGACCATCAGCTGATCGCGGCGCACTGGGACGAGGATCGTACCGAAGGGAAGTCAGCGTGAAGATAGCCTGCGACGGCGACGGGATTACGTGCGATCTGCACCCAGAGTGGCTGCGGCGATATAACCGCGACTACAACGACACGCTGACCGTCGAGAAGTGGCTCAGCTGGGACGCGCACAAGTACGTCAAGCCGGAGTGCGGGAAGGACATCTACAAGTATCTGCGCGACCCTGACCTCTATGACAACATCCAACCAGTCGCAGGCGCCGTGGAGGGCATCGCGCAGCTCCGCGCCATGGGCCACGAGATCATCTTCGTCACTGCGAACACGTACGGGATGACGGACCAGAAGGCACGCTGGTTCGAGCGGTGGGGGTTCTGCGAGCCGAAGGGTCATGATCTCCCGCACGACTTCATCCCGATGTTCAACAAGAACAACCTGGACGCGTATCTGCTCATCGACGACGGCGCGCACAATGTCAGGCGCTGGGTCGAGGAGAAGGCGCGGCCGGCGATCATGTTGGAGCGGCCGTATAATCTGAGTCTGCTGAACGAAGTTCCTTCCGCCTTCTGGATGAAGTGTCACCGAGCCAAAACCTGGAGCGACATCGTTCGCCACGTCGAGCGCATGTCGGCGATCGTCACCGTATGAACGCACGGCAGTCCATGCCTGAGGGCTCTCAGGCCCGCAAGGACGTCCCGATCGTCTCTGGCGTCCTCGACTATTTCCCGGCGGCGCTGGCAGCCGTCGCGCGGCTCTCGAAGTTTGGCAACGACAAGCATAACCCAGGCCAGCCGCTCCACTGGTCGCGGGGCAAGTCGGCCGACCACGCAGACTGCATCGGTCGACACCTCGTGGATCGGGGCATCATCGATCCCGAGACGGGCATGTCGCACACGGTCGAGGTTGCTTGGCGCGCCCTCGCCCTGCTGCAGCTGGAAGAGGAAGCACGTGGCGCGCCAGTCTCTCGTGGTTCCCGCGAAACATCCGCCATCCCTCAGGAGGATCCCAATGCCTCGAAGCCAGCCGTTACCGCTGGACGTACTTCAGATCAAGCCGCTCGCGGAGAAGCTCGCGTGGCGGATCGCACGGCAACCAGCTGACGTCGACGATCTAGTCCAGACTGGGCTCTTTGCCTACATCTCGGACTACGAGCGGCTGACGCGGCGTTCGCAGACACCATCGGGTCGACTCCCATCACATAGCAAGGCGTGGTCGCTCGCGCGTGGTATCCTGCGCCGCGCCATGATCGGTTACTACGACACGGCGACGGAGCGTACCGCGTTGGCAGCGGCTGCGTTAGATGAGCCGGGCGTGGGCGCGCGGCTGGAGTGGTTCGCCACGCAGAACGTGGGGCAGCAGACTGATCTGCTGGAGATGAATGACTACCTCGGCGCGCTGGAGCGCACGTGCGGGCACCAGGCGCGGGTCATCGTGGAGAATCTGATCGCGCCGATGGGCGACTGCGCGATGCGGCTCTTCGTCGAGATCCGGCGTAAGCGCAGAGTGCAGCAGCGCGGGTACAGTCACGCGCAGCCTCGCGTGCGGATCTCGCAGCGCGCGATCCGCGAGGCGATGGCGCTGGACAAGCAGACGTGGGCCGCCGAGCTGCGCCGCGTGCGGGGTTTCACGCGAGCCTGGCTGGCTAAGACGGGTTGACGGTACCTTAGGGATGCTGGAGACGCGGTGGCGCCAGATGTAGTAGCGAAGAATAGGGAAAAAGGCCGCCGAAGTCGTGCGTGAAGGTCTGGGAAACCAACGCGGGCGCAGTCGCGGTCATGGTTCGCTCTGGGCTTCATAACCCTGGAGGGGGGTTCGAATCCCCTGCCCGACTTCGATGGAGACAACGACGATGGAGCAGCAGGTTTCGGCCGAGCGAATCTCGACGACGGAGTTGATGGTCCGCGGGCCAGAAGCGGTGCGCGAGTGGCGTGAGGCGCACCGCTTCGACGTTCCAGGTGCCCAGTTCTCGTTTGCGTTCAAGCAGCACCACTGGGACGGGACGTGGGCGCCGGGGAAGTGGTGTCGCCAGGTTGGCGACGCGTGGGAGATGCTCTGCTCTATCGGGTTGTTGCCGCGGCTACAGAGAGAACTCGGCGTCACGGGCGGGAGCCTCGTGGGCGCCGATCCTGAGCTCATCGAGCATTACTGCATGCAGACGGCGAGCGACAGGACGCAAGACTTGCGTGGTTATCAGTTCGAGGCACTACAGTCTGCGCTCGCGGGCGGCTGGGGCCGTATCGCACTTGCGACGAACGCTGGCAAGGGTGCCGTGATCGCGCTGCTCGCGGCATACGCGGACGAGCATGACCTGAGTGCGCTGATCCTGTGCGACGAGCTGGCTGTCTACGACGCGTTGGTCGGCGAGCTGCACAAGTGGGCGAAGATCACGATCAGGAAGCTCCAGGCAGGCATCAAGGTGCCGCCGAAACCGGGCGTTACGCTGGCGATGGTGCCGACGCTGGCTCGCCGCCTGAGTCGGGGAACGAAGCTGCAGCGCGCCGAGTGGAGTCTCTGGGTGAATCGCCAGCACATGCTACTCCTGGACGAGGCCGACAAGGCACTCGCGGACAGCTGGCGGTTGATCCTGCGCGCGGCGAGCAGCTCATGGTGGCGCGTCGGGTTCTCGGGCACGTTCCCAGACGACGAGTACAGCGACCTGCAGTACGAGGAGCTGATGGGCCCGGTGCTCTCGCGCGTCCGCAACGCCGACCTGATCGCGATGGGTATCTCGGCCAAGCCGATCGTCGAGTTGCAGGGCTTCGACGTGACGAAGGCGCTGGACGGCTATCGGATCTCGTGGCAGGTGCGCGGCGCAGCTCGACGGCAGGAAATCTACGAGCGGGCGATCATGCGGAACGAGGCGCGGCACGCCGCGATCGCCGCGCTGGTGCAGCCTGAGACGCCGACGGCCATCATCGTGAATCGTGTGGAGCATGGCAAGCTTCTGGCGCGGGCGATCAAGGGCGCCGTGTTCCTGGACGGCTCCGCGTCGCAGGCGGAGCGCCTGGACGTGCTGGATGACTTCGCGGCGGGGCGGATCCACGTGATCGTCGCGACCAAGATTCTCGACAGAGGCACGAATCGCCTCGGCGTGGCGGCCGACGTCATCTTCGCATCCGGCGAGGGCTCGGCCACGCAGACGCTGCAGCGGATCGGGCGCGGGCTCAGGCGGGCAGGTGGGAAGGAGTTCCTTCGGCTCGTCGACATCATCGATCGCGTCGTGGTGGACCCGAACGGGCACGCGAAGCAGATCGCGACGCAGGAAGCGGCGGCAGAGTTCATCCACGTCGCAGGGAGTAAGCGTGTGCAGTTGTACGCGGACGAGGGCTTCGAGGCGGAGGTACTACCATGACGGTGAGAGAACTACGGGACGCAATCGCGCAGTTACAGGATGGGGACGTGCTGTGCAAGCTCGAGGTGACGCATAATCTTGGCATCATCCGGGACAAGAAACAGGTTGGGTACATCGACGTGCACGACGGGACGATCGACTGGTGGTTGCCCAAGGAGCAGCGATGAAGCAATCGTTGTGGTTGAAGTTGGCCAGCATCGCTGTCCACGCCGAAGAGCTGCTCAGCCCGGACGGGCACGAGTTCGACAAGCAGGCGATCAAGGGGCTCCTCGCGGATCCAGAGGTCAGGCGGTTCCTGGACGCGCCGAAGAACAAGGTGTACTTGCCCAGGAAACGGAGCGAGGATCGGCGATGAGCGCGGCGGCGGTCTACTGGATCCTGTACCCGGCCAAGAAGCGCTGGCACGCCTGGCGGCACGGGGAGCGTGAGTCCGCGTGCGGGACACTGACCACGGCGCACCTCAAGGAGCAGGACGCGCGCGAGATCGTGACGCAGCTCAGCGACGACCAGCCCGCGTGCGGGACCTGCAAGCGCATCGTCGAGTCGAACGCGCCGACCGCTGGGTGGCTCGGCTTCATCAAGCGGTACCTCAAGCACAAGCACTGCACAGCACCACTGAAGGACTTGGAGGCGGTGGCCGCGTTGCTCGTCGAGGCAGGGCCGCCGGACGACCCAGTCGCGCTGGAGTTGTTCGAGCAGGTGAAGGTGCTGCTGCTGACGCCGATACGGATACGCACGGAGACGGGACGGGAGTTCAGGAAGATCGTTGGCCTGCGCGACGCGCTGGCGCTGCTGCAGCCGCGCTCGGGGAGCCTCGCCGCAGTCGCAGCGATTTTTCGGTGCTGGCGCAACGTGATGGGACGACAGGATCCAGGGCACTTCAAGATCGGACAGGTCATCGAGGGGATGCTGCAAGTACCGGAGCCGGAAGCGTATCTGCAGTACTGCAAGACGAAGGGGCTGGAACCGTTAGGGGTCGCGTTTCATCCGAACGTACTAGCGCGGGCGCGGAAGGAGCCAGCACTGCGAGGGCTCTTTGGGGGCAGCGGGGAGTACTGGAAAGACACCGCCGAACAGTTGCACATCGTCAGGGACTAAGAACCCAGAACAGCGTAGCACGAGCCAGACGGACGCTTGGCGCCGTAACGGAGATCGGCGTCGTCCGCTGTCCCGATGACGAGCAAGGCCATCGCAGTCGGCGCTGGTTCTCCGGTCGCATTGGTGTGACGGTAGCGCAGAGCAGGCGGTGACGGTAGCGGTGAGGGAGCGCAGAGCAGGACTTGTGACGGTGACGCAAGACCAACGAGGGAGGCGAGCGTGCGGCCGATCAAGCCGATGCGGGTGGTAGTCAGGGTGACCAGGTCGCCGCTGAACGGGCGGCGCTGGGCGCTGGATCTGGGGTGTGGGCACGAGGTCTGGGTGACGTCGCGCGGCAAGCCCGCGCGCAAGTTCGCGCCGTGCGTGGCGTGCGCGGGGCTCCAAGCCGGGCCCCGAAGCGCGGACACGCCGGAGTAGCGCAAGCGCGGCATGCTGCCGGAACTACGCGAGGCGGTCTGGGCGCGGAGCGGTGGCCGCTGCGAGCGGCTGCTGAACACCGGGCTGCGCTGTGGTCGCCGTATGGACCGCGCGAACTGGGAGGGGCACGTGCATCATTTCACGTATCGCGGGCACGGGCGCGAGCGGCTGGAGGACCTGGCCGTGTGGTGCCTGGCGTGCCACGGTGTTGTCCATCCGGGCCGCGTGTTCTTGACCAAGGCGGAGCAGGAAGCTCGGCGAGACGCCCGGCTAAGCAGGCGGCGCGGTACCTCATCGGTATGAGCGCCGAACCTCGCATTGAGAGCGAAAGACGGTCTGGTGCCGACGTGAAAGCTGAGAGCGGTTTCACTCATGGCGCCGATGGATCTGGTGTGAACGAGTGCCACGCTGGCGCGCCGATAACACGGGTGAGAACGATGTTACTGCTGGCGAGTCGGTGATGTCGTTGAGATCAAAGATCACGGTGGCGCGCCGGTCGTCTGGTTGTGAGCGATTCTTCGAGTGGGCGCCGAGGGCTTAAATGAGATCGACAGCGGAGTTTGGCGCGAGTTTTCTAACCAAGGAGGATGTATGACGGCAGCAGCGGTACCACAGCAGTCGTGGCGGCTCGACGCGTTGATCGAGTACGTGGTGCAGCAGGTGGTCGCATCGGGTAGGACGCCGGCCGAGGTGATCGACGCGATGGCGCCGATCACGATAGACCCAGCCGATCACTGGACGGTGCTCCGCGCGGGGCTGATTGCCTACGCAAATTCGTCGCAGGTGATCGGCATGCGGCCATATCGAAAGCGCACGGGTGGCGTGCAGTCAGTGCGCGGACCACGCGGCGATGTGCCGCAGATCCGTGCTGGGCTCATCTCGTGGTCGATCGGCGTGCTGCAGCGCCTCGTTTTCGAGAAGGCGGACGGCGAGATGGATACTGTGCTGGACTGGACGAACGACGACGCGGTGGCCGCCTACGCGCGCCGCGTGACC
>Ga0075426_10000436_pt1 | contig 29026 bp, 31 predicted proteins | sample SoiMethybrSBSTD5_FD_75304 | JGI IMG/M metagenome (GOLD analysis project Ga0075426, IMG submission 75304) | Bulk soil microbial communities from a Populus tree surrounding site in Tennessee, USA - Soil MetaG P. TD hybrid SBSTD5 | ecosystem: Environmental > Terrestrial > Soil > Tree plantation...
GCGACGTCGAAGTCGCCGCGCTGGATGCGATAGAGCGTGGCGAGGCGCTCGGAGACCAGGTCCTGGTGCGGCGAGAACTGGTCGTAGGGCAGTGTCTCCCAGTCCGGCAGCAGGCAAACGCGCAGCCCCGGCGCGAACCAGGCGATCTCCTCGACGAGGCGCTGCGCGTCGAGCGCGGTCGAGGCGATGGCGGCGAGCGGCTGGTCGGTGGCCGCGAGACGGGCGAGCGCGAGCGCGTCGGCCGAGCCGGCGAGCCGGGTATAGCGTCTGCGGGCGGAAAGCGAATCGCGATGCATCAACAAAAACGTGTAATTATATCGTCCTGAATTAGAACGACTTCCGACTCAGCCTACGATTTGTCTATCTTTGCGCTGATCCCCGCCGCGGGCAGCGGCACCCGCGCCCCGGGCGATCGCCCGAAGCAGTACGCCGTGCTCGCCGGCCGCCCCATGCTCTGGCACGCGGTTCGAGCACTTTGCGTGCCGCCGATCGAAAAAGTGTTCGTGGTGCTCGCGCCCGAAGACTCGCATTTCGCTGCGCTCGACTGGACCGCCTTCGGCGAGGACCTCGAGCCCCTCTGGTGCGGCGGCCCGTCGCGCCGCGAGTCGGTCTACAACGGCCTCGTCGCCTCGCGCGACGGCTGGAACGCGGACGACTGGATGCTGGTGCACGACGCGGCGCGGCCTTGCCTCCCCGCCCAGGATCTGCAGGCGCTCATCGCCGAGTGCTCGGCCGACGAGATCGGCGGCATCCTCGCGCTCCCGGTCGCCGAGACGGTGAAAAAGGCCGCCAAGGACGAGTCCGGCCGCCACCGCATCCTCTCGACGCAGGACCGCGCGCAGCTCTGGCTCGCGCAGACGCCGCAGATGTTCCGCGCGGGGCTGCTGGTGCAGGCGCTGCAGCGCTCGCGCGGCGTGGTGACAGACGAGGCCTCGGCGCTCGAGCAGATGGGCCTCAAGCCCAGGCTCGTCGCCGGCAGCCGCGAGAACATCAAGGTCACCTGGCCGGAGGATTTCGCGATGGCGGAGAGCATCCTCGCCATGCGTGCGGAGGCGGACGGGTGAGGATCGGCCAGGGCTTCGACGTGCACGCGTTCGCGCCGGGGCGGCGCCTCGTCATCGGCGGCGTCGCCATCCCGCACGAGAAAGGCCTGGAAGGCCACTCGGACGCCGACGTGCTGCTGCACGCGATCTGCGACGCGCTGCTCGGAGCGGCCGCGCTTGGCGACATCGGCAAGCACTTTCCGGACAGCGACCCCGCGTACGCCGGCGCCGACAGCCGGCGGCTCCTGCGCGAGGTCAAGAAAAAGCTCGGCACGTATCGCATCGTGAACGTCGACGCCACGATCCTGGCGCAGGCGCCGCGCATGGCGCCGCACGTGGCGCAGATGATCGCCAACATCGCTTCCGACCTGGGCATCGCGCCCGGCGCGGTGAGCATCAAGGCCACCACGACCGAGCACCTCGGGTTCATCGGCAGGACTGAAGGCATCGCCGCCCAGGCGATTGCGCTGATCGAATAAAGGGGTGAGAGAAAATCATTTATGTATTCCCCTGCGTATAACCAACTCGAAAACCAGGCCGAAGTGGTCGCCTTCATGCGCGCGAACAACTTCGCGCTCCTCGTCACGGGGACCGGCGGCTCGCTGCACGGCTCGCACTTGCCGGTACTGGTGCACGAGCGCGACGGCAGGATCGCGCTCGACATGCACATGGCGCGGAACAATGCGCAATGGAAGGAGTTCTTCGACGACGAGGTGATGGTGGTGTTCTTCGGCCCGCACGCCTACGTGTCGCCGCGCTGGTACGAGGAGAAGGAGCGCGTGCCGACGTGGAACTACGCGGCGGTGCACGTCTATGGCATCCCCAAGGTGCTAGACGACCCGAAGGCGAAGCATGCGAACCAGCGGCGCCTGGTCGAGCTCATGGATCCGCAGTGGCTTCCCACGTTCGACGCCCTGCGTCCGGACTACGTGAAGATGATGCTCGAGGGCATCGTCAACTTCGAGATCGCGGTGACGCGCATCGAGACGCGCTGGAAGCTTTCGCAGAACCGCAGCCGCCGCGAGCAGGAGCTGATCGCGGCCGAGCTCGAGAAGTCGTCCGACCCGGCCGAGCGCGCGCTCGCCGCGCTCACGCGAAAGCAGCTTGCCGAGTAGCCGGTATTTCTTTGCCGTTTGGCCGCCGGCCGCGACCGCGGCGGCGCTGGAAGGCTGGGCGAAGAAGCTGGAAGGCCGTGTTACTCCCGCGGAGAAGATTCACCTTACGCTCGCGTTTCTGGGTCCGGTCGCGCCCGAGAAGGCGCTCGAGGCGGCGCGCTCGGTCAGGGCGAGGGCGCATGTCCTGCCGATCGATAAGGCGCAGTACTGGAAGCACAATCGCATAGTTTGGGCTGGACCGCGCGAGACGCCCGCAGCGCTCGCCGCGCTGGTCGACGCGCTGCACGCTTCGTTGCGTCAAGCCGGGTACACCCTCGAGGCGCGGCCGTTCGCCGCGCACGTCACGCTCCTCCGCTCGGCGCCGCCGCCGCGCGAACTGCCGCCGCTCCCCGGGGTCGAATGGCCCGTGAGCGAGTTCACCCTGGTGCGCTCCGCCGTGTCGAACAAGGGATCGGCCTACGAAATCGTCCAGCGCTTCGCGCTCTGAGCGCGAGCTCCTGAAGGTCGACGGCCGCGAAATCGCGGTCTCGAATCCCTCCAAGGTGCTCTTTCCCAAGGCGAAGCACACCAAGCTCGACCTTGTGCGCTACTACCTCGCCGTGGCAGAGGGCGCGCTGCGCGGGGCGGGTGGCCGGCCGAACATGCTGGTGCGCTACCCGAACGGCATCGACGGCGAATTTTTCTACCAGAAGCGCGCGCCAAGCGCGCGCCCCGGGTGGATCGAAGTGGTCGAGCTGCGTTTCCCGTCGGGCCGCGCCGCCGACGAGGTCGTGCCGCGCGATGCCGCGGCGCTCGCGTGGATGGCGAACCTCGCGTGCCTCGAGCTGCATCCGCACCCGGTGCGCGCCGAAGAGCTCGAGCATCCCGACGAGCTGCGCGTCGACCTCGACCCGGTGCCCGGCGTGAAATGGCAGCAGGTGCGCGACGTCGCAGCCGTTGTTCATACGACATTAAGGGATTTGAAGCTTGTTGGTTGGCCGAAGACCTCCGGAAAACGCGGCTTGCACGTGTACGTCCGGATCGAGAAGCGCTGGAGCTTCGACGAAGTGCGCCGCGCGGCGCTGGCGCTTGCCCGCGAGGTCGAGCGCCGGGCGCCCTCCATCGCGACCAGCAAGTGGTGGAAGGAGGAGCGGCACGGTGTCTTCGTCGACTACAACCAGAACGCCAAGGACCGCACCGTCGCCGCGGCCTACTCGGTGCGGCCGACCGAGACCGCCACGGTGTCGGCGCCGCTCGCCTGGGACGAGATCGCTTCGGCCGAACCTGGCGACTTCACGCTCGCAACCATGCCCGCGCGCTTCAAGAAACAGGGCGACCTTCACAAGGGCATCGACGACCGGCCGGGGTCGCTCGAAGCGCTGCTGGAGCTGTTCGAAAAGCAGGGCCTGGGCGACGCCCCTTGGCCGCCGCACTACAGGAAGCAGGCGGGCGAGCCGGCCCGCGTGCAGCCTTCCAAGCGAAGAACACCAAAACATCCGCTCATCGAGATCGGCCGGGCGCAGCGCCAGGAGGATGCGCTCGCCGGCCTCGAGCGCTGGAAGACGCGCCACTCGCAGGCTGCGGCGCACCTCGAGCCCGCCGACGTGCTGGTCGATTCGATGCGCGGGCGCTCGTCCACCTGGACTCGCATCCGGATAAACCTGCAGCACGTGCCGGAGAACCTGCGCCCGCCTCAGGAAGCGTTAGATCCGGACGAGAAAACCTTCTCGAGCTCATAGGCGCGGGTGGTCTCGAGCTGGTCGTAGCGGCACTCCGAAGGCGGCTTGTCCGGGCGCCAGCGCAGAAAAGTGGCCGCGTGGCGGAAGCGGTCGCCCTGCAGGTGATCGTATTTCACCTCGCACACGCGCTCGATGCGCAGCGGCTCCCACGACAGGTCCTTGCCCGCGCTCCAGCGGCTCTGCCCGCCGGGCATGCGCTGCGTGCCGCCTTCGGCGGCTTCGGCCCATTCGCGCCACGGATGTCCTTCGAACGCATTCGTGCGCAGCGGCTCGAGCTCCTTCGCGAGCTGCTTGCGCATTGCCATGGTGAAGGACGAGGTCACGCCGACGTGGTGCAGCACGCCGTCGTTGTCGTAGAGGCCGAGGAGCAGCGATCCGACCGCGTCCTTGCCGCTCTTGTGCCAGCGAAATCCCGCGACCACGCAATCGGCGGTGCGCGCGTGCTTCACCTTGATCATGGCGCGCTTTCCCGGCTGATACGTCGCGCCCGCCGGCTTCGCGATCACGCCGTCCAGCCCCGCGCCTTCGAAGCGCCCGAGCCAGTCCCGCGCGATGACGCGATCGCGCGTCATCGGCGTCAGGTAAACGGGCTGGTGGATCCTGACGAGCAGCTTTTCGAGGCGGCTGCGACGCTCGCTCTGCCGCGCCGCCATCAGGTTCTCCCCATCCACCGCGAGAAGATCGAACGCGACGAACGAGGACGGCGTCTCTTTCGCCAGCTTCATCACGCGCGACTCCGCCGGATGCAGCCTCATCTGCAGCGCGTCGAAGTCGAGCCCGCGCTTCGTCGCGATCACGATCTCGCCGTCGATCACGCAGCCTTTCGGCAGCCTCGCCAGCAACGCGTCGTGCAGCTCGGGAAAGTAGCGATCGAACGGCCGCAGGTCGCGGCTCTGGATGAAGAGCTCCGAGGTCCCGCGGAACACGATCGCCCGGAAACCGTCCCATTTCGGCTCGTACAGATACTCCCCCTGCGGCGGCAGCTCGTCGGCGAGCTTCGCCAGCATCGGCTCGACCGGCGGTGCGATCGGGAAGTCGGTCGACTTTGAGGTTTGCTGGCTAACCATGGACAGCACCACGATCTTCCTGGTTGATCGCTTTGTCCAGTCGACCGGACCGCGTCATGATTCCGCAAGGCCTCGCGTTGGCTAGCAGAACGAGGTCGGGCACTGGTTGATGATCCTGATCTATCTGACCGTCATAATCGTGCCCTGCTGGCGTATCGTGAGCAAGGCTGGCTATTCCGGCGCTTGGTCTTTGCTGGCTCTAGTTCCCTTATTGAATGTCATTCTCTTGTGGGTATTCGCCTTTGTGCGTTGGCCGATTGAGAAACCAGGCGGCTAAACGGCCGTAAAATCGACGCCGGCCGCAAACTCCCCTGATCTCTGGCATGCTTTCGCGTCGAGGAGGCGAACCATGGCCAATGCGGAAGTGCGCGAAGCGATCGACCGGCTGAGCGCCGTGATCGGCGCCGACCCGGCAAAGGCGAAATCCAAGAATGTGCCGGCCACGGCGCGGCTCGCCGAGGGCCTGAAGTTCGAAATCACGGGGCCGAACAACGAGCGCGCGGTGACCGACATGCCGCCTCCGATGGGCGGCGGCGCTTCGGCGCCGAATCCGAGCTGGTACCTGCGCGCCGGAATGGCCTCGTGCGCGGCCACCGTGATTGCGATGCGGGCGGCCAAGCTGGGAATCGCGCTGACCCAGCTGGAAGTTACGGTGGAGAGCGACTCCGACCTGCGCGGACTCCTCGGGCTCGACGAGAAAGTGTCGGCCGGATTGAACCCGATGCGCACCAAGGTCCGGATCAGCGGCGATGCCGATCCGCCCGCCCTGCGAGCGCTGGTGCAGTGGGCCGATGCGCATTCGCCGGTCGGCTGCACCGTCCGGAATGCGGCGGCTTGCTCGCTCGACGTTGAAGTGGTCTGAGGCTGTTCTTCGTATAGGGGAGGCTGCCATGTTCCGCATGCATCTGGCTGCAAACGCAATCCTCGCGCTCGGCGCGCTCGCCGGTTGTGCGACGCCACCGCAGGGGCAACCGGCCACCGCGTACGAAGGTGCGCGGCTCATCGTCGGCGACGGCCGCGTGATCGAGAACGGGACGCTGGTCGTCGAGGGCGCCAGGATCGCGCAGTCCGGCGCCGCCGCCAGTGTGCAGGTGCCTGCCGGCGCCACGCGCGTGAATCTCGCCGGCAAGACGGTGATGCCGATGATCATCGACACGCACGTGCATCTCAGCACCGAGCGCGATGCGCTGATCCGCGACCTGAAGCAGCGCGCCTACTATGGCGTCAGCGCGGCGCTCAGCCTCGGCACCGACGGCTACGGGCTGCTCGACGTGCGAAGCGAATCGATTCCGGGCGCGGCGCGCTTCTACAGCGCGGGACGCGGCATCACGATGCCGGAACCGGGGCGCACCACCGCGCCGTACTGGATCACCAGCGCAGCCGAAGGCCGCAAGGCGGTCGAGGAGCTCGCCGCGCACAAGGTCGACATCGTGAAAATCTGGGTCGACACCCGCGATGGCAAGTTCAAGAAGCTCACGCCCGAGATCTACGGCGCGATCATCGACGAGGCGCACAAGCGTGGCCTGCGGGTGATCGCGCACCTCTTCGATCTGGAAGACGCGAAAGGGCTCCTGCGCGCCAATGTCGATGCGCTGGCGCACGGCGTGCGCGACCGCGACATCGACGACGAGTTCGTCGCCATGTTCAAGGCGCGTCCGAACCTGGTCCTCACCCCGAACCTCCCCGAGCGTGGCGTGAAGGTCGATCTCTCCTGGCTCAAGCCGGGCCTCGGAGCCAACCAGTTCGCCTTGCTGGAGAAGGCGAACACCGACCGGCCCGCGGCGCAGGCTTTTTACGGCATCCAGGCGCGGAACCTCGCGCGGCTGAACGCGGCCGGCGCGCGAATCGTGCTCGGCACCGACGGCAACCGGGCCTGGGGAGCGCACGAGGAGATGGAGGACATGGTGATTGCCGGCATGACGCCGATGCAGGTGATCGTCGCGGCGACCCGAAACTCCGCGGAGTTCCTGCGGATGGATTCCGGCACGCTGGAGCCCGGCAAGAGCGCCGACTTCATCGTCCTCGACGCGAATCCGCTCGACGACATCACCAATTCCCGGCGCATCTCCGCGGTGATCCTCCGCGGCGCCGCCGTCGACCGGTCTCAGCCGGCGCGCTGAGGGCGCAGGCCCATGCCACCCAGGGCCATCGTCTTCGACTTGTTCCACACCCTGACCGGGCTCGAGTCGGAATGGAGCGACCTTCCCTGGACCTCGGACGTTCTCGGCATCGACCGCGCGGTCTGGAACACCGCGCTGACGGTTCAGTCCAGATGGCGCGTGGCGGGCGAGGAACGAGACCCCTACCGGATCGTCGAACGGCTCGCCCGCGCAATCGACCCTTCGATCACCGATGAGACGCTGCGCAGGGCGGTCGAGGTCAGGATCGCGCGCTTCCGGCATTCACTCTGCAAGGTGCCGCCCGCGAACGTCGGGACGCTCAGACGTCTGCGCGCCGCGGGTTTTCGTTTGGGCCTCGTCAGCAACGCCGACGCGATGGAGGTTGCCGCCTGGCCGGACTCGCCATTGGCCGGACTCTTCGACGTCGAGGTGTTTTCCTGCATGGCGGGCTGCGTGAAGCCGGAGCCCGCGATCTTCGCGAAATGCCTGGACGCGCTCGGCGTGAGCGCGGCGGACAGCATGTTCGTCGGCGACGGGAGTTCGGACGAGCTCGCCGGTGCGAAGTCGATCGGCATGAGGACCGTGCTCGTGTCGGGCGTGATCCGGCAGCTCTGGCCGGAAAAAATCCCGGAGCGCGCCGCGATCGCAGACCATCACCTTGCCTGGGTGCCCGAAATTCTCGTCCTCCTGGGGCTGGCGCCCGGGGAAGCCTTGGCGCAGGTGCGCGCTTCAGAACGCCAGGCCGGGTAACGGACGGTGCGGTGAACCTGCTTAACCGCTACCGGTTTCGTCGCCTGGTCGACAAGTCGGTGCGGCTCGGAAACAGGCCCATGATCATGCCGATCGAGGAACTGCGCCTGGCGGTAGCCTTTGCGGAGTTGCCTTGCCGGGAAGAGGTGGTCACGAATCTGATCGGCGAGCTGTTCGACCACCAGAACATGCACGTGCGGCGAATCGCGGTCATCGCGTGCCGCAAATCCGGGGCGTTCGGGGTGCCGGGGCTGAAGGAGGCGCTGACGCGAAAGCTCGCCGACCCTGAAGGCTGGGTGCGCTACGACGCCGCGTGGGCGATTCTCGAGGCCAAGTACGACAGCTCCGAGATTCGCGCGTGCCTCGCCGCATTGGCCGATGGGATATCGCTGCCGGCTGACCGCGAGCGGGTGCGCCGTAACCTGGGCGACGCCGATCTCCAGGCGAAGGTGCGCGCGCGCGAGACGCTCGACGCGCTTCTCGCGCCTCGGACGATCCTGGCTTCGCTGGGGATCTCGCTCGAGACGATCTCCGAGCGCGAGCTTGCGCTGTATCCCGAATCGACCGAGCTGGTCGTCGCGGAAATCGGGGAGAACGGCAGGGAACACCTGCTCGTCCCCGCCGCGGCAGCGGCGTGGGGTGCACTCAGGGATACCGCGAAAGGTGACGGCGTGGTCATCAGAATCGTGTCCGCCTTCCGCAGCGTCGAGCGCCAAGCCGAGATCGTGCGGGCGAAGCTGGCGCGCGGCCAGTCGCTCGACGAGATCCTGAGGGTCAGCGCGCCGCCGGGATACAGCGAGCACCACAGCGGCCGCGCGCTCGACGTGACGACGGACGGCGCGCGGCCGCTCGAGCTCGAGTTCGAGCACACCGCCGCCTTTCAGTGGCTTGAACGCAACGCCGGGCGCTTCGGCTTCCATATGTCTTATCCGCGCCAGAACCGCTACGGCTACATGTATGAGCCGTGGCACTGGTGCTTCAGGGGGGAGGGTTCAGATCATGCCTAGCGAACTGCATGGCGGTGCGCCGGTGTTCGTGGTGCGGGATGTGCCGAAGAGCGTCGCCTACTACCGCGACGCGCTCGGCTTCGAAACCGAGTTCCTCTACGGCGAGCCGACCTTCTACGCCGGCGTGGAGCGCGGCAACGTGCTCATCCATCTCCAGGCCGCAAACGAGTCGAAGCGAGCGCCCGGGCAGGGAGCCATGAACGTGTTCGTGAGCGACGTCGACGGCCTGTACGAGGAGCTCAAGGGGCGCGGCGCGCAGCTCCTGAACGCGCCCAAGGACTATCCGTACGGCATGCGCGACTTCAACGTCGCCGACCTCGACGGCAATGAGCTCTGCTTCGGCATGGAATCAAGGCGCTAAGCGGGTTACAAGAAAGAAACAGAACCTAAATCCGGACGAAACGAACCCGCGCTTTACTACCCGCTTTCCACAAGACAGGGTAGGGGGAATCATGAAGAAGCGTTTCGGATTCGCGGGGTTCGCGCTCGCGCTGTTTGCCGGTTACGCGGCCGCATCACAGCCCACGCCGCCGGCAAGCCCGGCACAGAAGCTCAAGGTCGAACCCGAGGAATCCCTTTCCATGGTCGTTCCGGCGAAGGGCGTGCAGATCTACGAATGCCGGGCGAGCCAGGGTGGCGGGTACGAATGGGCGCTCGTGGGTCCCGAGGCCGACCTTTTCAATACGAGCGGGACGAAGATCGGCCGGCACTACGCCGGCCCGCACTGGGAGGCGAGCGACGGCAGCGCGATCGTCGGGAACGTGAAAGCAAGCACCCGGGCGCCGGACGAGCATGCAGTTGCATGGCTGCTCCTCAGCGCGAAGTCGGTCGGCCCCGCAGGGACATTCAGCAGCGTCTCGAGCGTTCGCCGCGTGCACACGACAGGCGGGATGGCACCCGACAACGGTTGCTCGGCGGCCGCGGCGGGCGCGATGGTCCGCGTCCCCTATACGGCGGACTACTACTTCTTCACCAAAGAATAGCGCCGGTTTTCAGGCTTTCAGCGTGAGGCGGGCGACCAGCCCGCCGCCGGCGCGCGGCAGGAGCGCGAGCGCGCCGCCGTGGCCGCGCGCGACGCGCTCGACGATGGCAAGCCCCAGGCCCGCGCCGCTCGCGCCGCTGCGCGCGTCGTCCAGGCGCGTGAACGGCCGCTTCAGGCGCTCGACTTCGCTTGCCGGGATGCCGGGTCCGCGGTCGCGCACCTCGATCGCGACGGAGTCGGCCTCTCTTCTCGCCTGGATCTCGATGGGTTCCCCCGCGTAACGCAACGCGTTGTCGACCAGGTTGGACACGGCGCGGCGCACCGCCATGCGCGCGAAGCTGAAGGCGGCGCCGGTGGCGGCGTCGATCGCGACCTTCCTGCCGAGGCGCTGGTAGTGCTCGCCGAGCTCGTGCAGCAGCGGATCGAGCTCCTGGCGCGATTGCTCCTCGTTCTCGCCGCGGGCATAGTCGAGGAACTGGCCGATGATGGCGTCGATCTCGCCGATGTCCTCGATCATCGCTTCGCTCGCGCCGCTCTCGGCGCCGCTCATCTCGAGCGCGAGCCGCAGCCGCGAGAGCGGCGTGCGCAGATCGTGCGAGATGCCGGCGAGCACCATGGCGCGCTCGCGCTCCATGCTCTCGAGGCTCGACGCCATGCGGTTGAACGCCTTCGAAACGGTACGAAGCTCACGCGGCCCGATCTCCGCGAGCGGCTGGTGCGTCCCGCCGCCTCCGATACGCAGGGCCGCACGCGTCACCGCCGCGAGCGGCCGCGCGAGATTCGAGGCGATGAACCAGGCGCCGGCGAGCGACAGCGCGACGAGCGCGAGGCCCCAGCCGAGCCACTGCAGGCCGAAGGTCGGCTCGAAGCGCTCCCACGGCAGCATGACCCAGAACTCGTCGGAGTCGATGAAGAAGCTGACCCAGAAGCCGTCCTCGCCGTCGCGCTCGGAGGCGAAGCGGGTCTCGTCGCCGAGCGCCTGGCGCACGCGGCCGACCACGCGCTGGAACAGCGCTTCGTCGGGCAGCGCCGCCAGCTTCTCGCTCGCGGTGGCGGGATACACGCGCAGACCCTCGGTGTCGTTCAGCTCCACCAGCAGCTGCCGGCGCAGGAACGGGTCGGCGGCGACCAGCGCCGCGCGCGTGAGGTTCACCGCGCTCACCGTCTGCTGCGCGAGCTCGCGCGAGCGCGGCTCGAGCTCGTACAGGCGGTAGATCTGGAACGAGGCGAGGACCGCGGTGACGATGAGCAGCGCGATGAGCAGGAACGATCGCGCGAAGAGCGACACTAGCGCTTATTCGGGCACGAAGACGTAGCCGAAGCCCCAGACGGTCTGGATGTGCTTCGGATGCGAGGGATCCTCCTCGACGATCTTGCGCAGGCGCGAGATCTGCACGTCGATCGAGCGGTCGAACACCTCGTATTCGCGGCCGCGCGCGAGCTCCATCAGCTTGTCGCGCGACATCGGCTCGCGCGGGTGTTGCACCAGCACCTTGAGCACCGAGAACTCGCCGGTGGTGAGCGGCACCGATTTCCCGTCGCGCATCAGGGTGCGCGTGGAGAGGTTGAGCGTGAATTTCCCGAACTCGAACACCTCGGCGGTGGCGCTCGGTGCGCCCGGCACCCCGGCAGGCGAGCGCCGCCGCAGCACGGCGTTGATGCGCGCGAGCAGCTCTCGCGGGTTGAACGGCTTGGGCAGGTAGTCGTCGGCCCCCATTTCGAGCCCCACGATGCGGTCGACCTCGTCGCCTTTTGCGGTGAGCATCACGATCGCCGGCGCATTCGCCTGGCCGCGCAGGCGCCGGCAGATCGTGAGGCCGTCCTCGCCGGGCAGCATGAGGTCGAGCACTACCAGGTCGTAGCGCTCGCGCGAGAGCTGCTTGTCCATGGCGGTGCCGTCGGCGACCGCCTTCACCTCGTAGCCTTCGCCACCGAGGTAGCGCACCAGCAGATCGCGCAGGCGCTGATCGTCGTCGACGATGAGGATGCGGGTCTTCAGCTCGGCCATGGATCGCTAGGGTAAGGGAATTTTTGGCGTCAACGGGGCGACAGGTTACCAATTGTTACACCGCCTCAGACCCTGCGTCTTATCATCCCGACGTGAAAACGAAAGCGCTCGCGTTCGCGCTTGCGACGGCCATGGGGTTCGCGTCCGCTCAGCACAAGGGCGGCAAGGACGAGCGCAGGCCGCCGCCGCAGCAGATGAAGCAGGAGGACCGCCAGCGCATGCGCGACGACATGCGCGACGCCTACCGGGATCGCCAGGCGAGGCCCGATCGCCCCCGGCAGATGTCACCCCAAGAGCGTGAAAAGCTGCGCCGCGACATCGAAGACGCGAACCGGCAGCTGCGGAAATAACTCGTTACACAATTGGACAGCAGCGGGCGCCTTCCTGCGCGAAGCTGGCGCCATGTGGAAGGCCCTCTTCATCGTCGCGGCGTTGTCCATTTCGGCGAGCCCGGTCGACGCGGCGCAACCCGACAAGGGGCGGCGCATCGAGCAGCCACAGCCGCAACCGCAACCGCAACCGCAGCGCGGCGACAGCACGCGTCGCGAAGGCCTGCGGCGCGACGTGGAACGTATCTCCCAGGAAATCTACAAGCGGGGCAGCCCGCCGCCGCGGCGGCGCTAACGGCTCTTCTTGGAATTCTTTAGCCGGCTTTCCCGGACTGCGCGGCATCGCGGCCGTCGTTCGCCGCCGGCACCGTCTTGAAGAACCGGTACGCGTTCTTGCCCGCCTGCTTGGCCGAGTACATCGCCGCGTCGGCGTGCTTGAGCAGCGTGGCGGCGTCGCCGGCGTCGTCGGGGAAGAGGCTCACGCCGATGCTCGCCGAGATGCGCACCGGCGCGCCGGCGCCGAGATCGTAGGGCTCGGCGAGCGCCGCGAGGAGCTTCTTCGCCACGCGCTCGGCGGGCGCGACGTCGTTGAGGTCCTCCAGCACCACGAAGAATTCGTCGCCGCCGAGGCGTGCCACGAGGTCGCCGGAGCGCAGGACGGCGCGCAGGCGCCGCGCCGCCTCGACGAGCAGACGGTCGCCGGCATCGTGGCCGTGGGCGTCGTTCACTTCCTTGAAGCCGTCGAGGTCGAGGAACAGGCCCGCCAGCCGGGACGCGCGCCGGCGCGAGCGCTCGACCGATTTTTCGAGCGCCGGGAAGAGGCTCGCGCGGTTGTCGAGGCCGGTGAGCGCGTCGCGGTAGGCGAGCGTGGCGATCCGCTCGCGCGCGAGCGCGATGTCGGTGACGTCGCGCCCGACGCCGCGGTAGCCGAGGAAGCTGCCGTCGGGCTCGAAGCGCGGCTCGCCGGTGATCGAGAGGTAGCGCACCGTGCCGTCGGCCCACGAGCGGCCGAACTCGAAGTCGCGGAACGGCTTGTGCTCGTCCATGGTCGCGCGGTGCGCCGCCCAGGCCGCCTCGTCGGGATGCAGATGCGGCAGGTCCCAGGCCGCGTGGCCGACGACGCGGCCCATCCGCTCCGCGTATTGCGGGCCGTGGACTACCTCGACGAACCGGTGCCCGACGTCGGTCTCCCAGAAGAAGTCCGACGACATCGCGGTGAGGCTGCGGAAGCGCTCCTCGCTCTCGCGGAGCTTCAGCTCCGCGCGGCGGCGGTCGGTGATGTCGCCGATCGTCGAGACCACCCCGTAGTGCTCGGTCTCGCCGGGGCGGCGCAGGAAGCCGGTGTTGACCGAAAGCCAGGTGACGTTGCCGTTCGGGCGCTGCAGCCCCACGACGACGCCGGTGAGCGGCTCGCCCCGGCGCACCGTGACGCGGGTCGGCCGGTCTTCCGGCGGCAGGCGCGAGCCGTCCTCGCGCACGCAGGGGAAGAGCGAGGTGAAGCCGGGCCGCCCGAGGAGCTGGCCGAGCGGGAGGCCGATGATGCGCGCCGCGGCGGCGTTGCCCGTCACGATGTTGAGGTCGCGGTCATAGACGAGGATGCCCTCGTTCGCCGAGTCCACCACCTGCCGGAAATGCGCCTCGCTATTGCGCAGCGCGTCCTCCATCGCCCGGCGCGTCGTGATGTCGTCGTACACCGCAATCTCGTAGAGCGGCTTGCCGGCCGCGTCGCGCTCGACCGCCAGCGTGTACGCGACCCAGACGATGCTGCCGTCCTTGCGGATGTAGCGCTTCTCGCCGCGTACGGCGTCGATTTCGCCGGCATAGAGGCGCGGGCGCTGCGCCTTCATCATGTCGATGTCGTCGGGATGCGAGATGTCGCGTCCGCGCATGCCGACGAGCTCGGCCTCCGGGTAGCCGAGGATCTCGCAGAAGCGCCGATTGACGCGCTGGAAGCGCCGGTCGAGGGCGATGTGCGCGACGCCGACCGCCGCGAGCTCGAACGTGCGGCGGAAGCGCTCCTCGCTCTGGCGCAGCCTCGCCTCGGCGTCGGCGCGCGGCAGAAAGAGCGCGAGCTGCGCGGCGAGGGCCATGAGCGCTGCAAGCAGCGCGTCGTCGCGCGGGTGCTTCTTGATTCCGGCGAAGGCGAGCACGGCGACCGGGCTCGAGCCCGAGAACACCGGGCAGAGGAGCGCCGACTGCACGCCGGCGCCGGCGGCAAAGCCCGGGCCCGAGGCGCGCGGGTCGGTCGAGGCGTCGCGGATCCACAGCGGCTTGCCCGATTGCCAGGCCGTGGCGACGGCGCCGCGCTCCGCGAGCGGCTGCATGTCGCCCGAGGCGGCAGCGAAGGCCTGTCCGGCGGCGCTCGCCCAGTGCACGAAGCGGCGCATCGCGCGCTCGCTCTCGTCGAGCCGCCAGAACTCGCCGCAGTCCCACCCTTCCGCCTCGCAGATCGCCCGCAGCGCGCTCTGCGCGCCTTCGACGACGCCGGGAGACTCGGCCATGCAGCGGGTGACGAGATGCTGCAGGCGCAGGAGCTGCTCGGAGCGCTTCTGCTCGGTGACGTCGCGCGCCACGCCGCGGTAGCCGACGAAACGGCCGCGGCGGTCGTAAGCGGCCTCGCCGCTCACGGCTGCGTAGCGCAGGGTGCCGTCGGCGCGGGTGCGCCACGTGAGCACGTCGCGGAACGGCGTGCGGGACTTCAGGAGCGCGCGGTGCGCGTCCCAGCCGCCTTCGATCTCGATGCCGAGCTCCCAGCGCCGCTTGCCGAGCGCCGAGCGCGCGAAGGCGTCGTCGCAGCCGGCGCCTGCGCGCAGCTCGATGCGGATAAGCCGGTGCGCGGCATCCTGCTCCCAGTACCAGTCGTTCGTCAGGCTGCCGAGCTTCGGATGCGCGGTCGGTCTTGCAGGCGCGCGCCGTTTCTTTGTGCGTCTCGCCATGGCCCTTCCAAGATCCCCTGGTTCTAACTCTACCTGATCCCGCCGTCCGCAGCCTGGAGCAAATGCGCGATCGAGTTCGCGTAGTAGCGAAGGAGCGGCAATTCTTCCTCCCGGACGCTGTAGAGCCCTTCGCGCTCCTCCACCATGCGGCGCAGCGTCAGCATGCGTAAGCCCACTGTCAGGGCGTAGTCGAGGTCGCGCCGCGGCACGTAGACGTGCGCGCCCTCCAGGCGCTGCAGCAGACTGCCCGTTTCGGCCTTGAGATCGAGCGCGGTGAGCGAGCGCCGGGCAAGAAAGACCTGGGCAATCAAGGCGACCGGCACCACCGGCACCACCCGCCCGACCGCGTCCATGAGCGTGCGCCCCAGGCGCGCCACCTCCGTCTTGCGCGCCTCGGGCGAGAGGCGCTGGAAGTCGACCTCGTACCTGCGCATCGAGATCGGTGTGCCGAAATTCACGCAGGCATAGCCGAAGCGGTGCCACTCGCTCCTCAGCGCGAGGCGCAGGTTATGCATCAGGAACCGCAGCGTTCCCCACACGGTTCGTGTCCTGCCGATTTTGGTAGAAGAAAGAAGCGTACGGTCTTCCAGCACGCGGTCGTAGTTGATACCGAGCGGCACGAACACCAGGTCGCGCTCGCCGTCGCGGCGGAACCCGCGCAGCATGTAGTCGAGAACCCCGAGGCGCGGCTCGCGCATGCGGCCGTCGCGCGACAGGCCGCCTTCCGGAAACACCGCCTGCGGCACGCCGGCCTCCGTGGCCATGGCGATGTAGCGCTCGAGCACGCGCCGGTAGAGCTCGTCAGCCGAGTTGCGGCGCACGAAATAGGCGCCCATGGCGCGGATCAGCGCGGACAGCGGCCACAGGCGCGCCCACTCGCCCACGGCGTAGGAGAGCGTCGTCTGGTCGGCGGCGAGGTACGCCGCCAGGACGTAGTCCATGTTCGAGCGGTGGTTCATCACGAACACCACGGTCGCGTCCGGGTCGATTTTGGCGACGCCGGCGGTGTCGACGTAGCCGAGGCGCACGCGGTAGAGCGACTGCGCGAGCTTGCGTCCCGCCCAATAGCCGATGCGGAAGTAGAGATAGGCGTTGAAGGCGGGCACGATCTCGCGCGCGTAGCGCTCGACCTGTTTCATGACTTTGGGCAGGGGCAGGCGCTTTTCGGCCGCGTAGCGCTCGGCCGCCTGGAGCACCTTCGGGTCGGCCGTCAGGCGGTGGATCAGCGCCTGCCGGCGCGTGCGCTGGAACGGCCGGATGCCGATGCGAAGCCGGGTCGAGACCTCGTCGATCGCCCGGTTCGCGGGACGCGCGAGCAGCCAGCGCAGGCACGGCATGAGGAGCTTGTCGTACGCGGCCCAGGCAGCGAGCAGCGCGGCAGGCAGCGCGAGCCAGACGGGAACCGCGAGGGTTTCGCCCATGGGCCCTCGCTATACTGCCAAGATGAGCCGCGCGCAAGCCATCCTCGCCGCCGAACGCTACTTCGACGAGGGCCGGTTCTTCGACGACCTCGCCCGGCGCGTCGCGATCCCGACCGAGAGCCAGAACCCGGCGCGCCGCGCCGAGCTCGAGCGCTACCTCGAGGCCGAGATCGCCGAAAGTCTCGAGCGCATGGGTTTCGCCTGTCGCGTCGCGCCCAATCCGGCCGGCGGATACGGCCCGTTCCTGATCGCCGAGCGCATCGAGGACGAGGAGCTCCCGACCGTGCTGAGCTACGCCCACGGCGACGTGATCCGCGGGCAGGAAGGCGAGTGGCGCCCCGGCCTCGAGCCGTGGAAGCTCTCGCGCGACGGCGAGCGCATCTACGGCCGCGGCACGGCCGACAACAAGGGGCAGCACACCATCAACTTCGCCGCCCTCGAGACGGTACTGCGCACGCGCGGCCGGCTCGGGTTCAACGTCAAGCTCCTGGTCGAGACCGGGGAAGAGGTCGGCTCGCCGGGACTGGAATTGCTTTGTGAAAATGAAAAAAACACGCTGCGCGCCGATGTCTTCATCGCCTCCGACGGTCCGCGGCTTCAGCCCGGCCGGCCGACGCTCTTCCTCGGCTCGCGCGGCGTGCTCAATTTCGACCTCTCGCTCGAGCTGCGCGACGGCGCGCGCCACTCCGGCAACTGGGGCGGCCTGCTCGCCAATCCCGGCATCGTGCTTGCTCACGCCCTCGCCTCGATCACTGACCGGCGCGGCGCGATCCGCGTGCCCGAGTGGCGCCCGACGAGCCTTTCCTCCTCAGTCAGGAAAGCTCTGGCGGATCTCCGGGTGGACGGGGCGGAAGACTGGGGTGAGCCGAACCTGACTCCCGCCGAGCGCGTGTTCGGCTGGTCGAGCTTCGAGGTGCTCGCGTTCGTCACCGGCAATCCGCAGCGCCCGGTGAACGCGATTCCGGCGCGCGCCGCGGCGCATTGCCAGCTTCGCTACGTGGTCGGTGTCGACCCGGAAGACATCGTTCCCGCGCTTCGGCGGCACCTGGAGCGCGAAGGCTTCGGCGTGGTGAAGGTGGCCGCCGCGCGCGAGGGCTTCTTCCGGGCGAGCCGGCTCGACCCAGATCATCCCTGGGTGCGCTGGGCGGAGGCGTCGATCGAGCGCACGGCCGGCGCAAGGCCCGCGATCCTGCCGAACCTGGGCGGCTCGCTGCCGAACGATGTGTTCGCCGAGACGCTGGGACTACCGACTCTGTGGGTGCCGCACTCGTACGCCGGCTGCTCGCAGCACGCGCCCGACGAGCACATGCTCGCGAGCGTCGCCCGCGACGGCCTCAGGCTGATGACCGGCCTTTTCTGGGACCTTGGAGAATCAGATTCGGCGGCGCTCGCGCGCAAAAAGGTATAGCCCGCTCGCAATCACGATCGCGGCGCCGATCCAAACCGCAGGCGCCGGCACGTCGCCGAACACGAGATAGCCGAAGAGCGCGTAGTAAAGGACCTGCTGGTAGAGAAACGGCGCGATCACCGTGGCGGGCGCATAGCGATGCGCCACCGCCAGCAGGTAGTGCCCGAGCCCTCCGAGCGCGCCCATGAGGCAGGCGAGCGTCCATTCGAGCCAGCCGGAGGGCGCCTCCCATGCCACGAGCGCAAAAGGCGTGAGCAGGATAGCCGCGCCGAGCGCGGGCAGGTATTGGATCGTTTCGGGCCGATCGTAAGCCGCCAGGTGCCGCGTCATCAGGTTGAACATCGCGTAGAGCGTGGCGTTCACCAGCGCGAGGAGCATGGCCGGGTGGAAATCGGCGCCGCCAGGCCGCACGATCACCAGCACGCCGGCGAAGCCGGCGACGATCGCCGCCCAGCGTCCCCGGTCGATGTTCTCGCCGAGCAGCGGCGCGGCCATGAGCGCGGTGATGATCGGCACGATGAACATGATCGAGGAGGTGATCGCGAGCTGGAGATACTGGAGCGCCCAGAAGTTGATCCCGGTCATCAGCACGAACATGAGCGCACGCAGCAGGTGCCAGCGCCAGTGGCTGGTTCTCACCAGAGAAATTCCCCGCAGCGGGAGCAGTAGGGCGGAGGCAAAAACCGCGTGCATAAGAAAGCGCAGCCAGACCACCACGATCACCGGAACGCTCGCCACCAGCCATTTCGCGGTGCCGTCGAGCAGCGTGAAGAGCAGGTAGCACAGCGAGACCAGCGCGATGCCGGTCAGCCGGTTGCGGGCGCTATCCGCCTTCAGCATCCTGCGGCCCGGCGCCGAGCCCGGCGAGGTAGGCCTCGAGCGGGAACGCGCTGCCGTCGGTCGTTTTGAGCGCGACGCCTTCGCCCTTCAAATGGCCGAGCAGCTTGAGCACCAGCGAGCAGGCGAGCCAGGTGGCATGGAACGAGTCCACGCCCTTTACGCTCATCGGCTGCTGGTAGACCGGCGACAGCTCGACCGGGCAGAGCCACTCGCCCTTTCCCTGCGGCCGGGCGCGACCGATGCGCGCGACCAGGCCGACTTCCTTGCCGTTCTGGAACTGCGCGATCACTTCGAGCGTGACGATGAAATCGCTCATCGGGAAGTCCGGAAGGTAATGGAGTAGCGCAGCTCCTTCGTGCGCGCGACGCTATGTTGCCAGCGCCAGCGGATCTCGTCGCGCAGCACGTACACCGAGCGCGGCGCGAGCTCGAGAACGAAGATTTTTTCGCCCTTCTGCGGAGGATAGCGGCGAAAGCGCATGCGGCAGCTGCCGCCGAGCGAAACCCCGACGACGATGCCGAACGCGCCGATGTCGCGATGCCAGCCGAGCTCGGTGCCCGGGCGGTACTCGTTCACCAAGGCGTGTCCTATTGTTTCTTCACCGGCTTGAATCAGATCGGCGGCGCGTCTTTTCAGCGGAAGAAGGAACGGCGGAATTTCGGGCGCCGGGCCGAGCACGTTGGTCTCGAAGTCGTAGCTCGACCCGAAGGCCGCGACGCGGCGCCTGGCGGTGAAGCTCTTGTATTTCGCTTCCTCGAGCGGCAGCCGGCGGATCTCGGCGAGCAGCCGGCCCTCTTCGTCCGCCGACAGGAAGTCCTCCTGGTACAGCAGCCCGTCAGGCAGCTTTTCTCGACTCCGCGCGGATCGCTTCGGCGACCGCGGCCCCGACATCGCTCGTGCTCGCCTTTCCCTTCATGTCGGGCGTGTGCGGCCCCTCGATGATCACGCGCTCGATCGCGCGCACGATCTCGGCCGCGGCTTCGGGATGGCCCAGGTGCTCGAGCATCAGCGCGCCCGACCAGATGGTGGCGAGCGGGTTGGCGATCTTGCGGCCGGCGATGTCCGGCGCCGAGCCGTGCACCGGCTCGAAGATCGAGGGCGCGGTGCGCTCGGGGTTGATGTTGCCCGAGGCGGCGATGCCGATGGTGCCGGCGGTGGCGGGCCCGAGGTCCGACAGGATGTCGCCGAAGAGGTTCGAGGCCACGATCACGTCGAAGCGGTCGGGATTGAGCACCATCTGGATCGTGAGCCCGTCGACGTGGTACTGGTCGGTCTTCACGTCGGGATACTTCCTGCCCATCTCCTTGAAGCGCTCGTCCCAGTACGGCATGGTGATCGAGATGCCGTTCGACTTGGTGCAGGACGTGAGGTGCTTCTTGCGGCTCTGCGCCAGCTCGAAGGCGTACTTCATGATCCGGTCGGTGCCCTTGCGGGAGAACACCGACAGCTGCGTGCAGACTTCGCGCTCGGTGCCTTCGTACATGCGTCCGCCGGTGTTGCCGTACTCGCCTTCGGTGTTCTCGCGGATCACGTAATAGTCGATGTCGCCCGGCTTGCGGCCGGCGAGCGGGCAGGGCATGCCCTCGAACAGGCGCACCGGGCGCAGGTTCACGTACAGGTCGAACAGGCGACGGAAATCGATCAGCAGTCCCCACACCGCAATGTGGTCCGGGACCAGCGCCGGGTTGCCGACCGCGCCGAAGTAGATCGCGTCGAACTTCCTCAGGATGTCGGGCGCGTCGTCGGGGCGCATCTTGCCGTGCTTCTTGTACCAGTCGCAGCTCCAGTCGAATTCCTTCCACTGGAAGCGAATGCCGTGCTTCGCGCCCACCGCCTCGAGCACGCGCACGCCTTCGGGGATCACTTCGCGTCCGATGCCGTCGCCGGGGATGACTGCGATCAGGTGCTCTTTCATGCTGCCAGTATATAGAATTGGCCATGCGATTCGCAGCGCTCGACACCTCGACCGAGTGGTGCAGCGTCGCGCTCTGGCGCGACGGCGAGATCGCGGGCGTGGAGCGGCGCGCCGGAAATCGGCATTCCGAGCTCGCGCTTCCCATGCTGGAAAAGCTGTTGAAAGAAACCGGCTTGGCCGCGGAAAAACTCGATGCCGTGGCGTTCGGTGCCGGGCCCGGGTCGTTCACCGGCCTGCGAATCGCCTGCGGCATCGCGCAGGGCCTGGCCTTTCCGCGCGGCATTCCGGTGCTCGGCGTGTCGACCCTCGAGGCGCTGGCGGAGGAGTCCGGCGCGACGCGCGTCCTCGCCTGCATCGATGCGCGGATGCGCGAAGTGTATTATGCGGCGCTGCAACGCGAAGACCGCGCAACGCATCGCGGCTGGCAAGAGGTCGTCGCCGCGCGATGCGCCGCTCCGGGCGCGCTCGAGCTGCCGGCCGGAGACTGGATCGGTGCCGGCAACGGCTTCGCGGTGTACGGAAACCTGGGACTGAAGAAAGTGCTGCCGGAAGTGCATCCTACCGCCATGGCCGTGGCGCGGCTTGCGGCGCCGCGCTTCGCCGCGGGCGAGGGGATCGACGCGGCGCTCGCTGCTCCGGTCTACGTTCGAGACAAGGTGGCCTTCACCAAAGCGGAGCTCGGGCGTTGAGCGCTGTACTGAAAGACGCGCCGCGGCTCCTCGTGATGAGGCAGGAGGATCTCGACGAGGTGCTCGAGATCGAGAACGCCATCTATACCCACCCGTGGACGCGCGGCAACTTCAGCGACTCGCTGCGCGCAGCCTACGATTGCCGCACCTGGCGCCTCGATGGCGAGCTCGTCGGCTACTTCATCCTGATGGTGGCGATGGGCGAGGCGCACCTGCTCAACCTGTCGATCGCGGCGCGCTACCAGCGCAGCGGCCAGGGCAGCGCCCTGCTGCGCGAGGCGCTCGAGCTCGCGCGCCGGCGCGGCGGGAAGAGCCTGTTTCTGGAGGTGCGGCCGAGCAATGCCGCCGCCCAGGCGCTGTACGCACGCTTCGCCTTCCGGCGGGTCGGCGTGCGGCGCGGCTACTATCCGGCGCGCTTTGGGCGCGAGGACGCGCTCGTGTACACGGTGGATCTCTGATGGGACGGCGCGAGGCGATCCTCGCCGAGATGGGTCTCGCGCCGATCTGGCGTCTGCGACGGGAATTCCCCAAGCTGGAAGAAGGACAGGCCCAAAGCCCCGCCCGTGCCGACGCCCCAAGGGACTGGGTCGAGCTCAAGCAGCTGGTGTCGGGGTGCGTAAAGTGCAGTCTCCACAAGACCCGCACGCAGACGGTCTTCGGCGTCGGCGACCCGAGCGCGCAGTGGATGCTGATCGGCGAGGCGCCGGGCGCCGAGGAGGATCGGCTCGGCGATCCCTTCGTCGGCCAGGCCGGGCGGCTCCTCGACAACATGCTCGCCGCGATCGGCCTCGACCGGAGGCAAAACGTCTACATCGCCAACGTGCTCAAGTGCCGGCCGCCGGGCAACCGCAACCCCGAGCCCGAGGAGGTGGCGAAGTGCTCGCCGCACCTCCTGCGCCAGATCGAGCTGGTGAACCCCAGGCTCATCGTCGCGATGGGCCGCTTCGCGGCGCAGACGCTGCTCGAGACCGACGCCAGCATCGCGAGCCTGCGCGGCCGCGTGCATCGCTACGCCGGCCGCCCCTGCATCGTCACCTACCACCCGGCCTACCTGCTGCGCAATCTCCCCGACAAGGCGAAGGCCTGGGCGGACCTCGTTTTCGCCTGCAAGACGATGGCTTCCCTGTAGCTATTTCTGGTGCGGATCTTCGGCGCGGGCGAACGCGAGCAGGCGCTCCACGTCGGCGCGGTGGGTCCTGCGGTTGTAGAGGAACCAGAACTGGACCAGCCCCATGGTGCCGGCGACGAACAGCCCGAAGGTGGTGATCACGAAGTAGATCGAATAGCCCTGCGAGAGGAGCAGCGAGTAGAGCGCGATCATCACCAGGATGGAAGTGTTCTCGTTGAAGTTCTGCACCGCGATCGAGCGGCCGGCGCCGACGAGGTGATGGCCGCGGTGCTGGAGCAGCGCGTTCATCGGCACGACGAAGAACCCGGCCAGCGCTCCGATCACCACCATGAGCGCCACCGCGATCCTGACGTCGGTCACGAAGTTCATCACGATGACGACCAGGCCCATCGCGATGCCGAGCGGAATCACGCGCACCGAGCGGTCGAGCGCGACCCACACCGACGCGAGCACCGCGCCCAGGGCGATGCCGACCGCGGTCACGCCCTGCAGGATCGCGGCCTTGGAGAGGTCGAAGTTGAGCGTGGAGCGCGCCCATTCGATGACGATGAACTGGAGCGTCGCGCCCGCGCCCCAGAAGAGCGTCGTGACGGCGAGCGAGATCTGGCCGAGGCGGTCCTTCCACAGGCGCGCCACGCAGCGCGAGAAGTCCTTCACCGTCGACCACGGATGCGCCGGCAGCGGCTTGAGTGAAACGCCGGTGCCGGGCACTTTCAGGTTGAAGAGCGCCGCGATCGCGTACACGCCGACGATGACCGCGATCGCCGCTTCCGCCGGCGTGTCGACCGGCGTCTCGATGAACGGAAAGTCGAAGTGCAGCAGCACTCCCGACACCTTGACGTGGATCAGCACGCCGCCGAGCACCGTGCCGAGGATGATCGACGCGACCGTCAGGCCCTCGATCCAGCCGTTGGCGATCACGAGCTTGCGGTGCGGGAGGTACTCGGTGAGGATGCCGTACTTCGCCGGCGAATAGGCCGCGGCGCCCAGGCCGACGATGGCGTAGGCGAGCAGCGGATGGGCGCCCCAGAGCATCGTCACGCAGCCGAGGATCTTCACGGTGTTGGCGATGAACATCACCTGGCCCTTGGGCAGGCGATCGGCGAAAGCGCCGACCCACGGGGCGAGCACCACGTACGAGATGACGAAGAAGAACTTGAGGTAGGGGGTGAGCCAGGTGGGGCTGTCGGCCTGCATCAGCAGCGCGATCGCCGCGACGAGCAGCGCATTGTCGGCGAGCGACGAAAAGAACTGCGCCGCCATGATGATGTAGAAGCCGGAGTTCATCCGTCCAGCAAGCCGAAACCTTTGCCTTGCCCCCTGGGATTGATTGATCTTTTTATGGCGCGGGGCTTTATAGCACAATAAGCTGCGATGCCCCGGCCGATCCGTGCTTTGCTCTCGGCGAGCGCCTTCTCAAACAATTTGAAGGTTGCAAGCAGCCGTGCCGGCAAGGCGAAGGTCTGGGCGGTGCTCAAGGCCAACGCCTACGGACACGGCCTGGAGCGCGCCGCGCAGGCGCTCGGCGCCGCGGACGGCTTCGCCGTGCTCGACTTCGAGGAGGCGGCGAGGCTGCGCGGCTGCGGCGTGCGCAAGCCCATCCTGATGCTCGAGGGCGTGTTCCAGGCGGCCGATGTCGCGGCTCTCGGCCGGCACGCGCTGACGCCGGTGCTGCACAACGCCGAGCAGCTGAGGATGCTGGCCGGCGCCGACCCGGGCGCGGCGATCGACGTCTATCTCAAGGCCAACACCGGCATGAATCGCCTGGGTTTCGATGCGCAAGGGCTGCGCGACGCGTATCAGGCGCTGCGCGCGAGCCCCCGGGTGCGCGCGGTCACGCTGATGACGCATTTCGCCGATGCCGACGGCGCGGGCGGCGTCCGCGACCAGCTCGCAGCGTTCGAACGGATGCTCGCGCCGCTCGGGCCCGTGCCGCGCTCGCTTGCGAACTCGGCGGCGCTGCTGCGCTTTGCGGCGCAGACCGCCGCCGACTGGGTGCGCCCGGGCATCATGCTCTATGGCTGTTCCCCGTTTGGCCAAATGAGCGCGGACTCAAGCGCGCAGGCGCTCGGCCTTCGCCCGGTCATGACGCTCGCCTCGGAGCTCATCTCCGTGCGGCGGCTGCAGCGCGGCGAGCGCGTGGGCTACGGATTGTCCTACGAGGCGGCCGGGCCGATGACGATCGGCATCGCGGCTTGCGGCTACGCCGACGGCTATCCGCGCCACGCCCCCAGCGGCACTCCGGTGCTCGTCAACGGGCAGCGTGCCCGCACCGTTGGACGCGTATCGATGGACATGATCGCGATCGACGTGAGCGGGCTGCCCGGCGTCGGCGTCGGCACGCCGGTGACGCTCTGGGGCGAGGGGCTCTCGGCCGACGAGGTCGGCGCGGCCGCCGGCACCCTCAGCTACGAGCTCTTCACCAAGCTCACCGCCCGAGTTCCTGTGGTGGAAGTTCCGTAATGGCAAAGCCAAAAACCGCATACGTCTGCGCCGAGTGCGGCGCGAGCGCGCTGCAGTGGTTCGGGACCTGCCCGTCGTGCGGCGCCGCGGGCACGCTTTCCGAAACGGTGGTCGAGAAGGCGGCCTCGCACCGGTACGCAGGCGCGGCTGCGGCGCCGGTGGCGCTGCACGAGATCCAGGCCCGCGAGCTCGAGCGCGTGCCGACCGGCGTGCCGGAGCTCGACCGGGCGCTCGGCGGCGGGCTCGTCGCCGGGCAGGTGGTGCTCCTCGGCGGCGATCCCGGCATCGGCAAGTCGACGCTCCTTCTGCAGACCCTTGCCGCTCTTTCACAAGCAGTCTTGTACGTCAGCGGCGAAGAATCGGCCGAGCAAGTGGCGCTGCGCGCGCGGCGTCTCGCGCTCGAAGTGGAAGGCGTTCGTCTCATCGCCGAGACCCAGCTCGAGCGCGTGCTGGCCGCGCTGCAAGCGTCGCGCCCGAGGGTGGCGGTGGTCGACTCCATCCAGACGCTGTGGTCCGACACGCTGCAGTCGGCGCCCGGATCGGTCGCCCAGGTGCGCGAATGCGCGGCGCAGCTCACGCGGCACGCCAAGCGAGCCGGTGTCGCGCTCTTCATGGTCGGCCACGTGACCAAGGAGGGCGCGATCGCCGGGCCGCGCGTGCTCGAGCACATCGTCGACACGGTGCTCTACTTCGAAGGCGAGCTCCACTCCGCCTTTCGCCTGGTCCGCGCGGTGAAGAACCGCTTCGGCGCGGTGAACGAGCTCGGCGTGTTCGCCATGACCGACAAGGGACTCAGAGGCGTCGCGAATCCCTCAAGATTGTTCTTAAGTACTCATGAAAAACCCATTCCCGGTTCTTGCGTCCTCGCCACGCTGGAAGGCACGCGGCCGCTGCTGGTCGAGATCCAGGCGCTGGTGGATGCGGCGCACGCGCCCAACCCTCGGCGCCTCTCGGTCGGGCTGGAGCAGAACCGCCTGGCGATGCTGCTCGCGGTGCTCCACCGGCACGCGGGCATCGCCACGTGGGAGCAGGACGTGTTCGTGAACGCGGTCGGGGGGGTGCGCATCGCCGAGCCGGCGGCGGACCTGGCGGTCTCGCTGGCGATCGTCTCTTCGTTGACCGACCGACCCATCCACGGCGGCGTCGCGGTGTTCGGCGAAATCGGCCTCGCGGGCGAGGTGCGTCCGGCGCCGCGCGGCCAGGAGCGGCTGAAGGAGATTGCCAAGCTGGGTTTCGAAAAAGCAATTGTGCCGCGCGCCAACCAGTCCAAGACGAAAACGCAGGGCCTCGAAGTGCTCGCGGTCGAGCGCGTCGACCAGGCGGTGCAGCTACTGCGCGACCTTTAGACCTTTCAGGGCGAGGCCTGCCGCCCGCACGCCGCTGCGCACGGCGGCTTCGAGCGTGGGCGGGTATTCCGGGTCGGTGTAGTCACCCGCGAGAAATATCCCGGCATGCGGCGTTTCCATCGAAGGTGTCGCGCGGCCCGGGATGCATGAGACTGTCGCCCGTTTTTCCGCGATCGTGCGCGACCACGCCGGATCCACTTTGACCAGGCCATGATCGAACAGCTCCCGGTGACACGCAGTGGCGAGCTCGTCCTGGCCCATTTCCTGGTGCGCGCCGCGCGCGCTGATCACGCAGGCGAGGCGCCCGCGCTCGCCGAGGAGCGCGCCGCGGTCGAACACCCACTGCACCAGGCCCCCCGAGAGCCCGAGCATCGGGAAAGGAAGCCGCATGCCCTCCTCATATTGGAGATAGCAGGTGTAGATCGGCTGGTACGCGTAGTCGACCGCGACGTCGGGGAGCAGGGTCTTCAACTGGTGCGGACCCACGGCCACGATCACCGCATCGAAGCCCTGCTTCAGCTCGTGCAGGTCGGTGACCTGGCTTTTCAGCCAGACCTGTCCGCCGTGCTGGCGCACGAACCCGGCTGCCGGCTCGGGGAAGAGCTTCGACAGATCGCAGCGCGGCAGGAGCAGGTCGCTCGCCTCGGCTTCGCCGGCGAGCGTATCGCGCAGTACGCAGAGAAATGCCCGCGCCGATGCCTCGGCGACCGGCGTGTTGAGCGCCGACACGGCGAGCGGCTCCCAAAGCAGCTTCGCGATCCGGCCGCGCTGGCCGTGCTGCTCGAGCAACTGGGCGACCGTGATGTCGTACGTGAGCCGGAAGGCACTGTGCTTCAGGGAGCCGATGAATTGCAGCGCGCCGAGGCGCTCGGAGAACGGAATGCCTCTGGCGGCGGCGAGCCCGCCCAGGAGCCCGAGCGAGCCGGGAAACCAGAGCCTGCGCAGCCTGAATCCCCGCGGGTAGCGGATCTCGAGCGGAATCCGCAGCAGCGCATTCGAAGGCACGCCGACGGTGCGCATCAGGCGAAAGAGCTCGGCGTACGCGCCGATGAGGATGTGCTGGCCGTTGTCGAGCTCCTCGGCCTGCCCGTCGGAGGAGATCCGGATCCTGCGCGCGCGGCCGCCGGGCACCGGGCCGGCTTCGAAGACGGTCACCCGAACGCCCCTCGCCGCGGCCTCGACTGCCGCGGCCATGCCCGCGTAGCCCGCGCCGACGACCGCTACGCCGCGAGCCAGGTTTTCCATGCGATCCAGAACTTGCGCAGCGGCGTGAGCGAGGTGCGGCGGGACAGCACGCGGAAGCCGTCGCGCCGGATCTCGTCGAGCAGCGCCTTGTAGATCGCCGCCATGATGAGCCCGGGGCGCTGCGGGCGGCGGTCCGGCTCCGGTAGCTCGGCAAGCGCCCTGTCGTACCAGCTCCGCGCGCGCTCGTCCTGGAACCGGATCAGCGCCTCGAACTGCGGCGTCTCGCGCGCGTTGAGGATGTCCGCGGCCGGCACGTCGAAGCGCTTGAGCTCGTCCATCGGCAGGTAGATGCGGTTCTTGCGCGCGTCCTCGCCCACGTCGCGGATGATGTTGGTGAGCTGGAAGGCGATGCCGAGGTCGCGCGCGTACTCGAGGGTCCGCGCGTCGCCGTAGCCGAAGATGCGGGCCGCGAGCAGGCCGACGACGCCGGCGACGCGGTGGCAGTAGCGCTCGAGCCCGGCCCAGTCGAGGTAGCGCGTCTGCGTGAGATCCATCTCCATGCCGTCGATGATCTCGTTCAGGTGCTCCTGCGAAAGGGCGTAGTCCTCGATGAACGGCCTGAGCGCGCGCGTCACCGGGTGCTGCGGATTGCCGCGGTAGAGATTGGCCACTTCCGCGCGCCACCACGCGAGCTTCGCCGCCGCGACCTGCATCTCGGCGGTCTCGTCGACCACGTCGTCGACCTCGCGGCAGAATGCGTACAGCGCGGTGATCGCGCGGCGGCGCGGCGCGGGCAGGAACAGGAACGAGTAGTAGAAGCTCGATCCGCTCGCCGCCGCCTTCCGCTGGCAGTACTCGTCGGGCGTCATACCGCTTTCAACAGGAGAAGAGGCCAATCCAGCGCTTTCAATACGGGCCGGCGGCGGAACACGTCGTAGCCCGCGGCCTCGATCTTTTCGAGAATGCGCAAGCCGCCTTGCACGGTCGCGCGGATCTCCAGACCGATTCGCCCGGGCAGGGTGCGGCCGAGCGGGGCACCGGAAAGTATCATTTCCCTGGATCTTTCGACTTGGAACTTCATGAGTTCCTGCCACGCCGAGTCGCAGCGCTGCTCCGCGAAGTGCCGCTCGGTCACGCCGTGACGCGCCATCTCGTCCTGCGGGAGATAGACCCGGTTGTCGCGACGGTAATCGATCTCCACGTCCTGCCAGAAATTGACGAGCTGCAGCGCGGAGCAGATGGCATCGGACGCGCGCAGGTCGCGTTCCGAGGTTCGCCCAAAAAGATGCAGCAGCAGCCGGCCCACCGGGTTGGCGGAGCGCCGGCAATAGTCGGCCACCTCGGCGAAGCTGGCATAGCGCTTTTTCACCACGTCCTGGCTGAAAGCGTCGAGCAGGTCGTGGAAAAGGGCGAGCGGCAGGCCATGCGCACGAACGATTCTTGCGACGTCGCCGAACAGGGCCTCCTCGGGCGGCAGCCCGCGCTCGACGCGCCCGAGCGCCGCCCGGTAGCGGTTTAATTTTTCCAGCCGTATATCGGGAGGATCGGTCCCTTC